>Ga0209801_1000026_pt1 | contig 104293 bp, 93 predicted proteins | sample GraSoiAngelo_127_FD_185884 | JGI IMG/M metagenome (GOLD analysis project Ga0209801, IMG submission 185884) | Grasslands soil microbial communities from the Angelo Coastal Reserve, California, USA - 14_0927_09_40cm (SPAdes) (version 2) | ecosystem: Environmental > Terrestrial > Soil > Grasslands... | reverse complement strand
TGTTTATGAGGGCTTGAGAGGGTTCAAAATAAATCCTTGAGATGCAATAGGTTGCGGTATCGAAAAAACGCATCCCAACGCGTCCCAACAACAAATTGCGTTGGGTATAATCCCACCCTCTCCGCCATATCTAAAAAGCCGCAAAAACAGGTACTGTTGACACCTCCTTTTAACGCGACCGCCAAGCCCACACGCCCGCCGCGACGGTGAGCACCGCGAGGGTCCAGAAGAGAACTCGGTGCAGGAAATCAGCGTGGGTTCCAAAACGTGCCGCCACCGAAAGTCAAGGCTTCGTTTTGTTGTTAGACTCTTCCGCCTTCCGCTCATCCATACGTTCGACAACCATGTCATCTATCTTCATCTGTGTCGCCATTTCCGTCATCTTGGAAATCTCTTCGTTTTTGATACCGAGGATTTTACAAATACCTGCTTTGTGTCCGGCGTCGTAGCCGTCGATGTAACCCTCGGCATGGCCCTCGCGCCTGCTTATCGCAGCGAAACAGGTGATTCCGATACCGATGGCCGCAATTTTCAACCAGCCGTACGGAAGGAAGAACACACCTACGCAGGCCAGCACAATCACCGCAAGCACGTACGTGTTGATGACGTTCAAGTGCCACTCCCGATATTCCTTCCGAATGCGCGCGTCGCAAGAACACCGAAGAACAGAAGAATACAGCGAAAAACCTCGGAAACAATGGACGTGTCAGAACGAGGCAAATGCTGCCGTCTCGCCAAAAATCCGTTCGCATCAACTCAGCCATCGGAGTCTTGGGCGGCAAGAACAGCGTCGGTCGTCCAACAAAACGGCACATGTCTGCAAGCGCGAGAGCCAGAATAGCGAAGGCGCAGAGGGCGCGGTGGGCGAAGGTGAGAGCGACGAAGAGGAATGCGTAACAGTCAGTGAAGTTTTCTCGCCGTGGTCCGTTGGCAATCGTTCCTGTTCAAAGGCCATCCACCCATTTTCTCATACTGTGCGGGTCATCCGTGCTCTCATAATCCACAACCCAATCGCAATCGCCGCCAAGAGCAAGCCCAAAAACACCGGGGCTGTGTAACAATCCAAGCCATATCCGAATGTCCCATTGTGCTCCGCCACGACCGGTTGAGGCTCATTTGTTGCAATGACTCCCGCAGGTGAAGCAACGAACTCATTGGAATTGCTTCGCTGACCACCGCCGCGAACGCGATTAGCACCCACGTTCTTCGCATCCTTAGAACTCGGTTCAGCGGAAAAAAGGGGAGCCGGAATACTCAAGCTCCCTGGTATTTTGGGTTTATATCTGCGCCATCAGTTTCTCGGATGACGGATAAACTGGACAACCTGCCGCCCGCTTGCATCTGTTTCGGTTTTTGTCGCGGAGCGGAGGCGTAGCCAGTAGGCATTCGTATCCGCATCGAAAAGGAAGTTCCAGACAAAGATTCCTCGGAAGTGTGGGCTTGTACTGCTTATGCTGTCTAACGCCTGCAACAGGAGTGTTCTTGCCGGAACATTTGTTCCACCGATGGCAAGCCTTGAATCCTGCAACGGATCGCTGGACAGGCCAATCGTACCCAAATTGATGTCAACCCCGCTTGTTGCGGCAAGCGTGTCGACGATTAGCTGAAGCGTTGCTCTCGCATCGCGCTGTTGCGTGGGTACGCTGATTGAGGTATCGAGCAGTGGGTTCACCGTTTCGTCCTTCCCGGTTTCATCCTTTCTTGATACGCCTACCAGCGCATATCTTCCGTCAGCTTCCTTGCGAACACTGAACTTGCCGGGATTGCCGCTGGAATTGTAGTCTGCAACTAACTTTTGCAAGACTTGTTCCTCGGCATTTCCTGAAGGGATGGACGAAGGTTCAGGGAAACTACTCTGAAACAAACCACCCGATACCCGCGTTGCGCCCTTCTCATTCGGATGGCTCGCTCTCCACTCGGGGTCCGTCGCATCAACTAAATCGAAATGACTTTGATATAGCGGGTCTTCGAAATCAACGATCCAGCCATATTCTTGGCTGATCGCTTCAACTGCTTGCATTAACGGCCTCGGGGCATTTGCTGTCAATGTTCCTGCGGCTCCATTGTGCTGTAGAACTGCGGCGTTCATGAACGACGGCTTCGTGGGTGCCTGCGCCAGTAGCAGCGAGGGTACCGCAAGCAAGAACAAGAGAACGGTTCTTTTCATTTTATCGCGCCTCCTTCTTTGATGTTGATTGTGGTGACGAACGCGCAGGGCCACCGGTGTCAAAAGGACTTAGCATGAGTGCCCACTCGAAACGGCGAGGAGTCCAGCGATCCGAGAAGCCCGTTGGAAGACCACACTCCCCGGCCCGGCAAACCTCTTCCGTATTGCCGTCGTGGTTATCAACCTTGATGGTGATATCGTCCGTGGTGTAGTTGTACCAAAGGTTCGCGTCGCACTCTATCCGCATCCCTTGATGAATCGTTGCTGTGCAAGGGAACGTCACTCCGTTTTGTGGTCCATTTTGTACGATGTTATCCAGGTCTTGGAGGTCCCACCCAATGGCGTCTGGCCCCCACTCGTTATCCGGACCAGGCGCACCGTTATAGTACCCGACTGCCCAATTAACCGCGCCTGACACACCCGGATTTTGCGTGAGTCCAGAGTTAGGCCACCAGCACGCATTTGTTCCCGGCGTAACCGTGTATTCTTCGATGGCATGGCCGTCAAAATTGTCGCCAGCACTATCACTCACCGTCATCGGCCGCCATATATCGAGCGTTCGCAGCGTGCGCGAGGTTGTGACAGCTTGGCAGATAGAGAAGTTCGTCCGACTGTTCTCCATCCGCGATCGTTTTGAGGTATTCGTGGGCGTGCAAATCCATGGCGACGATGACGTCAAATCGTCGGCCTCCAGCGCTCTCGACGTAGAAACGGCCCATCCTCGGCCTGGGCAATAGCCTCGTCCTGCGTGAGTGACCAATGACTTCCGTCTGGTTTGATCCCACAAATTGACTGGATTTGCTCATGCGCGCTCGGGTGCTCGCTCGGGTGCTCGGTCTTGACTACCTGCCGTATGCGGAGGTATCGGGCCATTTTGCCCTCTCAGTTCCTCAAAGGCTCAGCACACTCTGGCTTTGAGGGCTACTCTGCGACCGCTGCATCGGGCCGCGCAATCCGGTGAATACCTGTTCAACACCGGATCAAGATACAACTTCACAAATCGGTTTGCTAGATTAGCCGCGAGTTATTTCGCTGCGCGATGCGTACATGAGTCCAATTACTAACAGTACGACCGCGCACGCCCTCGTATACGCTAGCGCCTGCTTACATTTTGCATGAGTTGTAGGTGCAGGAAGGGGTGCGGAATCAAGCCGCGTGTCGGTTGTAGATGCCGATGCCACCGTGGAGATGTATGAAGACGACTTTAATCAGCGTAGTCACGGGGGGAGGGGAGCCGGCGAGTGGGCCTCCTTGCACATCGCTGGCTCCCCTGATTTGTGGACCACGGCATCGCCAAATCGGTCGATTCCTGGAATCGAAGACAGGGATTACGCCCTGTTCTCACGGGCGATCCCGAGAATGAAAACGCAAGAAACAAAAGTCCCAGAACGCATTCTCTTAGGAATTCGGCCAATGATTCGCAAAACACGTCACACCACGGATCAAAGGCATAAGGTCGCGTTTCTGGCCAGCTCAAGATGCCGTTCATGTCGTTCTTTGTTTGGCTCTGGCTAGTTATGCGTTGTCTAGCAGGCTGCTGAAAAAGTCGGAAATTCTGTAACGAAGCGGCGCAGAGCGCGTCCAATGGTGCATGAGAGGAACCGATCAGGCAGCAGAGTCACGTGTTTAGCTACATTTCCCCGGAGCAGCGCGTGCCGCGCGACCATCCCCTGCGGCCGATCCGCACGATGGTGGACGAAATCCTGAAGCAGCTGTCGCCGCAGTTCAACAAGATGTACGCGAAAGTGGGTCGCCCGTCGATTCCGCCGGAGCAGTTGTTGCGCGCGCAGCTGTTGCAGATGTTGTATTCGGTGCGCAGCGAGCGGCTGCTGATGGAAGAGATTGGACTACAACATTTTGTTCCGCTGGTTCGTGAGGCTAAATATGGATGATGCGGTCTGGGACGCGACGGTGTTCACCAAGAACCGCGACCGGTTGCTCGAGGCCGAGCTGGCCAAGGAATTTCTGGCGCGGGTGGTGGCACAGGCGCGCGAGAAGGGATGGACATCGGACGAACACTTCACCGAGGATGGCACGCTGCTGGAAGCGTGGGCCAGCCTGAAAAGTTTTCAGCGGAAGGACAAAAAGGATGGGTCTCCGCCGGAGGATCCCGGAAATCCCAGCGTGGATTTTCATGGGGAGAAGCGCTGCAACCAGACGCACGAATCGAAAAGTGATCCGGAAGCCCAGCTGGCGCGCAAAGGCGCGGGCAAGGAGGCGAAGTTGAGCTACAGCGGAAATCTGCTGGTGGAGAATCGCAACGGATTAATTGTGAGCAGCCGCGTTTGGGAAGCCACAGGCATGGCCGAGCGCTACGCCGCGCTGGAGATGCTGGAGGAGGTTCCAGGAATGGGGCGCGTAACGGTGGGCGGCGACAAAGGTTTCGACACGGCGGATTTTGTGCGCGAATGCCGGAACCTACACATGACGCCGCACGTGGCGCAAAACCTGGGACGCCGAGGCGGCAGCACCATTGATAGTCGAGCCACGCGACACACGGGCTACGCCATCAGCCAGAAGAAAAGGAAGAGCATCGAAGAATGTTTTGGCTGGCTGAAGACCATCGCGTTGTTGCGTAAAGTGCGTCATCGCGGAACCTTGAAGGTAGATTGGATCTTTACCTTCGCGTGCGCAGCCTACAACCTGGTGCGCATGCGAAACCTGATGGCTGCGACAGTTCCGGCGCAGTAAGCCCAGGTCGTAGTGTCTCTGAACGGCGCTCCAAAGCCCACCTGGGCACGGCAGCGCGAAAAAAACGACCGAAAAACCGCCTTACATCTTGAAAAATGAAGCAAACGAAGACAGAAGCTGCACTTTCACGGAATTTTTCCGCAGCCTGCTAGGGATGACAAGTCTCGGGCATGCGGGCAATAAATGCAGTAGCAACAGATAAATGTAGCAGCGATTGACGGCGCCATATTTTTCATAGAAGATAGTTACATTGCACGTCGTCAGGGACCCCTTAAAGTTCGCTTTACTCACCCGGCCGGAAGTTAGGGATCATGCTGCAAGCCATTCTGTCCCGGGTTCACTACAACCTGATGCATCCAAAAACGCCGATGGCGATTATGCCGTTGGTCGAAGAGCAAATTCGAAGACAGCGGAGCAAAGCAGCCGTCCCGCAGCAAGAATGGCAGATGACTGAACGGCTGAAATGCCAGCCCGATCCGCCCGACCTGCTACTAACAATTGTTCAAGGCTTGGAACAGTTCGCCCATGATTATGAGCACCATTGCGAGATTGCGCGAAGCCGAGGACTGCAACCAATCTCTTCCAAGAGGGCCTGTGAAGCATTGCGGAAAATAGAAGAAGCAATTGAACGCCTGTGAAGTTTCATGTGCGCCAAATACTCCGATTTCGCCGCACTTCAAAGCCCTCGCGAAAAGTAGTCCGGAACCCATTGGTCCGCCAGGGCGTGACGAGAAAGATTGCGCCTCATTGTTGCGGTTGGCAAATCAATCTGCTGCTTCCTCCGCATTATTCCGCCACTAATTCTTCGATCCGATCCCGCAATCCAGTCTGTTACTTGCAAAGTTTCCCGCGGGCCATTACGGTGTCAACTGTCATTCACTAACCCGTCAGTACAAAGTAACACTGACACTTCACTCCACGGAGGGTCACCAGGGGGCAAGTTTTGTGCGCCCCGCACCTCGGGCAGACTTGCCCCCTCCGTTCGCGGCTGGCTATCGCCGCCGGACATCGGCTAGGTGTTGCGACTGGTTTCCCGCCGCTTTGTGACGCGCACTGCCGGCCGGATGTTTAGGCCGAGGACAAATCAATCTAGCTCTGAGCAAAACTCGAGCGCCTCCGTGCACGTGGACTCTTGACCGATGCCATGAAAACGTTGCTAGAGGAAGGGCGCAGCCAGGAAGATTTCCCGGTTCGTGCCCAAGGCCGAGTTTACGGGCGTACCGGAAAACGAAACGAAAACGCCGGCACCGTCGATCGCCGGATTCATCCCCCCGTGGGGCTGATATTTGGCTCCGTTGGAGACCAGCACCGGCAGGGATAAGGTCGAGCACGTCGCAAACGGCGAGAAGCAAAAGCCCGTGGCGGCGACGACCAACTGATCGGCGGCGTTCGAGGAGGGCCCAAGCACGGCGCCAAACGCTACACGATTGCCGAAGGAAATCACAGGATTCGAGTTTGGAACAAGCTGCGAAGCGGTGCCCGCATTGGCCACAGGGATGAAGTCTGTTTGCGGCGTACAACCCGGCAGTTGCAAAAAGCCCGAGCTGCACGTGGTACGCAGGAACATCCGCGAGCCGGAAGTTCCGCCGGAAACGAGATTCGTCGCGGTCGACGCAAAGGCGACTACAGCGCCAAGGGCTGCCGCCGACGGCGTGATGCTATCGCCGCCCGTGACCAGCTTCCCTTGCGCGTCCACGGAAACGGCGATCGTGGCGTTAGCACCACAGGGCGGAGCTCCGCCGGCAGTAGCTGGTATTGGCAGATTCAGGCACAGACTGCGGAGATAGACTTGATGGAAGACATTGCCCGGCATATTGCCCACGATATTATACGCGAGAGACTCGAAAGCAACACTGAGGCCGATTAGATCCAGCGACGGGTTGATGGAATCCTTGTCTCCCGGCTTGCCGCTAGAGTCGAGCGACGCCACGCTCGTCGTAGGCGTACAGCCCGGGAACATACCGCCGGTCTGACCCAAGCCTGGAAAGGAATTCGCCGGACAGTTCTGATAGAGATAAACCTGTTGAACGCCAACGGGAACGGCCATGCTCGTCAGATTCGTTGCTGTGGATTGGTACGCAACAAACAAGCCAAAACCAGAAACGGCGGGATTGCCACTCGGCGCGTTTCCAGGCTTGCCATCCACTCCCATCGAGACGAGACTTGTCTGCGGCGTGCAACTCGGTATCGGCCCAAAGACGCTGTTGCATGTATCGCGTAGATAAATCTGACCTATGGCCGGCGTGACGCCCGCTACGAGATTGGTGTCGTCCGATTCAAACGCCACGAGTCGACCGTCAGGAGAGACGACCGGCCGCTGGCTGCCCGTTGTGCCTCCCGCGCCGGCGCTGCCGTCGGCTGCGACTGAAATCAGCGTAGTTTGTGGCGTGCAATTGGGAATGACGCCAAAGCAATTCCTGCGCTCGTAAATCTGCGAAAGGCTGCTCGTAGCCTGCTGATCCAGATTCGTCGCCACGGAATCGAACACCACGAGTTCCCCACCCGCAGACACCGAGGAGCTTGTAACTCGCACCGTTGCCTGCCACTGGGGGACTTGCGTTGTTCACGGAGTCCTCGATCGGGAATTGGCTCATATTGATTACCAGGAAGCACTGTGGAGCCGAAGTACCACCCGAAGCTCCGGGATTCGTGATCGAGACTGGTACGGCCTGTGAACTGGCAATGGCTGAAGATGGAACTTGCACCTGAAGCACACAAGCGGAAACAGCAACACAGGGAGTCGGCTCTGTGGGCGTGAGCGTTTGCGAACCGAAAGTGACCGTCGCACCGGAAGCTACGTTGAGCGCAGCAATCGTCAGCGGGAAAGAGGTACCTCCCGCGGGTGCCGCCATCGGAGAAAAATTGATGATGGCTGGGGCGCCGGATCCGGTTGTTGAGGTCATAACCGTGAAAGTCGCACTGTTTGAAACAACCGACGCATTGGCAACGGAAACACTAATGGTTCCTGAGGAAGAGACGTCCTTCGAGGGCACGATTACCGACATCGTCTCGCATTGTGCCATGCTGGCTGGGCAATTGACTGGCGCTGAAACCGATGAAGGTGAAAGCGTGTCGTTGCCAAAACGCAGGATCTACGTCACAAGCAGGCCCGTGCCCGTAATCCCGAGCGTGAAATTGCCGCTGCCCGCGGGAACGCTGGTGGGCGAAATCGAGAGAATGGCCGTAGTAGTATCCGAAGGCGGGACTGCGGTGCCACCGCCGCATCCAAGGAAAGAAATCGAGATCCCGGCGAGGGCCCAAAGAAGAACCACCTTGCGCAGCATGTTCCACCGCCCGCCGGCTTGGCTGCGGGACTCCACCGCGCCGGCCTCCGCGAGGTCGCGATCCTCAATGATTGAGGAAAGGGAGGCTGGGTGCACAACCCGAAATATGCGATGCCGGACAATCCGCTTTGGTTGCCATCGGTCGACGGCTTGGCTTGAGGTTACTCGGCGTTTTATATTTTGGCTTTACGGAGAGACAAAATTCAGGTATCAGGGTTGTGGCGCTACCGGAGCGATGCGCGAGAACCCCTTTAGCATTGGAAAAATCAACGGCCCAAGAGCCAAGTCCTTCAGAATAAAAGCGGCTGGGAATCCACCCTCTCCGCCAGAAAGATCCTTTCCTGAACCTTAATGATCCTTCGCACCGTTGTGCAGGTCCGCCGCATCTTCCTGATCCTTGTTGGGTTCACGTTACTGCTCCTGGGAATTATGATGATCTTTACGCCGGGTCCGGGCACGCCTGTGATCTTGATGGGCTTGGGTTTGCTCGCTGCCGAGTTTGTCTGGGCAAGGCGCATTGTGGATCGCATTAAGCGCGAAAGCGCGCGCTTGAAGGATATTTTATTGCCCCCGGAGAAATAGGAGTCATCCACTTCGTTATTCCTTGGAACTTGAGGAGGCTGATTTTGTCAATTCACAAATCGTCTGTGGGAGAGGCCTGGTCCGGAAAGTGGGCGCTGGTCACCGGAGCCAGCGCAGGCATTGGAGTGGCTCTTGCAGAGGAGCTGGCAAACGGAGGAACGCATCTTGTGCTGACGGCGCGCCGCAAAGACCGCCTCGAGGCGCTCGCCGAAGGGCTGACCTCGACCTACAAAATCCGAACAGAGGTTCTTCCCGCCGATCTGGCCGATCCGGCGGCTCGGGAAGGGATCTATGCTTTCACGCGAGAAAAAGGAATTGAAGTCGACCTGCTTATCAACAATGCCGGCTTCGGCAAATTCGGCGAATTCCCATTCGTTGATAAGCAGCGCCTCCTCCAAATGGTTCAGGTAAATTGCGCTGCAGTGGTTCATCTCACCCATCTCTATTTGCGTGAGATGACCGCGCGACGGCGCGGCGATATTCTGATACTGGCCTCCACTGCCTCTTTCCAGGCGGTGCCCTACATTTCCACGTACGCGGCGACGAAGGCTTTTGATCTTTTATTTGCCGAGGGGTTGGCCGAGGAAATGAAGCCTTACGGCATCCGCGTTTGCGCACTTTGCCCCGGCTCGACCCAATCCGAGTTTCATGCCGTCGCGGGGCAGGAGAAATTTATTCATCGAGCGGAGACCGCGCAAAAGGTCGCGCGAACCGGGTTGCGGGCTCTCGCCGCCGGAAAAAGCTACGTCATCTCCGGGCTCGGGAATTATCTGGGCGCGCACGGCGAACGGCTGGTTCCCCGTCGCTTGGTTACGCGCACCGCCGCCCGCATGTTCAAGCCGAAAGAGAAAAACCAGGCAGGCAACTGACAGTTGGATCCGAGCAGACTCGAGCCGCATGAGGTGCGACGACCTAACTCACTTGATTCAGCAGCTAGACTGACTGATTTGATACCTGGCCAGTTAGCGGTGCGATGACACCGCCTGATACATCTAACTCATTGTAATAGAAGGACTTCCGGTAGCCCGTGACCTGGATTGACAGCGGGGAACTTATCCACTACGCCGCAGGAATGTACATTTGGGGCCGGGCAGAACGTCTTACCCAGGAGAGATGAGCATCGCCGACCAAGAAAGAGACGACGTGCTGCTCCGGCGGGCTGCAAAGGGCGACGAGGAGGCCTTTACGCTCCTTTATCGGCGCCATCAGGCGGCGCTCTACCGCTTTGCCTTGCGCATGACCGGAAGCACGTGGGCGGCCGAGGAGATTGTCCAGGATGTCTTTATGATGCTGATGCGAGATCCGAGGAAGTATGACGCCACACGCGGCACGCTCGGTGGCTTCCTCTACGGCGTGACTCGCAACCGGGTGTTGAAGCATCTCGAACGCCTACCGCGAGAGGTGCCTCTCGAGGAACAACATGACAACGGAACGGGACTGGGAATCGTTTTAAGGGGTGCCTCCACTCCGGCGATGCAAGCCGAAGAGCACGAGCGCGTCGAACGAGTTTGGGCGGCAGTCCTGGATTTGCCTGCAGAGTTTAGGGAAGCCGTGGTTCTCTGCGAACTCGAGGAGCGCAGTTACGAAGAAGCCGCGCAGATGATCGGCTGCCCTATTGGCACGGTTCGCTCGCGGCTGCATCGCGGACGAGCCTTGCTAATGGCCCGGCTGGAAATGCTGCGTGGTGGGCCCCGGCGCGCAAACGCCGCAGCCGTGAATGGTTTTGAAAGTAAGAAGGAAGTGCGCAATGACCTGCGATGAATTTGAAGCAATTGGATGGGATGCGCAGGGCAGCGCATCCTCGACGGATGCCCAGCGTGCTGCCGCTGCGGAGCACGCGGTTTCGTGCGCTCGCTGCGGAGCACTACGGAATTCCTGGGAAGCCACGCGCCTGGAATTGCGCTCTCTTGCCCAACTGACCACCTCAGTAGAGGCCCCAGCGCGTGTGGAGATGCGCCTCCGACAGCAATTCCGCACGGAGTATCACACCCCAAAAGTACGCCGCACGGCTGTCGTGACCGCCTGGACCTTGGCAGCAGCCGCTGTTTTGGTCGGCGCTGCAAGCTGGGTCAACTGGCGAGCGAGTCGGAACCGGAACATCGCGGTCCGGCCAGACACTCGCGTTTTGAATGGGAGTCCAACGGGACAAAACGCTGCAGCAGAGTCTCAGAGCGTCATGGCCGACAGTGAATTGAGCGATTTCACGTTGTTGCCGGGAGTTTTGCCAGCCGATACGGATGACGCCGCCATCCTTCGCGTTCGCCTGCAGCGTGGCGCACTTGGCGCGCTTGGCCTGCCCGTGAATGAAGACCGCGCCAATGAATGGATTCAGGTGGACTTGCTCGTCGGGAACGATGGATTGCCCGAGGCTGTTCGCATGCGCGAGTAAGCACAAGCTTTTTTGGCAGGTCGGGAGAGAAGAGAGGAGAAGAAAGCATGAACCTGAGATTAACCGTGAGCGTGACCGTTGGGTGCGCTCTTGTGCTCTGTGCGGGAATGGCCGGAGCGCAACAGGCGCCGTCTTCGCCCCCGCAGCCCGAGGTAATGATGCAAGCCGGACCGGAAGGCGATTTTGTTCCGCCTCCTTTCGGAGAGGGGATGGAGCTGCTTGGCTTCGGTGGAGTGCACGGCGGCAAAATCGTCACTGGCGCGCCGTTCAGCGCGGTAGCCGTATCGGAAACCGCCCAGACGCTGGCCGATGGCAATCACCTCTCGCGAAAAACACAGAGTAATCTTTACCGCGATAGCCAGGGCCGGGTTCGCAGAGAGATAACGCTTACGGGCTTTGGGCCATTGGCGGCTTCCGGACAACGAAAGTCGTTCGTGGTTATTAACGATCCGGTTGCGGGCGTCACCTATCTGCTGCATCCCGACCAGAAAACCGCCGAAAAAATGGGAAAGCCTTTCGCCAAGATGGGAGGGGCTATGCGGGATGCCATGAGGAATAAGAGGAGCGCCCGGGAGCAGCAGGAGATCGCCAACGGGAATCTGCAAGAGGAAGACCTCGGCACGCAAACCATCGCGGGAGTAACCGCCCAAGGAACGCGCTTGACGCGCACCATCCCTGCGGGACAAATAGGAAATGAAAAGCCGATTACCATCGTTCACGAAAGATGGTATTCCAATGACTTGCAAATGGTGGTTATGAGCAAACGCAGCGACCCGTGGTCCGGCGAGACCACTTACACGCTTACCAATATTAACCGCACGGAGCCGGATGCATCGCTGTTTACCGTGCCCTCGGCCTACACCGTAACGCAAGGTCACCGGGGGATACCAAGAAGGGGCCGCAACCAGGCGCCTGCGGAACAGTGAATTTTAGCGACGTTCCTCGTAACCACGGTCTTCTCTCCTGAAGACGGCACGCCCTTTTCGCGGCAACCCCCATCGCTGCGGGAAGGGCGCTGCCGTTTTTGGACGAAAATGGCAAGAAAGAAACGGACGGATATAAAATTGTACGCATGGACGAGAAAAAGCTGTCCGCAGAACTGCAACGCCAAGGATTCTTGCAAACGTGCGTCTGGCAAGATGCTCCCGGCACGTTTTATCCAGAACATACGCACCGAACCGAGACAGCGCACATCGTTCTGGAGCGGCGAGATGAGCTTGACGATGCATGGCCGCACGGTGACCTATGGCGCGGGAGGCCGCTGCGATGTACCCGCCGGAACGGTACACTCGGCAAGGATGGGGCCACAGGGCTGCCGCTATTTGATTGGGGAGCGGTGAAGCAAGGCGATCTATGGCGCTATCGCGCAGCAGGATTCTCGTGTGGCGCGAGAGCGCGGTCAAGTAGCTCAACAACGTGCAGGACGTCTTGGTTCGTTCGGTGGAGGGAAGTTCCGGCGCGCAGTTGCAAGATACAGCCAGGGTTGGCAGTGGCAACGATCTGAGCCCCGGTCGACTGGGCGTGGCGCATTTTCTCGGCGAGTAACTCGAGCGACGCTTCGGTCTGGGTAATGTTGTAGGTTCCCGCCGAACCGCAGCAAACCTCCGAGTACGGCAGTTCCACAAGGTCGAGATGTGGAATAGCCCGCAGCAGTTTGCGCGGAGCTTCGCGAATTTTTTGCCCATGCAAGAGATGGCAGGAGTCCTGGTAGGTGACGCAATGGCGCAGCGGATAAAGTTTGGCGGTTAGTCCGAGATTCGCAAGGAACTCGGTCACGTCGCGGGTTTTTGCGGCAAACGCCCGGGCCTGCTCGCATTCGGGTTCCATTGGCAAAAAGAGGCGACCGTATTCCTTGAGCGCAGAGCCACAACCCGCGGCATTCGTGACGATCGCGTCGAAATCCTCCAGCCGAAATGCAGCCAGATTCCTTCGCGCCAGGTCGCGCGTCGCCTCGTGAAATCCCGCGTGCACGGAAAGAGCGCCACAGCAGGTTTGTTCCGGTGGCACGACCACTTCGCAGCCGTTGGCGGTGAGCACCCGGATGGTAGCTTCCTGCAGTCCGGAAAAAGCCACGTTGGCAACGCAGCCGGCAAAAAAGGCAACGCGTGCACGCCGCCCTCCCACGGGCGCAAACGTCGACCCAATGCGACTAAAGAAAAAATCATCGTCGATGCGCGGGAGGAAGCAGTCTCGTTCGGCAAGGCCAAACAGCTTGAGAATCCCGATGCCGCGTGCGATCGCTTGCAAGCCGGACCGTTGGTAGAGGCGGAAAAGACGGGCCGCATCTTCGATAAAATGGGGAGCCGAGAAAAACTCCTTGAAAAAGAAGTCACGTGTGGCGCGAGCGAGCCAGGAGCGCTCGTAACTGCGTTCGATACGCGCGCGGGCGTGTTCGACCAGCCTCCCGTATTCGACGCCGGATGGGCAGGCGGTTTCACACGCGCGGCAGTCAAGACACTTTTCGATGTGCTCGACGAACCCATCGCTGATGCGCGCTTCCGCAACTCCCTGGCCGGTGAGTTCGCCTTGAAAGACGTGGAACATCTGCTGGATGCGGCCACGCGGCGAATCCGCCTCGAGATTCCACAGTCGATAGGTGGGGCAGGCATTGAGGCAAAGGCCGCAGCGGATGCAGCGAGTGTAGTCCTCGTAGACCGGCGTCGGGCCAGGGATAGAGTTTACAGGCATGCTGTCCGCTGCTAAGCAGCATCATTCTACGGAAGTTTAAGGGAAGGTACGAGGCCTAGCTAGAGTTCCGTTCCCCTCGAGGACGCCAATTCCACGGCAATTTCTACTGCTGTTGCGGGTTCTGCGGATTTTGAGGAGGCGGCGCGCCTGGAGACCCGCCCGACGGCCCCGCTGGCTGGCCGATAGGCTGACCAATTGGCTGACCAAGACCGGTGCCTGTCTGCATGCCCGGTTGCCCTACGCCCAACATATCTTTCGACGGGTCCCAGATAAATTCGAAAAGGCGGTAGTTCTTCGCGTGATCGTAAACGATTACAGACTTCCTGTTGATCTTGCTCCCGACTCCAATGATGTTTCCGCCTATGATCGGCGAAGCATCGTCGCTAGGAATGGGAGGATCGGCGTCCGAGCTCGTATCCGTTCCCTGATCTGCGGAAACGGGATTTCCGCTTGTAGCCGGAGGATTGCCAGGACTTGCCGGCTGCGTCCCCGCTGGTCCTTGCGGAGTGAGTCCGCCAACCTGTCCCGCCACCTGCCCGACAGCCGTGCCAAAACCGCTGTTTGGAGCACCCGGCGCTGCCAAGGCAGCTGCGGGCGTGCCCATTCCGGGAACACGGCCAAACTGAAGATTCGGGCGGGGCTTCAAGCTACCGATGAGCTGCCCGCCCGGACCGACATAGATGAGTCTCCATGAACCATCCTGCGTGTTCATCGGATCTTTGTAAGCCTGGCGCAGGAAACGCAGGGAGCCGATTTTTGGTTTGGTTAGGTCCTCCAAGCTGGTGGGGAAACGGCCCATCTTCCTGTAATACTGCTTCACGGCCCGCGCATACTGCCGGCCGCGCCAAATCATTTCTTTCTCTTTTTCGCGCTGACCTTCTGTCTTAATGTTTGGCGCTGCCATCGTGGCAAAGACGAGCAGAATGGTGGCCACGAAAATCACCAGCAGCAAGGCATACCCCTGCTGCCCCGCCTTTCGCCGAGCAAACCCACGCCTTGCCGTCATCATGGCGAACCTCCAGCCTGCTCCTCGAGAGGCGCCGTGGCGGTGCGTCCGGAGGAAACTTCTTCAAATTCCACACTGGCGTTCCCAATTCTCAGAATGCGGAAGCGCTGCAGCAAGACTTCGCCTTCGGCTACGACGTAGACCTCTTGTCCATCGCTAAAAAAGGCGAGGCGCGAAGTGCCGTTGGGCACAGTGCCAAAACCATAGAACTTCACACCGCTCGGCAGGGTCAAAGGAGGCGGGGGCGGGGGTGGAGGTGGAAGCTGGGGACCTGGAATTTCGCGTTTCTTGTCGGGACGAGGGACACGCGGCGGAGGAGCTTGTATCGAGCTAAACGGATTGCGGCCGGAACTCTTGTATTCCGTCTTGCGGGCACGTGCGATCTCATCCATGCGAATCTGCGGATTGTCGACGCTGAGCACGGGGTCGTCGTCCTTGACGGGGGTATCTGCAACAACTGCGCGCGGCTTGCTGTGGAAATTCCATAGCCACACAACGAGCGCGATGAGCACCAGCGCAAAGAGAATTCCGATTTGTCGCTTTTGCTTCACGCGGACGTCCGGAAATAAGTCTTGAGGTGTAAACCAACCTTTATGACGTTGGCAGGCCCCTTATTGTCCTTCTGTGGGGCCAGCGTCAAAGACTCTACCTCATAGATATTGGCGGAACGCTGCAAGCCATTCAAGAAAAGAATTACGTTCTTATAGTCGCCCTCTATGGTGGACTCCATGGCCACTTCCGTCAGTCGGCGCTCGGGAATCGGTGTTCGCTTGAAGGATACACCCTCCAGCCTGACACCGCTTTTCTTTGCAATTTCCACCAGTTCGGAGGAAACCGAGGAATATCCCGACCTAGCCAGCAAAAGCATGCGTTCGAACTGCTCGCATTCCCGCTGCGTATCCGGCATTTCTTCTCGGATCTTCCGCGCCCGCGCAATGGGAGCCTCCAGCTTCTTGAGCCCCATTTCCTGCTTCGAAAATTGCTCCGGAGTCGTCAGTGTTTCCGAGGCCAACTGCGAGTTGTAGTAAGCCAGCGCCAAGTCGGCGAGGACCAGGCAAATTATGCCGCCCAGGATGGCCCTTTTGCGGGTTGTGAAATCGCGTGGCATCAAGCCCCCGAATAAAAAGTCGACAAGTGAACGACTCTGTCGCTGCTCGGGCCGTTTCCCGTCGCCGGCTGAACATCGCTGTCGACTTGAACATCCGAAAACTGCCTTGAAGTTTCCAGGGCGCGCAAGAACTTTAACTTGACGTCGTCATCGGCGGCACCAAAGGTCAGATTCAGCTCGACGTGCCCAGATACCTGCTTGGGCTCGATACTGATAATGCGCACGCCGCCTGGCAGAATGTGCTCCAAGTCCATGAACATTTTCGTCCAGTTGAAACTGCGCACGGCAATGATGCCGTTAATGAAAGCGGCGCGGTCACTGAGGCCCTTGATGCTTTTTTGATCGAAGAAGCGCTTCAGATCGTTGCGCTCCTCCTCATATCTGGCGTACTCCTCGCGTATCCTTTCCGTACGGGCGCGGACCTCGGTCGCGGCTTTGCGAACCGAGTAAACGTGCCAGCCGAGCATGACAAAAGAGACTGCGGCGACGAAGGCGGAAAGGCCGGCACCCACAAGGAAGCGACGGTGCGATTCCAGCGGCTTGGTCGCCAAGTTAAGACGAACTCTCATTCCTTACTGCTGCTCCATTTCACAAAAACCGTTCTCAATTGCGGTGCAGCATCCAGCCGACCAGGCCTTCCAGATCACGGTCGGCAAGCTGCCTCGCATCGTCTTTGATGCGCCCCTCAGAATGCGCGGAGTTCAACAACGACTTTACCTCACAGCGCAATTCCTGTTCTAAGGGACGGGCAAACTCATCGAAGCGGGCGCCGAGACCGGCAATCCGCACCGAAGAAATTCCCGCCTGCCAGGTGTCTTGATAGTAGGCTGCGACGGGAAAAATTTCTTCCAAAAGCATCTGAGGCATGAGGCTCGCGCCGTACGCCGGGAGCTCGGTCGAACGGTAACCGCAGAGCAGTCCGGAACAAACAATGGCGGTCGTCAGCGCAGAACCGGAAATGCGTGCGAACAAAACCGGCTTTTCGCCATCCAGCAACGAAAGGGCCGCCAGGGAGGAACTCAGGACGACACCCGGCTGCAGCCCGACACGCTCGGCCAGAGACTCGTATTCTCGAATGATGCGGAGCCGCGCGACCGCGGTAACGATATCCACCCCGGCTTCGCGCGGCGCCTGGCGAAAATAGGAAATGATGGTTTCATCCGCTTCAAACGGCACGCTCTTCTTCAGCTTCCAGCGCAACAACGGAATCGCTTCTTCGGAAGAGCGGGGGAAATCCTCGAAGTGCTGGACAAACACGCGGATCACCGGGTCGGGAAGAATCAAAGCTGCCTCTTCGGGCCCCGTTCGGAGACGCTCGCAGGCTTTGGCAACGGCCGCCTTCGCCTCGGCAGAGTTCACCAGATTGGTTTCCACGGCGGATGGAATGACCGTCCCCGGCGGCAACACCTCGACGGCGAATGCGTCGAGCGCTCCGGAACGGCCCCACCGCGCGACCGCAACCCGATCCGAGGCAATCTCCATGGCCACCGGCGGATGCGGGATGGCGTCGAGCCAACGGGCCATGCGGCGCGCGAGCCCGCTCTTATAAATCCCCTGATGGACAAACGTCGCGCTACTCAACGAAAGTCACCTTATTGATTTCTTTGACGGTCGTAATGCCGGCCCGGACCTTAGCCAGCCCGCTCTCGCGAAGCGTTGCCATTCCTTCTTCCCGCGCAGCTCGTTTGACTTCGGAAGTCGGGCGCCGGTCCACAATCATTTCGCGGATGCGATCGCTCAGGTCCATCAATTCGCAAATCGCCGTCCGCCCGTGGTATCCCGTGCCCGAGCACTCCAAACATCCCACACCTTCGACCAAGGCACCGTTTCCCCACACCGCCGGATCGAGACCGGCTTCTTTCAAATCTTCCGGCGTGTAATGCTTGGGGCGCTTGCAATTCGGGCAGATCACGCGAACCAGGCGTTGCGCCATGATGCAGTTTAATGCAGAGACAAAGTTGTACGGCTCGACGCCCATATTGACGAAACGGCCGATCACATCCGTCACGTTGTTGGCGTGAACGGTAGTAAAAACCAGGTGTCCCGTGAGCGCCGATTGGATAGCGATTTGAGCTGTCTCCTGGTCACGAATTTCGCCGACCATGATCTTGTCCGGGTCGTGCCGCAGAATGGAACGCAAGCCTCTGGCGAAAGTGAGGCCTTTTTTCTCGTTCACGGGAATCTGCGTAATGCCTCGAACCTGATACTCAACAGGATCTTCAATGGTAATGAATTTGTCCTCGTCGCTCTTGATTTCATTGATAGCCGCGTACAAGGTCGTGGTTTTGCCGGAGCCTGTGGGGCCGGTGACCAGCACCATGCCATAAGGTTCATGAATGTACCGACGGAGACGATGGAGCTCCTCGGGAGAGAAGCCCACCACATCCAAAGTCAAATTCGCGAATTTCTCGGAAAGCGTTTCTTTGTCGAGGACGCGAAGAACCGCGTCCTCCCCGTGACTGGCGGGCATGATCGATACGCGCAAGTCGATGAAGCGGCCTTTGTATTTGACACGGAAGCGGCCATCCTGCGGGACGCGGCGCTCGGCAATATCCAGTTCGCTCAAAACCTTGATGCGCGAAAGGACCGAGGAATGGTGCTCCTTAGCGATAGGCTGCATGGCGTGCTGGAGAACGCCGTCAATGCGATACTTGACGGCAACTTCTGTGTCGCGGGCCTCGATGTGGATGTCGCTGGCGCGCCTTTCGAGCGCTGTGAAAATGATGGTCTCCACCAGGCGAACCACCGGGCTGGCCGTGCTATCGCGTGTCAGGCGATCGCCGGAAATGGTCTCTTCGCTTTCCTCTTCTTCCTTGGGGGCCTGGAGGGCAAACGCTTCCGTGGCCTGTTCGAGAACGCGCTGCGACTGCTCGGTGCGTTTCAGCACATCGGCGATCTGGCGTGCGGTGGCAACTCGAATCAGAAGTTTCTTTCCGAGTAACAGCGGCAGTTCGTCGCTGCTCTGAACGAGGCCGGGATCGGCCGCGGCGATGGTCAAAACGTTGTTATGCGTCTCGAGGGGTACGAAGTTGTAGCGGAACATGAGGTCTGCAGAGATCGTGCGAATCAATTCCGGATTAATGCGCTGTTCTCGCAGGTCGATAAACGCATACCGGTATCTTTCCGCAAGCTTGCGGGCAACCTCGCGCTCTTGTTGCTCTTCGGCGGCGGTAGTTCCGGTTGTGATGATGTTCGCGTGTTGGTCGGTCGTGGCCATAATTCCTACCTTGCTCATTTAACAGAAAACGAGAAGATCGGCAGATAAAGTGAAATCAGAATGAAAGCAACGAACATTCCCATGATGATGAGCAAGACCGGTTCGATGATGGCGACCATTGCGCCCAAGCGCAAATTCACTTCTTCCTCGTAGAACTCGGCGACGCTGTTCAGCATCGGCGAAATGGCGCCGCTCGATTCGCCGACCTCGATCATATCGACGGCCATCTTTGGCATAACGCCTTTGGAAGCAAGCGCCGCGTGCAGGGACTCGCCTTCGCGAACCATTTGTGTGGCCTCGGCAACCGTGGACTGCAACAACTTGCTGGTAATGGCCTCGGTGGCCGTTTGCAGCCCGGCCACGAGCGGAGTGCCGCCGGTCAAAAGAGTTGACAGCGTGCGGGAAAACTGTGCGACCTGAAATTTCAGCAGCGTATCGCCAACGAGCGGCAAGCGAAACTTAAAGCGATCGAGAGCGGTTCCGCCTTCATCCGTGCGAGACCACAGGAAAACCCCCATGGCTATCAACGCCAACAGGGCAACAAATCCTAAGAATAGGAAACGATAGTCGACCGTCACGGCGATCAAAACGCGCGTGGGCGTCGGAAGCTCCACGTTCATATCCCTATAAAGAAGCGCAAACCTGGGGACTACACCCGTCACCAGGTACGTGACGATGATGATGGCCACCGTAATCAGCAAGACCGGGTAAACCAGCGTGGCAGCAATTTTCTTCTTCACGCCCGTGCTTACGCGTTGATAAGCAATGTAGTAGTCCAAGACGCCTGGCAGGTTTCCGCTCTTCTCTCCCGCCAAAATAGCGGTTGAATAAACTTTGGAAAAGACGCCCGCTTCGTCAACTGCTTCGGAGAGGGACTTCCCTTCCCGGACGTGATCCCGGATCTGCTCAACGACCGGGCGGAGCCGGGCAGAACTTGCCCTGGTCGCAAGAAGATCGAGCGCCCGCAGGATGGGCAAACCCGCTTTGATCAGTGTGTTGAACTGTTGATTCAGAATCAGGAAATCCGAACCGCCTATCTGTCGCCCGGTTCGGCGGCGAAGCAGACTACCGACCCGCCCGCCACGCGCTTCCACGGAGTAAACAAACAAACCCCGTTCCGCGAGCTTTTGGCGCGCTTCGTCAAGAGTGTTCGCAGCCTCGACGTGCGAGAAGACACGCCCGTCGGCATCGGCCACGCGACAGACAAATTCACTCATACACTTTCAGTTTACCTCATCTAGATGATATGCGTAGGGGGTCCTGGGGGTCGACCGTTCCTGGCTGGAAAGGGCGCCATTCCTACGGGGGAGTTGGACTTGCCATCTTCTGGGCCGCTCCCAGGTCCCCATTCACGATGGCAACACCGGGAGGAACCTGGAAGCGAAAAAACGAATCGTCGAGCTGAGGATTCAATTGCCAGTTAGCGAAACGGAATTCGATCCCTACGCCGCCTGGATCGCTCACCAGGATGCGGACCAGTTCTCCTGAACTCTCCTGGACTTCCAGGTAAACCATGTCCCGGCCCTCAGGCGAACCTGCTTTCCTGCCGGATTCTCCTCCTTCTGTGGAGTTAGACGCACCACGCGGCTCACAGTAGAGCATAACGTCTGTGGAATATTCCGGAGCCTGATGTTCCTCGTACCCTATTCTATTACAAATTCGCGAAACCTTCATTGCCCCAACCAGAAGGGCCAGAGGCATGCGCCAGTCGGTGCTCTTCTTTACAGGGACACGGGTGACAGTGTGGTCCGCCGGAACGTAAAACCAGGCATTCTTCCCGTCAACCAAAAAGATGTTCTTCTCCGGGGACTCATAGTCCCAGCGCATCTTCCCCGGGCGCTCGAAATAGACTTTCCCGGCCTCCAACCTGGTCAGCCTACCGTTCTCCGTATAGCGCTCGAGAAAGGCAGCCTCAAGACGGGTGGCACCCCGGTACCTGGCCTCCAATCGGTCTACGATCGCCCGAACGTCAACCCTCGCGGAAGGGGTCGCTAGACGCGCGGGGAGGGTATTTTGGCCCAGCAAAACCTTGCAAAGCGGGAGAATCAGGAGGCCGCAAATTGCGAATTGGAGGTGTGCCCGCAACCGTAGCAGTATAACAAGGGCTGTGTTCCACGCAGACGCGGGCAGACCGTCACTTGGGCTACGGTGACGGGCTGCCAGGGGCTCGGAGGAGAGCGCTAGTTGCCCACGAGCAGCGTTATGACGGTAGCACAGGCTCCGGCAGCCGTTCCTATCGGCACGCCCGTCGTGTTTGCGCGAAGCACGCCGGTCTGATCCGAGCAGAAAGCGCGTTTGCCGGTCACGTCCACAACGGTCGGCGTGGCGTTGGTCTCAAATGCATTGTTGACACCGGCCACCGCGGTATTTCCCACAGCCACGAACGAATAGCCGCTCTTGGTGTAAGGCGCCACACTCAGCAATGGATCGATGATGCATGCCGTTGCCGCAGTCGCAGGCCCGCAGGGTTCCGCTCCGCCCAAATTGTCCACCGTGGCCGCATAACCCGCACCCCAGCTCGAGGAATAGGTGACCTCCGCCGTATTTATGGTTCGGAGCGAGGCGACCGCAGAAGACTCGTTTGCCGCGATTTTGGCGCGCAGTAAATTCGGAATGGCGATGGCCGCGATGATCAGAATGATCGCCACGACGATCAGCAATTCTATAAGGGAGAAGCCTCGTTGCTTCTTCATCGTCTTTGGCACGAGAGAATCCTCCTCCATAAGCCCTCTAGGCCCGGGTACACACGAAGTAGTGCACGCACGATGCCACGGGAAAAACCGTCCGTACTACCTGTTTCCATGTTCTGCTACCGGGTCCCGGCGGAGAGCCTCAAGGCGTAGACGTGGTGGCAAACCTGCTCAGGGAGGGGGATAAAACAAAACCTCCTGCGGAAGCCTGAGAGTTAGTTGCCGACAGGGCCGGCAACCCCGGATAGCGTCGCGACTCCGGCGGCCAGACCGATCGCTGCGCCCGGAATGACAAATCGAACCACACCGGAAGCATCGGAGCAGAAAGCCCGCACTCCAGTGGTTTGCAGCGTGGCCGGCGTTGCATTCACTTCGTATCCGCTGAGCGTGCCTTTCGTTCGCATCCGGATTAGTCCCCGCTGCACTGAACACATAGCCGCTCTTGGTGAACGTTCCCGTCCTCAAAAGCGGTCAAGAAGACACGCGGCGGCCGCGGTGCCCACCAGGCAAGGGACGGGGCCGCCAAGATTTGCCAAGGCCGGAGCGTAACGAATCCCAGCTCGAAGCGTAGGTGCCTTCCGCCGTGTTGATTTGCCGAACGGAAGAAACAGCGCTTGACTCGTTGGCTGTTTTTGGAACCATAACTTCCCCGTGTCCAATACAAAGAGACGTGTCAAAACTCCACTTACTTGCAAGCTCTTGGGGTACCAATCGGAGACCTTTGCTCGCTAGGGTGTAGTCCATTCTGGGACTCCATCCTACGAAAAAAGAGGGGAAGCTGGGCTTCCCCCCTTGAAGGAACGAGAATCAGTTGCCAACCGGACCAGAAACTGGGGGAGCGTTCCCCACGCCGGCGCAAGTATCGTTACCTATCCCGATGGCCGCAGCACCGTTCGCGACGAACTTCAGCACGCCAGTCTGGTCATCGCAAAAGGCGCGCACGCCCGTCGTCTGATACGTGGTTGGCGTGGCGTTCACTTCGAACCCGTTGTAGATGGCGCCCACTAGCTTGGTTCCGGCCGCGTTGAACAAGTAGCCGCTCTTCGTGAAAGGAGCCTGGCTCAGAAGCGAATCAATGAGGCACGCTGCGCCCGGAGCCGCGTTGACGCAAGGGGACGGCCCCCCCAAAGACGCCAAGTCAACTGAGAAGCCGGTACCCCAAGTTGAAGAATACGTCACTTCTGCGGTACCAATCGTGCGCACAGAACCCACGGCCGAGGATTCATTGGCCGCGATCTTCGAACGCAGCAAGTTCGGAATGGCGATGGCCGCGATGATCAGAATGATCGCCACGACAATCAAGAGCTCGATAAGGGAGAAACCCTTTTGTTTCTTCATGAAATCTCCTTGAGAAGCTATGACGTGCGTTGAGCACGTTCTCAAACTGTGCACGAAGGGGGCCAGGCTCACCGCCAACGGCGCTCTGCGGTTCGCCAGCTTCGCTAAGTACCGTAATATCTCATGCTTATGGTGGGGTAGGAAAAACGAGCTAACATATGGATGTTGGCCTACGTCCCATTTTGGCTATTAAGATATGCCATTTTGTGTCACAACAAAGAGCCGCAAATGGTCAATGGATGGCGAATTCTTCGGTGCCATACCTGCTCGACAGCGCTCAGCGGGAATGATACCCGCTAGTGCGCGATGTCCCAGGGAAGTTGGCTCAACGGTGGCGGTGAGCGTAGCGGGTCAGGCGCACGATCAGCTTTTCCTGCGATCCAGAATCCGACGCGCGATGAAATAGTCCGGATTACACTCTCGCCATTGTTTTTGCTTCTTCCGCCGGCGAGCCACCTGGCAATCCGGATTCCGACAAGCTCGCTGACGCAAGCCAATTCGTGGATCAGGCCGGAACCAACGCCGGCAAATGCAGCAGCGTTTACTTGCTTCGCTTGAAGGAGAAGTGGCTGGCTCCTCGAGCGTCCCAAAAAAGAAAAGGGAGGAAGTAAGAGCTTCCTCCCCTGGTTGACGGACTCGCAGATGAAATTAGTTGCCAACCGGACCAGAAACTGGGGGAGCGTTCCCCACGCCGGCGCAAGTATCGTTACCTATCCCGATGGCCGCAGCACCGTTCGCGACGAACTTCAGCACGCCAGTCTGGTCATCGCAAAAGGCGCGCACGCCCGTCGTCTGATACGTGGTTGGCGTGGCGTTCACTTCGAACCCGTTGTAGATGGCGCCCACTAGCTTGGTTCCGGCCGCGTTGAACAAGTAGCCGCTCTTCGTGAAAGGAGCCTGGCTCAGAAGCGAATCAATGAGGCACGCTGCGCCCGGAGCCGCGTTGACGCAAGGGGACGGCCCCCCCAAAGACGCCAAGTCAACTGAGAAGCCGGTACCCCAAGTTGAAGAATACGTCACTTCTGCGGTACCAATCGTGCGCACAGAACCCACGGCCGAGGATTCATTGGCCGCGATCTTCGAACGCAGCAAGTTCGGAATGGCGATGGCCGCGATGATCAGAATGATCGCCACGACAATCAAGAGCTCGATAAGAGAGAAACCCTTTTCTTTCTTCATGCTATCTCCTTAGGAATTTTGAGGTGCCAAAGCACTTGCACCTGGTAGGGGCATGTGGATGACCAATCTGCAGGACAATGGCAATGCATGTATTCCGAATAGCATCTCACTGAAAACAAGGTAGTTACGGAGACAGCTAACCGTGATCTCTGTCTCGGGATGGGCCTCAGATGTCGATGGGCCCTTTTTGTCGACAGTTTTTGTCCATTCGGAAAGCCTTATAAGGTCAACCAAAATCAGCTTTGGGAGGCCACTCCCTGAACGGGATGCGCTCGTCACGGGACGGAAAAAAGGCTCGCTCGCCAGGCTTCCAGGCGATGGCTCATCCAGGCTAATCATAATCAGAGACTATGCTTTTTGGCATAATGCCGGAAGGAACGATAGGTGATTTTGAGGAACTCCGAGGCCCGCGTGCGAACGCCACCGGCTTTCTCGAGGGCCGCTTGCAGGTACATCCGCTCGGTAGCCGCGACGACCTTTTCAAAATCCACGCCGTCTTCCGGCAGTTCGATGCCCTCAGCAGCTCCCAGCGGCGTTCCCGCATAACCCAGGATCCGGTCGGGCAGGACTCGCACGGAAATCTCCTTGCCCGTCTCCAAGGCCACGGCGCGCTCCATGGTGTTTTCAAGTTCTCTCACGTTCCCCGGCCAGTCGTAGGCTTCGAGCTTGCTCATCGCTTCCGGCGAAATCGCGTCTATGGGTTTCTCCATCGTTTTGCGGAAGCGCTCCAGGAAGTGCCGGGCCAGCAGCGGAATATCTTCACGGCGCTCACGCAAAGCAGGAACTTGGATGGGAATCACGCTAAGGCGGTAATAGAGGTCCTCGCGAAACCGGCCTTCGGCGATTTCCTTTTCAAAGTCTTTGTTCGTTGCGGCGATAATACGCACATCCACATCCGACTCTGCCGTGCTGCCGATAGGCCGGACCTTGCCTTCCTGGAGAACGCGGTAAAGCTTTACCTGCATGGTCAGGCTCATGTTGCCAATCTCGTCCATAAACAGGGTGCCACCGTGAGCAGCCTGGAATAAGCCCGGCCGGTTCTCGTTGGCCCCCGTGAAAGAACCTTTCATGTAGCCGAAAAGCTCGGACTCCAGGAGCGTCTCGGGAAAGGCGCCGCAGTTGATGGTGATGAACGGAGCCTGGGAGCGGGCGCTGTTCTCATGAATCGCGCGGGCCACCAGCTCTTTCCCCGTGCCGCTCTCCCCGGTAATCAGCACGCGGCTCGACTGTGGCGCTACGGTCTGAATCAAATCGAAAATCGCGTGCATCTTAGGGCCTTGCCCGATGATGTTGTCTAGCCCGGTTAGCCGCCGCAACTCCCGACGCAGGTAACCGGCCTCCTTTTTCCATCTGAGGCTTTCGCTGACCTCCTGGACCGCGCGGCGCAATTGATCGATGTGGTTATGATCCTTAATGACATAGCGGTCGGCGCCGGAGTTGAGTGCGGCGATGGCGGTGTCCAGGGCGGGGAGTGCGGTCATCAACACGAAAAAGGAATCCGGGGCAATTTCTTTGGCGAATTTCAGCAAGTCGACGCCATCTTCCCCAGGCATACGAATGTCGGAAATGATGATGTCGAAGATCTGCGATTCCAGCTTGCGTTTGGCGGCCTCGGTACTGTTGGCGACTTCCACCCGATGACCTTCCTTGCGAAAAGTGATCTCTAAGAGCTCGCAAATCGACTTCTCGTCATCCACGACGAGAATATGCGGCAACTCTCGCGCGCCTTCCTTTATTGCGGCTTTCGTTCCCTGCATAGTGCCTCACGCGACTCGCGGTAATTCGACGATGAATTCTGCGCCGCGATCCTTCTCCGAGATCACGCTGATTTTCCCGCTGTGGGCCTGTACGATCTGATAGACGATCGATAATCCTAAACCCGTGCCGCCCTCAAACCCGGATTGAAGGGGCTCAAAAATTTTAGCTCTTTGTTTGGCATCCAGGCCAATCCCCGTATCCTGAAAGGCAATGCGCAACCAGAATGGATACGGCTCGAGTTTCACAGTAAGCGTGCCGCCGGCCGGCATCGCCCGGAGGGCGTTATCACATAGGTTCCAAAACACTTGTTTAATCTTGTTTGCGTCCACACGCGCTCGCAGCTCTTGACCGTTGAAAGCCCGCACGATCTGGAATTTGGAAGCAACCTCAGGTTTCTTCTCCACGAGCGTCAGAGTTTCATCGAGAAGAGCGCTGACGTCCGCTTCCTGAAACTTGTAGGTCTTTTCTCGTGAATAGTTCAGAAAATCCGTGATGATGTTGTTGAGCCGCTCGGATTCCCGGCTGACAATGTTAACCAGCTGTTTTTCATCGTCTTCGAGAGGCACAAGGCGAGCCAGTTCTTTTACGGCGCCGGCCATGGCCGTCAAGGGCTGCCGGATTTCATGGGCGATGGCGGCGGAGAGACGCCCCAACGCGGCCATGCGCTCTTTGGTGGCCACCTCCTGCTCCAGCCGGCGCAAGTCCGTAAGGTCCTGAAAGTTGAAGACAAAGCCGCTGCGTTCCTCGGTTCCCAGGCGCAGCGGGGACACGCTGATTCCCAGATAGCGCACCTCGCCCTGTGGAGTCCGAAAATGGATCTCTTTTCTAAGAGAGAGTTTCTCGACATTCGGATACTGCCCGGGGAGCCAGAAATCCTGGTTCAGCTCCTGAAGTTTTTTCCCGCGCACATCTGCGAACCGATGTCCCAAAATCTCCTCGCCGGTGCGATTGAGGAGCAGAATAACTCCCGCAAGGTCCGTGGTGATCAAGCCGCCACGCATGGAATGGATAATGTCCTGCGTGAAATCCTGGAGGCTCAGAAGTTCTTCGCGTTTTTCCTCGAGTTCCTGCCCCTTGCTCCGAAGCGAGTGGACAAGCAGGCTGGTCAGATAGGCAACTGCCAGGAAACCCAAGAGATTCATAACCAGCCAGGTGCGCAGGTTCTCGATCGGCGGCAACGCCGTGGATGTGCGAGGCAGTTTCCCCGTATAGGCCAGAAGAGTCAGGGCAGTGAGGAGCGAGAAACAGACGGCGGCGTTGAAGAACGCGACGCGACGGGAAAAAACGATGCTGCCTACGATAATGACCAGCAGATAAAGCGAGATGAAATAGCTCTCCTGCGAACCAGTCAGGTAAACCAGCAGGGTCACCATCACGACGTCGCCGGCCACTTGCATGCCGCCGTGCCAGGATGCCCGGGGCAGCCACCGGAGCAGGATAAGGTGAAGGATTCCGACCGTGATCCAGAAGATGATCAGGGTGAGAAAAAACCGGTTGGGGCTCAGACCCGGCACATATTGCGGCCACACAACACCCACCGTCAGAATGAGCGTGATCGTGAGCAGCCGGACACGCGCCAGCCATTCCAGCCAAGCTTTTGTCGCAAAACTCTGGTCCATGATTTCCCCGCGCCCTCAGCGAGCCATCAGGGCATCCCCAAATCCAGGCAGGAAAACAGAGGGCGGAGAGTAGCTCCCCGCCCTCTCGAGAGGTTATCGACCCGCGGGCGCAGCGCGGCTAGTGGTTGGCCAGCTTCCCGATGAGCGAGAACAGCGGCAAGTACATGGAAACAACGACGCCGCCCACCACTAAGCCGAGAAACACAATCATGATGGGTTCAAGAGCGGTTAGCAAGTCTTTCACGGCCGCATCCACTTCTTCCTCATAGAAATCGGCGATCTTCTGCAACATGGCGTCCATGGCGCCGGTCTGTTCGCCAACCGCAATCATCTGCGTGACCATGCCGGGGAAAACGTCACATTCCTTCAAGGGCTCGGTCAACGACTTGCCTTCTTCGAGCGACTTTCTCACTTTCATCAAGGCCTTCTCGACGACCGCGTTACCCGCGGTCCTGGCCGTGATGTCTAAGCCCTCCAGGATGGGCACGCCGCTCGAAATCAGCGTTCCCAGAGTTCGCGTAAAGCGGGCAACAGCGATCTTCCTCATCAGGGTGCCCAAGACCGGCATTTTCAGGATAATCGTGTCCAGTATAAAACGGCCTTGCGGCGTGCCATACCAAACTTTCAGCGCGAAAATGGCGCCGCAGACGGCCACCAAAAGCAGGAAGCCGAAAATGCTCCCGATGAAGTGACTCAGTGCGATGACGATTCGGGTGGGAAGCGGAAGATCCACGCCCAGGCCGGCAAACAACGTCGCGAAAATGGGGACGACCTTCCAGAGAAGCAGCGTGATGACGCTCCCGGCGACGGTCAGCACGCCCACTGGGTAGACCAGCGCAGACTTCACGGCTCGCTGCAGCTTGACGTTTTTTTCGATGTACGCGGAGAGCCGCTGGAGAATGGTGTCGAGAATACCGCCGGTCTCGCCCGCTTCCACCATGTTCACATAGAGAGCATCAAAGGCCTTCGGGGAGCTGCGCATGGCCGTAGAAAGCGTGGCGCCGCCTTCCACCTGGGCTCGCGTCCCGGTCAACACCTTTTGAAAGGTCTTGTTTTCCTGCTGGCTTGCGAGAATCTCGAGACACTGGACAAGCGGCAGACCGGCGTCAATCATGACCGAGAACTGACGGGTAAAGATGGCCAGCTCTTTCGAAGAAACGCCGCCGCCAAACGTGGGAATATTGAATTCCTTTCCCTTCTCGGTCATTTTGGTGGCGGTGATCTGCTGGCGCTTCAAAATGCTCGCCAGTTCCGTCTTGTTCGACGCGGTCATCACGCCGCTAACGCTCGAGCCGCTTCGGCTCGTTCCTTGATATTTGTAATCCGGCATCAGCTTGCCTCCTAAATCTCTTTATCCTCTGGCTCGTTGTTTTCCGCCAACCCTCAACGCCTGGTGGCTATGGGTGCTTTTATCCCGTTGCCCGAAGTTGTCACCCCACGGTTAATCATGTCCTGCAGTTCATCGGGATTCGATGAACGCGACAACGCCAGGTCCAGGGTGATCAACTTGCCGGAATAGGCGTTGGCAAGCCCCTGATTGAACGTCTGCATGCCGGTTTGTCCCGTGCCTGTCTGCATCGCGGAATAGACTTGATGGATTTTATCCTCGCGAATCAGGTTGCGGATGGCCGGGGTGGGCACAAGGATTTCCATAATCATGACCCGGCCACGCCCGTCGGCTCGAGGCAAGAGTGCCTGACAAAGAACTCCTTCGAGCACCATGGAAAGCTGCGCGCGGATTTGCGGCTGCTGGTGGGCGGGAAAAACGTCAATGATGCGGGTGATCGTCGAAGAGGCGGAGTTGGTGTGCAGCGTCGCAAAAGTCAAGTGCCCGGTCTCCGAGATGCGCAGCGCGGATTCGATGGTTTCCAGGTCGCGCATCTCGCCGATCAGTACCACGTCTGGGTCTTCGCGCAACGCGGCGCGGAGCGAATTCGCGAAAGAATGAGTATCGGCGTGCACCTCGCGCTGGTTGACCAGGCACCGTTTGTGGTTGTGCAAAAACTCGATGGGGTCCTCGATGGTGATCATGTGTTCTTCGCGCTCGCTGTTGATTTTGTCCAGCATGGCGGCGAGCGTGGTCGATTTACCGGAGCCCGTTGGCCCGGTGACCAGGACCAATCCACGAGGCTTATCGCAAAGGCCCTTCACCACCGTGGGCAGCCCAAGCGCATCGAATCCCTTGATGTCCCACGGAATGGTGCGGAACACGGCGCCGACGGCGCCGCGCTGATTGAAGCAGTTTCCGCGAAAACGCGCCAGGCTCTTCAAGCCAAACGAAAAGTCCAACTCCAGGTTTTCTTCGAAGCGGTGCTTTTGCGCGTCGGTCAGCACGCTGTAGGCCAGGGACTTGGTATCCGCGGCGGTGAGCGGCGGCATGTCCAGCGGACGAAGTTTTCCATGCACGCGAACCCGCGGGGGGCTATTGGTAGTGATATGGAGGTCGCTCCCCCCCATCTCAATCATCTTCTTCAACAGCTCACTGAGCGTAATCCCAGCCATCCGTCATCCTCAATTCTATAGAACCGTTTCGCGCAGGACTTCTTCCATGGTCGTCTGCCCGCCCGCCACCTTGATCAGACCGCTGCGCCGCAGCGTGATCATTCCCTGCTCGATGGCCTTCTTCTTCAATTCCAATGCAGAAGCGCCGACAAGAATGAGCTCGCGCAATTCATCATTGATTTCCATCACTTCGTACAAGCCGGTACGTCCCTTATAGCCACGCTTGCCGCACGTGGTGCAACCCTTGCCATGATAAATCTTTGTGGTTTTTGCTTCTTCCGGAGTATAGCCCGCGTCAATCAGGGCCTGCGGGGGAACCTGCAACTCTTCCTTGCAATTCGTACAGATTCGCCGCACGAGTCGCTGCGCACAGATCAAGTTCACCGAAGTAGCCACGAGAAATGGCTCAATGCCCATGTTCATCAAACGGCTGATGGTTGAAGGAGCGTCATTGGTATGCAGAGTGGAGAGCACCAAGTGACCGGTCAAAGCCGCCTTTACGCCGATTTCCGCAGTTTCGAAGTCGCGGATCTCGCCGACAAGAATAATATTGGGGTCCTGGCGGAGGAAGGAGCGCAGCGCAGCGGCGAAGTTCAAGCCTATCTGCTCTTTCATCTGCACCTGGTTGATTCCACTCAATTGAAACTCGACGGGATCCTCCGCGGTCATGATGTTGGTGTCTACGGTGTTCAAGGTGGCGACGGAGGAATACAGGGTGTTGGTTTTCCCGGAACCCGTCGGACCGGTCACCAGCACCATGCCGTAGGGTTTCATGATGTTGCGGTGGAATCTTTCCAGAGACGAAGATTCGAAACCGAGCTTGGTCATGTCCAAGCGGAGGTTTTCCTTGTCGAGCAACCGCATGACGATCTTTTCGCCGTACAGTGTGGGCACGGTGGACACACGGAAGTCCAATTCCTTCTTCTTGCCTTCCGCCTTGTACTTGATCATGATGCGGCCGTCCTGGGGCAAGCGCTTTTCTGCGATGTCCAGCTTGGCCATGATCTTTACGCGGCTGGTTATGGCGTCCTTCAGGCGCATGGGCGGAGACATGACGGTCTGGAGTTGTCCGTCAATTCGGAAACGCACGCGCAATTCCGTCTCGTAGGGCTCAACGTGGATGTCGCTCGCGCCGCGCTTTACGGAGTCGGTCAGAATCAGGTTGACGAGCTTGATGATGGGAGCTTCTTCGGCGGCTTTTTCGAGCGTCGCCGTATCGAGCTCTGACTCCTCCGCCGCCAGCTCCAGTTCCTGTTCCTCTTCGGCCAGGTCTTTCATCAAGTTCGTGAGTTCCTCGGTGTTGGAGGATGCGCCTCCGTAAAACCGCGTGATGGCATCCCCAATCGCCGCTTCGGACGCCACCACCGGCTCCACATTGAAACCAGTCATGAACTTGATGTCGTCCATTGCGAAGACGTTCGTGGGATCCGTCATGGCGATGGTTAGAACGGAACCGACGCGCGAGAGCGGAATGACCTGATAACGCGTGGCGGTGTCCTGAGGAATCAGCTTGATGACGTTGGGATCGATTTCGTAATACTTCAGATTGATCGAGGGAACGCCATACTGGCGGGAGAGCACGCCGGTGATGTCATCATCGCTGATGAAACCCATTCTGGTCAGGCAGCTTCCCAGTTTGCCTCCATTGGCGCGCTGGAACTCGAGAGCCTTCTGGAGCTGGTCCTGTGTGATCAGACTTTCTTTTACCAGTATTTCGCCAAGACGGACGGACATCCGCAGCTACTCCCTAGGGGGCCTGCACCCAATGCCCACCTTAACAAAGGATGACGAAGAGCGAAGCCGGAATTTCGTGGCTCGTTTTGAAATCGCTAATACCTGTCCGCTCGGGCAGGTTTTTCTGCGCCCGGACAGGTGGAAATCTTGACTTGCCTCCTCAGGATGCTATCTTGCCAGAGAGATGCTTCAGCATACACCCGCGACACATTCTTTTCACCGGCCGCTGCCCATGACCCAAACGGTCAGCCGCGAAAGCAGCGAATTTGTCGGCCGATAGGAGATTTTTGTCACCGCAGACTTTGTGAGGCGAACTAGCCAATGAGCAGGCTGGAATCCAAACAGCGCTGGGGCTTGGGGATCGGCGGAATTCTCCTTACCTTGTTGCTCGCAGTCGTATTTACGTTCGGCTCCCTCGATGTGCCCTTCCACCCAAAGAGCTGGCGCGAAGTGATGGTGCTCTACGCGGTGTCCAGCTTTGTCACCGCAGCGCTTTTGGTCTTCCTGCTGATTCTTGGCCGCACCACACTGCGGCTCTGGGTCGAGCGCCGCCGCGAACAACTTGGCGCTCGCTTCAAAACCAAGATGGTTGTCGGCGCAATGGCGTTGTCCCTGCTGCCGATCGTGTTCATGTTTATTGTCAGCTACTCCCTCATCAATCGAAGCTTGCTGTTGTGGTTTCCCAAGCCACTTGAGATCGCATCGGAAGAAACGCAAAAGCTCTTGAATGACCTTGGTCGCGGCCAGTTGCCGCGGCTTCGAGCGCTAGCTCTACAGGTGCAATCGGCGGCACAAAAACCGGGCGATGACTTTATGCAAGACGCTTTCGCGAAAGGTGCGGATGCGGTCTGGATTCTCGATCAAAGCGGAACGCCTGTCCGCGGTGGGATTGTTTGCGACAATCAGCCGGAGGACCGCCGCGGAGCCATCTGCATGCAGCCCACCGCGTCAGGCGAATACCTGCGTTCACTGGAGAGCGGCGTGGAGGTTTGGGAGGCGGAAGGGAAAAATTATTTCGGCGCGCGCGTGCCGAATTTCGAAGATGGAAAACCAGCGGGGTTCATTGTGGCGGCTTACCGCGCGAGCCCGGGTGTGCTGACGCGTCTCGCCGCCATTCAGACGCAAACTCGCGAATACTATCAGGCCAAGCAGGATCTCCGTGCCCTCAAGCACCAGATGCTTCTCATCCTCCTGCTGTTTACCGTTCTGCTGTTGTCGTCGGTCATGTGGGTGGCGCTGTTTCTCGCCAAGCAAGTCACGGTTCCCATTCAGGCGCTCGCGGAAGGCACCCGCGAAGTTTCTTCCGGCAACTTTGATTATCAGGTCCCGGAACAGGCTCAGGACGAACTTGGGGTGTTGGTGCGCTCGTTCAACACCATGACCACCCAGTTGCGCGACAGCCGGGCACAGATCGATGAGTTCACCCGCAGCCTGCAACAAGCAGTACAAGAGCTGGAGCGGCGGCGGCAATTGATGGAAACCGTGCTCGAAAATATTCCTACCGGAGTGATCTCGCTCGACAGTTCGGGAGCCATTTTGCGGAGCAACACCTCCGTTTCGCGGATGTTCGGGATGGATGCAGGCGGGCTCGAATCCCTGGAGGAATTGCTGGGTGCGGATTCTGCACGCACCGTCCAACACTTGATGCGCCGGTCTCTCCGCATGGGAGTGGTGTCCCGGGAAATGGAAACCGTGGTCGGGGGGCGCGTGTTGCATCTGGCTGTTACGGTAAGTTCTCTCGGCCCGCGCCGCGCGAACACGGGTTTTGTGCTGGTCTTCGATGATTTGTCGGAGTTGCTCCGCTCCCAGAAGACGGAGGCGTGGCAGGAAGTGGCTCGCCGCATTGCGCACGAAATCAAGAACCCCTTGACCCCCATTCAGCTCTCCGCACAGCGACTCTCTCGATTCCTGGAAAAACGAGAATCCTTCGAACCCGGGGCTTCCGCCGATTCGGAATTGGCGAAGCTTGTTCAGGAGTGCTCGCGTTTGATTGAACGGGAAGTGTCCACGCTCGCCTCACTCGTCAATGAGTTTTCTCAATTTGTGCGCTTCCCTGCGGCCAAACTCGCCTCGGCCAACCCCAATGCCATCGTTCGGGAAGCCGTTGAAGTCTTTTCAGAAAGGCTGGATGGCATCACCTTGAAGAGCAATTTCGCGGAGAATGTCGCTACGGTGCGAGCGGATGCCGGGTTGCTGCGCAGCGTGGTCGTGAATCTCATCGACAATGCTGCCGAAGCATTGGAGAATTCTTCTTTCCGCGAGATCACTGTTTCCACAAAGTCGCTTCCCGACGCTGAGGCCGTGGAAATTTCCGTCGCGGATACCGGCAATGGCATTTCTCCCGAAGACAAAGACAAGCTTTTTCTGCCGCATTTTTCGACCAAGGATCGAGGTACCGGCCTGGGGCTGGCCATCGCGGCGCGCATCATCGCCGAGCACGGCGGGAGCATCCATGTTGAGGACAATTTCCCCGTTGGCTCCCGCTTCGTGATCGAGTTACCCGCCGCGGAATTGCCGGCTGCTTCCGTTGCCGACCACAACGGGTCCCCTACCGCCCTATGACGCTGCGGCCACACATCCTCATCGTCGACGACGAGGCTGGCATTCGCGAGTCCCTCACTCTCATCCTGCGGGATGAAGGCTATCAAGTGGATGCGGTGGGGTCGGCCGAGGAAGCCTTGGAACGTTCCGCGGTGGGCGATTTGGAGGTTGTGCTTCTCGACGTCTGGCTTCCTGGGATCGACGGCCTCGAAGCTCTTAGCCGCATTCAGGCGCTGCCTCACCCGCCGGCAGTCATCATGATTTCCGGCCATGGAACCATCGAAACGGCCGTTCGAGCCACTAAACTTGGCGCCTTCGACTTCATTGAGAAGCCCCTTTCTCTGGAAAAAATCATCGTCTTGGTGCGCAATGCCATCCAGCAGCGCCGCCTGGAAGAAGAAAACCTGCTGTTGCGAAACGAGCTGGGCCATCGTTACCAGGTTATTGGTGGCAGTGTGCCCATGAAAGCGCTGCGTCAGCAGATAACCGTCACCGCCCCCACCAACGGCCGCGTGCTGATCTACGGAGAGAGCGGAACCGGCAAGGAATTGGTGGCCCGCGCCCTGCATGCGGCCAGCCTTCGCGCCAAGGGTCCATTCGTGGAAGTGAATTGTGCGGCAATCCCTGAAGAGCTGATCGAGTCCGAACTCTTCGGCCACATCAAGGGTAGCTTCACGGGCGCCACCGAGGACAAGATAGGGAAATTCCAGAAAGCTGACGGCGGCACGTTGTTTTTGGATGAGATCGGCGACATGAGTCTGCGCACGCAGTCGAAAGTGCTCCGCGTCCTCGAGGAACAGCGTTTTGAGCGCGTGGGCTCCAACGTCGCCTCGAACGTTGACGTGCGCGTCGTCGCCGCGACAAACAAGAATCTGGAGCAGGAGATCTCCCGCGGCGCCTTCCGCCAGGATCTGTTTTATCGGCTGAACGTCATTCCCTTTTATGTTCCGCCCTTGCGGGATCGCCGGGAGGACATACCCACCTTAGCGAACTATTTCCTCAGGGAGTTCAGCTCCGGCTACAGCAAGAAAACCCGAGAACTCAGCGAGGCCGCCATGGAAATCCTGCTGCGCTATCCTTGGCCAGGAAATGTTCGTGAGCTGCGGAATCTCGTGGAGAGGCTTGTCATCGTATGTCCCCAGGCACGCATCGAGCCCCATCATCTCCCGCCCGAACTCTTTCGCGGTGTTGCCGAAAGCCCGCACCATCCCTACTCGACGCTCCACGAAGCCCGCAGTGCCTATGAGCGCGAGTTCATTCTTCGCAAGCTGCAAGAGCACCGCTGGAATATGACTCAGACGGCAACAGCCCTCGGCCTCGAACGCAGCCACCTCTACCGCAAAATGAAATCTCTCGGAATCGCGGCGCCGGATTAGGCGCAAGGGGCGGTTGACTAAATCACGGCAAACCCAGTTCTTTTTCCCTTCGCAAAATCACCATTCGTATACAATCCTCGCAAACTCGGGTTGCCGTTGGAAACAAAGAATTAACAAAGCGGCGGTTTTGCGGCGCTGTTAGCCACCCGCGCTTTTTCCAATCGCGTTGTTCAGGGGGATGACGAATTCCCACTCTGTTTCATCACGATGGATCGACGGCTAAGGAGACACTGCGTGAAAAAGATCGCTCTGATTCTGTCTGCCCTCTCCGTCCCTTTGGCTCCCGCCGCCATCTCGCAAACAGTCACTGACGAAGCCTTCAGCTCTTCCCGTCACGCCGTCGAAGCTTCGCCGCCCCCGACCTTTTTTCCACACAACTGGATTCGCGGCTACACGGAATTTGCCGTGGCGCCTTCGCACAACGAGCCCGACCTAGGCCGCTGCATGTTTCCTCAACCGTCGACCGCGGGTGGAGCCGCCTCCCAGTGCACCGCCTATGCGCGCTACCTCTTTAGCGGATATATAGAGATGCACCCCCTAGGGCAAACCTTCGCGCGCCATCTCTTCTTGTTCTTCGAGCCAAGATTCAGCTTCGGGAGGAACATACCGCAGGTCAGCTACGAAGAATCCATGGAGCCGATCGCTTATGACCGATCGATTGGAGCCGGTTACCGGTTGCCGCGGAATTTCGAACTGCGCCTGACCCAGCACCAGGTCGACTATCTGGGACGTTACAGCCGCCTGCTTGGCCCAGCCGACCTCCGCACCACCGGCCCGTACGGCCTCTATACCACGGTCTCGCTGCGCTGGACTTTCGGTGGATACGGCCAGGGCGGGTCGCCGTCGGCCTACTAGCTGAAGCAAAAAGACGGCGACAAGCCGGAGGCTTGCTAGCTGACGGCAAGAAAGACAGGGAGCCACCGCTCCCTATTCTTCCTGGTCTTCCTGGTCTTCGCGGTCATGGGCAGCCTCTGTGAGCTCTTCGAGCTGATGCCGCCAATCGAGTTCTCTCACTTTCTGGGGATTTTCGCGCCAGTCCGGCGCCACTTTCACGTGCAGCCCAAGGTAGATTTTCGTTCCGAAAAGACGCTCCAATTCTTTGCGTGCTTCCGTTCCGATTCTCTTGATCATTTCCCCCTTGTGCCCGATGAGGATTTTCTTTTGTGAATCTCGCTCGACGTTCAGAAGCGCCTCAATCCGCAGAAGCTTGGGGGTCTCTTCAAACTTTTCCGCAAACACGGCCAGTGCGTATGGCACTTCGTGATACATCACCTGAATCGCCTTTTCGCGGATGATTTCCGAGGCCAGGAACCGCTCCGGCTGGTCGGTCACTTGGTCTTCCGGAAAATACGGCGCACCCTCCGGCAAATGCTTCCAGATCTCTTTAAGCAAGGCATCACAGCCGGAACCCTTTAGCGCCGAAACCGGCACAATGGCGGCAAAATCGAAAGCCTTCGCGAACGATTCCGTCACTGGGAGTAACTTGGGCTTTGGCAAGCGATCGATTTTGTTCAGTGCCAGGATGGTTTTGCCGCGAAACCGCCGGGCCTTTTCGAGCAACAGTTCGTCCGCCCTCAGCTCCGGGCGGCTGACATCCATCATAAGCAGAAGAACGTCGATTCCTTCGAGCGCCGCGGCAAGCTCCTGCATCATTTGCCTGCCGAGCGCGGAATTCGCTTCGTGCATGCCGGGCGTATCGATAAAAATGATCTGGCCTTCCGCGCTGGTTACAATTCCCTGAATGCGATTGCGGGTGGTCTGCGGTTTGGAAGTGACGATGGCGATTTTTTGGCCGACCAGGCGATTGACCAGCGTGGATTTTCCGGCGTTCGGGCGTCCAACAATGGCAACGAATCCAGAACGAAACGCTTGTTTCTTCCCAACACTCTCTTCTTCTCGCATCAGGGCTTTACGATCGGCAACTCCAGGCGGCTGGGATGCGCGCTATCGTGAATCAGGCTAATATGTGCAGTCTTCGCATCTTTCCCAGTCTCGGCTGCGACCACGCCTCCGCTATTGTAGTTTTTCTCTGTCCCCGTCGAATTGATGCTGCTCACGATCAGCCGCAGCCGGCTCCCTTCAGCGATGCGCCGCGAGAAAAAAGTGAAATTGTCAAACACGTATTCCTCCGTCGCTCCGGCCGGCACGAGCTTCGCGTCTCGGACAGACTCTCGATACCGCGCTCGCATGGTCGCGCTCGTAAGTGACACGGAGCTGCCGCCAGGCAGAATTTCAAACAAGTCCGCCTCGAGGTCCGTGTCCGGCACATCCATCTTCAACCACAGCGTCAGCCTTGCAAATCCCGTCACTTCCGTGGCTTCCAGAAAGGGCTCGGTGTGATAAACCGCGCCCTCTCCGTACAGGTTCATGGCTGCCCGTTGCGACGTCAGATAATTGGGATCGTCCTCCGGCTCCTGAGCGCCGGGGCGTGTATCCAGCGGATCGTAGATCCAAGAATCGCCCGGCGCGCCCCCATCGGCTTTGCTTTCGCGCAACGCGCCAGAATGAAACACGTCGCCGGCCGCGCCGTCCGAGCTTAAATAAAATGTCTTCGTCGTGTTTGTGAGGCTCTCCAGGCTATCCGCGTACTTCCACTCCTCCGTTCCAACCAGGTAATAAGCCACGCGCTTCTTCAGGAATTCCGGCTTTCGACCGCCCTTCATCGTCCAGTCGTACCATTCCGTGTGCAGCTTGTTGAGATCGAGAACACTTGCTGCGCCGAATTTCAATCCCCCGACTTCCGCCTTTGGCGTGCGGGTTCCCGCGTGGTCCCACGGCCCAATGATCAAGTAATGTTGTGCTTTAGCCTCCGGCGTTCCGTATTGCATGTGCCGCTTGTAATAAGTGAAAGCTCCCGGCTGATCTCCGTCGTAATGTCCGGTAATCGTCAGGATCGGCAGGCTGATTTTCTTGTATTGTTCGGGAGAAGGCACCATCGCGTCGTAGTACGCATCAGGAACCGGATGCGCTAGCCATTTCTGAAACACCGCCGACGGATTTCCCACCAGCTTGTCATAGCTTTGAAATGCCGAGTGCGCCATGTACATTTCGCGCGCGTTGCTCGCCCAAAAACTGCTGCTTCCAAAAAGGTTGCTGTTGCCCGTGACTCCGCTCGTGAAGGTGAGCCATTGCATCTCGTAAGTGCCAAAAATGTTGTACTGGAACGGGAAATCCACCCCGGGATGCGCGGCGGCGGCGGGAACGATCGTAGCCAGGTGCGGTGGAAACTCTTTCAGAACCGTCCACTGATCGAATCCCGCGTAAGAACCACCCCACATCGTCACTTTTCCGTTGCAATACGGCTGCTTTGCGAACCATTCCACCACGTCGTAGCCGTCGCGGCTCTCATTCGCAAACGGCTCGAATTCCCCTCCCGAATTGCCGCGTCCGCGCACATCCACGAGCGCGTACACATAGCCATGCTTTGCAAAGTACAGCGCACGGTCCGTATACGAATCGCCGATGTAAGGCGTAAACGTGAAGATCACCGGCTGTGGCTCCTTCTGCCCGTGCGAGGCGAAGATTGTCGCGTTCAACTTCGCTCCATCGCGCATGGGAATCTTGACGGCCCAGTGCATGTCCGTCGCAGGCTCTTCCGCCGCTCGTTGCTGTTGCGCACGGATGGGCACGGCCATCATCGTCAGAAAGGCAACAGCCGCAGAAAGCTCTCTGGCCCTCGCGCGGAGCATCGACTGTCCTCCCTGCAGAGCTGGATGGCCTATCCCGTGGCTCCAAGTCTGCTATGTTTCCGTGTACCTACGTCGTTGTGGGAACCGCTTTCATCTGTTTGCGGATTCGCACTCGCAACACTTTTCTTTGGTTTGCTTCCACCACTTCAAACCGGTGGCCTTCCATTTCAATTTTGTCTCCGGAGGCCGGCACTTTGCCGGTAACATGATTCAAAAGGCCGGCGAGCGTGGTCACCGTCTCATCGGCTTCCTCGCCAAAACGCACACCCAGCAACTCCTCCACCGCATCAATCGCCATGCTTCCGCGCATGACCAATCCGCCGTCCGGTTCGCGAACCACGTCCGGTGCGAGCGGCTTTCCGCTGTTGCCGCTCTCCCCGACGATCTCTTCCACCAGGTCTTCCACCGTGGCGATTCCCGCCACCGTTCCGTGTTCATCAATGACCACGGCCAGCGGATGGCCCTTTTGGCGCATCTCGCGCAACAACTCCGATCCAATCTTGGTCTCCGGCATGAACAAAACCGGTTTCACCAGCTCGCGCACTCTTCGCTTGGGCAAATCCGGATCTGCGATTTGCAAAAGATCTTGCGCGAAGACCACGCCGAAAGTGTCGTCCAGCGATTTCTCGTAGACCGGAATCTTGCTGAATTTCGTTTCGACCACCTTGGCATGCAGCTCCTCGAGAGTAGACTCTGCAGAAATGGCCACGATATCCGGCCGGGGAGTCATCACCTCGCGCACACGCTTGTCGCTGAATTCCACCACTTGCTCGATCAAATCCGCCTGCTCCGGCTCGATGATGCCCTCTTCCTCCGCGGCTTCCACCAGCGCCTCTATCCCTTCTTCCGTGCGCTGCTCCTCGGTCTTTTCCGCTTCCTGTTCGGAAATCCGCGCGAGCGACTCCGCGCCTTCGAGAAACACGCGCACCGGCCAGACCAGCCACATCGCGCTTCGAATGAGCGGCAGGAGCGGAAGCAGCCAGCGGCCCGTGGTGCGGTACAGCAACATGTCCGGGATAAAATGCATGGCGAAAACCACTTCGAGAATGACAAACACGCAAAACTCGATCAGCGATTCCCAAGTGCTCGGAACGAAGTACACCACCCCGCGCGTCGTTTCCAGCACCAAAAACGCCAGCCAGAAATGGCCGAGGATGCGGAAGGTGCGGCCGCCGCTACGCCGGTTGATTTTCAGCTTTGGTTCGATTTCCGCTTCGAAGATGTCCAGATGTTCGTGAACGCGGCCGGTGGTCATGCGCCCCAACTCGCGGTAAATCAGTGTCAGGTAGGAGAAAATGGGCAGCGTGAGGCCCACCAGCACGACACTGAGCGCGTAAATCCAGCTTAGATACATCAACTCAACCCGAAGCGCTTGCGCAGCTTCCGCTCGATTCTATCCATCTGGCCATGATCGGTTTCATGGTCGTAACCGAGCAAATGTAAAACGCCGTGCAGAATCAGCACGCGAAGCTCACTTGCAAGGGGACGTTCTTGTTTTTTCGCGTAACGCCGTGCGGTTGCCGGCGAAATCGCGATGTCTCCCAAATACTCGTGCCTGCCGGAGTTCGTCACGTGCAGTCGATGCCGAAAACGCACCGGTTTCTGCTTCGCGGCCGTCGGAAACGAGAGCACGTCGGTCGGTCCTTGTTTCCTCCGAAAGTTCTGGTTCAAGCGTGCCATTCCCGCGGCGCTCACCAAACAAACGGTCATGCCGGATGGTTTCAAGCCGAGTTCCCTCTGCACGCGGCGCAAGAACGATTCCAGAGGACGCAGCGCCAGGCGCACCTCGTGCTGCTGATTTAGAATCATCCTTGCGGAATTTCTTGCTCGGATTCTTTCCCGGACTCTCTTGCCGGGGCCGCTTTCCCGTTCGCGCCGCCACGCTGCGGATGGGCGGTTTCATAGTCTTCGTAGGCGCGAATGATTTGCTGCACCAGGTTGTGACGTACCACGTCTCTTTCTCCGAATTGCACCAAGCCGATTCCTTCGATCTTGCCGCACACTTCAAGCGCTTCGACCAACCCGCTCTTCTTTCCTTGCGGCAAGTCAATCTGCGTCACGTCCCCGGTGACTACCGCTTTCGAGTTGAAGCCCAACCGCGTCAGGAACATTTTCATCTGCTCGCTCGTTGTGTTTTGCGCTTCGTCTAAAATCACGAACGAATCATTTAGCGTGCGCCCGCGCATGAACGCCAGCGGCGCCACTTCAATGATGCCTTTTTCGAGGAAGCGTTCGAGCTTGTCCGCGTCCAGCATGTCATACAGCGCGTCGTACAGCGGCCGCATGTAAGGATCGATTTTTTGTTGCAATGTTCCCGGCAAAAATCCCAGCCGCTCGCCGGCTTCGACCGCCGGCCGCGCCAGGATGATGCGGTTCACCTGCTTGGTCAGCAGCGCGCTCACCGCCATGGCCACCGCGAGGTACGTTTTCCCCGTGCCGCCGGGCCCGGTGGCAAAAACCATATCGTGCTTCTCGATCGCCTCCATGTAATGGCGCTGATTGGCGCCTTTCGGCGTGACCTGCTTTTTGCCAAACGAGCGCGCGCGGCCGTGCTCGAACATGCCTCGCGGCGATTCGTGCGGCTCTTCGGTCGCCACCCGGACCAGCGACTTCACTTCCGAAGACGAAAGTTTGTGCCCGTGCCGGGTCAGGTGATTGTATTCCTCGACGATGGTCACCGCACGGTCCACGTTATCCTGCTCACCTTCAATGGCCAGCCGCGTGTCGTGCAGATGCGTGCGCACATGCAGCGAGTCTTCAAGCAGGCGCACGTTTTCATCGAGCGTGCCAAAGAAGGGTTCAATTTGTCCGGAAATGTGAACGGTACGTCGCATCCAATTGGAAGGTTCTCGGCTTACCGGAACCGGCTTGCTCGTGGGATTCCTCCTCGCTACACATAGGGGGCTTGGCGCCGCCTAGGAGAAACTCTTTACACCCTAGCGCAGCACTGGGCTCGGGTCAAGCTACGAGTTCCTGAGTTCCTGACTTCCTGACTTCCTGACCGTGGGTGACGACCTTGGTCCGGAGACGCGCGTACTGCGGAATGGTCGGTAAGAAACGGGGGTACAATACCTTGCATCTCACCCTGGCTTCGCGGGGGCCGGCGATGAAGTTTGACCTCGATCAGCTCGTCTCAGACTGCCGAAAGGCAGTCCGGGAAAATGCTCCCCAGGCGCCTATCAGCGAGATTTTAGCGCGGTCGCTTTCCGATCGCGCTTCCCTGGTTTCCGCGCTCGGTGAGCCCAAGCGCGCGGAGATGCAGAAACTCTACCAGGGAAGCGATCTCACCATCCTGAACGTGATCTGGGCGCCTTGGATGACCTTGCTGCCGCACAATCACAAGATGTGGGCCGTGATTGGAATCTACTCCGGCCGCGAAGACAATATTTTCTGGCGACGCTTGCCTGCCGACAGCAGCCGGAGGCTTGAAGTCGCGGGAGCAAAGGCCCTTTGTGAAAAAGACACGGTCGAGCTGGGAGAAGACATCATCCATTCCGTGACCAACCCCATCGGGCGCCTGACGGGCGCGATTCACATCTACGGCGGAGACTTTTTCGGCGTCCAACGGAGCGAGTGGGATGCGGAAACGTTTCTGGAACGGGCGTGCGATGGAGACAGGATGGCACGGCGCTTCGAACAGGCCAACACGTTTCTTCGCAGGACCCTGTCTAGGGACGCTTAATCCGCGGGCACGGCGCGGGTCTTGGCCCATTCGCGGATGGACTGCACCTCTTCCGCGCGTGTCACGCTGAGCGGCTGCGTGCTCTGAATCTCTGCGAGCAGGACGTCGGTGGTCAATTGCTGCTTGGCGTTGAACGCCGTGTACAGTCCGGCAACGATGAGTTGTTCGATTTCCGTGCCGGAGAAGCCTTCGCTCGCGAGGGCTAATTTCGCCAGGTCGAATCCTGCCGCGTCCCGGCCGCGCTTTTTCAAGTGCAGGGCAAACAACGCCGCGCGCACTTCCCTATTCGGCAAATCTACGAAAAAAATCTCATCAAATCGCCCTTTGCGCAGCATCTCCGGCGGCAGCACGGTGATGTTGTTCGAAGTTGCCGCCAGGAACACACCACCCTCGCGGTCTTGCATCCAGGTCAGGAGTGTGGCAAGCAGCCGCTGCGACAAACCGGCGTCGGCGTCGCCGCTCGAGCCGGCCGAGGCAAACGCCTTTTCAATTTCGTCGATCCACAACACCAGCGGAGCGAGTTTCTGCGCCAATTCCAGCGCTTTGTGCAGCCGCCGCTCGCTCTCGCCGACGTATTTGTCGTAGAGGGCGCCCGCGTCCAGCCTCCCCAATTCGAATCCCCACTCGCCCGCGACCGCGCGGGCGGCCAGGCTCTTCCCGCAACCCTGCACCCCAGTGATAAGCACGCCCTTTGGCGGCACCAGCCCGAACCGCCGCCCTTCGGGAGTCAAGGCATTCTTTCTCTTCGCAATCCGGTCACGGAGGTGCCGCAACCCCGCCACGTCCATAAATGACGCGTCTCGCCGCACCGTTTCGAACAATCCCTCGGTTTTGAGTGCTTCGCGCTTCGCTTCCCGCACCGCATCGAGCAACCCCGCATCGGCCTTCCCTCGCTCGAGCACGCTCTTCCGCAGCGCGCGCAGGGCCTCTTCCTCCGGCAGGCCAACCAGATTCTGCGCCAGTTGCGTCATCGCGGGAACATCGAGCGCGATAGCAATGTGCCGATCACGGCTTAGCTCCGCGAGCACCTGCTTCACTCCGCGTAGCAAATCCTCCACTTCCGGCAGGCCCAACTGGAAAGGCATGGCATCGCCTTCCAGGTCCGGAGGCAGCTCCATTTTCGCGGCCGTCAGCACAATCGAACGCCGCCCGGTTCGAAACTTCTCAGCCAGGTCGCGCAGCCTCCGGCAAATCTTGTCGTTGTCGCAGTAGCGCGCAAAATCCTTCAACAAGAAAATCCCGTCGCCCTGAATCAGCGCGATGTTCGCGAGCCCTTGCTCCGGACTGTCGGTGTTGTACAGGGGCGCGCCGTGGGCCTTTGCCAGACCGGTCGTGACGCTCCATTCGTAGAGCGGAACACCCAGCTCCGCGGCGACGTCCAGGAGCAGCGCTTCCACGCGATCCTCTTCCGGCGTCTCGACAGTAATGATCGGGTGCTGCGAATTGATCAGCAGCCGCAACTCGTCGTGCTTTTTGGGCGGCTTGGAGAACCAGTCCTTCCCGCAGCAATCCCGCCAGCCGCGGCGGCGGGCCTGATGGGCTGCTGCTCCGTGGCAGCTTCAAGTGGACCTTTGGGTGGTGGGTTAGTCTGAATTTTGCACCTCGCCGCGGGTTTGCATCCCGGTTAAGGACGACCTGTATCCGTAGAGACCCGAAGCCATCGCTGGCACGAAGACAAGCCGGAAAACAAACATCCCCCTGGGCCGTCAAGCCAATCGAGTCTGACCAGTAATACGCATGGCGAGAAGCCCGCGACGGCTCCGCCTACGCCGGATAGGATTCCCATGAGCACCGGTTTGACCGCTGTGCGACCGACTTTTCCCGCGTTTGACAAAGCTAGAAGCCTCGTTTAACGTTAGAAACTTGGACAATACGCCCAAGGAGCAATAGATGGCCCAGGGACAGCCTACCAAAGTCAAGAAGAAGAAAAAGTCGGTTTTGAAGCGCGCGGCGCAAGCTCGTCAACGGGCCCAAGTCAACCGCATCAACCGCACACGCGTCCGCACCATGATGCGCCGCTTTCGCACCGCTCTCACCGCGGGTGACCCCACCGCGGCGGGCAATCTGCTCTACCCCACCATGTCTGCCATCGACCAGGCCATTACCAAGGGCGTGCTGCACGAAAATACCGGCAACCGCTACAAGTCGCGTTTAACCCTTGCTTACAACGCCGTTAAGGCCAAGGCGGCGAAGTAAGGCCGTTTGCAGGTTTTCCGTCTCCGCTTTCAGACCGCTCTTCCCTCCTCAGAGTCGAGAAGCTCGAGCAGCCGCGTCTTTCTATTTTTCTCGAAAAGACCAAATCACAAGGGATTGCCCTTACAATTGGCTGGTTCACTCGTGTAGCGGAGCCGGATATGAGCTACTACGCATTGTTCTATGACACCGTGGATGACTATGTGGCCCGGCGCGCGGAATTCCGCGAAATGCATTTGCTTATGGCCAGAGAAGTCCGCGAGCGCGGGGAATTGCTGCTCGCGGGCGCGTTCGATGATCCCGTCGACCGTGCTTTGCTGGTATTTCGAGTCGATGACCGGAGCAAGGTTGAAGAATTCGCCCGGAAAGATCCTTACGTCGTGAGTGGTCTGGTCAAAAAGTGGGAAGTGCGCCCCTGGAAAGTCGTCGTTGGCAACGAACAACGCTCCCCCGCTGCCAGGGCATCCGGCGCCATCCTCCGCCACTGGTCGGCGCGCACCACGGAGGCGCAGTTGCCGAAGTATCTCGAGCATTTTTCGAAGAGCGTGCTTCCGGAACTACGCCGCGTCGCCGGTTTTCTGGGAGCTACTGTTTCTACTCGTCAGACGGGCAATGCAGTGGAGATTTTCGTCGAGACCAGCTGGCGCTCGCTCGATGCCATCCGCGCCTTCGCCGGCCCTGACCTGGAAGCCGCGGTCGTCGCTCCCGAAGCCGCCGCGCTGCTGACTGACTTCGACCGCCGCGTGCGCCACTCCGAGATCACACTCTCGGACCACACCTAGTATCACCAACCGGCGGAATGCGCCGGTCAGCGGAAATCCTCTAACGGCGTGCCGCCAAGGCTTCTCCGCCAGTTAATTCCGCGATCAAAAACTCCATCACGGAGCGGGCGTCTTCCCTGCCACCTTTCAGCCGTTCATCGGCTCGCTGCAACGCGGCTAATCCCGCGAGCAAACGCGCTTTCGGAATTTTTCTTGCGCTCTCGAGCGCCAATTGCGCCTGCTCCGGGCGCATCGCGAGCGCTCGCGCCGCCCCCCAGCCGTTCGTGACGCCGCGTAGCTCGCTGGCTTCGATCAGCTTGCGGTACATCCAAGTCATCGCGCCCAGCATCTGCAGCGGCTCTTCGCCTTCGCGCAACAGACGGTCCAGAAACTCGAGAGCTTTCTTTCCCTGGCGCGAGGCCAGCATGGCTGCCAGTTCCCAAACCGTAGTCGTTTTTTCCGAAACCACCAGAGCGCGGACGTCTTCGCGTCGAATCTGTTTTCTCCCCGCCGCAAACGTTCCGAGCTTGCCGATTTCCGTCCTGAGCCGCATTAAATCCGCGGCCACGAACTCCGCCAAGTCTTCGGCCGCTCCAGGTTCGAAGGCGACGCCCTGCTCTTTACCCATCGCGCCAGCCAGCGCCACCGCGGCGGCCTGGCGCTCGTCGAGGTTTTCGCCCAGCCCGCACTCTACCACCAGCGCTTTCTCTGTCAGCAACTTTCCCCACTTCATTCTCTGATCCAATCGCAGGGCTTCGATCACCAGCACGGTGAATGGCGCCGGATCATTCAGGTAAGCGGCAAGAAGCTCGACGGCATCATCGCGGCTTTTCTCGCCGAGGCTTTCGATGGCCTCGGCGTCCTCGAGGAAAACCAATTGTACCGGGGAAAGCATGGCCATGGTTTGCGCCTGTTCGAGCGCCGCTTGCGTCTCTCTGCGGTCCGCCGAATATCGCGACACGGCCCAGGGCCGCGCCGCATCCGGCACGTATCTCTCCATCAGCAGCGCCCGGCAACGGTCCCGCAAATAAGGCTCTTCTCCCAGCAGCAAAATGGCAGGGATGGCCTTCCCCTTCTCCAGCCGCGACAGCAGTTCATTCGCCGAAATGCGCGTCATTTAGCCTTGCCTCTCCGGCCAAATCGCAACCGATCAACGCTTGGAGCTCCTTCAAGTAATACTTTAAGTTGGCTCGAGGCTTCCCTTTTCTCCGCTCGTCCGGAGCGGTGCTGGCAGGGCAAATCATTCGAAAGGCTGGAGCCGCTTTTTAGCCCTTTCTAGTAGTTCTCCGTCACCACTGCCACCAGCCGCGCGGCAAAATCCTGCGCCAGCCGGTCGAGAGCCGGATCCTGCTCTTCGAAGAAGCTTTTCACATCGGTCGAAATCTCGTATTGGTTGCGAAACAGAAAGTTGTCCGTGTGATAGAGCAGTCTTCCTGTCTCGCGGTCCTCCAAGTTGACCTCGCACTTCACCGTCACCAGCATCGTCGTGGCCCGCCCCGTGGTGGTGTCAAACAGCAGTGGGACCGCCTCCAGACTGAGCACTTTCCCGCGCAGCACCGCGTCGCTCGTAGCCGGGTCGGACACCACGCGATAGGGCGTCTTCGCCAAAAACTCGTGCACCGTCGCCGCTGTCAATCTCTGCTCGATCCTGTAACTTGTGGTCTTATTTTCCAGCGCCGGCACGGCAATCACGTGAATGCTTTTCGGCAGCCCATCACTGCGCCCCGCAACGCGGTAGCCGCAGCCGGCAAGGAGTGCGCTTGCCGCCACAACCGCAAAGGCGGTTCGTCCGATCCTCACAAGAGCTTCTCCGCCAGCCTCACGGCATTCCATGCGGGTAATCGAACATTGTCTGCCGCTCCCCAAAACCACCATGTTCCGTGGACCGTTGGGTCCGATTGCGGAAGGCCAAGCTGGATGGTATTTTCCCCCGCAGCGCTGACGTTGCTTGGGGTGCAGTCCTCGTCTCTTACCACGGAAAACCCAGCTTCCCGACACGCGTTGCTGACCGATTCCTTATCCGCTACCCCAGGATCCAGTTCCGCACAGGCAGAAAACATCACCCCGTAAAACGTTGGCGCGTGAAGCACCTGCAGGGCCGGCAGTACCGCTCTCTGATTCGAGACGCACGCAGTGATCTCCTCACGAAGAGCTTTGCCGACCGCAGCGAGGTTCTGCCGGCTCGCAGGCCCATATCGCTCCAACAGGTTGAAGGCAACCTGGGTGTCGAAAACCGGCTTCCCGACAGATTGCAGGGAGAGCAACCGACCGGTCTGGCTCTCGAGTTCTTCGATTCCCTCCCTTCCCGCTTCGGAGACCGGCCGAAGGAAAGTAATGCTCAGTCTCTTCAGTCCAACCGGTCTCAGCCCGAAGGAGAGCGAAGTGGCGGCAACGGCAGCAGCCGAAGGAATCCAGAAGTGCGTGCCGTTTGGTTGAACTTTTGGACCAATTGGAGTGCTCCAAAACTCATCAAGCTTGGGAAACCAGGGGCTAGAGGGCTGGTCTTTCGTTGAGATTTTGCCCGTAAAGTCGATGGCCACCGCCCCAGCCGCGAGTGCAGCAGCGAGGTTGGTCTCAACAAATTGAGGAGACCCGGTGAAGAAAACGAAGCGCGCGCGTTCGAAACTGCCCTCGTCCACGGGCTGGATCACAACGGGTTCTCCGCCTGCTTCGGTCAGCGTTCCCGCCGCCGCTTCCTCATCCACTAACCGCAAATCCCAGCCGGAAAACTGACCCTCTTCGAGCAGCGTCTTCAACTCCGCGCCGACCAGCGAAGACGCACCGGCAATTACAATACGTTGAGATTCCCTTTCGATCGAAGGCATGAATCACACCGTCCGCGAAGCCAGCCGGTGCCGTGCAAAACGAAGGACATGCAAGATGACCCCAACAATCGCATAGGAGGACGCTATCAGAAACAAAACCGACTCCGACCACCTCCAGATCGCCGCGCAGAGCAGCGCCAGGAGGACCACGGCAAGGGACGGCTGCTTACGCGTCCAGGGGATGTCTTTGAAACTGTAAAACCGAATGGTGCTGGTCATAAGCGCGGCCAAAGCCAGCGTGATACAGATCCACACGATGGACCACCTGTCATCCTGCAGTGGTGCCGGAAAGGCGTGGACCGTTGCTGCAATCACTCCCGCCGCGGCGGGAGTGGGCATTCCAATGAAATACTTCGAGCCTCCCGGAGCCATGCCCTGCACGTTGAAACGCGCGAGCCGCCAGGCGCAACAGACAACAAACGCGAAGCAGAACCACCACCCGAAATGTCCGATCTGTTGAATGAGCGCAGAATGTCCAAACCCCGGCAGGTACTGGACGCCCCAGGCGTAGGAAAGCAAGGCCGGCGCAATTCCGAAGCTGACGACATCGGCGAGCGAGTCGAACTGAACGCCAAAATCGGTATTTGCTTTCAGTAAGCGGGCCAACCGCCCGTCCAGCGAATCGAACAGGATCGCCAAGCCAATGGCTTTCGCTGCGCGGTCCAGATCGTCTCCGTTGCCGGTCAGTGCGACAGCCGACGCATACCAGCCGCAAAGAAGATTTCCAACCGTGAATAAGCTCGGCAGGAGAAAGATGCCGCGCCGGCGAAACCTTTGGCGGCGAAACCGCCGCTCGGTGAAGGGAATCTCGTGTTGGTCGGGCGCCGCGGTGGGAATCATGGCTTGCTCCTCGGTCGAAGCGCCGGGCGCGACAGTTCCTTGCGCAAGGTCGGCAGCGGATTGCTCGCGAGCACGGTCACGACGGCTTCCCCGTCGCCGCCAGATTTGCTTCCGCCGCACCCTTCCCCTCCGACCGATTCGAAGTACGCTTCGCTGGCCACCTGGCAATCAGGCTGGAGCCGCCCTTCACATGCTCTCCTGTCTTCACTAGTATCTCCGCCCCCTTAGGCAGCCAAACATCCACACGGGAGCCGAAGCGCACCAGCCCGATGCGCTCTCCGCGAAGGACTGGTTCGCCCGGCCTCTTCCAAGAGACTACTCGCCGCGCAATGAGTCCGGCAATCTGCTTGAATACCATTTCGCCAGCTTCGGTCGAAAGCGTAAACACGTTCTGTTCATTTTCGAGCGAGGCCCGTTCGCGCATTGCGGCGAGAAATTTCCCCGGGCGGTAATCCAGGTTCGTTATCGTTCCGGAGGCAGGGGCGCGGTTCACGTGCACGTTCCAGATCGCCAGGAAAACGCTCAGGCGCTGGCCGGGGCGCCCGGCGTTTTCCTCTTCCGTTACAACCACCACTCGGCCGTCGGCGGGCGACACGACCGCGCCAGGTTCCGCGGGAATCACGCGATCCGGATCACGAAAGAAAGAGAACACAAACAGAGCAAGGAACACCAATACAGCGGCGGAAAGATACCAATGAAGCAGGAGAGCGGCGCCACCGGCTACGAGCGGCGGCAGCCCAAAGTAATAGCCTTCTTTGACCATGCTGACGCGCGTAGACCTCCGCCTTTTCGCTCGCGTTTCAGCCGAGGCGAGCAAGCATGGCCATTCTACGACAGTTTCCTATGCCGCAAAGCTGGTATTGCTTGGATCCTGCTGCTCCCGCAGAATCCGCGCAGCAATCCGCTCCATTTCATCCTTACAGTGGAGCTTCATCTTTTTCAGTTTGATTTCTTCCAGGAGGTCTTCTGCATTGAGGTAGGGAGACTTGGAGATGCGTTGAAGTTCTAAATCGTACTGCCGGTGCTGCTCTGCCAGACGCCGATAGTCAGCGTCTGCCTGGAGAAGCACGTCCCGAGGTGCCCGCTGCGCGCTTGCCATGCGTTCCTCCTGACGATTTCGTTAATGGAATGTGAATACTACATGAGCGAACGATACCACTTCGCCGAGCCACGTCAAGAGGCAACTGGCAGTATTTCGGTCCGGTGCGCTTTCGCAGGCAACCTCCATCCGCGAAGGCATTCCTCCGGCCGATGCAAGCGGCCGGAACAAACGACGCCAACCAGCAGGTGTCGCGGTTTCAGCGAGACGCGGTGTTCGACACTTTCGGCGGCAAGTGCTCTTCAAAGTAGCCCAGAATATTGGTAAAGACGTCCAAGTTCGTACCTTTGCCTTCGGAGATCGCGTGCGTCCGGCCCGGATACATGCGCATATCGAACTGCTTGCCCAACGAAATCAACCTGTTGACCAGCAGTTCAAACCCTTGGAAATGCACGTTGTCATCTCCCGAGCCATGCATCAGCAGCAAATCGCCGCGCAGGCCGGAAGCAAAATTGATTGCCGAGCTTTGCTCGTAGGCCTTTGGACTGTCCTGAGGCAACCCCAAATACCGCTCCTGGTAGATCGTGTCGTACAACCGCTGGTCCGGCACGGAAGCCACCGATACCCCCACGCTGTAAACGTCAGGGTAGCGGAACATCAGATTGAGCGTCTCGGTCCCGCCGCCGCTCCATCCCCACACTCCGACGCGTTTCGGATCGATGAACGAATGAGTTTTTTCGAGCGACTCGAGGGCCGTCGCTTGCTCTTGCGAGGAGAGCTGCCCAACGTTTCCGTAGATCATCTTGCGCCACTCGCGGCCCCGTAGAGCAGGCGTGCCCTGGTTGTCAAAGCTGGCAACCAGATATCCGGCACCGGTTAAGGCGCGATTGAACAGCGATGGCCAGTGATCAGCCGTGGTCTGTCCGGCCGGCTCGGAATAGACATACACGATCAGCGGATATTTTTTCGCCGAGTCGAAATCCGGCGGCTTCAGCAGCCACGCGTCCACCGTCAGGCCGTTACCCGCATCCACCTTCATAAATTCCGCCGGCCCACCCGATAGAGGCTTCACACGCCCGGCAATGGCGGCGTTATCTATCGTCTTTCTCATCACTCTATGATCGGGCAGGTGCACCACGTCAAAAGCGGGCGGCATATCGAAGGAAGAGTAGGTGTGAAAAGCCCATTCGCCATTCGGCGAAATGGTATAGGAATGTGTACCCGGCAGATCGGGCGTCAGGCGTTCCCACGCCCCTGTGCCGTCCAGCCGCGTGCGGTAGAGGTAACGCTGCGTCGCATTCTCAGGCGAGGCCATGAAGTAGACCCACTTTTCGTCGGGAGTAACGCGATCCGCACTGACGATGTCCGCATCGCCGCGCGTAACCACCTGGGCCTTGCCAGAATCGCGCGCCACACGATACAAATGCCGCCAGCCGTCGCGCTCGCTGAGCGCCAGGAATTCGCGCCCTTGATTGATCCAGGAAACGTCGTGGTTCGCCTCCACCCAAGCCCGATCTTCATCCACAAACAGCGTGCGCGAGGCGCCGGTTGCCGCATCGGCCAGCAGAAACTCGTTCCGGTTCTGCAACCGGTTCATGTGTTGAATCAGCACATGGCCGAAATCCGCCCAGCCCATCTCCGGAATGTAATGATTGTGAGGATCTCCTGCCGCCTGCATCCAAACCACCGGCCCGCCCGCGGCGCTTACGACACCCCCGCGAACTGCGGAATTCTGCGTACCTGCCAGCGGATACGGGTATTCCAGGGTGTGGGGATAGGGCCCTAGGCCCGGATAGGGAATTCCGGTGACGATTTCGCCTCTCGGCGCGCCCAGGTCGTAAATCAGCGTGTACTTTTGCACGCCGCTGATGTTGAACTGCCAGAAGGCAATAGCGCGGCTCTCGGGGCTCCAGGCAAAGCCGTCGCGAATATCGAACTCTTCTTCATTCACCCAGTCGGATGTTCCGTTGATGGTGGTATCCGAGCCATCGTAGGTCAATTGTGTGCTTTTTCCGCTTGCCAGATCTTCCACATAGATATTGTTTGCACGAACGTAGCCGACTTTGCCGTTGTCCGGCGAAAACTTCGCAAACATCAGGCTCGACGCCGGCGCGTCGCCTCCGAGCTTGCGCAGCGCGCCGCTCGCGAGGTCGAGGACCCAATAATCACCGCGCGTGTTCTGGCGCCACACGGTTTTCGAGTTGCTGAACACGAGAACGCGGTGTCCGTCCGGGGAGAGACTGTAATCCTCGACAGGCAGCGGCGTTGTCTGGCCCGCGGGGATCAAACGTTCAGCCGGAACGAAGATTTCTCTTTTACCGGTCGCGGTCGCGTACTTCACGATGTCGCTGCCAATCCCCGATGCAGAGGGTTCTAAGTCCAGATAGAAATCGCCGTTCCCGAGCCAAGTGCCGCCGCGGAAGGACTTCGGCCGAAATTCCGGATTGCCCATCGTGCGCGCGATTAATTTCGCGGCGGAATCCCGCAGTTGGCCATATGCGCTCGGAGTTGTGGCGATCGCTGCCACCAGGCAGGCTGCCGTCAGCCGGTGCTTCGCTCGCGCCACACGACTTGCTGCTCGCGATGTCCATCCGCTGTGAACCATTTCTCCTCCCATCCGTCAGATGCGGAGAGAAACAGTATCAGATTCAGGGCCTTCCGGCGTGCCTCGGCAAGGCCATTCAGGGAGAACCGTGGCAAGGTGTGAGCGCAAGGCCGGGTCAGAGCTCCGGGAAGAAGCGGGTAATCGCAAGCTACCATTCGCGTGAATCCTCGAACCTCTTCTGCATGATGATGGCTGTTTCGACGGGGTCGCGATAGTATCCTTCGCGGCGACCTGCCTTCCAAAACCCGTGCTTTTCGTAGAAAGCGATTCCCGCCGCGTTGGATTCGCGAACCTCCAAATACACGCGGTTTGCGCCGCGCGTTCGAAACTCCTCGACCGCCGCTTGCAAAAGCCTACCGCCGGTGCCTTTTCGCCGGTCTTGCGGCGCCACCGCCAGATTCAAGACTTCCGCTTCCTCGGTGGTCTGCCTCCCGATCAGGAAACCCACGACTTTTCCAGCCGCCTCGATAACCAGACCTAGGCTTCCCTTCCATTCGAGGACTTCTTTCACGCTCGCTTCCGGCCAAAACACTGCTTGCGGCGCTTGGCGCAAAATCTCCGCAACTGCCTCGGCGTCTTCCGCGCGCAGCATTCGCATCGCAGGCCTCGCCCGCTCTTGCCGTAATTCAGTGGCCATGCGCCGCGCCGCCTTTCCAAAAAATCTCTGCGTCGGACCGCCGCACGTAGTTCGCGTTGAGTCCAACGGCGTCGGTCGTTTTTCCCTCCTTCAGCCGTCTAAGGCCGATGCGCCCCAGGATTCCCGCGAGCGTTGCTGATACCTGCTCGATGGACTCACCGCGCTTCTCTCGCTCTCTCCAAGCGCCCTCGCCACTAAGGAGCCAAGCGTCGGACGAAGCCCAAGTGATTTTCTCCTCATTGGCCAGTTCGACCGCGGTCTCGACAAATTTTGCCGGAGCAATCACCATCTCTTCGCCGATCTTGGCCAACCCGGAGCCGTCTTGCCGATAAACTGCTCCGAACAGTTGTCCGCGTTGCGCGTCGACAAACGCCGCGACACGGGACGTGCGACTCGCCTGCGCGGCAAAAGCCTCAAGCCGCGACACACCTGCCACCGGTTTGCCGTACACTTCGGCCCAAGCCTTGACACTCGTCAACCCCACGCGCACCCCGGTAAACGATCCGGGCCCAGCCGCGACCGCATAGCCGCCTACCTCGTCCATGCGAAGCCCGGCCTTTCTAAGCACCGCACTCGCTGCGGGAAGCAGCCAGGACGAGTACTCCTGGTTCGTTTCATGAGACAACACGGCGAGAATCACCTCGTCTCGGAGGACCGCCACGCTCCCCCGCCCATCGCACGTATCTATCGACAGGACAATCACATCCGCATTCTACCGCAACGCCAGACGCAACCAGACCTGCGCAAGATCAAGGAAGGAAGAGAAACAACTGTTTCACCAGTGTTTGGTCGGATGCGCGCCCCGAACGGCATGTTTGGGGGAGCGCATGGTGCTACCTGGAAACCTCCCCGGGCGGCAGCCTCAGCAATTCGGCTGCCAAATTTGGATCGATTTTTCTCTAACCTCTTCATTCCACAGGATATATCCTTGACTCTTACAGCACAAGTTCCTATACTCCATTTAGCTTCGTGGGGGGCATCCAAAATCATGGACTATAAGATCGGCGACAAAGTGGTTTACCCGAATCATGGTGTAGGCATTGTGGAGCAGATCAACTACGGTGTGTTGAATGGCAGAACCGAGCGTTACTACATGATACGTATTGTTTCCAGCGGATTGCGCGTGATGGTGCCGCAGTCGAACGCCGGCACGGTAGGCCTACGGTCCGTCATTCGCTCAAATGAATCCATCAAAGTCCTGGGCTTCCTTGAAAAGGGCAAACTCAACTCGCATCCGGACTGGAAGCACCGCTTCAAGGAGAACTCCGAACGCATGCGCACGGGGTCGCTCATTGAAGTGGCCGCCGTGCTGAAGAGCCTCGTTTCCCTCAGTCGTAGCAAGCCTCTCTCCTTCCGTGAAAAGAAAATGCTCGAGCGCGCCAAGTACCTGCTCGTCAGCGAAATGGCCACCGCCAAGAACACCACTGCCGAACTGGCCGAGGTCTTGGTGGTAAAGTCGCTCGCCAAGGCCAAGCTGCAGTTCCCCATCATGACGGAGAAATTCGAATAGCTTTGCCGGTTCTGCGGCAGCGCTTTTCCGAAGCGGGCAAGTTGCTCTTGCCCGCTTTTTGTTTCTTCGGTAGCGGGGAACTTTCCAGTGACGTTGCACGTACCGTGAAGGGGGGAATTTCATGAACACAAGAACATGGCGAGAAGTGCCCGATTCTCGAAAAAGCGTTCATGCCCTCGCACGAGCGCTAGCATTGGTTGTGACCTGTGGGATGCTGTGCTCGGCCTTATCTCTGGCAGCTCAGGAAAAGCCGGACAAGGACTCAGCGAGCGGCAAGGGCTCGCAGGGCGCGGGCATTTACTTCGACGCGGAAGCCAGCGCCAAGGATGTTGGATTGCCTATCTATCCGGGAGCAAGGCCTCATCGAGACAAGGACGAAAATCAATCCTCGGGGAAGTTTGGACTTTGGGGCAACTCGTTCGCGTTCAAGCTGGCCGTCGTCACGCTGGATTCCAACGATTCACCGCAAAAAGTCGCCACCTTCTACAAGAAGGCTTTGGCAAAATACGGGACGGTACTGGACTGTGGTGCCTCCTCTTCCGAAGCCGGGGACAAAAACGAGAGCCAATCCTCGAACCAGCTCAGCTGCGAAACGGATAAACCTGGCCCAGGCGAAATGACCTTCAAGGCGGGAACGAAGGAAAAACAGCATATCGTGGGAATCCAACCTAGCGGTGCGGGCAGCATACTCAACCTTGTCTACGTCGAGTCGCCGAATTCGGATAAGAAGAAATAACGTTCACCTTCGCGGTGCCCATTTCCCGGTCTGATTCGCTGCCACCGCAAGCGCACTTAGACTTACGCCGGCGTCGCGGAGGGTGCGGGCGACCGCCGCCGCAATTTGCGGGGCGCCAGGCGTGTCGCCGTGGATGCAAATGGTTTCGGCGCTGAGCCTCACTTCGGTGCCGTCGTGAGCGGTCACGATGCCGCGCTCGGCGATGCTGAGGGCTTGTCTGGCGGCCTCCGCCGGGTCTCGGACGAGCGCGTCTGCGAATTTACGGGAGCGCAAGGTTCCATCGGATTCGTAGCGGCGGTCGGCAAAGGCTTCGGCGGCGACGGCGAAGCCTGCTTGGCGGAAAACATCGAGCATTGCCGAGCCTGCGAGTCCAACGAGGACGATATCCTTGCGCAAGCTGTCGCTTTCGGCTCGAGCAGCCTCGCTCACACCATTCGCGATAGCTTCCGCCAGTTCGCGATTCTTCACCGCCTGATTGTAAAGCGCACCGTGTGGTTTAACGTGAACAAGCTTCGCGCCGCACGCGGCAGCAACGCTTGCAAGCGCGCGAACCTGCTCGCAGAGGGAGTCTCGAACCGCATCCAAAGGCATCTTCAACTCAAGCCGGCCGAAGTTCTTGCGATCCGGATAGCCCGGATGAGCTCCAACCGCCACTCGAGCGCGTAGGGCCTGCTCAACGGTGGTTTGCATGGTGCGTTCGTCCCCCGCGTGCCCGCCGCAGGCCACGTTTGCAGAGGTGATCGAGCGCAGGAGGGCTTCCTGCGTGCCGTCGCCAACAGCCTCGGGCAGTTCGCCCATGTCGCAATTGATGTCGATACGCGTCACTCGCTTCGTCTCCCCGGGATTTCTGGGATTCCTTCCGCCTAAGGATTTTGCCGCGATTGCTCGCGCCGCTCGAGAACGACAGAGGCGCTAAGCGATCTTAGATCGTTTCCACAATCGAGTCCTTCGCGGTCAGCAACTTCTCCTGCTCCATCAGCAGCTTGCGCGCGGTTTCGAAGGTCACACGTCTGAAACGAATTTCATCGCGCGGGCGAAGCTGGCCTAGGCTGCCGAAGTCCGCCGAAATGACGTTGGCCATCTTCGCATATCCGCCGGTGGTTTGCTGCTCCACAGACAAGATAATGGGCATCCCGTCAGCGGCGATCTGCACGGCACCCAACGACACGCCTTCGCTAATCATTCCGCCGTGTGCGCCTTCGGGAACGGGCGGGCCGTGAAGCCTGAGACCCATGCGATTTGCCTCTTCGGAAACACCGTAGGTGCCGCCATAAAAGACTTTCTCGGCTGCTTGCGAGAACCAACCCCTTTGCGGGCCGGGGGTGACGCGCAGGATCTTGCGTGGCCGAAGACCCTCCAGGATCTTTGGCGTCACCTTTTTGCAGCGATTCGTACCAAGAGTGCGGTTCGGGCCGCCGTCTGAGTCTCCCGTCTTCAGCACGTCTCCTTTGCGCAAGGCTCTGCCCTGGTAACCGCCGAGACCGCTCAAAAGATGCGTGGATGCGCTTCCGAGAAACGGTTTCACGGCGATTCCGCCTTGTAGGCACAAATAACACCGGGCGCCCGAACGCGTTGCTCCCAGCCGAAGGGTTTGGCCAGGCTTCACTTCGAACGAAGCCCACGGCAGACGATCCGCGCCGTCCAGTGCCGCGCCGAAATCCGAGCCCGTGAGAGCCGCCAAAGCCCCTTCGGGGAACAGAAACGTTCCGCCGAGAAGCGTCATCTCGAGTGCGGCGGCAATTGCGGCGTTTCCCACCAGCCGGTTACCGATACGCAGTGCGACCGGGTCGGCCGCACCGGAAGGCGAGACGCCCATCGGGCCGAAGCCTTCTCGCCCCAAGTCCTGCACGGTTGTGAGCAGCCCCGGCGCCAGCACTTCAATGACCTTCATGCGCGTTCGAACTCCGCGAACCGTTCCCGCGAAACCGGCACAAATCTCACGCGATCGCCGATGGAGAGAAGGCAGAGACCGTCTCTATCGGTCCGAAACATCGCCAGGGGCGAGCGCCCCAGCAATCTCCATCCGCCCGGAGTTTCAAACGGATATACTCCCGTCTGGTTGCCGGCAATCCCTACGCTTCCGGCCGGCACTTTCCTGCGCGGCGATAGCAATCGCGGGGTCACCAATTCTCGCGCCAATTCGCCAAGATAGGCGAAACCCGGCACAAATCCCAAGAAATAGACAAGATAAGTCGCCGAGGTGTGTAGCTCAATGACGCGCTCCGGCGTAATTCCATGCATCGCGGCGACTTCGTCAAGGTCCGGTCCAAACTCCCGACCATAGCACACGGGAATTTCCACGAGCCTCGGCTCTGGCAACCTCACGTTGTTTAGCCGGCCAAGGTATTTGCGGAGCTGTCTTTCCAGCTCCTGGTGCCGCCACTTCAACGCCGCAAACTTTACCAGCAGCGAGCAATACGCCGGATGCAGGTTGTCGACACCGGGAATCGGTTCCTGCTCCAGCAGATGCAGAAGCCTTCTGACGTTCTCGTTTGCTTCGAGTGTGATTTGTTCGCCAAAATAGACGAGCAGCGACTGATCGCTGGCTGGTTCGAATCGCGCTCCGGCGCTCTTCTTCGCGGGCATGTCCGCGAGAGTATACCGCTTCGACGCCGCCAAAAGTCATCCGGTCAAACTGTTCGGTTTTGTCAAGACCGATGATCACTTTCTTCCGGTGAGCTGGCGGATCAGCTCCGCTTCCCCTTCGCGATACGGCTTTCCGTCAGGGTGCAGCACTTCATGAAACCACACCGGAGGCGGCTCGAGGATGTAGGGATGCTGCCACGATTCCCAGGGCAAATTCGTCTGCGTCCTGCCGACGACGAATCCCCAGTTGATCGCTCCCACCTTTTCTTCCTTGGCGATGGGCAAAATCGTGTCGAAGGTGCTGCCCACAGAGCGCGCCATAAACTCCGTGCAGATGACGGGCCGATTGTATTTCTTGAGCCAGGCAACTTCCCTCTTGAAGTATTCGGGCCAGCTGTAGTTGTGAAAAGTCACGATGTCGGATTCGCGTAGTTGAATCTGCTCGAGCTCGCCAAGATGGGATCCATCGGGCGCCTGGTCCACGCAGCAGACCCCGCTGGTCAGCGGCTGCGTGGGATTCACTTCGCGCGCCCATTCAAACGTCTGCGGCAGAAGCACCAGCACGCGCGCCGTTTTATCCTTCAATTCCTCTTTCGCATAGCTGCCCATATTGCGGTTGCCGGGTTCGTTCCAAATGTCCCAGGCCAGAATGCGATCATCCTTCGCAAATGCTCCTACTACTCCTTGCACATAGGCTTTGAGCCGCGGGTACTGCTTCGCATCCCCCAGCGCGACGGCGCCCGGGCTTTGCACCCAGCCGGAATTGTGAACGCCGGGAATCGGTGGGTGCTGCGGCCCCGGGTGCGGCAGAGGATCCCAGCAAGAATCGAAGAGCACAAAGACCGGTCGAATGCGATGTTTCGCTGCAATCGTCAAAAACTCGTTGATGCGCTTCTTGAAACCATCAGCGTCCTGTTGCCAGAGCAAGTCATGCAGGAAGACGCGCATCGTGTTCATGCCGAGGGATTCGGCCCAGCCAAATTCCTGGTCGATTTGTTCCGGATTAAAAGTCGCCTCCTGCCACATTTCCAGCTCATTGATCGCCGAGCGCGGAATGTAATTGCTCCCAATAAGCCACGGCTGCTTTGCGTACCATTCGTTCGCCTTTTGCTCGGTCCATCGCGTCGTCTGGGCCGCGGCCGCGCTCGCCGAACAAACAGCGCACAATAGAAATATGTTCAAAAGAAGCGACTTCGCGATTCTCACGAATGATTCTCCTCGCGTTCCATTTTCCTAGGCGAGCGCGAGGCTTGGGTCAGCATTCAGGGTGACATCCGCAAGCCTGCCCGCCCGAAATCGCGCATACGCGGCCGCCGCGATCATGGCGGCGTTATCCGTAGAGAGCGCTCGGCTGGGAAAGAACACCTCGATACCGACAGGCCGCGCGCGTTCCTCGAATGTCGTGCGCAACTGGCTGTTGGCGGCCACGCCGCCAGACACCAAAACCGTCGCAACCCCGAGTTTCTCTGCGGCGGCCATGGTGCGGTCCACCAGATCGCGAACCACCGCATTTTGAAATTCCCGCACAAGCCCAAGCGTGGTTTTGCTGCAAAGCGGGAGCAACTGGTCGAATTTTCGTTCGCCGCGCGCCAGGGCTTCTTCTCGCTTGCGAATCTCGCCGGAGTATTCCGCATGTTCGCGTAAATGATAGAGCACTGCGGTTTTCAGGCCACTGAAGCTGAAGTCGAGCGGGTTGCCACGGGTCTTTGTCGGGCCGAACTTCACCGGCGGGGAGGCTATCTCGGCGGCAGCCGCCAGCCGGTCAAGAATGGGCCCTCCCGGGTAGCCAAGCGCCAGCAACTTCGCGACTTTGTCATAAGCTTCGCCCGCCGCGTCGTCGCGCGTTTGTCCGAGCCTGCGGTAGCGAAAAAGCGCGCCCGCCACCGGAACACCGGGGTCTTCGGCGTTCACTTCGCAAAGAAGCGTGTGGCCTCCGGAAACAATCAGGCACACGGCAGGCAATTTGGGAATGCGCCGCGCTTTGTGCGCTTCAAGAAAAACGGCGTGGACGTGGCCCTCCAGATGGTTGACCGGCACGAGCGGCTTTCCCAGTGATTGTGCCAGGGTCTTCCCGTAGGTAATTCCCACAAGCAGCGCGCCGACCAGGCCCGGTCCTTGTGTCACGCCGATGGCGTCCACTTCTTGCAGCTTCAGGCGCGCTTGCCCGAGCGCTTCGCGGACCACCGGCACGATTTGCCGCAAATGCTCGCGGGAAGCCAGTTCCGGCACGACGCCGCCATATTTGCGGTGCACGTCGAGTTGCGACGCCACGATACTGGACAGAATTTCACGCCCGTCGACAACCACAGCCGCGGCGGTCTCGTCGCAGGAGGATTCGATGCCCAAAATGCGCGTGTTCGCTTCCACGACTACAAGTTTAGACCCTTCAGGTACTCGCGAAACTCCCCGCCAAACTCCCGGTTCTGCAGTGCGATTTCCACTGTCGCTTTCAAGAATCCCAATTTGTCGCCGGCATCGTAAGACGCACCGTCATAAATGTACGCCCACAAACCATCTTCCTGCGCCAGGATGCGCAGCGCGTCGGTCAACTGGATCTCGTTACCTGCGCCGGGCTTAGTGCGCGCCAGGCAATCAAAAATCTGTGGCGGCAAAACGTAGCGGCCGGTGATCGCCAGATTGGATGGAGCTTTCTCTGGCTTCGGCTTTTCCACCACATCACGAATTCGCAACAGCCGCGCCCCAAAGGGCGGCTGCGGCGCCGGCTCGCCATCGATAACCCCATAGAGATGCGTTCTCTCCTTGGGCACTTCTTCGACCGCGATGGCCCCTACACCCGTCGCGGAATACACCTCCATGAGTTGCTTGGTGGCCGGATTGGGACCGGGGATCAGCACGTCACCCAAGAGAACCGCGAAGGGCTCGTCACCCACAAGATCCTTTGCTACCAGCACCGCGTGTCCCAAGCCGAGCGGCTCTTTCTGGCGCGTGTAACTCACCTGCACCATGTCGCTGATCTTCCGCACCATCGCCGCCTGTTCCTTTTTTCCTCTTTCTTCCAGGAAGCGCTCGAGCGTCGGTGAGGAGTCAAAGTGATCCTCGATCGAATTTTTCCCTTTGCCCGTAACGATAATGATGTGCTCAATGCCGGAAACCGCGCATTCTTCCACGACGTATTGAATCTGCGGCTTATCGACGACGGCAAGCATTTCCTTGGGCTGTGCTTTGGTCGCGGGCAAAAATCGCGTGCCTAGCCCGGCAGCCGGCAAAACCGCTTTGCGCAGCTTGCGTCCCGCGGCGCCCTTTCCCTGCGTTGTTTCGGCCATTCCGGCTCCTCGCGCGATCTACTTTTTCTTCGCGGATTTTTTTTCTTTTGCGTCCTTAGAACCCGTTTCTTTCGCTTCCGCGCCTTTGCCCGCCGTTTCCGCGGCTCCCGAGGCCGGCTTATCCGCTTCGCCGCCGCCGGTTTTGTTCGCATAGTCGGTCACGTACCATCCCGCACCCTTGAATTGAATCGCCGGCGCCGATATCATCGGTTCCGCTTTGCCGCCGCAGTGCGGGCATTTCCGCAAATGCGGGCCGTCAACATTTTCAATTTTCTCCGTTCTCCGGCCGCACTTCAGGCACTTGTACTCGTACAGGGGCACAGACGCTCCTCCTCAAGCACTACAAAAAATGAAGTATAGCATTGCTACAGAGCCTGCCGCGACGCGGCGGCGTTTTTGTACAGCGATCTCCCTGCCGCCGGCGCTCGAGCACTCCCGCGCATGCTAGACTGGTCGCCATGACCGCCAACGATCCGGCCCGAGAGCCACAGACTCCCGCGGGCTGTTTGTACCTTGTGGGGACGCCGATCGGCAACCTGGAGGACATCACGCTGCGCGCTCTGCGCATCCTCAAAGAAGCCGATCAGATCGCGTGCGAAGACACGCGCCACACGCAGAAGCTGCTCACGCACTACGGCATTCGCAAGCCGTTGGTCAGCTACCACGAGCACAACGAACTGACGCGCGCGCCGGAACTGGTGGTGGCCATGGAGCAAGGCGCGAAAATCGCGCTGGTGAGTGACGCGGGAATGCCGCTGGTATCCGACCCGGGACACCGGCTGGTCTCCCTTTGTCTGCGGCACCACATCCTCGTGGTGCCGATTCCAGGGCCGTCCGCGCTGCTCGCTTCCCTCTCCGCTTCCGGGATGCCCAGCGAGGAATTTCTTTTCGTGGGATTTTTGCCTGCGCGAAGCGGGGAGCGGCGACGCGCCCTCGAACGGCTGCGCATCGAGGAGCGCACCATCATCCTGTACGAAGCGCCGCACCGCGTCGCCGAATGCGTGGCGGAGGCGCTGGAGACTCTGGGTGACCGGCAGGCGTGCCTGGCGCGCGAAGTGACCAAGCTCCACGAAGAATTCGTGCGCGGCAAGCTCTCTGAGATTGCCGCCGCGCTCGAAGAACGCCCGGCCCGCGGCGAGATTACCCTCCTTGTCGGCCCCCCGGAGGCGGCCGAGGGGCGCGCACAAAGCGACTCGGCGCAGTCGCTTGCCGCGCGCGTCGAAGAACTGATGCACCAGGCCAAACTGGATCGCAAAGAGGCCCTCAAGCTGGCGGCCAAGGAACGCGGACTGACGCGCCGGGCGGCATATAGTCAGATAGTGGGCGGCCGGTCGGGCGAGGTCCACAGCGGCGAGGAAGGCTAGCCGAAAAGCCCACCTCGCGGGGCGTGACCGAGGACAAGGACGCCGCATCGAAGTAAGCAGTTTACGCGGCCCCAAGCAGACAGATTTCATTAGCGAGGTGTCTCCATGAGTATTTACGGCGGAAAAGAATTGGCAAACGGGTTTCGCACCGTGCGCAAAAACACCATCCAGGTGGCACAGGATATTCCAGAGGACAAATACAGTTTCGTGTCCGCACCCGAAGTGCGGAGCGTGGCGCGGATGCTGACGCACGTGGCGATTTCCACGCGAATCTGGGAAGAGGTCCGCAAGAAGCGCCTGTCCACGCTTGTGGGCTATGATTTCTTTGGAATGATGGACAAGTTCAACGCCGAGGAGGCTAGGCCAAGAACGAAGGCAGAGATCCTGGAGCTGCTGCGAACGGAAGGTGAGCAGTTCTCGGCGTGGTTAGAGACGCTGACTCCGGAATTCCTGGCCGAAAACGTGACCGAACCCGATGGGAAGAGCATGAAGACGCGCTTTGAAAAGCTGTTGTCCGCGAAAGAACACGAAATGCATCATCGCGCGCAGTTGATGCTCGTCGAGCGGCAGCTGGGAATCGTGCCGCATTTGACGCGGCAATTCCAAGAAATGGTGAAGCAAATGCGCGCGGCCAAGGCCGGCGGATCGGCGGCTTAAGCTCGCCGGAAACGAGCTCCAGCACGGCGCGCCGCGTGGCTATGCGAGCATTCGCCTCGGAATGGTGTTAGCCGATCTGCTTGGTGCGAATGCCTTTCACCGGATGGGTGGTAAGCTCTCCCACGAGACCGAGAAAGCGCGTCATGTGCGGCAATTTGGGGTGGCCATCGAACGCCCTTCGTCTACCCACTCGGAGTGAATGTAAAAGACCAGCGGCCCACCGAGCGCTTCGTAGAGGTGAATGCGGATGCAGCCAGGCTCCGCACGTGTCGGCGCCAAGAGCAGCCTTAACTCTTCGCGAAGCAGGTCCTCTTTTCCGGGCACCGGCTCGAAATGAACAAACGTGTGAAGCGGCAAGCACCCCTCCCGGAGAAGTATAGCCTACGGTGGGGCGGCAGACGTTGACCGCAAGGGATGCCACTTTTCGGGTGGAATGAGCGCTTGCAGGCTGTTCCCTTCCTCCTCGGGGAGGATCACGTAATGCAATGGAGTGTCAGGCAAACCGGGCCTGGCCGGACTAAGCATGGTGACGATTCCGACGCGTCCCCCGGCGCAGCGAAACGCAAAGCCGATGAGCGTATCTGCCGCGTCATTCCACTCCCGCAGGCGGAGAAGTTCCTGCCAGCGGCGTTCGTCAAGAAAATCGTAGTATTGCTTCACGTGCAGCGCGCTTTGCCATTGTGGCTCGATGGCCACGGTAGCGAGAATCACGAAGGAATGGTCGCGATACCCGCCGTCGCAGACAGGGCAGCCATCCAAAGTACGCCGCAACTCGCGCGCTATCACGCTGCCGGGAGCGTTCTCGGCATCTTCGGCGATTCCGCTGACCTGGACCTCGGGATCCCGCTGGATGAGTCTGCGCAAAGAATCCCGGTGACCCTGCCTATCATCGGCTAGCAGCACTTTCATAAGAATAAGCGTCCAATCTGCCAAGATGATTCCTAAGCACAATCCGAAAACACACGCAATGAAATCAGGCAGGTCCCTGATTTTGCTTGGGGAGAACCTGGTAGGACCGCCCTTTATATCGGCCAGGAACTCGAACCGTTCCAAAAAATGGAAGGCCCGCGGCGGGATGCTTGACGAGTGTGCGAGCGGCCCTCTTTCATCATGCTTAATCTTGGGGTTGTATCGCGGCAACGATCAAGGTAGGTTATCGAGCACCGGACAATTCAGAAGAAAGCCGGGTGAAACCAAGGGAGGCAGTATACATGCTTGACGAGTCGGAAAAGGAGCGTTGGACGCGGCGTGGATTCTTGGGAGCCAGCTCGGCAGCTCTGGCAGCGGGGATGCTCGCCGCAAACCATACCGCGGGACAAAGCCAGGATCCAGCACGCAAAGCAAAGAGCGAGCGAAGCCGAAGCGAACCGGTCCCCAAAAACCCGGCGCTAGATGAGGAAAACCTGGATTCGGTTAACCCGCCACCGACCGATGCGGGCGGCGTGCAAACCTTCAAGTATCCCTTCTCCATCGCGCACAAACGCCTGCATGAAGGCGGATGGTCGCGCGAGGTCACCGTGCGCGAGCTGGCGGTTGCAAAAACCCTCGCGGGTGTGAACATGCGGCTCACCGCTGGCGGCGTCCGCGAATTGCATTGGCACACGGCCGCGGAGTGGGCTTATATGCTATATGGGACGGCGCGCATCACTTGTATCGATGCCGACGGAAAGAGTTTCGTCACCGACGTGAAGGAAGGGGATCTCTGGTATTTCCCGCCGGGGATACCGCACTCCATCCAGGGGCTCCCGCCCGACGGCACGGAATTCCTGCTGGTGTTTGACGATGGCAACTTCTCGGAATATGAGACGGTTTTGCTGTCCGACTGGATGGCGCATACGCCGCAGGACATCGTTTCGAGAAATTTTGTAGTGCCCCGGGCGGCCGTGGAAGTTATGCCCAACAAGGAGCGGTTCATTTTTCAAGCCGAAGTCCCCGGACCGCTTGCCGAGGACCAGCGCAGGGCGGCGGGAGCACTGGGAGCCTCGCCGATCGATTTTGCCTTTCGCACCATGCAGCAACCGCCTACAAAGCGCACAAAGGGCGGCGAGGTGCGCATCATTGACTCGAGCAATTTCAAGATCGCGCAGAATATCGCCGCCTCGCTGGTCACCCTGAAGCCCGGTGGTTTGCGCGAGTTGCACTGGCATCCCAATGCTGACGAATGGCAATTCTTCATCAGCGGCAAGGGGCGCATGACCGTGTTCGCCACAGGAGGCCGCGCGCGAACAATGGACTTTGAAACCGGTGACGTGGGCTACGTACAAAAGGCGCTGCCGCATTACGTCGAAAACACCGGCAGCCACGACCTGAAATTCCTGGAAATGTTCAAGAGCAGCTATTACCAGGATCTGGCGCTTTCCGAGTGGCTCTCGCACACGCCTCCGGAACTTGTCGCCGCGCACCTAAACCTGGACAAAGCGACGCTCGAAGCATTGCCGCGCGCAAAACCGGTGATCCTGCCCGAGTAAACCAGTCGATCAATGGTTTTCGAGCAACGCGAAGGCCGCCGTGACGGGTGCGGAACCCCGCTCCGGTTTGGAGAATTACGCCATGAGGACCGCGTTGGCAAGGAAGCACCGAATCGGCAAGGTTCGGCTGGTCGAGGGAAGCCACGACTGGCAGCCCCAAAAAAAAGTTCACCGGCGGAGTCCCTCAGGTTTTTACACTTGCCTTGATTAGAGTATCCACCGTATTGTCCAAACCCGGTTCTCGCACTATAGCTGACGCGTGCCTCAAGGAGCGGGTGGCCGACAGCTGCCTTCGGGTCCGTGCCTCCTTGAAACAGTGAATGACCACCCGCTTCGCCAACCGACCGGGAGAGCAGGCCAAGGACTCGCGGAGGGGCCTCAGCCCTGCACGAATTTGTGTCCGAAGGAGAACTCCATGCGCAAGCTCTTGCCTGTGCTGTTCACCGAAGGAGTATTGCTACTTATTCTGATGTCCGTATTCTCCCTGGACACCCGCCGCACCGTCAGCGCGCAGACTTCCTACCCTGACCCTGCCAACGAGCACGCCTGTCCCAGCCAAACGGGTGCGGGCGGGGGAGCTGAGGCGATTCCCGCCTTCGTCGGGGCCGGTACGGACGGCTTCAGCCCCAATCAAAGCCTTTGCCTGCCTCAATTAGCCCCGGTTCCCACAGGCTCGAGCCCTCTAGCTTTCATCGTAACAGGCGTGGAACCCGGCGACCGCGTCGATTCCCAGGGCACGATTTATGTGGAGTCCATACGTGGCGTGCCCGGCGGTATTGACCTCTGGCGTTGGAGCCAATCAATCGACGGCGTGCCCAACGCGAATGGTACGCTGCCCTTCAAATACGAAGGGCAACCGGACAATTGCGGCATTTTTGGGCTGAGTGGCGGCGGCTGCGTCAATAACACCGGGAGTGCCACAAATCTGGGCCTAGCTCCCGGTGGCGGCGATGCGGATATCGCCGTCAACCTGCCGGATCCCAACAACTCCGCGATTCCCAATCTCGCGCTGACAAGCCTGACGCTCGCGCCCGGGTTCACCGCGACAAACTCCCGAAACCGCGGCGACTCGTTTTTCACCCCGCCCAATGTCGTTGCCGCGCTGATTCCCGGAGACGACCGCATGTGGAACGACGCCGCGAGCGATACATCCACGGTTTATGTCGCGTACCATGACTTGGCCACGTTCAACATCAACGTACAGCGCTCCAACAATGGCGGCCTGACATACATGGCTGGGTTGGGCGAAGCCATTGATGCGGCAACCCTGCCTGCGGCGAGCAGCCTGGCGCCCACCGACAGCGCCAACACCGCGGCACAGATCAAGGTCGAACACAGCGCGTGCCGCAGCAAGGGGAACCTCTACGTCGCGTTCACCGCTCCGGACAACGCTACGGAGAACCTGAACAGCGGGCCGCAGCGCACCGTCTATGTCGGGGTTTCCACGGATGCGGGCCAAGGCGCAGCTACTTTCACATTTACCGACCACAAGGTCTTCACCAGTCCTCAAGGGTCGCCGGGAGCAACAAACGGGAACAACAATATTTTCCCTGCCCTCGCGGTTGATAACTTCGGCAACGTTTATGCGGTCTGGTCAGACAACCAGAACGTGTTCCTCTCTTCCTCCTCGGATCTGGGAAACACTTGGACCGCACCCGTGCGCGTGAACAGCGGGTCGACCGTGGGCAAAGCCAACGTGTTCCCCTGGGTCGCCGCCGACGCCTACGGGCACGTCGTGGTGACCTGGCTCGGAGCGAACCGCGCCGGCAACTCCAACAACGTCGCCGCGATGCAGCCGTCCTGCACCGACGGCACCAACGATTGCTGGGCACAGTGGAATGTCTATGCGGCCGAAAGCGTCGACGGTAACGCTGCTGTCCCGGTGTTCACGCAGCATGCTGCCAGTGACCACGTCATCCATGCGGGAACCGTGTGTACCAACGGCACCGGTTGTTCCAACAGCGATAGCCGCGCCCTTGCTGACTTCTTTCAAGTAGCTTTGGACACGCAGCACCGCGCCAATATCGCTTACTCGGACGACCACCTCGCCAGCCCGCTTTGCTCGCAGCAGAGCCCCGGCCATTGCGCCAATAACGACCCACAGTCTTTCCGCGTAGCGGTTCCCTATTTCACCTACCAGCTCAAGCCCAACAAAAAAGTCGTCACGACCGGCCTGTGCGCCAGATAGTTTGACCGAGAAAGCAGGAGCCACGTTCCGGCCGTGCGCGGACGCGGCTTGGTGTTTTGCGGGCCGTCAACCTACAAAAGAAGTGCCGTAACTTTTTCCCCGGTGGCCAGTTATTATTCAGGAGAACGATGAAGGCCACCGGACGCCGAGGAAGTGAAAAAGCTCCTCTCCAGAGCCCTGCGCCTGACAAGGCGGGCGCTACAGCATCGGCGGAAGAGCGCCGGCTTGTCGAAGCGGCGCAAAACGATCCGGCGAGATTTGACGCGCTTTACGAATTGCATTTCGACCGCGTGTACGGCTTCGTGGCCGGCCGCGTACACGACCGCGTAACCGCTGAAGACGTGACGTCTGAAGTGTTCTACAAGGCGCTCGCCAATTTGAAGACCTACGAGTGGCGCGGAGTGCCCTTCGCGGCCTGGCTGCTGCGGATCGCAGCGAACGCTGTCATCGATCGCTCCAAGCGGGCATCTCGCGAACATTCTATGCCCAACGACCTCGCCGATCCCGGCGTGCATCTCGACATTCGCGCCATCGAACACCGCGCGCGGTTGTTCCGACTGGTAAGCCAGCTTCCGGAAATTCAGCAACGCGTCGTTCACGAGCGCTTCGTCGACCAGCGCAGCATCCGGGAAATCGCGGAGCGGCTTGGCAAAAGCGAAGGAGCCATCAAGCAACTGCAATTGCGCGCGCTCGAGCGATTGCGAGCGCGAATGGAGGGCCGCCATGCCTAGGCGTCCCCTCTTCGAACAATTAGACGAGGTTGTGAGGGCCATGCTCGTGTCACTCGAGCCACGCCCGGAAAAGGCGCCCCACCGCGACCTTCGGCGACTGACAGCCATCGCGCGAGAGTTGCGGCTGCTCCCGCGACAAAAGTTTCGAGCCGCACTCAAATCCAGTCTGCAAAGGAGAGCGTCCATGTCCATGCGCGAGGGTTCGGAATCATCTGTAGCGGCAGTGCCAGCGAGGGCCGTCCACTACATGCGGCCGGGTTTTACCTCCATCACGCCCTACATCATCGTCAACGGCGCGTCCGAGTTCATCGAGTTCTTGAAGAAGGCCTTTAGCGCGGCCGAACGGCTGCGCGTGCCTATGCCGGACGGCAAGTTGATGCATGCGGAAGTGGCCATCGGCAACGGCGTCATCGAAACGGCAGACGCGAATCAGCAGGTTTCGCCGGCTCCAACCGACATCCACCTGTACGTCAACGACGCCGATGCCACGTTTGACCGGGCCCTCGAGGCAGGCGCCACCGCGATTTACAGGCCAACCGACGACCATCCTTCAGGCGATCGCTGGGGCGCCCTCAGAGACGCATTTGGCAATCGTTGGTACATCGCTACACCCAAAGGATGGACGCCGGGACCCGAAGGACTGCGTAGCGTGCAACCGTATTTGCACGTTCGCGAGGCGCACAAGATGATTCCGTTCATGGAAGCGGCATTCGGGGCGCAAGCGGTGGGCGTGCACAAATCGCCGGAGGGAATCGTCATGCACGCTACCATGCGGATCGGCAACGCCACGCTCGAAATCGACGAAGCCCACGGAGAGTATCAGCCAAAGCCCTGCCTGCTGCACGTTTATGTCCCAGACGCTGACGCCATGTACGCGCAAGCCCTGCGGGCTGGGGCCATCTCCGTTGAGCCGCCAACGGACAAGCCCTATGGCGACCGCTCGGCGGGCGTAAGGGATCCCTTCGGGAACAGCTGGTACCTCAACACATTTCTTAGGAGGTGACATCCTCCCCGCCGCAAGCGGCGAGGATTCCTACGGCCTCTCGCTTTGTTTTCCCCAGAAGGCTTCGGTGGGTTCCTCCCACAACCGCCCTACTTCAGCGGAGGACCACGAAGAGGCTTTACTTTTGGGCTGCCCGCCCCTAGGTCGGTTCAGACACAAGAAATATAGAACAGTACGGAAAGGAAAAGAAAAGAGTGGCCTTATATCCTCGGCCTAAAAACGCCGAGGCTTTACGGCCCACATGGTAAAGGAAGACATCAGACGCACGGACTAAGTCCAGAGACTGACCGGTGAGCGAAAGAAATAGCTCAGCCAGTGGATTCCGACCGAAAGACCCGCGGGAACCGCGGGCCGGTGAACTGCACGCCCACTAACCTTTCCCCCAACGAAGCGGCATCGCGAACATGGATCACGCGTCCAGACGTGGAGAAGTCTGCATCGCCCCGCCGCGCAGCATAATTCGAGAATGGAATGCGAATCTCGAGGTCCGAACCGATGGCCATGTCGAAGCGTGTCAAGAAAGCCGCGCCGCCGCGGCAAAGATTTTCACTGGAGGTATCTTCCTCAAAGGTGGCGCCGCACGCGTCGCGTCCGCGCACGTGCATGGGCAGGTGAACTTCAATTCTACGTTCCGAGCGTTGCCTCGCAGCCGACCCGCTGCCTGGGCCCATAGGCAGGATCCTCACTTCTGCCGGCCCCCACCGGGCTGGGGCCAGCCAAAGCGGCCGCTCGGCCCTCGAAAAAACTCTCGACGTTCGAGAGAATTTCGCCTGAGGTTCGCGCCGCGTGTACGATTCTGCGAAGCTCGCTGCCGTTCCCCACGCTATGAGTAAACCAGCAAGCGAACTGCTTCATTTTGCCTACGCCGTCGGGCGGGTTGGCGGCATAAATCCGTCGATAGTAGTCAATCAGTAACCGGAAGCGGTCGGCTTCGGTGGGGATCGTATAGCGCCCGGTTTCCGCGAACTCTTGCATCTGAAGGAAGATCCACGGGTTGCTGGCCGCTGCGCGGCCGATCATCACGGCGTCGCAGCACGTCTCGCGGAACATGCGCTCGGCATCTTCCGGGCGGCTGATGTCCCCGTTGCCAATGACGGGAATCTTCACCGCTTGCTTCACGGCCGCGATTATCGACCAGTCGGCCCTACCCGCGTAGCCTTGCATGCGCGTGCGCGGATGCACCGCGACCGCTTCAACGCCGATACTTTCCGCCAGTCGAGCGACCTCGACCGCAACGATGGATTTTTCGTCCCACCCCGCGCGCAGCTTGATGGTTAGCGGAATTTTCACTGCTCGGCGCACCGCGCAAAAGATTTGTTCGAGCAGCGGCAGGTCGCGCAGCAGTCCCGACCCGCCGCATTTCACCACTTTCTTCGCGGGGCAGCCGAGGTTGATGTCCACGGCGTCGTAGCCGAGGTCTTCCACCATCCTGGCCGCCTCGGCCATAACCGCCGGATTTGCGCCAAAAAGCTGCGCCGTGATGGGATGCTCATCTTCTTGGAAATACAAATAGCGCAGCGTCTTTGCGGCGCTCCGTGTGATGCCTTCCGAGCTGGTGAACTCGGTCATGAGCAAGCCGCACCCGCCGAGGCCGCGAATCACGCGGCGAAACAGCGTGTCGGTCACACCCGCCATGGGCGCCAGCACCGCCGCCGGGCGAATCGTCAAGTCTCGAATTTTGTATTCCGCAGGAAACATTGCTTTCCTTCACCTGTCGGGTTTCCGCGTCAGTTTGCGCGTTGTTTCCCCGCCCTTGCCGTCGCTTGCTCCTCCAATCAAGTGTAGTTGCGGGAAAGGTCATCCGGCAAGCAAATGCGCCCCGACTTAGGATAGGGCAGGACGGTTATGTTTTGTCGGGAGGCGTGAGCGCGAAATTCTTCAGAAATTCTTCCAGCCGCAGGAATTTACGTCCCAACGCACCCGAGTACGCCGACCACTCGGGTTCGCCGGTCTCCTGCTCGAGGGCCGCGCGAACCGCGGCTAGTTTCGAATCGAGATCGTCAAGATAATGGAAGACCAGGGCCTCGCGAATCATCGGCAGCTTGGGTGAACCAAACTCATAGCGGCCGTGATGGCTGATGAGCAAATGCTGCACGACCGTTTTCAGCTTCGGCGGAAACCCTTCGATAAGGTCAATCGCTCTCGAAACCGTCTCCATTTCCATGACGATATGCCCTAGCAGATGGCCCTCGACGGTGTAGCCGATGGCCCGTTCGTAGCAGAGCTCATCGAGCTTGCCGACGTCATGCAGAATCGCTGCCGTCAACAGCAGGTCGAGGTCGAGTTCCGGATAGTGTGTCGCCACCACCTTGGCCAGCCCGCAAAGGCTGACCACATGTTCCAGCAACCCGCCGAGATAGGCATGGTGCATAACCTTCGCCGCGGGTGCGCGCCTGTACTTTGCCGCGATCGCCGGTTCGTTGAGAATGCCGGTGACCAGCTTTTTCAGCCACGGATTCGAGATGAGACCGGCATACTCCAGTAACTGCGCGTACAGTTTTCCAACATCGGCCTTGGTTTGCGGCAAAAAATCCCAGAGGTCAATTTCTTCGGGCTTCGCCAGGCGCACCTGGATCACCGAAAGCTGCGGCCGGTTCTTATAGATTTCGACGCGCGCCTGGACTTTCACGAAATCTTCTCGCTGAATGCCCTTTGCCGCCGCTTCGAACTGGTCCCACATACGCGCTTCGATGGTCCCGCTGCGGTCGCCAAGCTCCAAGCGCAAATACGGCTTTCCTTCGCGCGTACTGCGAATTTCTTTTTCGCAAACGAGGAAAAATGTTGTGATGTTCTGCTCGGAATTCAGGTCAGAGACGAGCGGAGTCTTCATCGGACGGTATTTTAGCCCAGTTTATCCACGAAGAACCTACTTCATGAAGAAGGCCTGTTCATTTACCGGTATCTCCAGTGGAGTTCCCGGAACTCGAACCCGACCGCTTGCCGAAAAGCAGGAATTTTTTGTGCCCCTTCTTTTGCTTGCTGACTTCGGGCATGGCACTCACTTCCTGGATTTCCGAGCTGCCGGGACCCGCAACGTCTTGGTAGCCAGGCTTGATAATCACGTAGCTTTGCTCGCGCAGCGTCTTGAGATATTCGCGCATGGCGGGCTCCAGGCGGGCGGTGTACAGTTTGTCCGTGATTTCATTTCTGACCTTATCGAGCGGTTGCTGTCCTTCGTCGTAGTGCTCCAGCACCTGAAGAATCAGGTAGCCCTGCTTGGTCTCTAGCACGTCGGTAAGCTCGTTTCTCTTCATGTTGAAGACTTTGTCTTCGAGCTCTTTGGCAAGTTCCCCGCGCTTGTAAACGCCCAAAAGGCCGCCTTGGTCTTTGGTGCTGCTGTCGGAGTACCGCTTGGCGATTTCGCCAAAGTCTTCACCATCCTGAACTCGCTTGAGCGCTGTCTCCGCTTTCTTCTTCAGGCCCGGCAGCTCATCGGGGCTCTTTCCCTGCGTGCTGACCTCGATCTCGCGGAGCGCCACCGCTTCCGGTCGCACAAGTTCGGATTTGTGCGCTTCGTAATACTTCTTGACCTCGTCTTCGCCAATACTGATGTGCGACCCAACTTCGCTGCTGATGACTTTCTGCGTGAGGATGTGGTTGCGGATATTGTTCTTGAAGTCTTCCCAGTTTATTCCTTCCGAAGTGACCGCCTTTTCCAAGGCTTCCATGCTGTCCAGTTTGTTTTGGATTCGAATCTGGTCGAGCTGCTTGATCACGTCGGCCTCGACGTTCAGTCCCATATCCTTGCCGCGCTGGACCAGCAGCGATTGATCGATCAGTTCGCGCAGCGCATTTTTCCGGCGGTCTCCTATATCGGCCTGTAATTGCTCCGGCGTGCAGTGGCCCTGGCACTCCTGCTTGGCGTCTTCTTCGGCGGTTTGGCGCGCCTTCTCGTACTCGGAGAGGGTAATAATCTCGTTGTTGACGCGCGCAATGATTTCTTCAACGGTCTTGCCGGCAGCTTCCGGGTCAGCGGGCAGGGTCGCTTCTGCCCCTTTCGGCTTTGCAGCCGGCGGAGGCGCAGGCTTCCCCTGAGAAGCGGCAGGCTGAGGCGACTGCGAGCTGGACTCCGGCTTCTCCGGAGACTGGCCGGCGGCAGGCAGGGCCGCGAGCGCCAGTGCCGCGCAAAACACCACAATGGCATCTCGTTTTCGCATCAATATCCTCACCGGATGAGTTTAGCTCTGCCCTTGAAGCCCAAGCAATACGTTTCTCAGGACCACCGGGACCGGTTCGCCGCGCTTCAATTCGATCCACAGCACGCCGCTCGGATCGGGCTTGATGCCGGCGCGTGAGCGCACTACGGTTACGAGCCTCGCGGGATCGACCGTGGTCTCGGTGTGGAAGCGCACCGCAATCCGGCTGCCTTGACGCTCGACCGAGGAGATCCGCAGCCGCTCGCACAGGGATTTGAGTAGAGCATAGTCCAAAAGGTTTTCTACCGACGGAGGAAGAGCGCCAAAGCGATCTTGCAACTCCTTGCGAACGTCGTGCTTTTCCTCCTCGGTGCCGATGGTCGAGATGCGCTTGTAGGTTCGCAGGCGAAGGTTTTCGCTCGGGATGTATTCCTGCGGAATGCGCACATCCAAGCCCAGGCTCAGCGTCGTCCGCAAGTCCGGGGCGGCTTCCTCGCCTTTCAGTTTGGCCACCGCGCGCTCCAGCATTTGGCAATACATGTCGAACCCGATGGCCTCGATGTGGCCATGCTGCTGGCGGCCAAGCATGTTGCCTGCGCCGCGCAACTCCAGGTCGAGGGCGGCGATGCGGAAGCCCGCGCCCAGTTCGCTGAATTCCTTCATCGCTGCGAGGCGTTTACGCGCGATGTCGGAGAGCGTGGTTTCAGGCGGAACCAGCAGATAGGCATAAGCGCGCTGGCTGGAACGACCCACGCGGCCTCGCAGTTGGTAAAGCTCGGCGAGGCCCAAGCGGTCGGCGCGATTGATCAGGATCGTGTTGGCGCGGGGAATGTCCAGGCCATTTTCGACGATGGTTGTAGCCACCAGCACATCGGCTTCGTCGCGGATGAATTTGAGCATCACGCTTTCCAGTTCTTTCTCGCTCATCTGACCGTGACCCACGACCACGCGCGCCTTGGGAACCAGGTTTGCGACCATGGTCCCGAGTGAGTAAATGGATTCCACGCGATTGTGGATGAAATAGACTTGCCCGTCGCGCGCCAACTCGTTCTCGATGGCGCTGCGCACCAGATCTTCCTTAAAGGGCGCGACCGCGGTTTGAATCGCCAGGCGGTCCCGCGGCGGCGTTTCGATCAACGACATGTCGCGCAGCCCCACCAGAGACATGTGCAGCGTCCGCGGAATCGGCGTGGCGGAGAGCGCAAGCGCATCGACATTCTTGCGCATTTCCTTCAGCCGCTCTTTGTGCGCCACTCCGAAGCGCTGTTCTTCGTCGACGATGAGCAGTCCTAGGTCCGCAAATTTCACGTCCTTCGAAAGCAGGCGATGCGTGCCAATCACAATGTCTACTTTCCCGGCTTCGAGATCGGCCAGAACCTTCTTTTGCTCAACCGCGCTACGGAAGCGGCTCAGCAATTCGATGCGCACGGGAAAGGCGGCAAACCGTTTCTTGAAGGTTTCGAGATGTTGAAAGGTAAGGACCGTCGTCGGCGCGAGAACCGCGACTTGCTTGCTATCCATCACGACTTTGAAGGCCGCGCGCATCGCTACTTCCGTTTTCCCGTAGCCCACATCGCCGCAGAGGAGCCGATCCATCGGCTCGCTTTTCTCCATGTCCTTCTTGATGTCGCTGATAGCCGCGATCTGGTCCGGCGTCTCTTCGAATTCGAAAGCATCTTCGAATTCGCGCTGAAAATTGCCGTCCGGCGAAAACGCAAAGCCCGGGGTGGTTTTCCGCTGCGCGTACAACTCGAGAAGCTGGTCCGCCAAGTCTTCCAGCGATTTGCGCACGCGCGTCTTGCGCGTGTTCCACGCCGTGCCCCCGAGCTTGTCGAGCTGCGGATGCGCGCCTTCGAGCACCCGGTAGCTTTGCACCAGGTCCATGCGTTCCAAGGGAACGTACAGCCGCGCATCCTCCAAATAGCGCAGAAGCATGAACTCGCCGCGATGCCCGTCCGACTCGATCTGGCGAAGTCCTTCGAATTGCCCGATGCCATGGTCCACGTGCACCACAAAATCGCCGGGTTTGAGCTCGGCAAAATCGCTGAAAAAACCGGAGGTACGGATTTTGTGGCTGGGGCGCTCGACCGTGGGCGTGACGTCAAACAGGTCTGCATGACCGTAGAGGGTCAGATTCGCCCGGGGAAACGTCACGCCTTCCGCAAAAGGCGCCCGAATGAGCAGCATCCCGGCGGACTCTTGCGCGCCCTCGGCGGTAAACCCGGCGGCCGCCTTCTCGGATTCGCCCAGCACATAGGGCACTTCGTACTCGCGGCAGATGTCCGCAAACCGTTCGATCTCTCCGGTGCTGGCGGCGGTCAGAAACACGCGGCCGCCAGCCGCCAGCTGCGACTTCACATCGCCCATGCAAGCGACCACATCGCCGTGAAACCGCGTACTCGGGCGGGAAGCGACTTCGAATTGCGGCGTCGAGCCGATGCTCAGCGCGAGTTGCTCAAGATGAATTTGCGAGGTCTTCCCAAGCGCTGCGGCCGTCTGCTCTTCGCTCCAGAAATAGTGAGCAGCCGGCGGTGAATTAGCACGGCCGTGACGTTCGTAAACTTCCGTCGCCACGGCGAGGTGCTGCGCGGCCCCTTCGCGCAGACTTTGCGGCTCGTCGAGAAACACTATCGGCCGCAGCGAGCTCTCGGCCAGTTCGAAAAGAGAAGCCGAGCCGGGTTCTCCGGAGGGCCCAAACGCCGGGGCGGATTCCCAATTCAGGGAGCCTTCCGCATCCCTGTTTTCTGGGGCAGGCACCGCCCACTCGGTCAACGGCAGCAGCGTGGTTCGAACCACCGGCGCAATCGAACGCTGTGTCCGTGCGTCGAACTCGCGCACGGATTCCACCGTGTCGCCCAGCAACTCGATGCGCACGGGCCGTGGCGCTTCCGGTGAAAACACATCGATGATGCCGCCGCGCACCGCGAATTGCCCGGGCAGCTCCACCATCTCCGTCCGCGTGTAGCCCACCGAGCCGAGATGGGTGATCAATTCCTCGTGCGCAATCTCGCTGTCCTTCGCCAGAGTTTTTGTCAGATACAGGTAGGCGGCCGGATCTTGATAGCGCCAGAGCGCCGCAGCCATCGGCGCAATCACGAGAGAGATTTGTCCGTCGGCTAGGCGAAACAAGGTTGTGGCTCGGCGCTCCAGAATGTCGGCGTGCGGGCTTTGCGATTCCCACGGCAGTCGATCAAAAGACGGAAGGGTGGCTACGCTGCTCGCAGCTCCGGAAAAAATGGTTGTGAAGAAACGAAGCGTCTCCGCAAGTGCTTCGGCGCGCCGATTCGAACCGGTCAGGAAAAAAGCGGGGCGCCGCAATGCGCTCATGAGGTAAACGGCAACCAATGCTTTCGCAACATCGTGCAGGCCCGTAATCGAAACGACGCCCGCGTTTGCGCGCAACTCCCCCAATGCGCCTTCCATCGAAGGGTGGCGCAGCAATGCTTCTAACCTTTCGCGGGCTGCCGGAAGTATCATGCTTGGACGATCAGGAATCCGCGCGCGAGGCGCGCCGCCCTTTTAGCCGAGGCTTTTTTGCGAAGCCTTCCCGAATCTTTTCGAGAATCGCACTGGTCGAATAGCCCGGGACAAAGGGAAGGGAGACGACGCGGCCGCCCGCCGCCTCCACCTCCTTGCGGCCGACAATCTGGTCATCGGGCCAATCGCCGCCTTTCACCAAAACATCAGGAAGCAAACGCGAAATCACTTCTCGCGGAGTCGGTTCATCGAAGATCACCACGGCATCAACGGATTCCAACGCCGAGAGAATTTCGGCACGCTCGGCCTCTGGAATCACGGGCCGCGTCGGCCCTTTCAATTGCCGCACGCTCGCATCGCTGTTCAGCCCCACAAGCAGCACATCACCCATCTGGCGCGCCTGCTCCAGGCCGCGAACATGCCCCGGGTGCAGCAGGTCAAAGCAGCCGTTGGTGAAGACCACGCGGCGCCTGGCTCGGGAGGCCGGGCCATTGCGTTTCTCGCGGCCAAACCGCAAAATCGCCTCCTCTAACTTCATGGCTTTCGAAGGCAAGGGATCCCCGTGTAGGCACTGAAAAGAAATCGCGGCCACGCCTGAGTCTCCTATTTTATCACGCGCGCGAGACGCGCCGCCTCCGGAGCCCGTCTTTGACCATGAAATCACGAAAAACACGTGCCATGGCTGGAATTCTTCTTGTCGGCGCAGGTTTCTTGCTGGCATCTTTAAAACCTTATCGTGAAAAGACGTATCTCCTTCCCGCCGGCGGCTGCAAACTAGAAACCACCATCTTCGACAAGAAGGATGCCGCGCCGCAAGGAACGGTAGTGCTCTTTCCCGGTCTTGTCGCGAACAAAAAAGTCATGGCTTTTCTCGCTGGCGGATTCGCTGAGCAAAACCTGCGCGTCTATGTTCCGGACTTGCCAGGACACGGCCACAGCCCCGGCCCCTTTTCGCCGCAACGCGCCGAAGATTGCGCCGAGGCCCTTGTCTCCGGTCTGGTGTCGCGCGGGCTGGCCAATCCCGGTCGAACCATCCTGGCCGGTCACTCCATGGGCGCTGCTATCGCTCTGCGCGTTGGCGCAAAGGTCCCGGTGGCCGGAGTCGTGGCCATTTCTCCGGCACCGATGCGAGCCGCGCACGGCGTGCAGCCAGAAATGCTGCTGTATCAGGACCCTGGGCCGATGGCGCAGCGGTTCTTAGTCGTAAGCGGCGGGCACGAGCCGGAATCCATGCGCGGTAATGCTAGGGACCTGGTTGCCGTTGCGAACAACGACGCCGCCCAGTACCTCGTCGTGCCCGGCGCCACGCACGCCAGCCTGATCTTCAGTAGCACCGCCGTCCGCGCGCTCCAGGACTGGACGGCAAAGGCCTTCGAACTCCAAGGAACGCCCGGAATGCCATCGCACGGCGAACTTTACGGCGCGCTCGCGGGATTCGCGGGATTGCTCTTGTTGGCCAGTCCTTTCCTGCGCGAGATCACCGGAAAGAAACAGACTGGCGAAAAAGAAACGGCTACGGGAAATTCCTTCGCCTGGACCCGTATGCTTCCCGAATTTGCAGTGGGAGCCGTCCTCGTCGTCATCCTGCTGCGTTTCTGGAATCCCCTGCACGCGATTCGCTTGTATGAGGGCGATTACCTCGCAGGCTTTCTTTTGATTCTCGGCATCGTGCTGGCATCCTTGCACTGGAGATCCTTGCGCGAACAGTTCTCTCGCTGGAAGTCAGGATTGCTCGTCGCCATTTTCGCAGCCCTGATTCTGTTTCTCTTGTTCAGCGCGTGGCTCGAGCTATCCATCTATGAAGCTTGGCTGACGCCGACCAGGTGGGCGCGCTTCCCTTTTCTTCTGCTTGCATTCCTTCCCTACCACATTGCGGAAGAAATCTGTCTCGGCCCCGCCGCCGACGCGAGCCCGCGCCGCCGCTTCGTTGCCGGATTGTCGCTACGAGCGGCGGCGTGGCTGGCCCTGGTCATCGGCCTCTTGTATTTCCACAGCGGCGAAATCCTCATGGTGCTGCTTTTGCCCTATTTCGCGCTGCTCCACCTGCTCGAGCGCAGGGGGATGGACATTGTGCGACACGAGACCGGCTCGGCCGCCGCTGCAGCGGTATTCGGTGCTATACTCCTGGCTGGTTTTTGCCTGGTGATCTTCCCCGTCACCTGAGGACGTTTTACCCGAGCAGCCCCTTGTCGGCAGCCGTCGGGGATTCGTGTGAGGGATTCGTTCGGGAGAGGAAAGTGCAGGGCCGCGGCGAAAAACAGGTATGGCGCAAATTGCAATCATAGGCGGCGGGCCCTCCGGGGCCATGTGCGGCGAGCAACTTGCTCGCGCGGGTCACCAAGTAAATCTCTATGACGAGCACCTCGCGTGGGAAAAGCCCTGCGGTGGCGGCCTCACCCACAAAGCCATCCAGTGCTTCCCGTTCCTGCTCGACAATTCCTATCCGAAAAAGCTAGTTCATTCCGTCGAGCTGATCAGCAGCCAGGAGCATCGCGCGACGCTCGAAATGCAGCATCCCATTGTGATCTATTCGCGAAAGGTGCTGAACGGCCTCTTGTTGGATCGCGCACAGGCCGCCGGCTGCAAGGTGCAGCGGTCCCGCGTGTTGAGCGTGGACATCGAAAGAACCAAGCCGCGGTTCTCGGTCGAAGGCGAATGGCACGAAACCGATTTTCTCGTCCTCGCAGCGGGGGCGCGCAACCAACTTGTCCCGGGCAGCCGCGCGCTCCAGCGCGACGAGTTGGAAATGACGCAGGGCTACTTCGTGCCGCAGAACGCCGACTCCATCACCATCAAATTCCTGCCGCAATTTGAAGGCTACATCTGGTCGTTCCCGCGCAGCGATCATCTCTCTGTCGGAATCTGCGGCAGCATGTCCTCGCATACCAGCGCGGAGCTTCGCGGGCATCTGCAAACGTTTGTCGAGAAGCAGAACCTTCCAACGGAAGGCGCAAAGTTCTACAGCCACGTCCTGCCCTCGCCGCAAGAGCGCACGCTTTCGCAGCGCAACGTTGTCGGCAAGAACTGGGCGCTGGTCGGCGACGCCGCCGCCTGGGTCGATCCGCTCACTGGCGAAGGGCTGTTCTACGCAATCCGCTCCGGCGAGCTTCTTGGCCGTTCGCTGGCGCAAGGCTGCCCGGAGAAATATCCGGCCTGGATCAAGGCCGCATTCTCGACCGAGCTGGAATTTGCCGCGCGCATCGTCCGCCGTTTCTATCGCGGCTCTTTTCTCGGAACCGCCGTAACCACGCGCATGGTGCAATTCATCCGACGCAGCCCTGTTTTCCGGCAATTGATGAGCGACCTCTTCAGCGGCACTCAGGACTATTCCAGCCTGAAGCGCCGCCTCTGGGGCCACCTGGGCGTCACCATCAGCGATTTCATCGCTAGCGTGCTGAACCTCGACCGCCCAGCCCGAGCGCATGCAGGCAATACCGGCGCCGTCGGTGATTGAGGCGAATTGCCGACGGTCGAGGGGCAGGCTTTAGCAGATCCGAAGCAGCGCTAACGCAACAATTTGATTGGATTTGGCCATGTAGTTATGTCCGCCCGTCCCGCATCCAACAGCGAGGGCTGGGCTCCCGACGAATGAGCACTGACAGCAACCCCAAAGCGGTATCCAAAGAGAAGAAGCGCGAGAACGCGTGGAAGAATCTTCCCGACGTTTGGGCGCTCATGAAGCCGCGCCGCGGCCTGCTGATCCTCGGCTTCCTGTTAATGGCCGTCAACCGCGTCTCCGGTCTCGTGCTGCCCGCTTCCACAAAGTATTTTGTGGACAACGTCGTCCTCCACCACCAGATCCATCTCCTCACGCCGCTCGCGCTCGGCGTGCTCGCCGCGACGATCATTCAGGGCCTCACGTCGTTCAGCCTCACGCAGTTGCTTTCCAAATCCGCCCAGAAGATGATCACCGAACTGCGAAAGCAGGTGCAGGCGCACATCGGCCGCCTGCCCATCTCGTTTTATGACGCCAACAAAACCGGCGCGCTCGTCTCGCGCATCATGAGCGACGTGGAAGGTGTCCGCAATCTCATCGGCACCGGGCTGGTCGAGTTTGTTGGTGGCCTGATGACCGCGGCCATCGCCCTGGTGTACCTGATTCACACCAGCGTGGAGATGACCGCCGTGGCGTTCGGCATCCTGCTGCTTTTCGGCATCGGCATCAGCCAGGCGTTCAAAACCATTCGCCCTATCTTCCGCGCCCGCCCCAAAATCACCGCCGAAGTCACCGGCCGGCTCACCGAATCGCTGAGCGGCGTGCGCGTGGTGAAGGGCTATCACGCCGAGCAGCGCGAAGAAAAGGTTTTCTCCGCGGGCGTCGCACGCTTGCTCCAGAACGTGCTCAAGACCCTGACCGCCACATCGCTAATGAGCCTCTCCGGCGCCATGCTCTTGGGCACCGTCAGCGTGCTGATGATGGAGTTAGGCGGCCGCAAGATGCTTGCCGGAGCCATGACTCCCGGCCAGTGGTTTGCCTACAGCGCCTTCCTGGCGTTTCTCATCGCGCCGGTTTTTCAAATCGTTGCCATCGGCACGCAAATCACGGAAGCCATCACCGGCCTCGAGCGCACGCGCGAAATCCTCGACGAGAAGCCGGAAGACGAAGCCCCCGGCCGCACCGTAACGATGCATCGCGTCAACGGTCTCCTGGAAGTCGAACATGTCAGCTTTTCCTATGAAGCGCCCAAGGAAGTACTGCACGACATCAGCTTCGTCTCCCAGCCGGGAACCGTAACCGCATTCGTCGGCCCTTCCGGAGCGGGAAAATCCACCATCATCGGCTTGATTGCCGCCTTTTACGTCCCTTCGAGCGGCACCATCCTGGTGGACGGCGTCGACCTGTCGACCGTGCAGCTCAGCTCCTACCGCACGCAGCTCGGCGTCGTGTTGCAGGAAACGTTTCTGTTCGATGGCACGATCCGCGAGAACGTGGCCTTCTCTAAGCCGCACGCCACGGAAGAAGAAGTGCTCGCCGCTTGCCGCATCGCGCGCGTCGATGAGTTCGCCGAATCCTTTGAGAAAAAATACGACACGGTGGTCGGTGAGCGCGGCGTAAGGCTTTCCGGCGGCCAGAAGCAGCGCGTTTCCATCGCGCGCGCCATTCTCGCCGATCCGCGCATCCTCATCCTGGACGAAGCCACTTCGAGCCTGGACTCGGAATCCGAGGCGCTGATTCAGGAAGGCTTGCGCTACCTGATGCGCGGCCGCACCACGTTTGTTATTGCGCACCGCCTCTCCACCATCCGCCGCGCCGAGCAAATCCTCGTCGTGGAGGCCGGCCGCATCATCGAGCGCGGCACGCACGAAAGCCTCTATGCGCAGGGCGGCCGCTACTACGACCTCTACACCAAACAGCACGCCGTCGAGACCAATCTCTTCCTGGCGCCCGGCGAAAGCACAACCCTGGAGGAACCCGGCGAATCCTCCGGCAGCGCCAACGGTCGCGGTGGTTCCGGTGTCCCGGACGCCATCCGCATCCTGCGCGGCCAATCCAGCTAACGCGAATCCGGCACTTCGCCCTCATTCTGCCCAAAACGGGCACACCGCTTGGGAAAATCGCTATTCTGATCCAGGCAACAAAGGAAGGAATAAGCCGCGCCCGGCTCGGAACTTCGATCGCCCTTGGTGGAGAGGAAGGCGAGCGGTTAGGTGGGGTTGTGTTTGTATCCTCCGCTCGCCCTCGCTCATCACTGCAAACCCGTTGCTTGCTCGAAAGGCAAAATCCTCTTTCTCATCGTGCGCAGCCATCGCGGCTTCGGCTAGTCGCGTACCTCTCTGGAGCCAAGGACGGTTAGTCTCTCCCGATGACGCATCCATCCGGAGAATTCGCCAGCGAGCGGCTGCGAGATCGCATGGTAATCACTGCCAAGGGACTGAGCAGAACTTCCCCAAGCCTCTTTGTCGAAGTGATGTGTTTCTTCATCTTCTCTGTATCCGTCATGTCCGGCTTACCTCCAGGAAGTGGCAATCCGTTCGACCTACCTGGATTCAGGATTGAAGATCTGTCAGCAATCGAAACATGCGGTGAAGGGATCACCGCCCCCAAAATGACTCGACGATGCCGGGGAGGCAGCCGAGTTTTATGCCATTCCCCGAATACTGTCAATAGTACTTCTTACTTCGTTATGAAGAAACCGCGACCATCTCCAGAATGAGCAGGGTTCGATCGCTGCTATTGGCTTTGATTCCGCGCCCAGAGCCGGAAAGTTCTTCGTGCGCCTGTTCCTCCGTTTCTTGGTCCAAGGCCTCGAAGTCGTATCCAGTCAAGTTGAGATCGACAGAATCGGAGTCGCCCGCGAGTTGAAGGGAGATGCCCGTGTCGAAGAATCGCACGAGCGTGCAATCAAAAGCAAACTTGCCATCAGGCGTGGACAGCAGAATACGCAAGGGCGTCTGCCGGTCATGCCACTCCAAAAGGTGCGTCAAAACGTCGGATAGCTTCAGCATCGCGGACACTGCCGGTTGTCCCCGGGCCTACTCATCTGGCAACTCGGGGAGACCAAAGGAACTTGATATGACCCATCGGGGGGCCTTAGCCTTCTCAAACTGGCGCAAGGCAACGGCAGGTAAGGTGCCGGGCCGGACTCATCGCCTTCGGCTCTAAAATCGAGTGGTTCCCACGGCCTGATGTGCGGTTCATCGGCTCTGCCGAAGAATGCTTGGGTTCCGGGCTTTCCAATCCAAAGACATGTGCCGTACAAGAAAACCTGTTGCGAACGCGGACTGATAACCATGGCGGCTAAGGCTCGGTCCATATCTGGCACCACCTGAGCGGCCATCGGCCCCCGAATGGGAGGTGTTACGGCACGTGGCCACACAAAAGGGTCCTGCGGACGCTGAACCGGGCTCCGCTGACCCGCGAGGGCGTGTCCTCCAGGAACCAGAGAACTCTCTCCTACCCATTCTGTCGACCGCTTGCCCGCCGCTCCAGTTCCTCTTTGGCACAATGTGTTGCGGACATTAGCTGTTCACCCGTACAGGTCACCGTGCGATTCATGCAAAGAGACTCTTGTTGGCCTATCGGGCGTCCGCCTAGTTTCCGTGCTGGCAACCACTTCCCGACCTGGCCCGAGAAGCATTAGGCACATCTGGGTGGGCTCTCGATGATCCGCCAAGAAGAGCCCCGGCAATGGCTAGAAGCTAGGAGGAGGCGGCGTTCAACGAGTCCACCGGCCCGCCAAACCGGATCGCGCCAATTCCTATTCGTACCGCAACGCCACCAGCGGATCCACGCGCGTCGCGCGGCGGGCGGGGATGTAACACGCCAAAAGCGCCACAAACACGAGGATCAAGACTACACTCCCGTAGGCCCACGGATCATAGACGCTCACGCCAAAGAGCAAACTGGAAAGTTGCCGTGTCAAAGCCAGCGCTACGAGGATTCCCAGCGCAAGGCCTGCGCACGCGAGTTTCAGCCCCTGACCCACAACCAGTCCCAGCACGTGAGACCGCTCCGCGCCCATGGCCATGCGGATACCGATTTCGCGGGTCTGCTGCGTCACCGAGTAGGCCAGGACTCCATACACTCCTACCGCCGCCAGGACCAACGCCAGGCCGCCGAACAGTGCCAGCAGAGCCGCACCCATCTCCGGCGCCCACAGACCCTGATCGATAATCTGGCCAATAGTTTGCACGTTGGTAATCGCCAGATGCGGCTCCAAGGATTGAATTTGCGCACGCACACCGGCAATCACTGCTTCCGGCCTGCCCGTCGTTTGCACCTGAATCGTCGCGGCGGGCGGATAATCCTGCGTTACCGGCAGATACGCAAGCGGCGGAGGGACCTCGCCGATGGCGTTCACCACGCTGTCGCGGGCGATTCCCACAACTTGAAGCAATCCGGGATCACCGAAAAAATGGAACCGCTTGCCGATAGCTTCCTGGTTGGGCCAGAACTTTTTGGCCATGGCCTCGTTGATGATCGCAACGCGCGCCGTCTCTTTGCGGTCCGCATCGGTAAACAAGCGGCCACGGACAAGCGGAATTCGCAAAGCATTGAAATATCCGACACTGACGTCGTCCAGTTGCGTCAGCGTTCCCCGGTAACCGGAGGATTCATCTTCGCCTTCCGGGAAGACCGTTCGCGCCAGCCCGCCGCCCAGCGGGAAGTTGGAGGCCACGGCCGCGGCCTTCACGCCAGGGGCGGCGTTGGCTTGCTCAATGGCGGAACGCAAGAATTGCTGTCCGCGCCCCTCGTCGTAATGCAAAGCGCCCAGGTCAAAGGCCAGCATGAAAAGATTTTTCGATTCGAAACCAGGATCCATTTTTTGCGCGTCGCGCATGCTGCGGATAAACAAACCGGCGCCCACCAGGGCCACCAGAGATAGCGCAATTTCCGAGACGACCAGCAGGCTGCGCAGCCTGTTTCGCCCCCAACCGATCGATCCGCCCCGGCCGCCCATTTTGAGGGTTTCCGCCAAGTCGGGAACGGAGGCGCGGAAGGCCGGCGCCAGGCCAAACAATAGCCCGGTGAAAATGGAGATCGCTAGCGTAAAAAGCAAGACGCGCAAATCAAACGACAAATCAATGTCATTCTGCTCAATGAACGGCGGGCGGAAGGACCAAAGCACGGTTCGCCCCACATACGCAATAGCCAAGCCTGTCGCGCCTCCGACAAGGGCGAGCAGGATGCATTCGGTCAGCATCTGCCGAATCAGCCGCGGCCTGCTTGCGCCCAGGGCTGCCCGCAGACCCATTTCTTTTTCGCGGCGCGCCGCGCGCGCAAGAAGCAGATTGGCCAGATTTGCGCAAGCGATCAAAAGCACCAACCCCACCACGGTCATCATCATCGTGCCGGCAAGCCCAATTTGGTCGTGCACGTTGACGCCCACGGCCGCTTCGGTCAAGGGCGTCAGCGCGATGCTGCGCCCGGCATTGTCTTTCGGAAAGTCCTTTTCGAGCTTCGCGGCGATGGTCTTCAGCGAAGCCTCAGCCTGGCGCAACCCCGTCTCTGGCTTGAGCCTTGCGACGGCCAGGGCGTTCAGAAATCTTCGGTCGTTGAAAAACTCTTTGGCGAACCCGGTGAGAGCCTGGGGATACATGCTGGTGGGAATCCAGATCTGCTCGGCACTGCCGAAAGTAAGTGTCCCTTTGAAACCTTTCGGCGACACGCCGATGATGGTGTACGGCATGGCATTCAGCGTCAGCGTTTTGCCAACTGCATCTTTGTCCGAGCCCAGCTTGTTGGTCCAAAAGCTGTAACTGATGACCGCCACGTTATTCCCGCTCAGCTTGCTATCTTCATCGGGCAGAAAAAAACGTCCGGCGGCGGGGCGCAAGCCTAGCACGTCAAAATAGTTTGCGCTGACCATTTGCCCATTTATCTGCCGGGGCTCCGCGCCCCCGCTCCACGTCAGTGGAGTCCCCAGGAAGCAACTTATTCCCGTGAGTACCTCGTTCTGCTGCTGATAATCCTGGAAGTTACGAAACGACAAGCCCAGTTTCGTCGCACGGGCAAATCCTACCTGCGTCTTGGCGTCAATCGTATCTACCTGGACGAGTTGGGAGATATCCTTTACCGGCAGCGGATCGAGCAAGATGGCATTGACTACGGTAAAGATCGTGGTGTTCGCGCCGATTCCCAACGCCAGTGACAAAACCGCAACCACGCTGAAACTCGGGCTTTTCAGCAACACGCGCGCGCCCTGGCGCAGGTCTTGCCAGAAATCTTTCACTTTTCACCTCCTTGAAGTTTGACGTTTCAGGAGTTCCAGGTGACGTGGGTCAGTTGCTTTTTGCGAGACTCCCACTCGGAGCCGGTAAGAAGGCGCGGGGCAATTTCAATCAGGCGGGGGATGAGCTTGAAAACGCTGGCAGCGCTCCAGGGGTGCCCGTCGCGCGTGCGGTATTCCCGAGCGTTGAGCGCGTCGGCCATGCTTCGGAAAGACACGTCCTGGAGAACCATTTCGGCGAGGAACTTGAGGGTTTGCGTCTCGAGTGGATCGTCTTCCAGATGGCGGCAGTCCGAAGCGATGCGCAGTCCGAAAGGAATCTCTTCGGCGCCGGCCTCGACGGGCGGTTCCGGCGCGCCCGAGAATTCGATTTCGCGTTCCCACTCGAGCGCCACCAGACGCCAGCCCGCATCGTGCATCTTGGACAGGTAAACCGAAGTCGGAGGTATGGCGACCTTCTCTCGAATGCGATCAATTCTTTTCACGATCCACCTCGCGAGACTACACCCAGCCGCAGACGAGCTGAGCAACTTCAGGACCTCTTCGACATTTTATGTAACCGAAAGAAACAAAATGACTTAGAAGCGACTTGCACACCCAGACAACGCGAGGTTTTGTCCGCCTAAGGGATCGCCCTGTCGCGTTCTCGGACAGTTCCGACAAACTGCCGGGGCTCGGTCAGATTTGTGGGTTGTCTTCCGGCCGCGGAGCCAGGATTTCCTGGATCGCCGGATTCTGTATAACAGCGGCAAAGGAAGGATCCATTTTGATCGCCGCCAGTTCCTTATAGCCTTCGTCCTTGGCTTTGCGCAAATAGACCAGGCAGCGATCCAGGTTCCCCGCCTCAGCAAATGATTTCGCGAGCAAGAAATAAAACTTTCCGCGGTCTCCGACGGTACGGTCCTGCAGGATCGATCCGTTTCTGGAGCTGTTGCGCTCGAACAATTGCGGGTCCAATGCCAACGCCTGCCGGAAAGAAGCGATGGCCTGCTCGAATTTCTTGTCCTCAAAGTAGGCATAGGCCAGATTGCTGTAGAGGACGGGCATGTCATTCCGGATGGCAATGGCCTTGTGGTACGCCTTGATGGCTTTGCTGTATTTTTTCCGCTGGTAATAGATCGTGCCGATATTGTTTGCAGCGTCGGCATAAGTAGGGTCGACCTTGACGGCGCGTTCGTAAAACTTCAGCGCTGGTCCTAGCGCCGCCTGCTGATGCAAGGAAATTCCCAGTTTGTTTAGGTAAACGGCGTTTTGCGGGTTTTGTTCCGCAAGCCGCTTGTAGAGTTGTGACGCCTCACGGTATTCCTTGCGCGCCATATACAGGTCTGCCATCTGCTCTTCGGTGAGGTTCGGGCGCACTACGATGGTCGAGGACTGCGTGGGGTTGGGCGGTTGCGCCTGCGGAACATGCGGGGCGACGGTTGAGGGGGGCGGTGGGCCGGGGTTGTCTACGAGGGATTGCGGTCGCGCTGCCTGGGGAATGCAAAGACTCAGGAAGAGAACACTTGCTGGAAACGCCAATGAGGTACGGATCATGGCGAATCTCCCTTCTCCGGCTTGGACTTGGCCTTGTCGGGTTCCTTCTTCTTACCCCCAAAGATACCAAATATTTTCTGCAAGGGGTTCTTTTTCTTGTCCCCGTTCTCAGCAGACGCGTCCCCGGGTTGTCCGGTCGCGTCCGGCGGCCGGTTGGGGTCCGACTTCATCACTACCTGCCCGTTCGCATCCGGTGTCTTGGGTTGCCCGCCAAAGATTTGCGATAGCACTGAACCGGTGGAGGTTACCGTGCCGTGCCCGCCGTGAAGTTCGCAGAAATCGGTCGGAGCCGAGCCTGCCACGTATACTTCCTCGCGCGTGGTCGGGCAATTAGGGGTTGCCAGTTGCAAGGACTCCGGATCGATCACCACGGACTGCACCCCATCCGGCATACTGAAATCTTTGACATCCCGGTAAGGCGATATGGACGTTGCCTTAGTCATGAAGTCCGCCCAGATCGGCGCATCGGCGGCGCCTCCGGTAATCCCCAGGTCGCGGTTGTCGTCAAAGCCAATCCAGATCACGCACAGCAGGTTGGAAGTGAAGCCCGCGAACCAGCCGTCTCGCGAAGTTCCGGTTTTCCCTGCCGCCGGCAGGGTAAATCCGTGCGCCCGGACGGCAGCGCCTGTGCCGCGGTTCAGCACGTCCTTTAATAAGCTGTCCACCAGAAACGCCACGCGCGGGTCCAGCACGGAGTGCGTCTGTGGCGTGAATTTTTCAAGGACTTCGCCGTCCGAATTGACCACGCTGCGGATGAATTGCGGCTCGGAACGCATTCCCATCGTCGCAAATGCGGTGTAGCCCGCGGCAACATCCACGGGTGTCATTTCATAGGCGCCAAGCGCCACGGCCGGCGTCGGCTGAATGTTCGTCCCTAGCCCCATCTGCCGCGCGACTTGCACGACACGGCCGTAGCCAATCAGTTCCGCCACTTTTACCGTGGCCACGTTCAGCGAGTTGGTCAGCGCGTCGCGGACCGTCACGCGCCCCATGAACCTCTCGTTGTAATTGTTGGGTGTGTACCCTTTGCCGTCGAATTCGAACGTCGTGGGCTCGTCGTCGACGGTGGTCGCCGGCGTGAGGATGGGCTGCACGTTGTCTACGGCATTGTCGAACGCCGCCGCATAGACAAAAGGTTTGAAGACCGAGCCAGGCTGGCGGTGCGCCAGGGCGTGATTGAGCTGGCTCTGCCCGTAATCCCTTCCGCCGACAACAGCCTTGATTTCCCCATTCCGCGGGTCGAGCGCGACCAGCGCCACCTGCACCTGTGGAACGGGTTCGTCACTTCCTTTCTTGGCCAGCTCGCGCTTCCATTTGTCATACCTTTTCGCCAGCAGCGTGTCCACGTTCTTCATGCCGGCTTCGACGGCAGAGACCGCGTCGCGCTCGAGCGCCGGGTCGAGCGTCGTGTACACGCGGAAGTTTTGGCTCAACAGTTCGTTCTCGGAGTATTTGTCGAGCAGGTGGTCTTTCACCATGTCCACGAAATACGGCGCTTCTCTTCCGGAAGTCGCCGCATGGATAATCCTCAACGGCGTTTTCTTGGCCTCTTCCAAATCCTCCGCGTTGATGTATTTGTTCTCCAGCATTTGCGTCAGCACGCGATCGCGCGCTTGCACCCCGCGTTCGGGATGGCGGTCGGCCGACGAATAGTAATTGGGGGCGCGGATGATTCCGGCCAAGTACGCGCATTCCGGAATGGCCAGCTGCCGCATGTCTTTCCCGAAGTACGCCACGCTGGCTTCGGAAAAGCCGCGAATCCCGAAGCTGCCGCGATTCCCCAGATACACTTCGTTCGCGTACATTTCGAAAATTCGCTGCTTGCTGAAGCGCTGCTCGAGCTCCAGCGAAATCAAGGCCTCGGCCACCTTTCGCCGCCAGTTGCGGTCGGTCGAGAGAAAGAAGGTCCGCGCCACCTGCATGGTGATGGTGCTCGCGCCCTGGTAGTGCTGGCTGGTGTGCCGGAGGTCCGCCCACGCGGCGCCGACGATGCGAATGAAATCAAATCCGCCGTGCTCGAAAAAGCGCTTGTCTTCAGCGGAAAGGATGGCATCCACGAGGGCGACCGGCAGGTCCTCGTAGCGCACCGGCCGGCGCTTCTCACGCGCACTGTCGAAAAGGTTGGTGATCAGTTCCGGCTCGATTTCCGCGGTGTCCACGTCCGGCCCGCCCTCGAGCGGACGGATGCTGCGAACGCTCTTTCCCCGGAATTGCACAGCCAACGCGTTTTTGCCGCCAAAATAAGACAGCTTCGAGGGCCGAATGTCCACCGTGTTGTTTTGCACGCTGTATTGACCGAGCGCGCTGGGGTCGGCCTCCGGCCGGTACCCCACTCGCGTCAGATAATCCGTCAGGTCGTCCGGTCCCCAGGCTTCGGCGGTCGAAATGTGCTCCGGTGCGGAGAAAATCTGGGTGGTATTTTGCAGGATGTTTCCGGACAGGCGCTCGTCAATCATGCGCGAGTACTTGGTGTAGTAGTAAGTGAAGATCCCGCCGGCGATGATGAAAACACCGAAGAGGATGCCAAGAATCGCCAGGCCGATAGTGGAAGTAAAGAAACCTCGTTGCACCCGGATTTGCAAAACATTTCTCCCTGGGCTGGACCTCTATTGTCTCGCAAGGCCGTCCGCTAGGAAAGACGGATTTGCACCGCGCGGGGCTGCCGGCTGGGCATCCCCAAATACCATGCCGAGGCATGCGAACTGCCACTAGAACTTCAGAAGAGCGCTTTGTTCTCGCTGTTCGGAGAAAAATGAATGTCCGTGTGGTACATCAACACATCCACGGGTACGGAGTACGCCAGCGAGATTTTCACCATGGAGTTGTTGGAAACCACTTTGATGTCTTCCCGCTTCGCGGGAATATCCAGGTCCTGTATAACTTTGAAAATATTGTCGCGTATCTGGTCCTCGGTATAGCGGTTCACGACCGCATAGCGCGCCTGCTCCTGCATCTTGTCGGAGAGCTGGTACTCGTTCACGTAAACCGGCACGACTTTCCACGCGCTGTAAATTGCTAGCACCACAATCACGACAATGAGAATGCCTTTCAGCCTTCCTTCGCCGCGTTCGAACCGGCGCTGGCGCGGTTTCGGCGACGCATCGATGCCTTCCGTATGCACTCTAATCCTCTCTCTGGCCGTCTCGCGGTGACCTGCGCTGCGGTCGAGGGAGGCCAGCCTGACATTTCTCCGTGTAGACTCAACCTAGCACTGAGCGGCAAGCGTGTCGAGAAAATGGCGATGGTGTGTTGCGGGAAAGGAACGGTGGGTCTTGTAGCCCCGCTTTATGGGTAAGGTTTAGATCTGCTCGAGAGACCCTCGTCGTGCGCGGACTCCGGGAGTGCTTGCGGCGCGGAGCCATGACCTCTTCCTGCTTGGGTACACGCTCCGGCCCGTCGCCTCCGAAGCAAGACTCAATAGGCCCGCGCAAAAATCGCGCGGCTCTTCGCCGGCTGGGTGCAGTACACGCACTTCCCGTTGCCGCCTTCCTGCTCCAGCGGAATACAGCGCATCGTCGCGCGCGTTTCTTCCTTGATCTTCGCTTCGCACTCGGGGCTTCCGCACCAGAACGAGTACGCAAAACCGGTCTCCACCGCCTTTTTCAGTTCGTCGTAGTTTTTCGCTTCGTGCGTGTTACTTTTGCGAAACGCGAGCGCCTTGTCGTGGAGAGATTGTTGAATGTCTACCAGCAGCTTCCGGATCGCCGTCGGCAAATCGGCGAGCGACGCACTGACCTTGCCCTCCTTGCCGGGGCGGTCGCGCCGCGCCAGAATCGCCGACTGCTTCGCCACGTCTTTGGGCCCCAGCTCCACACGCAGCGGCACACCGCGCATCTCCCAATCGTTAAATTTCCAGCCGGGGCTCTGCCCTTCCCGCTCGTCGAGCGTCACGCGCACTTCCGCCTTCAGCAATTCCGCTTTCAGCTTGCGCGCCGTCTCGAAAACCGCTTTCTTCTCTTCGTCCGTCTTGAAAATGGGAACAATCACCACCTGATAGGGCGCCAGTTTCGGCGGCATAACCAGTCCCTGATCGTCCCCATGCACCATGATGATCGCGCCCACAACGCGGGTCGAAAGCCCCCAGGAGGTGGTCCAGCAGTGCTGCAACTGGCCGTTTTGGTCCAGATACTTCACGTCGAAGGCTTGTGAAAAGTTCTGCCCCAGGAAATGGGACGTACCGGCTTGCAGTGCTTTTCCGTCGCCCATCATCGCTTCGATCGAATAGGTCACATCCGCTCCCGCAAATTTCTCCGCGTCCGATTTTTTCCCGGGAATCACCGGAATCGCCGCATCGGTGATCGCGAAATCCGCGTAAACGTTCAGCATCTGAATGGTCTCGGCTTCGGCCTCTTCCCGCGTGGCGTGCGCGGTATGTCCTTCCTGCCAGTAAAACTCGAGCGTGCGCAGAAACAGTTTCGTGCGCAGTTCCCAGCGCACCACGCTATTCCACTGATTCATCAACACCGGCAAATCGCGGTACGACTGAATCCACTTCGACCACATGTGCCCGATAATCGTCTCCGACGTGGGACGAATCACCAAAGGTTCGGCGAGCTCTTCTCCGCCGCCAATCGTTACCACCGCCAGTTCGGGCGAAAATCCCTCGACGTGATGTTTTTCCTTATCAATGAAGCTCCGTGGGATCAGCAGCGGAAACGCCACGTTCTGATGCCCGGTGGCCTTGAACCGCCGGTCAAGCGCCTGCTGCATGTTCTCCCACAGCGCCCAGCCGTACGGCCGCACGACCATGCAGCCGCGCACCGGCGCGTAGTCAGCCAGTTGCGCCCTTAGCACCAGTTGGTTGTACCACTCGGAAAAATCCTGTGCGCGTGCTGGGAGCTTTTCGTCAGCCATAAAGGCTTGCCCGGTCCTCTCACTCGCAATTTGTCGTGCAACGTAAACTTTAGAGCGTATCGGACGCCCCGAAGTGTGTCAACGCACCCAGCATGCATGGCATCCATGCAGCAGGAAGGGGACGATCAAGTCTGACAACTCCAGAAGCGGTCTTGGCATCGCAATCCTCGCAAGGCACAAGACCAGACCCTAAGCTTGCCCCGTCCTCACCACGCCCCCTGGCGCTTCGGCCTCGGGTCGAGTACCTCTTGGTCAAGCGCCCTCGGCGGCGGTCTCAACTGGGACATCGCTTCTTTTGTCGCCATCCGCATCTTTCAAATCGATAGCGTCCACACGCATCTCGCCAGCGCGTCGCAAAATCAGCCGCGGGTCTCCGCCGGCATTGTCTTTCCTTTCGAATTTGGCTTATCTTGGCGTTGCCCGTTTTGTAGGGGCGACGCTTCGGCGCGCCCCAAGGGTCGCAACTACTTTTGAGGGAGACACCACGCCCATGAAACGTCTCACGTTCGTTGGTCTACTTGTTCTCTGCACGCTGTCCGCTTCGCCCTTCACTCTCGCCCAAGACTGGGCCAAAGCCACGCTCGAAAAATCCCCGCGCCATCGCGAATGGGTCACCGTCAAGCACGGCGACCGCTCCGTCGAAACGCTCCTGGTGTATCCCGAAGGGAAAAACAAAACGCCTGTCGTGGTCGTCATCCACGAGATTTTTGGTATGACCGATTGGGTCGAGGATCTCGCCGACCAGGTTGCCGCCGCTGGCTACATCACCGTGGCTCCTGACCTGCTCTCCGGCCTGGGCCCGAACGGCGGCCGCAGCAGCAGCTTCCCCGAAGGCAAGACCATGGAAGCCGTGAGCCACCTGAATGCCGACCAGATCACCGCGGACCTGAACGCGGTCGCGGATTATGCGCTGAAGCTGCCTGCCTCGAGCGGCAAACTGTTTGTTGCCGGCTTTTGCTGGGGTGGCAGCCAGTCGTTCCGCTTTGCCACCAATCGCGCGGACCTCGCCGCCGCGTTCGTCTTTTACGGCGGCCCGCCGGACAAGGACGCCATGGCGCGCATCAAAGCTCCTGTCTACGGGTTCTATGGCGGCAATGACGCGCGCATTGGCGCCACGATTCCAGACACCATCACCGCGATGAAGGCCGCCCGCAGAACCTATGAGCCGGTCACCTACGAAGGCGCCGGTCACGGCTTCATGCGCGCTGGCGAAGCTCCCGACGCCTCCGACGCCAACAAGAAGGCCCGCACCGACGCTTGGGACCGCTGGAAATCGCTTTTAAGCAAGTAGAGCAATACCGGCTCACGAAATAACCGAGGAGCGCGCTTCTCAACGCGAACCGGTTCCTCGAAGAGAACCAACACGAGCCCTCACACCACCCTAGGCCGCTTGTCGGCTTTTGATTTACGCGCCGTGCAGCCGCTTGAGCAGTTGGATTTGTCCGGCGTGGTACACCGCGTGGCAGGTAATTCCGAGCACGAGGTTGAAACGCTCGGCTTCGGAAAGCCGGGACAGCGTGCGTCCCGCAGCAAGTTCCGCAACAAGAGCTGCGAGCTTCGTCTGCTCCTCTTCCACGGCTGCGTGAATTTGCGGCCAAGCGAGCCGCTCAGGTCCCGGCAACGCGAACCAATCCTGGCCTTCGAGCACGAAGGGTTCGGGTGTCGTTCCGGAGAGTTGTCCGCGCACCGAACGCGCACAAAACGTGTGATGGAACGCCACTTCCGCAAGGTTATGCCGCTCTGGCGACGGCCGCCAGAAAGCGACCTCGGGCGCAACGTCGCCGAGCGCTGCCTTCAAGTCCGGTCCGTGCCACGCTCCGGAACCGTATGCTTCATCGAGAACGCGCGTCAGCAAACGCGCTTCTGCAGTTCGACTGGGTGCTGTTTTGCCACTGCTCATCGGCGAGCCTCCTTAGGAGAAGGTTTCTAAGTCAACAATTCCGATCAACGATTGCGCCGCGCCCGGAACTCGCCTTCAAGTTTCCACGTCTTGCCGTCCGGTTCGAGCGCCTCGCCGAGCCAGTGAAAGGAGTCCGCAGTGATCTCGGTGAATTGCCAGCGCGTCGGCGTCCCATCGGAGCGCGCGCCCACTTGCACAATGTCCTTGCCAACTCGACGACCAATTTGCTGCTCGCGATGACCGCTCACCGGATTAGTCCAGTGAATCCGCCACGCCTGAATGGTCGCGTCCCAGACGCGCAAGGTCGTGCCATACATGTTGTTCGTCTTTTCCAAGTCAGCGCGACGCTCGGAACAACGGGGCATAATCCAAACATCCTGAATCGCCCGTCCCTCGAGCACCCAGCCAAAGTGCGCTTCGCCCACGATGCGCCCGGCCGACACGTCGACCGCCTTGTAATGAACGACCTCGAGCTCCCAACTGCCGACGAGCCAGCCGTACACATCGGCCGATTCGGGAATTTCCACTGAGCGCCCCGGAGCCGACAACCGCGCCGTAAAACCGTCCTCCCGCCAAGCTTGCGTCGCGTGCATGAAAGATAACCTCCCTGCTAACGACTGCGTTCCTTTCTGATCACTTTGCGCATCGAATCGCCGTGGTGCTCCGATTTGCTAGAATCCTTGTACGGCGGCTGGGGAGAAGAATTCTTGGCAAAAATTGCGGTGGAATTGGAGCGAGCCGTGGCCCAGCGCGCCGCGACTGGCGAGCCGGGCAGCATGGCCTCACGGGTGCTAGGCCAGGGCGACGGGTGGCACGTCGCGGACGTCGTGTGCACGTGCGGTCCACAAGACCGCCGTTTTGAAGAGCAACATCCTTCCTTCACCATCGCCGTCGTTGTTGCGGGCACGTTTCAATATCGCGCCTCACTCAATGGCCCGGGGCTCGCCGAGGAGCTGATGACGCCGGGCTCCCTGCTGCTTGGCAATGCCGGCCAGTGTTTCGAGTGCGGTCATGAGCACGGGTTGGGGGACCGCTGCCTTTCGTTTCGCTACTCGCGGGATTACTTCGCGCGCGTCGCCGCCGATGCGGGGATTTCTCGCGGCCAGCGAAACTTCCCAAGGCTGCGCCTGCCGGCCCTCGCACACTTGTCCCCCCTGATTGCGAGGGCTTGCGCCGGTCTGGTTCACGCTTCACAAACGCGGTGGGAAGAACTGAGCGTGCAACTCGCCGCCGACGCCGTCAAAATGGTGCACGGCTTATCCGCAAGCGCGAGAGCCGTCGAGCCAAGCACGGTGGCGCGCGTAACCCGGACCCTGCGAATGATCGAGCGGCATGCCGATCATGAACTGCCTTTGGGAAGCCTGGCGCGAGAGGCTGGGCTCAGCCCCTACCACTTCCTGCGCACCTTCGAGCAACTCGCCGGCGTCACGCCACATCAATACGTGCGCCGCATGCGGCTCCGCGAAGCGGCGGTGAGACTCGTGTCGAAAAAAGAAAAAGTTCTAGATATCGCGCTCGATTGCGGCTTTGGCGACGTGTCGAACTTCAATCGCGCGTTTCGGAACGAGTTTGGCGCCAACCCGCGGTCCTGGAAGGCTTCGCTCGAGGACTGTTTGGAAGCGGCACCGGTACGGTGAAATTGTCACAAGAAGCCTTCGTAAAGCCCGCTAGAATCGTATTTCCGTCGATTCGTTGCGGGCTGGAGAATGCCACCGAGACCATGAACAGAATTCTGCCGAAAGCAGCGACTTCGCTGTGGCTGATTTTTTTCTTGGCGCTCGGAGCGCGTCTGGGCTTTGCCTGGCAGCAGGAGCGCAAATTTCCCCGCGATGTGCTCGCGCCTGCGATGTTTAGTCAGGAAACCGGAAGCATTGCCAAATCGCTGGCCCTGGGAAAAGGATTCAGTTCGCCGTTTGGAAAAGACACGGGACCTACAGCGTGGCTCACGCCGGTGTACCCCTTGCTGGTGGCGGGGATCTTCCGCGTATTTGGGATTTTCACACGACCCTCGTTTTTCGCAGTGGTCTTCCTCAATGCTGTGTTCTCGTCGGGGGTGTGCGTGCCGATTTTCTATGCGGGCAAGCGAATCGCGGGAGCGGGAGTGGCTAGCGGAGCAGCCTGGCTGTGGGCACTGTTCCCCAATGCGGTGATGTTTCCTTTCGAATGGGTGTGGGACACGTCGCTATCGGTGCTCCTGGGCGCCACCATTTTGTGGGCTACACTCGAACTCGCCGAGTCGAAGCGCTGGCGCGACTGGTGCCTCTACGGATGGTTGTGGGGCTTCACGCTGATGACCAATCCGTCCCTGGGTTCGCTCCTCCCTTTCCTGCTCGGATGGGCGGCGTACCGAGCGTATCGTCTGAACCAACCGCATCGCGGAATGGAATTTGACGCAACGAAGCCGGCGCTTGTGGCGGCGCTGATTGCCATTTTATGCTGTCTCCCTTGGACCATCCGCAATTACATCGTTTTTCATCGAGTGGTTCCTTTGCGTTCGAATCTTCCGCTCGAGCTGTACATCGGAAACAACGAAAACTACACGCCGCGAGCCGTGTGGCCGCCGCAAATCACCAAGGAACGCGAGCTCGTGCGCTATTTCCACATGGGCGAGATCCCATTCATGGAGGAAGAGAAGCGCAAGGCGCTGGCTTTCATGCGCGCGTATCCACGGGTCGAAGTGAGGTTGATCGCCGATCGATTTGTGGCTTTTTGGACGGGACTTGCGGACCCGTGGCAACGATTCCTCTCGGCGGATTCCCTGGTTCGCGTGTTATTGCTATGCAGCACCGCATCAGCCCTAGGCGGGCTCTTGGGAATCGCGGCACTCCTCGGGAAGCACAGTCCGTATGCATTTCCGCTGGCGGCCTATCCCCTGGTCTTCCCGTGGCTTTATTACCTAACGCACTCGAACTTAAGGTACCGGCATCCCATCGATCCGGCAGTGTTGCTACTGGTCGCGATTGCCGTAACCAGTTTGGTGAAGAAGGCAACGGCGCGGAGTGGATCGGTCCTTGAACCCGACACAGGAAATGTCCATAGCCCGGCGCCTGATGGTTGATCGACTGGCACTGCTCGGGAAGGTGGTTTTTCCGGGCCCGTTAGGGTTCGGGGACGCCGGCGTTCCATTGGTCTTGGTGGTCTTGGCTTTCGAGTTGACGGAGTTCATCGCGCAGGCGGGCGGCTTCGTCGCGATCCTTCTCCGCTTGGAGGCGGAACTTGGCCGCCGGGACGCTGTCAATCGCATTGAAAACCTTTGTGATGGCATCTTTCTTGCCCTTGCCCGTATGGTCGAGTTCGTAGGCTTGATCTTCTTGCCGCTGGGCGTCGCCCTCGAGTCCGTCAATGCGGGCGCGTAGATCCGAGATGCGCGCGCGCCGCTCGGCCTGCCGAATGGCAGCGTCATCGACCGGCGCATTGGCGGATTCACACACCTCCTCTCCGCGGTCTTCCAGCTCGTCGCAGAAAGCTTGAAGATTGTTCTTGCCGTGTACATTTCCCTGGTCGGCAGCCAGGCGGTACCAGGCCAGGGCCTTCGCATCGTCCTCCTCCACACCTTGCCCATGCTGATACATCCACCCGAGCTGGTTTGCCGCGTCGCCGTTCCCTTGCGCGGCCGCTTTGTAAAACCAGTATCGAGCCTTGGCATAATCGGTTGGCGCGCCCTCGCCGTTCTGAAACATGTAGCCGATGTTTTCTTCGGCGGTGTCGTTGCCATGTTCTGCGGCTTTGTAGCACCAGGAGAGAGCTTCGTTGTCATTCTTCGGCTCGCCCCATCCTTCCTCCGCAAAGTAGCCAAGTTGGTTTTCGGCCATGGCGTTGCCATGGCCGGCGGAGCGGCGATACCAGGCCAGCGCCTGCGCAAAGTCCTGTTTGACGGCAAGTCCGCATTGGTAAAAATACGCGACTTCTCGTTCGGCATCCGACCAATTCTGGTCCGCGGCCTTGCGATACCACGCGAAAGCCTGCTTGTAATCGCGCTTGACGCCGTAGTTACCGCTCTCGTATGTAACGCCAAGATTAAACTGCGCAGGCGCATAACCCTGGTCCGCCGCTTTGCGGTAGTAGGCTAGCGCCAGTTTAAAATTGCGCACCGCGCCGAAGCCATGTTGGTAGATGGTGGCAAGCTGATTCTCGGCGGGGGCGTAGCCCTGGTCGGCGGATTTGCGGTACCACGTGAGGGCTTGAGCGTGTTCGAGCGTCAGGCAGCGAGCGCGAAAATAGTAATTCCCGAGGGCGTATTGCGCCTGAGCGTCGCCCGCAGCGGCGGGCCCGCGAAGAGCGTAAAAGTCACCGTCCGGCGGCGGTGCCGTCGCCTGGGTTGACGTTTGTACCGGCGCCTGCGCCGGCGCTTGGGCCGGTGCTTGCGAGCGCACCCCATAGCCAAGCGCGAGAACGAAAAGGGTGGCGACGATGGCCTTAGACGGAAAGCTCATGGCAGTGTCCCCGGCCGAAGCTTGCCCAGGCAAACCCGCTTGCCCGGAAGCAACGGCGGTCAACCAAGTTTAGCCCCGGACGCAGTCAGCAAGGATAGGCCGCCAGTACCAGAGGGACAGAATGTGCTCAAAGCTGCAAAGGCAAGGAGCGAAGATTCGGTGTTTAAAGCGCACCGGGACCGCTTGCCAGCATGGCGGGAAGGGCCTAATGATCCACTTCCTTTACATCGGGTCATCAAGCCGGTGCGCGCCCTGCTCGGTTCGCACATTGGCGTCGCAGAATAATCCCGGACACGCCCTTCCACAACCCTCAGGGTAGGCCGAACGCGAAAAGCGTCGTGCCCGCCGCGATGGCCACGTATTGCCTGCCATCCATTGCATAACTCATGGGTGAGGCGTAGACCGACGCACCGCACTGAAAGTGCCACAGAATCTTCCCGGAGGCCGCATCGAGCGCCATGAAATTACCCTCGGCGTCCCCGGTGAAGACAAGGCCACCTGCGGTAGAAAGCACTCCAGACCACGATGGCGAGAGGTGCTTCAGCTCCCACTTAACCTGGCTGGTGGCTGGATCGATGGCGCGAACCGCTCCCCAAAATGGCTGCGCGTCGTCATTGGGAAAATACGCGCTTCCGTAAAACGCGTGGCCCGCTTCGTAAGGCTGCGGCGCGGAGCTGAAAATGTCGCACTGCTCCCGCGCGGTGACGTAGAAAAGTTTGGTTTGCGGATCGTAGGTCGGCGACATCCAATTGGTGGCGCCGATCGCGCCTGGACAAACCGGCACGCCCGTCAAAGTTGGGGAAGCTTCTTTGCGCTCGAGGGGCACGCCGCTTGCGTCTTTCGCATTGCTCCAGCTGACTTTCCCGTAGGGAGTGGCCGAGAGAAGTTTGCCGTCACGGCGGTCAATCACGTAGAAAAAACCGTTGCGGTTGGCCTGGACGATGAGATGGCGATCGCCGTCGTCCACCAGCACAGGAACCTGCGTGGCGTCGTAATCGTGCTCGTCGTGCTTGGTGAACTGGAAATACCATTTCAGCTTGCCCGTATCCGGATCGAGCGCAAGCAACGAATTGCTGTAGAGATTGTCGCCGGCACGGCCTTCGCCGCGATTCGAAGGCGAAGGATTGCCGGTGGTCCAGAACGTGGTATTCGTCGCGGGATCATAGGTGCCGGTAATCCATGCGGGCGCGCCGCCGATTTTCCAGGAGTCGCCTTCCCAGGTTTCGTGGCCGGGTTCGCCCGGACCGGGAACGGTGTAGAAGCGCCATTTGCGCGCGCCGGTCACGGCGTCATAAGCATCGATGAACCCGCGAATGCCGTATTCGCCGCCGGAAACCCCGATGAGCACGAGATGGTTGATCACCAGGGGCGCGAGTGTGATGCTGTAGCCCTTACGGTAGTCCGACGTGCCCACGTCCCAAACGACATTGCCCGTTTTTGTGTCGAGCGCGATGACGTGGGCGTCAAGCGTGCCGAGAAAAACTTTATCGCCCAGGATGGCCATCCCGCGATTGACGCGGCCACAACAGGGACGAATATCGGGCGGCAATGAGCGCTGATATTGCCAGATGGGGCGGCCGGAAGGCGCGTCAAGCGCAAAGGCGCGATCGTCAGCGCCGGTGGCGTAAAGAACCCCATCGACAACCAGTGATGTGGTTTCAAATTTTCCGCCGGCCATGGTTTGATAGGCCCACTTGGGAACGAGCGAAGCTGCGTTTTTGGTGTTGATCTGATCGAGCGTGCTGTAACGCCGTCCCGCATAATCGCCCGAATACATCAGCCAGTTCTGCGGCTCCTTGGCGGATTCGAGCAGGCGCTCGGGCGTCACCTGCCCGCTGGCGGAAATCCCTGCCAGGCCAAAGCCGAGCAAGATGGTTGCCTCTGTAAGGATTCTCTTCATGTTGCCCATCTCTTGTGACCCCTTCGATAAGCGCAACTTAAATCGCATCAAGCCTGGATGCCTTCGACGGCGCGGACCAGCTAGCGTCCTCCGTACTTCTGGACGGTACGGGGAACTGCTTCCCGGTATTCCTGCATTCGATCCATATCCTTGACGTCGATATCAACAAAGTGCGCAGCCATCCTGATCTCCTGGCCAAAGGTTCTTCGCTTCGGCTTTTTCATTTGCCGCCGACTTCAAAAAGATAGGCGAGAAGGTCTTGGAGGTCTTTGTCGCCCAGCGCTTTTTGGTCGTAAACAGGCATTACCGATTCGCGCCGGGTTTCAAACGAACGCAGCTTGTCCTTCTCAAACAAGTGCAATTGTTCGCGGGTATCGAGCATTTGCAAGGTGAACTGGTCTTGGTTCAACACCACGCCGCTGAGCTTGGTTCCATCCGCGGTCACGACCAAGACCGATTCATACTCCTGGGGGAATTCCTTCATCGCTTCGAGGATGCCTTGCGCGAGTTGGCGGCTCGGGTTGCGCACCGATTCCACGAGGTACTCCGTCGAGCGAGACGCGCCCACCGTGGTGAGATCCGGGCCAAGGCGGCCTCCCTTCCCTTCGATCATGTGGCACGTGGAGCAACCGAAACCGCCGTTGAAGAGTTCTTTCCCGTGCTCGGGATTTCCCGCGGGTTGCGCCGGGGCTTTCGCCTGCACGCTGCGCAGATAAGTGACCACTTGCCAGATTTCTTCGTCGCTCATGCCCACTCCGATGCCGCCGTTGGTGGCAGCGGGCATGGCCGTACCGGAAATGCCGTCATGAATGTTGTGGAACATTTCCGCGTCGGAGTTGCCGTGACGCTTTTGCGCGCGCGTTAGATCCGGCCCGCGCCCGCCGCCGCGCGCGCCAAGCCCGTGGCAAAACGCGCAGTTCAAGCGAAACTGGTATTCACCGAGCTTCGCGATTTTCGCGTCACCCGCATACGGATTCTTTCCCTGCGCGAAGGCGCGGACGGCCGCGAAGGCAAACATGAGCGTTAGCAGAAGTGTCACGCGCATCGGGCGGCGAAGACCATTCGCTACCACTGCAAAGAAAGACGCGGCCGTTCCCTCCGAATTGCTCAAGGCGGGCATAGTGGGACCTCCCGGCATTGTGGAAGTTGCAGTCACTATACACGAGCGGCCGAACTCTGTGCGCTCAATGCTGAATAAGCGATGCTACTTTGCCACCCGCGTGAAGAAAATATTCCGCACGCGTCCGGCAAAAAGGTCGCAACCGGTGACGTGTCCCGGAGCATCGCGGCGGAAGACCATGGCCACGCCGACGGGACTCTGGAATTCGTCGCGCACGGCCGGTTCAAGAACAGACGGTTCCTGCCAGTTGGTGGCCAGAGTGAGTTTCCCGTCCTTCACTGCGAAGCGATAGGTAGCCTGAAGTTCGGAACTCGTATATTCCCCGGCATATTGCGCGAGATCTTCCGCGGAGGGTTTTACCGGTTCAAATTTCACAAAAACCTGGGGCGCACTGTCCTCGACAGTCAGCGTGGCGCGGATGCCCCCGTTTTGCAAACGATCAAAAGCGATTGCCGCGCCGGGCGTGGCCACGAAATGATTTGCGTCGCGCGGTTTGAAACGTGTGCCGAGGCCTACAATGTCGCCGTCAGCCGCCGAAAGTTGATACGCGGAATGAGACTCCAGGTTGCGATACCAGCCCGCGAAAGGCTGCGGGTCAA
>Ga0209801_1000022_pt1 | contig 111769 bp, 92 predicted proteins | sample GraSoiAngelo_127_FD_185884 | JGI IMG/M metagenome (GOLD analysis project Ga0209801, IMG submission 185884) | Grasslands soil microbial communities from the Angelo Coastal Reserve, California, USA - 14_0927_09_40cm (SPAdes) (version 2) | ecosystem: Environmental > Terrestrial > Soil > Grasslands... | reverse complement strand
AAACTCGAAACTGAGACTGCTCGCTTCATGCACAGTCAGCGTGTGGGTGTGCCCCAAGGCAGCCCTTCAGACAAATGGCTCAGCGCAAAACGGCGAAAGTGGATCCCTTTTAAACCGGCGCTAACACCCGTAGGAGCGAAGACGGTGAGGTAACGCTCACCCAGGAGGCGGAACACGCCTCCCCCGCGCCGGTAACACCGGTCGTGGGGCAAAGGGGCTCTGAACACTTGGTGGTTTCGTCATCCGCGCGATGCCCGGACACAGTGTCGGGATAAGTCGACGACGGAGATGAAACGAGGCCGTGGGCAAACCAGAATCGTGGGGCGTATGCGAATCAGCGCTTAAACCTCGCGGCGTCTGGGAAGGCTCATGGAGGATAGGCCAAGGTTCCAAACCGGACCTCGAGAAATTCGGCCGTCCGGGATTATCGGGGGGCCTCGGGAAACGTGGCCAGGGTGGAATTGTGCACCCACCTCGCATACCGAAAGGGCGAGGATGGTAACCCTCCACCTGTACACCGGCGCGCCCGAGCTCTATCCCAACAACCCACGTCCGAAGCTTGGGGGAAGCGAGAAACAAAAATCGGGACTATGTTTTGAAAAGCGGTGCCGTGCAGTCTGGCGAACCAGTTGATATTTATTCCGATTCGGAGATTCATTTCCGTTCACGAAGGATGGTCGCGAGCACGCGTGGGCGTCGGCGACCGTCGAGCACGGCGAGTACAAGGAGCGGCTCTTCGTCGGGTGCATAGGCGATAAGATAATTGTGTACCGTCTGAAAGCGCACTGGTCGTGAGGTGAGATCTCTGCGTTGGTGGCCTTGATGGGGAAGGGACGAGCCTGCGAATGGCTTCTAAAATGTCCTCACGGACACGCTTGGCGGCAAGAGGATTATCTTTGGCAATAAATTCCCAGATGCTGGTTATGTCCGACGCAGCGCCAGGGTGCAGCTCAAAACCCCGTTCGGCATTCATTTGGGATTGCGCTGATTGAGAAGTTCATCCTCACGCTGGCGCAGGCTGTCAAAGAAAGCCTCGCCGTCGATAGGCTTCACTCGACCGCTCTTAATGTCATCGTAGCGCCCATCAAGCATTTCGCGGACTTCTGCCACTTCTGTCAGATACCCAGCCAGGGCATCTTCCACGAGGTCGTCGGTCGCACGCCCACTCTTGGAGGCGAGCTCAGTCAGACGCGACTCTGTCTCAGGCTTAATGTGCACCTCCATGACTGTCAGTTTAGGGACGTGGATTGGTTCTGTCAAAGCAATTGCCGCGAGAAGGAGAGGCCACCCGTTTGTTTAGGAAGACGGCTTTTTTTCCAACCCACAACCCAACCCACAGAGTGCGATGTCTTGTACGACTTACGCGTAGTTTGGCAGTCCCCGCGTGTCTTGTAAGTCGTTGTAAAACCTAACCACGCTACGCTGTCACGGCAGAGGTCGCGAGTTCGAGTCTCGTCGTCCCCGCCATTTCCTCAGCGAACACGATTGGCGTTCCCAATGCAGGAGCGCGGCGTTCAGCCCGCTTATCGTCAGTTTCGCTTAACTATAATAGACCAAGGGTTGACTACCGGAACCGAAAGATCCTCAAAATGCGATGTGTTTCGTGTTGCGAGCTTCGCGTGCGAAGCAAGCACGATGCCGGCGATCATTGTGTCGCGCAATTCGCCTGGACGTCCCTTCTTATGACGCACAGCCATCAGATCCCCAGCCTGTTGGGCGGCGGCTGTATCAAAAGGAGCGACTCGATTCTCGATCTTCTCAACAAGGACTCTCTCGAATGCCTGAAGTAGGGCCGAGCGTCGCTTCCCAATCGGCAGAATATGCAATCCGTAACGAATTTCAAGGATCGTGATGGAAGTTGTCCAAACGGATGTGCGAGGTTGCTTGTCGAGCCATTCGACAACACCCGTGTCAGGCGGGCGCCGCATGAGCGCAGAGAGAACGTTGGTATCGAGAACGATCATCGATCAAAGCGCGCAGGTTTGGTCTGGTATCCACGGAGTTCAGGGATGTCTTCTTCGAGTCCAACCTTGGCGAACAGCGAGGCGATCTCCGTGCCAAGACCTCCTGCAGCAGCATCTTGTTCATTTACAGCATTTCGGAGAATGTCCCGGACTTCTTCCTCCATGCTCCGTCCATGCCGCGCTGCGCGCCGCTGCAGCCGTACCTTAACGTCTTTCTCGATGTTTCGTACGACAAACTGGGCCACATCTCCTCCTCCCCATGCGATATCATGATATCATCCTTGGCCGGGACTGAACAGCATTCTGAATCGGATTGCTCCGACGCCGTTGGCATAAAAATAAGAGCCCTATAACAAGGGCCGAGAATCGGCGAATCTGGGTGCAATTAGGGTGCAATAAGACTTCCCGAGGATTCCTTAGGGCGCCGAGAGTGGCGATCGGTGCCGTGAAATTACAACCAGTTACCTCTGGACGCTGGACTGTCACGGCAGAGGCCGCAGGTTTGCCGGATGTGATGTATCCGCGATGTTAGAGCAACCCCCCGGAAGGTTCGAAGAAAACCCGAGAACGAACCACTGACTCCTGCCAATCAAAAGGGCGGCTACACGAGCCGCCAAAACCACTTCGCGATGGAATCTTGGCCGTAGGTGGCGCTACTTCTTTTCTTCGGAAGGCGGTTGCGCAGGCGGAGTGGCCTGCGCCGGCGGCGGGGGCGTTTGCGACGAGCCGGACATGCCTTCCTTGAAGCTGCGGATGCCTTCCCCTAGGCCCTTCATCACTTCGGGAATGCGCCTGCCGCCAAAGAAAATCAATACAACGGCCAGAACAATCAGCCAATGAAAAATACTGAACTCACCCATGGAGCCTCCACGCGCCCCCCGACTGGGTCGGGACGCGCCCTATCAACCCTAGCGCAGTCTTTCGCGTGCGGCAAGACTGTCCTCGCGCGGGCAGCTATAGGATAACACGCTCGTCGCCCGCGCGGCGCGTGACCCGCTCGCGGTCCAGATATTCGAGCAAGGGTATGGCGTATTTCCGGGTGATCCCGGTCAGCTCCTTGAAGCTCGGCACGGAGATCCGCTCGCCCTTGGATTTTTTGTAGGTCGAAAGCTTTTCTTTCAGCTCGTCGAGCGCGCGGCGGTGAAAAATCAATTCCGGCGAGACCCGCACGAGATTTTTCTCGCGCAGCAGAATCTGCAGCAGCCGCTCCGCGCGTTTGGTTTCGATCGCCAGTTTAGCCAGCACTTCTTTCACGGAAGGAACGGCGAGCCCCGCCGCGGCAAAAGCCGCTTCGATTTGATCTTTGGCTTTCACTTCTTCCGGCTGCAGCGTGATTTCCGAGCCGGCCTTCTTGACCAATTCGCCGGGCGCCTCGAGCTTCCTTTCCCGGGTCAGCTCTTCCAGGGCGGCGCGAAAGGTTTCCGCCCGCACGCGCTTTCCGAGGCTCGTGCGCAAATCCTCTCGCAATATGCCCGGCAGGAGCGAGTTTTCCTTTTGAAATTTCTCGACCTTCTCCAAAATCTTGCTGCGCACTTCCGCAAAGAATTCCTCCGAAACCAATACCAGGGGGTCCCGGGAAACTGCTTTCACGCGGCCTTCGGCGGAAAGTTTCGCGGCTACCTCGCGGATTTCCTCATCCATCCACGCGGTGCGCGAGACGATTTCTTGGTAACCTAGGCCGAGAATCGCGCGTTTGGCGAGCGAGGCGAGAATGTCTTCGCGGCTCCCTCGCTCGAGTGTTGCGAGGTAGCTCGAGCGCCCCGTGTCGCGCAGCATCGGCCGCCGTGCCAGCGGATCGAGCACCACTCCGCCGCCCATCGTCACGACCGGCGAAAACTGCCGCACGATGAAGCGATCGCCTGGCAGCACCAGAATTTCGTCCTGCAATTTCAGATTCGCGAAGGCGCGCGAAGCCGGCTGCAATTCCTTCTGTCCGTGAAAGAAAACTTCCGCAACGGTCTCCCCCGTTCCCGCGTGAAAATGCACCCTGGCGCCCTGCTTCATTTTCCTTGCCGACCCGAGCAGCTCCAGGCGCGCATCGATGCGGCGCGTCTTGCGGAATTTTCCCGGTGTGGCGAGCACCATGCCGCGCCTTAGCGCGGTGTGCTCGATGCCCGCCAAATTGACGGCCGTGCGCTGCCCGGGCATGGCGCGTTCGACCGCTTTCCCGCCGGATTCGACGCCGCGCACGCGAAGCCGGTTGCCGGAGGGAAGCAATGCGACTTCATCGCCCGCGCCGACGGTCCCCGAAACGAGCGTGCCCGTCACCACCGATCCAAATCCCTTCATCGCGAACGCGCGGTCGATCGGCAAGCGAAAATACCCGGACCCGTCCCGCATCGCGACGCTCGACGCGGCATGGCGCAAAGCCTTCTTCAAATCGTCGAGCCCGGCGCGGGTTTTGGCGCTTACCGCGATCATCGGCGCATCTTCGAGAAACGATCCGCGCAAATACTCTTGGGCTTCGAGCCGCACCAACTCGAGCGTGTCGGTATCGACCAGATCGCTCTTGGTCAGCGCCACAACGCCGCGCTTGACGCCCAGCAGGCGGCAGATCTCGAAGTGCTCGCGCGTTTGCGGCTTGATGGATTCGTCCGCGGCAACGACCAGCAGCAGCACGTCGATTCCCGCCGCGCCCGCCAGCATGTTGCTAACAAACCGCTCGTGCCCCGGCACATCCACAAAGCCGAAGCGCACGCCATGCTCTTCGAGGAAAGCAAACCCCAAATCGATGGTGATGCCGCGGCGCTTCTCTTCTTCGAGCCGGTCGGGATGCGTTCCGGTGAGCGCTTCGACGAGCGCAGACTTGCCGTGGTCGATATGCCCGGCCGTGCCGACGATGACGCTTTTCGTTGCCGCCGGCTTCATTGCCGTAGCCATGGTGATCTTCCGGCGAAAATTCCCTTCCGCTCTCCGATGCTACTGGAGGGGAGATTCCGGCGTCAAACGGGGGTGCTACTTGGCTGCTACTTGGCGGCGGCAATTTCGTCGACGATCGACTGCGCCGCGACGCGCGGCTCGGCGGAGGCGAGAATCGGCCGGCCGACGACGACGAAATCGGCGCCCGCGCGAATGGCCTCCCGGGGCGACGCCTTGCGTGATTGATCGTCGGCGGAAGGTCGGAGCTCGGAATCGGGCGGACGCACGCCGGGAGTGACGATCAGAAAACCGTCCCCGCAGGCCTTGCGAATGGCCCTAGCTTCCTGGACCGAAGCGACCACGCCGTCTACCCCGGATTCTTTGGCAAGCAGCGCGAGTTTCACGACGCGCGACTTGGGCGTGCCGCCCACCCCCACCTCCTTCATGGCTTTCTGGTCCATGCTGGTGAGCATGGTGACGGCTAACAGGCGCGGCCGGTCCGCGCCCATGGGCACCCCGGCACTCACGGCCTGCGCCGCGGCTTCCATCATGGCTTTGCCGCCGAGCGCGTGGACGTTGAGCAGCTCGACACCGGCCATCCCCGCCGCGGAGAGCACCGCTCCGGCAACAGTGTTCGGAATGTCGTGATACTTCAGGTCGAGGAAGACGCCTCGACCGAGCGCCGAGATTTCCTTGACGGCGGCGGGACCGGCAGCGGTAAAAAGCTGGTTCCCGATCTTGAACATGCCCACAAGATCGGCAAGCTGCGTGGCAAACTTGACCGCGGAGGATAAGGAGTCGAAGTCGAGTGCGACAATCAGGCTGCTGCGGGGATGGGCGTCGAAGGTGGTCTGGGTCATAGGTGACCCCGACCTCCTTCGGGGTCAGCGCTTCTCAGGCAATTGCATGAGCTCGAGCCGGACCTGGCTCACTCCCGCATGGATCAAATCGAGGCTGCGGGCCACACGGTAGGATACATCAATTTCACGCCCTTCTTGGTAAGGCCCGCGGTCATTGATACGTACAAGTACAAACTTGCCGTTGCGGGGATTGACGAGGCGAACCAGGGAACCAAAAGGAAGGTTGGGGTGGGCGGCCGTCAAGGCTTCCGTGGAGAAGATCTCGCCGTTGGCGGTTTTGCGCCCGTTGAAGCCCGGACCGTACCAACTGGCGTTGCCCGCCCAGGTCTTAATCGGCTTTGCTGGCTGACTTAGGTGCGCTACCAGAGGCGCTTCCATCACCGGAGCGATGAGGAACATGAGAAGCACCCACCGAAACGCAGCCCAGATCATGAAGAGTCGATGTCTCATAGTGTGTGTTTTGTGCTACGAAACTACCAAAAACTGTAGCAGAAAAACCTCATTATGTCAACGGCTTTCTGCGATGGGTCGATCGCGTAACTCATTGACACTTAGTATTTTAGCTTCCATAAGCACGTTTGGAAGGGCATCGACCAACCTCTCACTGACCCGCGGGTCAGCAAAACTGGCCGTCCCAACCTGTACAGCCGACGCGCCTACCGAAAGGTACTCGAGCACGTCTTCGGCCGTCTCGACTCCTCCCAGACCTATAATTGGTGATCTGACGGTCTTCTTCGTTTCCCATACGAGCCTCAAGGTAATGGGTTTAATGGCAGGGCCAGAGAGTCCCCCGGTGGCGGAGCCAAGCCGGGACATTCCGGTGCGGAAGTCGAGCGCCATTGCGGGATAAGTATTTGCCACGGTCAGGGCATCGGCGCCGGCTTGCTCGGCCGCGCGGGCAATAAGTCCAATGTCTGTAACAAGCGGGGAGAGTTTGACCCATAGGGGCCGTTTGGCGGCCGCCTTCCGGGCGGCCCCCACCACTTCAGAGGCCAGGGAGGGGTCGCTGCCGAACTGCATGCCTCCCCTTTTGACGTTGGGGCAAGAGATGTTGAGCTCATATCCTGCCAGCCCCTCGGCACTTTCAAGGACACGAATCACCTCGACATAGTCTTCGAGGGTGTAGCCGAAGACGTTGGCAATCACGAGGGTATCGTAGTTCCGCAGTGCCGGCAGTTTCTCGGCCACAAAGGCGCGAACCCCTACGTTCTGGAGGCCGACGGCATTGAGCATTCCGGAAGGGGTGGGGTAAAGGCGGGGCGGGAGCGCGCCCTCAATGGGTTCCCGGGAAAGGCCCTTGGTCACGAAGCCGCCGAGGCGGTTCAGGTTGACGAGATGGGCAAACTCGAGGCCGTAACCGAAGGTGCCGCTGGCGGCGAGAATAGGATTCCGCAGACGCAAAGCGCCAATTTGCACGCTTAGATCAACGGCGCGGGCGGGAGTCACCTCGGGGAGGATAACACGGGTCGCGAGTTTAGGTCACCTGACGCGAGAACCCGCGACTAGTGAGGGGTGGATGAAGCCCGCGCCGCTTTGCTTGATTTGGCCGCGGGTTCTCGTTTCTTGAGGGCTTCGTAGAGGATATGGCCTTCCAGGGGGGCGAGCGTGACGCCGCAAAGGGCGGCCAAGGTGGGGGCGATATCGGCCGGCGTCGCGGACTCGAAGTATTCCCCGGGCTGAATGCCATAACCCATAAAAAGCACAGGCACGCGCTGATCGTAGGCATAAGGACTGCCGTGCGTGGTGCCGTAGGTGCGGATCGCGCCGGGCGCGGAAGAATCCCAGGGCCAGTACGGTTTGGGGACAAGGAGGAGGTCTCCGCTGCGGGCCGGGAAGAAGCTATTCGCTTGGGCTGTTCGGAGAGGACTCCGGGTCGCGGGGGAATCCTCGAGTTCTTCCCCCCGATAAACGGCGAAGACCCCGGGAACCGCTTCGATGGCCTTGAGCACGGCGTCAAGTGCGGCGGGATCCGACTTCAATTTGTCGTAGACTCCGGGAGCAAAATATACGTCGGTCGCGGAAATTTCCGAGATAATCGGCTTTGGGAAATGAAACGGCTCGAGAGCCGTTTCGATGTGCGCCTGCACCCCGGCGAGATTCAGCCAGCCGGCTTCCCGGCCCGACTTTACGAGATCGTCGGGAATGGGCACGACGCCGTGGTCCGCGCTGAAGGCCACAACATAGTTGCCCTTTCCGACGGCACCGTCGAGGTGGGAAAAAAGGGCGCCCAGATCCCGGTCGAGCCGCGCAAGAATGTCCTGGATTTCCCAGCTGCGCGGGCCGAAGGCGTGTCCCACATAATCTACAGAAGAAAAACTAACGGCGAGGAAGTCGGTGACCTCATGCTTTCCCAGTGCGAGCTTATCGACAGCGGTTTTGGCCAGCTCGGCAAGGTAGGTGTCGGCATAGGGGCTGGCCTGCCATTGCGAGTAAAAAAGCGGGTCGGCCTTGGTGCTGTCCGCTTTGCCACGGAGCGGGTGCGGAAAAGTTCGGCTGTAGTCGGCCGGGGGAACTGCGCCGATGGCCGCTTGCGCGTAGAGATACGATGAACTCGGCAGCAGCGGGGCCCATGTTTTTCCATAATCGCCCGAGACCGGATGGGCCTTGGCATACTCTTCGACAAACGGGGCGGCTGGAAAGGCGGTGGAAGTTGTCCAGGCGCCGACCGACGGGTCGAACCAGGTAACGGCGTCGGCGGTGCGGCCGCCCATGGTAATCGAGGCACGGGCTTTGAGGGAAAAAGTCACAACCCGGCTGCCGCCGCCCCATTGAAATTTCAATTCGTCGGCAAAGGCGGGCAGCAACATTTTGACCGCGCTATCGCCGCCGATCACCGTGGCCCCGGCATATCCCACGTTTTTCACGTTCGGATCGGCAGTGCAGGTCACGCTTTTCCCCAGACCGCGATCCCACCATTCATTGGAAATCATGCCGTGGGTCGTGGGAAGCGCTCCGGTCGAGATCGTGGCGTGGCCGACGCAGGTTTCCGTGGCGGCATAGGGATAGGCGGCGTTGCGGAACCAAGCGCCTTCGTCGACCAAGCGCTTGAGGCCGCCCGTCCACGCCAAGCGGAACTTGTCGACGTAGTCGGCGCGCATTTGATCGACCACCAAGAGCACCACCAGCTTGGGTTTCGGAAACGGCTTCACCGCGCGGGAGGGAGCCCGAGCCTGCCCGGCGCGGGAGGGCGGCATGAGCGTGCCCAGGAGCGCAAGCAGCAGGGCGGCGATTCGTTTGCGATGGTTCCCAGAATTCTTAGTGCGCGCCATGAACAATTCTGCCTCCCAAAACAGCGTTCGCGAAGTCTATCACGTCGAGTCGAGCCGCTGTTTCGGGAACGGATTCGCCCCGCGGCGGCCACCAGTGATACGATTACCCGACCCATGCGCATCGTCGAAAAAGGACAATTGATGTCGGCGGAGGAAATCGACCGCACGCTGCAGCGGCTGGCGCACGAAATCGTGGAAAAGAGCGGTGGAACCAAGCACCTGGCGCTCATCGGCATCGTGCGACGCGGCGTGCCGCTGGCACAGCGGATTGCCCAGGCCATGCGCGGGATCGATGGCGTGAACGTGCCGGTGGGGATCCTGGACATCACGCTGTACCGCGACGACCTTTCGAGGGTGGCTCCGCAAGCGGTGCTGCGCTCTTCCGATGTGCCGTTTGGCGTCGACAATATGGACCTGGTGCTGGTGGACGATGTGTTGTATACCGGACGGACGATTCGCGCGGCAATGAACGGCTTATTCGACCTCGGCAGGCCAAAGCGCGTGAGGCTATGCGTGCTCATCGACCGCGGGCATCGCGAGATGCCCATCGAAGCGCAGTACACCGGGCGGCAGGTGCAGACCAGCGACACCGAAATCATCGAAGTGCGCTTGCGGGAGGTTGACAAGGAAGAGCGCGTGATGCTGGTCGACCGCGTGGAATAGTTTTTGCCGTTTTCTTCCGGGCTATGAGTCACGACTTTAAGGCGATTGTCGGCGGCAACAACAAGGCCAGATTTTCTCACTACCGGGACGGGAATTTCTTCTATGTGGTGACGGTCGAAGGCCAGGCGTACAGCTTTCCGATTCCCGTAGAGGATGCCAAAGGCACCACCCTGTTTGCGGAGTTCAAGGCCATCACCCTGATGCGTTGGATTCGCAAAGCCCTGGAGGACAAGACCTTCCAACCCGCGAAGTAGCTCATGGTCGGCGGTGAGGGCAGCCTCCGGATTGACAAGTTGTGAAATTTTTCGGCACCCTGCTAGAATCTGAGTCGGGAAATTGACCTACCGCTTCCGCGATCTGCTCGCTCTCGAACCGCTCACGGCGGACGAACTTCGGTTTCTTCTCGACCAAAGCAAACCATTCCAGGAAATCCAAAAACACCCGCTGAAAAAGCTGGCGACGCTGCGCGGCAAGACCGTGGCGCTGGCGTTTTTCGAAAACTCGACGCGCACGCGCATCAGCTTTGGAACCGCGGCGGCGCGGCTGGGCGCGGACACCATGAATCTCCAGGCCGAGGCGTCGAGTATCAAGAAGGGCGAAACCTTGCTGGACACCGCGTTCAACTTGAACGCCATGAAGCCGGATTGCCTGGTGATGCGGCACGCGGCGTCCGGGGCGGCCGATTACGTGGCGCGGCACCTGGATATTCCGGTGGTCAACGCGGGCGACGGCACCCATGAGCATCCCTCGCAGGGGTTGCTGGACGCGCTCACGATTCGCGACCGGCTGGGCACGATCGAGAACCTGAACGTGACCATTCTCGGCGACATTCTGCACAGCCGCGTGGCGCGTTCGAACATTCACCTGCTCGGGAAATTCCGGTGCCGGTTCACGCTGTGCGGGCCGTCGATCTGGGTGCCGCGCGAGCTCGAAAAGATCGCTCCAGGGGTGCCCATCCGCTGCGTTTACAAGGTGGAAGAGGCTCTCGAGGACGCCCACGTCATCATTATGCTGCGCGTGCAGACCGAACGGCTCGACGATCCGTCACTTTCCGCCAGCGACTATATTTTGATGTATCAATTGAATGCCGAACGGCTGAAGCGGGCGCATCCGGACGCGATTGTTTTGCATCCCGGACCGATCAACCGCGGGATCGAAATTACCCCGGAGGTGGCCGACGGGGCGCAGTCGTGCGTGCTCGAACAGGTGACCAACGGCGTGGCCGTGCGCATGGCCATCCTGTATCTGGTGATCGCGGGCGCCTCGGAAGGCGGCGCGCACCCGGCGCTCGAGGCGAAGACGTCACCCTCGGAAGAGACCAGGAAATCCAAGGAATCCGCCAATGCTCGTGATTAAGAACGGCCGGGTGATCGACCCGGCGACGCATACCGATGCGCCCGGCGACATCCTTATCGACGGCGGCAAAATCGCCGAGGTGGCCGAGCCGGGAAGCCTCGGCCGAGACCCCGGCCGGGAGGTGTTTGACGCCACGGGCCTCGTGGTTGCGCCGGGATTTGTCGACCTGCATGCGCACCTGCGCGAGCCGGGCCAGGAATCGTCGGAAACCATCGAGACGGGAACGCGCGCGGCGGCGCGAGGCGGCTTCACGGTCGTATGCTCGATGCCGAACACAAATCCGGTGAATGACAATGCTGCGGTGACGAGGTTCGTTCTGGACCGCGCCGAGGCAACGGGAACGGTGCGCGTGTGGCCCATTGGCGCGGCCTCGGTCGGGAGCAAGGGCGAGGCGATTGCAGAGATTGCCGGAATGAAAGAGGCGGGCATCGTAGCGGTTTCCGACGACGGGAAGCCCATCTCTACGGCCAAGCTCGCGAGGCAGGTGATGGATTATTGCCGGTCGTTCGATTTGCCGGTGATTGAACACGCGGAAGATGTTTCGCTCGCGGGCGGCGCGGTGATGCGCGAGGGCGTGGCTTCGCTGCGGCTCGGTCTCCGCGGAATGCCGGCGGCCGCCGAAGCGGTGTGCGTGGCGCGCGACGTGGAGCTCGCGGAATTGACCGGCGCACGGCTGCATATCGCTCATCTTTCCTCAAAGGCTTCGCTCGAGCAGGTGCGCCGGGCGAAATCGCGGGGCCTGCGGGTCACCTGCGAAGTAACCCCGCACCACTTCACGCTGATCGATGAAGACGTGAGCTACGATTCGCGGTTCAAGATGAATCCGCCGCTAGCCGCCCGCGAGGACCGCGCCGCACTGCTCGAAGGCCTGGCGGATGGGACGGTGGATGCCATTGCGACCGATCATGCGCCGCATGAGCCGGCGCTGAAAGACGTGGAGTTCGACCGCGCGCCCTTCGGGATCTTGGGATTCGAAACGGCGCTCGCGCTCGCGCTCGAGCAACTGGTGCACCCGGGGCGGCTTTCGCTCGTGCGCATGGTCGAGCTGTTTACGCGGGGCCCTCTCGGGATTCTGGGCAGGGAGCGCAAGATTGCTGCGGGCCAGCCGGCGGATTTGACGATTTTTTCCCTCGATCGCGCATGGACTTACCAGGTGGAGCGCTCGCCGAGCAAATCGCGAAATTCGCCGTTCGACGGGAAGAAGTTTAAAGGCGGGCCGGTGGCCACGATCGTCGCCGGGCGCGTGGTTTATCGAGCGAACTGATTTGGCATCGGTTGACGCTTCTTGAGCATTCGCAAAATCCAAAAACCGGCGACACCGGCGGTCAGGTGCTTCAGTGTATGGCCGCTAAGGAGGTGACCGAGCGAATAGATCTGCCGGTCGGCTGACTCACAGATCTTGGCGACCACATACAAACAAGCAATCACGGCAAAGTCCGAGCTTCGCGTGTAACGCGGCGGCAGCAACAGCGCCAGGAGCAGAACCAGAACGGCGTAGACTTGCACTCCGGCGTAGAACCGTAAATCACCCCGGCCGCGGAGCTCGCTCGCATACCACGCGAGCACGCTCGAGATGCCCACGCCAAGGAGCACGGGCAGCAACCAGAGCCCGGCGGGCAAACTGATCCTTTCCGCGATCACCGCCGCCACCAGGGACATAAAAACCACGGTCATCGGCAGGCGGTCCCACACCAGCCGCGCGTTGTCCGGGGCGAGGTGATAATAAGAAGAGCCAAAAGCGGTCAAAAGAAGTCCCAGAAAAACGAAAACGTAGAACCATCTCTCGCCGGCTTCGATGAATGGTGCGCCGCAGGATCTTCCCCCTAGATACGACAAACCCGCCAGGCCGGCCGCCGCGAAAACGATGTTGGACGCCACGTCTAGGAAGTTTGGAATGCCAAGCCAACCGCGCTGATCGGCGAATTCGTGGTAAGAGAGCGGTTGCGCCGTGCGGGGCAGGAGCGCGACTGCAATCACCACGGCAACGGTCAAGGCCCATTGCAGGGAGATGCCGGCGCGGCGAGCGATCAAGGGAGCCTCGATTCGCGGGGCAGTATAACCTTAGTCTGTCTTTGCTACCGGAATATGCGGTCGCCGGCCGCGTGCCAAAGGGAGGCAGGAATGCCAGGTCGCCTCGTGGGCATGCCAGTGGCGTTTTCAGTGGGCGGCGGGCTCGGCAGCGGGATGCAGGCCGTGCTGCGGCACTTCGTGGATGCCGCGCGGCGGCGGCTCGATGCGCTGGCGGTAGAAATGGTCGAGAGGAACGCGTCCCTTGCCGATGGGGTAACCCTTTTCGATGGCTTTGGTGACGTACGTTTTCGCGAGCGCCGCGGCTTCGAACAGCGGGCGGCCGGAGGCGAGTTGTGCGGCGAGCGCGGAAGAAAAGGCGCAGCCCGTACCGTGCGTTTTTTCCACCTTCACCTTGTCGGCGGCCAGGTGAATCATTTCGCCGCCTTCGAACAGTATGTCCACGGCGCGGTCCATGTGGCCGCCCTTGACGATCACCGCGTGCGCGCCCATCTCGACGAGTTTGCGCGCGGCCGTTTCCATGTCCGCCAGGTCTTTGATGGTCAACCCCGTCAAAACCTCGGCCTCGGGGACGTTTGGCGTGATCACGCTCACGCGTTTGAGCAATTCGGTCGAGACAAACTTGATCCCGGGGGCATCGAGAAGCTCGGCGCTGGTCGAGGATTTGAAGACCGGGTCCAGCACCACGTGGGCGAATTTGTGGGCGTCGAGGAATTCTGCGGCGGCGGCGCCGTTGCCGCGGTTTCCGAGCATGCCGATCTTCACCGCGGCGATTTCGCAATCCCCGGCGAGGGCTTCGAGCTGGGCGCGCAGCTCCGCGCTCGGCGTGTTGTGGACGGATTCGACACCCTGGGTGTTCTGGACCGTCAGCGAGGTGATCGCGGCAATTCCGTAGCAGCCGTGCGCGGCAAATGTTTTCAAGTCCGCGGCCGTACCAGCGCCACACGAGGGATCGAATCCCGCGATGGATAGCAGGATCGGCGGAGCGAGGTGGCCGTTGTGCCCGTTGGTCATCGTTCTTTCTTCTTTCCCGTCGTACTTCTTTTCATCCGCTTCCCCGAGGGCGGCCTCACGCCGCTCTTTGAAACTTAGATTCTCGGTTCGCGGGCTGCGGTTTACCGCGTTTCGCGAAAATCGTTCGCCTCAAGCGAAAATTGCCGGCTGCGCCCGCCTCCGAGATTTTTTTCCTACGGGGTCGGAACACGCCGGCAAATGCGAATGTACGCGCAGATTTTTTCCAGTGCAAGGGAAAAATTGAAGGAGTCTCCGATGGAGTCCGAGAATTCGCTTCGCGCGCGCCCCCTCACGGTTGGTTTCCGTCTTGGACAGCGCCGGAGGATGAGAGACGCACGTGAAACGCGCTTTCCTGCGGGCAGCTGCCTTTTTGTTTTCGGCGTGGGCCAAGCACGACGGGCACACTTTGGCCAAGATCATGGCGGACGGCGTGGATTTTGTGATCGTCGCGGCGACCTACCGCGACCTCCGCGCGGACTTCGAAAAACGCCGCGTACGATTGCCGGAGCGGGCGCTCGAAGGAATCAGAGCATCACGCCGCCGAGGTTCCTAAGACGCCTATGGCGATTCCGGGAGCCGGCGAGAAACACTCAGGATTTGTTAAGGGCGGTTGCTTAAGGGAACAGGCCGCGGACCAGGGTGGCTTCGGCGACCCGGCCGACGGCCAGGATCATGGCGCCCGCGCGCGGCGGAACGTGATGCTTGCGCATGGTTTCTACCATTTCGTGGAAGGCGCGTACCATGACCTTCTGCAGGCGCGCATTCACCTCGTCGGCGTCCCACATCAGGCCTTCCTGGTTCTGCACCCACTCGAAGTAGCTGACCGTAACGCCGCCGGCGTTGGCAAGAATGTCCGGCAGGACGGTGATGCCGCGGCGGGCGAGAATCTCGTCGGCGTGCGGTGTGGTGGGGCCGTTGGCAGCTTCGGCGACGATGCGGGCTTTGACGGCCTCGGCGTTGTTCAGGGTAATGACGTTTTCAAGAGCCGCGGGGATCAGAATGTCGCACTTCATGGTCAGCAGCTCGTCATTGCTGATGCGCGAGGCGCCGGGCATCCCGACTACGGTGCCGGCACGCTCTTTATAGCGGACGGCCTTGATGGGGTCGATGCCGCGGGAGTTGGTGACGCCGCCGCGGGTGTCGCTTAACGCCACGATCTTCGCCTTCCTATCGGCGAACAGGCGGGCGGCGGTGGCGCCGGCGTTGCCAAAACCTTGAATGGCCACGGTCGCACCGCGCAACGAGATCTTTTTGACCTTGCACGCTTCTTCCACGACATAGAGCAGGCCGCGCGCGGTCGCCTCGCCGCGTCCCTCGGAACCTCCGATCGAAACGGGTTTGCCCGTGACCACGCCATGCGCGGCGTGGCCGATGGTCATGGCATAGGTGTCCATAATCCAGGCCATGGTCTGCGCATCGGTGTACATGTCGGGGGCGGGAATGTCCTGCGCGGGTCCGATGAGCGGGAGAATCTCGCTGGCGAAGCGGCGCGTCATGCGCTCGAGCTCGCTCTTGGACATGCGCTTCGGGTCGCAGATTACTCCGCCTTTGGCGCCGCCAAAGGGAACGTTCACCGTGGCGGTCTTCCAGGTCATCCAAACGGCCAGCGCCTTGACTTCGTCAAGGGTGAGATTGGGATGGTAGCGAATGCCGCCCTTTCCCGGGCCGCGAGAGATGTTGTGCTGCACGCGGTACCCGGTGAAGACTTTCACCTGGCCGTTGTCCATCTTGGTGGGAAGAGAAACCTCCAGAACGCGCTTGGGCGTGCGCAGAATCTGGCGCAACCCGGGATCGAGCTTCAGAAACTCCGCGGCCATATCGAATTGAATTTGCGCGATGCGAAAGGGGTTTAGGTCTTCGCGCGGAGCAATGCGCGGCACGATCGGGGGTACGCTTATCTTTGTCGGGGTTGTGGGCTTTGCGACCGTGGCCATCGGCGTCGGTCCTTTCGTCTTGAGTTATTCGCTAGTGCGTCCTACGTGGCCCAGACTCGGGATCCTTCCTTCCATTCCTTTAGGCAAGCTTTCTAGCCGCTTGCAGCAAACTTTTTGGAACTAACAACATACGCATCGCGGCAAGCGATGGAACAAAAATGTAACAATTCACCGTCCTCGCGCATGGGAATCGAGAGCGTTTCATCCACGTACATGCCGCAGACCGGGTCGCGCACCAAGTGGCGCCCGGTTTTTGTAGGTGGCGGGGAAGCGCTTCCCTTCGCGGCGTGCTGCGGCGATGAGCCCCGGTTCTCGAGCAGCAAACCGAAAAGACGGCGAAGCGCACGCACGCTCAAGGAAAGCACCAGCAGCCATAACAGAAACCGAACGATGCGAGCAAGTATGGTCATGGGCGTCAAGAACCGTCCTTACAAAGCTGGAACCCGCAAAGTCCCAGTGAAGTGAGTGTATGTAAGGCGAAAAGGGCTAGTCAAACGAAAAGGCGTCCTTTCAAGAAGTTGCGGGGCGCCTGGTTACCCTCCTAGGCGCATCAAAAACGCTTCAGCACAGCTAAGTCTTGGTTTCACAGCAACTTACTGGATAAACACGGGCGCTTCCCAGGATATTGCCGGAGAGGTATAGGGGGGCTTGGAGTGCCCTGAAAAGACGCTATTTAGCTCCGAGGAATGCGGTCTATGCCCATGTAGGGGCGGAGAACCTCAGGGATCAGGATCGAGCCGTCGGCCTGCTGAAAATTCTCGACAATTGCGATCCACGTGCGGCCTACGGCGAGTCCGGAACCATTGAGCGTATGCACGAAGTCGCTCTTGCCCCCGGCTTTTGGCTTGAAGCGAACACCCGCGCGGCGCGCTTGAAAGGCTTCGCAGTTCGAGCAGGATGAAATCTCACGGAACTCGTTGCTCGCAGGCAGCCAAACTTCGAGGTCATAGGTTTTGGCGGACGCAAAGCCCATGTCGCCGGTCGAAAGAAGAACCGTGCGGTGGTGTAGGCCCAGCTTTTCGAGAATGGCCTCGGCGTTCTTGGTCAAGGCCTCGTGCTCCGCGTAGCTTTTTTCCGGATGCGTGAACTTGAACAGCTCAACTTTTTGAAATTGATGCTGGCGGAGGATGCCGCGGGTGTCTTTGCCGGCGGCTCCCGCTTCGGAGCGGAAACAAGCGGTCCAAGCGGTGACCTTAATGGGCAGTTTTTCTTCCGGAATGGTCTCGTCCCGGTAGAGGTTGTGGAGTTCGACCTCGGCCGTGGGAGTAAGCCAGAAGTCCGTGCCTTCCAATCGAAAAAGATCGGCGGCAAACTTGGGCAGCTGGGCGGCGCCTATTAGCGAGACGCTATTCACCAGGAAAGGCGGAAGGATTTCCGTGTAACCGTGCTCGCGGGTATGCACGTCGAGGAAGAAGTTTGCCAGGGCGCGCTCGAGCCGGGCGCCCCAACCTTTATAAACAGCGAATCGCGCCCCGGTGATTTTCGCGGCGGCTTCGAGATCCAGAATTCCCGCGCTTTCACCGACCTCCCAATGCGGCTTTGGCTCGAAATCAAACTTCGGCGGCGCGCCCCAGCAGCGCACTTCCTTGTTGTCGGCTGCGCTGGTGCCTACGGGAACGGAAGGATGCGGCACGTTGGGAATGGTGAGCAGCAGGTCGCGCTGCTTTCGATCGAGTTCATCAATACGCGCGTCGAGCTCCTTAATTTGGTCGGAGGCCTGCTTCATTTCCGCGATAAGGGCATCGGCGTTCTTTTTTTCCTTCTTTAAACGAGCAATTTCCTCGCTGGCTTTATTGCGCTGCGCCTTGCGCCGCTCATTCGTGGTGATGAGCTCGCGCCGCTCCTTGTCCAGGGCGCGGAAGCCATCCAAGTCCAGGGTCATCGACCGCTTCTTCGCCATGTCCGCGAAGACGTCGAGGTGCTCACGGAAGTAGCTGAGGTCATGCATAGAGATGAAAGAATACCGTAATCGGCGCGAGGCTTGTAGCGGGGCTAAACCCGAGTTGGTCGTCAGAAACGATCTACGACGGGCGCGCCACTTCGCTCATCAGCGCGAGCAGATTGCCTTCGCTGTCGCGGAAGAAGCTCATCCAGAGATCGTAGCTGGGCATCTGGGCGATCACGTGCGGCTCGTCTTCGAATTTAGCTCCGGCATGCTTAAGGCGCTGGTGAGCGGCGCTTCGCCGACCTGGAAGTAAAGAATGGAGCTCGGATGGTCGAATTCCGGTTTTTCCGGCTTGTCCAGCATCAGGCGGACGCCGCCGTAATCAAAAAAGGACGGTTGGCCGGCGCGGAACAAGTGCGGCAAGCCCAGCACATCGCGGTAGAAGGCCGTGGCGCGGTCCACGTCGTGGGCGTGATGGCAATCTGCGCGATGCGGGCGAGCGCCGTGTTTTCCTGTGAGTTCATGGCAACCGTCCTCCGGGAACGCAAGCGTGAATGACAAGAAAGACGCGACGGCTAGGAAGAGCGTGGAACCTCGCTCATCAACTGCATGATGTTCCCCTCCGAGTCACGGAAGCCAACCATCCACAGGTCGTAGGTCTGCATGCGCGCGATAAGGCGCGGCGGCGCTTCGATCTTCACGCCCATGTTGACAAGATGCTGGTGCGCGGCGTGCACATCCGGGACGCGGAAGTAGAGAATGGAGCTCTGATGATCCAACTCGGGTGCGCTCGCGGGACCGAGCATCAGGCGGACACCGCCGCAGCCGAAGAAAGCCATGTTGCCTGCGGTAAACAGCAGCGGCAAGCCCAGCACGTCGCGGTAGAATGTCGTCGCGCGGGGCAGGTCGTGCGCGATGATGGAAATCTGGCCGATGCCGTCGATGCCTAGCGAATTGGCCATACCGGCATTGCTTGCGGTCGCGTTCATGGGGATTGACCTCCGAGGATGATTTAGTTAGCATAGCTAACTATATTCCATGACGGTTGTCAAGCCAAAAAGTGAGGGCCATAGCGAGCTTCTCGAAACGGCGGACCGGCTGCACTCGGCGGCGATCCACCTTTTGCGGCGGCTGCGCGTGGGCGACCGCGAGAGCGGGATTGGGCCGGCGCAGCTTTCCGCCCTGTCGGTACTGGTGTTCGGCGGGCCGAGGTCGCTTGGGGAGCTTGCCGATGCCGAGCAGGTTCGCCCTCCGACCATGAGCCGCATCGTTTCGGGCTTGGAACGCGCGGGCTTGGTGAAGCGCGAGGCCACCGAGGACGGACGGCGCGTGCGGCTGCGGGCCACGCCGAAGGGAACAAAAATCCTCTGGGAAGGACGCAAGCGGCGCGTAGAGTCTTTGGCCAATGCGCTCGGGTTGCTCGGCGAAACAGACAGGGGGCGGCTCGCTGAGCTGGCCGAATTGCTCAGAGAGATTGTCAGGAAGATCTAGAAATGAAGGAGAAGTACTTCGGTACCGGCGCGAGGTACTTCGGCCGACAAGAGAAGTACCGGGAAAAATGGGCCTTGCGGCCTATCGACGGCAGAACCGGTTCGAGGGAAACTCAGAAGCGTAATCGGAAGTGGTTTGGTCCACGGGAGTTAGAGCTATCTCCTTGGTGCCGGTCTGCCGCTCGCGAGCGCGGCGGGGCGGTAGGATAGGCCGAGCCCCTTTTGGATTATTGTTACCCTCCATCCCCCACGCCCGAGCGGCCGGTGCCCCCACCGGCCGCTCACTTTTTAGCTTCCAAGTTTCTGCTTGTAAGTAGTTCGTTAAGCGGAAGATGCAAGGTGAGCCTAAGTCAGGCAAAAACGAAAAAGGGGGCCGGTGCAAGCCCCCTTCTCCATAATTGACGCCCCTAAACCGGTAACCGAGTCGAGGATCGGTTCCGGCCACCCCGGGAAGCCAATCTTTGTAGCTTGTGTGTGGGGGGAGCAAGTCAGTTGCCAGGGGTTTTGGGTTTGCTCAGACCTGGGGAAGGTTACTGAAAGCACAGAGGTTAGACAAGAAAGTGACGGACGAACATTGGTTTTGCCTTGCCGAAGCCTACAAAATACCACAGGAATCTGCCCGGGTTCCTACAGTCTTTGGGAGCAGGGCGGAGGTCCCGAAGCGTTACAGGCGGTTCCGGGCTTTGCTCCTGAAGGCATCCACCTGCTGTTCCATAGCTCAAGCTCCGGCGAGAGAGCCGAGCGAGTGAGCGCGGCGGTACCGCCGCCAGAGGCGCCAGGCCGGAATCCCCACGAGGGCGAGCCAGAGCAAGAGGCTGGGACCAGACTCCGCGAAAAAAAGAACCAGGGCCCAGAGAGTCTCGAACGCATTGCGAAAGCCGTTGATACTCGCGTTGCGGAGCTCGATCAAGACCGATGGCGCCGGCGTGTTGAGCTGGGCTTTGTATTCTTCGGCAAGTTTCAAGTCGATGGTGGCGAAGTCGACGCGATGCTCGAGCGTTTTTTGTTCGGCTTCCATCTGCTCGATTTCGCCCCGGACGCGGGCGATTTCCTGTTCGACATCAAGAACATCTTTTACCTTGCCGGTGCGCGTTCGAAGGATGTCTTGGAGGCGAAGCTCCGTCTCGCGGTCATTCTTGATGCGAGCAACGAGGTCTGCGTGTTGCTGCGTGACTTCTTCGCCATTTTGCGTTTCGCCTTCGACACGGCCGAGGGACTTTAGCTCGTTCAGCGCGGTACCAAGTTGCGGCGCGGCGATGCGCAGCGACGCCTGAATCACCCGTGCTGCACCCTCGGGAGAACTCACACTGAGGCTCGCAGCGTAGCCGTTGTGCCGAGCCAAGATGGCGTCGAGCGACGCTCGCCCTCGGTCGAAGTCCTTCACAACAATAGAGAGTGACACGGTCCGTGCGATCATAGGTCCACTGAAGAAGTGTGATTGCTGATCGCTCGGCGGCCGGCCGTCCCCAGAAACCGCATTTTGCGTTTGATCACCAAGGCCGCGAAAAAGGCCGTTAGAATCGGCAACAACGCCGGGACTTGCAAGAGTAATTAGCCCACCCTGAGTTTTTGGCCGCTTCGACGAGTCGACGGAAACGGGGCCCTTACCGTTGCCACTGCCTTGGCCTACATGGGCAGGCGGTGCGGGCCCTATATCCAGCGGCACGAGCACCTCTTGCCTTCCTTTCTCCCGCAAAAACACCTGAATTCCGGAGGCTGGAACGCTCCGTGCGAATCGCCTTGAACTAAGGCCAATCATGACGCTTACCAGAACAATGAGCGCTGCAGCTCCCCAGGATAAAGGCAGCCGCACGCCAAAGATCTTTCGAAGGCTCGAAAAGAAATCGTGATGACTTCTGACGGACGCGTTTGCGCTCTGCGTGAGGCGTTCTTCAGACACGGGGTTCGCTGGAGCGACCGGAACGCCCCAATGCAAGAGTGATTGTGAGGGAATGGAGAGCGCATCGCCGACTTGGTGACATTCGGCGCAAGTCTCGATATGGGCGGAAACCGATCGCGCGACGTCAGGGAGGACTTCGCCGTCAAGAAAGGCCATAACTTCTTCGGGAGCCACGGGATGCGCTGTGGCATTCATGCGCGCCCTCCTTTCTGCGCGGCGGCGCTTGGCGAGGCAACTTGCGATCCGAGATGCGAGGTAGCGGTTCTAGCTGCCGATACAGAGGGCTCAAGCAAATCGCGGAGCGCGGTGCGGGCGCGGAAAAGGCGGGACCTAACCGTGTTCAACTGAAGCCGCAGGAGATCAGCAATTTCCGCGTAGCTCAGTTGCTCGAATTCGCGCAGCATGACGATTTCGCGGTCGAGCGGCTCAAGTTTTTCAACAGCGCGGCGGACCCAAAGGCCCGGTTCCGTAGCGTCTTGTTTTGGGCGATCAGGAACCGAATTGCGCTGGCCCAGGAAAGCGGCGCGAAAGGCAGCTTTGCGGCGATGCGCGCGCAGAATCTTGAAGCCGATGGCGTAGAGGTAGGTTCGGAACAGGGCGCGGGGTTCGTAGCGGGCAGCAGCCCGAATCAGGGCGAAAAAAGTTTCCTGTGTGAGCTCTTCGGCATTTGCCGGATCCGAAACGCGGCGACAGAAGAAGCCGAAGACAGGCTGTTTGTAACGGTGAAAGAGTTCCGTAAAAGCCTCCGAAGAGCCTTGCGAGAAGGCCAGCATGAGCCGCTCGTCGCTCATACCCGGCCGTTGCGGCTCCGCTTGTGCGGATGAATTCGTTGGGTTCGCGGGCGTGTCGTGCATTGGTTTTCGAGGAAGAGTCTCCGAGTTTAGAACGAACGCGGGCAATGCCTCTTGCATGGTGAGCTGCCTTGCTCCTCACAAACGGTAATGCCACGAAAGGCGGAAAAGTTCCCGCTTGGAGGAAGAAAAAGAAAAAGCTAACACCAGAGACACGAGAGAACGCCCTGGAATCGCGAGAGCGACCAAGGCCGGTTCAGGCGCCGATCGAGGAACGGAGGGCGTTAACGAGGGACTGGCTGAAGCGCTGGACGTCCGCGTCCCGCTCGGCTTCTACCATGACGCGGGCAAGCTGCTCGGTTCCGGAATAACGAAGAACGATGCGGCCGTTTTCGCCAAGAGCCGACGCGGCTTCAGCAAGCGCGCGGGAAACCTCCGGCAGAGAATCGAGCGGCGGTTTCGAGCGCACCTTCACGTTGACGATTTGTTGCGGATAATCCTTGAGACCCTCGAGGAGCGACGCGATTTTTCCGTGCATGGAGACCAGGGAAGCAATCTTTACGGCCGTGAGCAGACCGTCGCCAGCGGGGCTGTCGTCGAGAAAGATGATGTGGCCGGACTGCTCGCCGCCGAGCACACTCCCGCTGCGCAGCATCTCTTCGAGAACGTAGCGGTCGCCGACGGCCGTGCGAGCCAGCGTGATGTTTTCCTGGGCGAGGATGCGCTCGAGCCCAAGGTTGGACATGGAAGTAGCCACGACGCGATGGCCTGTGAGTTTATTTTGCGATTTCAAGAAACGCGCGGCGGCAAGGAGCACGCCGTCGCCGTTGACCACTTTTCCCGTTTCGCAGACAAACAGGGCGCGGTCGGCATCGCCGTCAAAAGCCACTCCCAGTCGCGCTTTTTCTGCCACCACCCGTTTCTCGAGCCCTTCCAGGTGAAGCGAGCCGCAGCTCGCGTTGATGTTGCGGCCGTCGGGTGAAACGTTCATGGCGACAACGTCGGCGCCGAGCGAGCGAAACAATTCCGGGCCCAGCTTGTAAGCGGCGCCGTTCGCGCAGTCCATAACCAAGCGAAAGCCGCGCAGGTTTGCTCCGGGAAGCAACTTCTTTCTCAAAAACTCCAGATACTTGGCGTCCAAAGACTCATCCGCAGTCAAGCGGGGCGGATTTTCCGGCGCCGGCTCGCCACGGTGGGTGAAAATGTCCGCCTCGAGCTGTTCCTCGACGGCATCGGGAAATTTCATTCCGGTGTGTGAGAAAAGTTTCACGCCGTTGTCTTGAAACGGGTTGTGGGAAGCCGAGATCACCACACCCGCCTGAAAGTCGTTCTGGCGGACCAGGCAGGCGACGCCGGGTGTGGTGATGACCCCGGCGAAGGCGACGCTGGCTCCGGCTTGCCTTAGCCCTGCGGCGAGAACCGACCCCAGGTGCGGGCCGGATTCCCGCGTGTCCATGCCGATGAGGACATGCGCCGAGCCGTGTTCGCGCTTCAGATAATGGCCAAGGGAACGCCCCGTCGCGGAAAGCGTCGGGGCATCAAGCGGCGCAGTGCCGGGGATACCGCGAATGCCATCGGTTCCGAAAAGCTCTTTGGCCATGGACGAGGGACCGTTTCCTCAAGGGCCGCTTGCGGCAGTAAGGGTAGCCGCCGCCTGCATTCGTGAGGACAACTTGGCAAGTCTAACATAGGCAAGTAGACGGTATTCGCCATCGCCTGACAAAGACTGCTCTTCCACAAAGAACCGCGAGCCGAACAGGTAGACCATGCGAGGAACGCGGCATCGAAAAAACGGCGTACCCTTATCCGATGGAGTTTGCGGGAATGTGTTAACTTGTAGGACCGGAGCGCTCGTGTCCGCCACCCAGACGCCGCCATCGATCGTTCGCTTCACCAGCACGAGCTTCAGCATGCGCGTGATCGCCGCGGCGATCATTCTGCTGTTCTTCTACTACGCCGCCGGCGTCGTGATTACGCTGCTGTTCTCCATTCTCCTGGCATATTTTCTCGACCCCGCGGTGGAGTTTCTTGAAAAATTCAGGCTCCCGCGAACAGTCGGCGCCATGGTGATGGTGCTGATCTTCACGGCGGTCATGGCTGCGGTAGGTTACGGGCTTTGGACGCGCCTGTCGGATTTCTCCGCGGACTGGCCCAGGTACAGCCGCCTCCTCGAAAATGTCGCCACGGCGGTGCAGGGCAAAATCCAAGGAATTGCAGGTCAAGTTTCGCAAATTGCGCCCACCGAAGGATCCGCCCCCGGGGCCGGTGCACCCGTGGGGGAGGGCATGATGCGCGCGCTGATCTTCCGAGGCATCGGTTCCCTCTATGCGCTGTTTCTTGAGATCACCTTCATGCCCTTCCTGGTTTTTTTCATGCTGGCGGAAAAGCGGCAGGTCTGGCACGGCACGCTGCAGCTGTTTCCCGCGTCGCGCCGCACGCCGGTCAAAGAGACGCTCGAAGATGTGCGCGACGTGCTGCGGGACTACCTCGCCGGAATGACGTTGGTGACGCTACTGGTCATCGCCATGAGCAGCCTGTTTTTCTGGACGCTCGGAATGGAATTCCCTATTTTGACGGGGATCGTGTCCGGCTTATTGAACATGGTGCCGTATATTGGCGTGGTGCTCGCCTGGTTTCCCGCATTCCTGATTGCACTGGCGAAATGGAGCAACGTTGGCCAGTTTGCCTTGATTGCGGCCATGCTTACGACGATTCATCTTCTGGCCTTAAATCTCTTGGGGCCAAAATTGGTGGGCCGGCGCGTTCGGCTGAACGCGGTGGCCATTACCATCGCGCTGCTCTTCTGGGGCTGGGTGTGGGGAGGGATGGGCCTGGTGCTGGCAATTCCCATCACTGCGACGCTGCGGGTGGTCTGCGATCACACCGAATCGTGGAAGCCGGTCGGGCGCTGGCTGAGCGGCTGAAGCTCGGGCAACTTTTCGAAGGATGCACCGTTCCGCATGAGGTTCGAGAAGATGAGCGGGAAACTCTTCCTGCGTGCCGGCGCCCTGCTTGCCTGTCTTGGTGCGGCGCCGTGCGCTCGCGCGTGGGGCTGCAAGGGCCACCAAGCCGTCGCGCTCATCGCGGAAAAACATCTCACGCCGGAAGCGCAGCAGTTGGTCGAGAAACTTCTCGCCGCGAATCCCATGGACCCCAGGCTCAAACGCTGGTGCGGCAACGCCACTCCAGATCTCATGGTGGATGCTGCCACGTGGCCTGACGACGTCCGCAACGAGCGGCGTAATGGTCCTTGGCATTACATCGACATTCCCAGGGGAAAGCACAAAGGCTCTTTAGAGGAATACTGCGGCGCCGACGGATGCGTGACGCGGGCGATCGAAGAACAGCGCGCCATCTTGAAGGACAAATCCGCGGACCCGCTCAAACGCGCCGAAGCCATCCGTTACATCATTCACTTCGTCGGCGACATGCACCAGCCGCTGCACGCTATCAACAACGGCGATAACGGGGGAAACTGCGTTCCGGTGCGCTACCTGCACCACGAACCGCTGAAGAATCCCGAGCACCCCGAGCGCGAAGACTACTCCCCGAATCTACACCAGATTTGGGATACCGAGATTGTCGAGCGGGACATGGAGGTCTTGAATCCTCACCGTTATGCGGACGAACTCGATCAAAAGTTCCGCGCGGAAAGCGCTGCCTGGGAGGCAGAGGGCATTCACGTGGAGAATTGGGCCTGGGAAGTCCACGAGCGGGCGGAATCCGACGTTTACGACGCATTTTCTACGAAAATTCCCATCGAGCCGGACGTGAAGCCGAAGGGCTGTTCGGACAACCATCACATCGGGAACCGCATGCTTGCGAAGCATCTGGTTGCGGACGAGTCTTATCAGATGAGGGCCGCACAGGCCGCGGAAAAGGGCCTTGCCGAAGCAGGGATGCGGCTCGCGATGATCCTCAACGATGCCGCAAAGACGAATCCCTAGTGTAGTGTCCCAGAATTAAGTGGACAATTCATTCCTTCGACTTTCGCGTCCTGGGCAAGGTGCATCGAGGCTTGATCTTCGCCAGGGTCTGGCGGCATCAGCGTTGCCCGCCCGAGGCGACTCCCCGACCTTTGCTGGCTTTGGCTCTACCTGATGGCCACGTCGGTTCGGGTGGTAAACGCCAGCCGGGTCTCGGCAGGAAACTTGATGTCTTTTTTGCCCGTAGCCGCAGCGCCTGCCGTGCCGGCCCCGGCACCCGCCGCCGCCCCAATCGCAGCGCCCTTGCCTCCACCCGCCAGCGCTCCGATGGCTGCTCCTCCGGCTGCACCGCCGCCAATAAACCCTGCATCCCGCTTGCCCTTGCCCTTCTCGGTTTTGCCGGCGGAGCTGGTCGCGAAGGTATACGCTTTACCCTTGACGGTCACGCTGACCAAATGCAGGTACAATTTCGCCGGCGTCGACAGCCGTCCCGAAGCCTGTACGCCGCTGACGGATAATTTTGCCGTTGCGCCTTTGGGAATCAGCACCTTGCCGCCTATGGTCACATTCTTGGCGACGGTGGCGGAAACCGGCTGTCCGGCTTTTGCGTCCTTGGAACTGACCGGCTGGTCGGTTACCACAGAAATGACCGTACCTTTCGGAACCGTTCCGGCAGCCGCTGCCAGAGCCCCGAGCAGGAACGCTGCCGCAAGCGAAGTTCGAACCAGACCAATGCGTAAATTCATCTCCGTCGCCTCCCACCTGAATTGCCTTTCGGGAAATTCTAGCAAAGGAAATGGTCAACCGTGCGGGGACACCGCGGCTAGAGACGCTAAAGATGAAACACCAGTTCGTCGGAGCCCGGCGCTTTCGGCTCCACATACAGATTGTCTATCAGTCGCGTTTTGCCGATGAACACGGCGAGCAGGACATAGCAAGCGCAGCTGACCCGCACCACCGGCTCGAAGGACTCGGCATCCACGACTGCCGCGTAATCGACGGCCGCGAGCGGCTCGGAATCGAGTTTGCGGCGCAGTGTTGACGCGAGGTGAAGCGCGTCGCGGTGCCCGGCCCCGAGTTCCTGTTTCGCGGCTTGCAAGGCGCCGACCAAAACCGTCGCGGCCTTGCGCTCCTCGCGATTCAGATAAGCGTTGCGGGAGGAAAGCGCGAGGCCGTCCGGTTCGCGCACGATCGGGCAAACTACAATCTCCGAATCGAGGTTCAGGTCGCGCGCCATGTGCGTGATGAGGCGCGCCTGTTGCGCATCTTTTCTCCCGAAATAGGCGCGATGTGGCTGGACGATTTCGAGCAGCTTCAGCACTACGGTCGAGACGCCGCGAAAATGCCCGGGGCGCGACCGACCTTCAAGCTTCTCGCTGAGACCCTCGACGTGGACATAGGTCGAAAAACCCTTTGGATAAACCTCCGCGGCTTCCGGCGCGAGCAGCGCATCGACACCGGCTTGCCTCAATTTTTCGCAATCGGTTTCGAAGCTGCGGGGGTATTTTGCAAAATCCTCGCTGGGGCCGAATTGTTTCGGGTTCACGAAAATCGAGGCGATTACCGGAGAGCATTCCCGCTTGGCCCGGGCGATCAGCGAAGCGTGGCCATCGTGCAGCGCTCCCATTGTCGGAACCAGCCCGATGATGCGGTTCTCCGCGCGTGCCTGCCGCGCCTTCTCCTTCATCCACGCAATCGTTCGAATGATCTCCACGAAAAAGGGGTTTCGAAACTAGGCGCCCGCTGCTACCGCACGCTCGCGGTAAAAGTGCATAAGGTCGGTCAGGATCGGCTCCGCGCCGAGTTGGCGCAAAAGCGTGGTCACCTGGCCCCGATGATACGTGCCGTGATTGACCAGGTGCTGCATCGATTGCCACAGGGGATTCTGGTATACCCCGAATTTCAGCGTTTTATATTCCATCACCCGATCAAGATCCGTTTGGCCGAGACCGCGCACAAAGGTCAGCAGCCTCGGCTCAAATTCCTTCCAGCGCTCCTCCAAGCCTTTGACATCTTTGAAGTGCGTGACATCCGGCAGCGAAGATGGCGAGCGGCCCTGGAAACGCTCGAGCCACACCCATTCTGCTCCGTAGATGTGCGCCAGCGTGTCGCGAACCGAGCCGAAGCTCGAACCCATGGGCTTCAGAAACGCGTCAGTCGTGAGTTTGGAAACGGCTCGCAACTGACGCTGGTTCGCCCAGGCGTTGTAATCGTAGAGTACGCGCATCTCTTCCGGCGTCATGACCATCTCCTCCGATTGAGCAGCGAACCGAATAGGCAGTTGACCGGCGCGGTTGCCAAGGGCTGGTTGCGCCGGGATAGCGCGGAGCCTGCTCTTCCCTTTTTACCAGTCGCCGTCCATATTGACCGGCGCTTCTATCTCTTCCTTCGCCACGCGCGGCGCGTGGTAGGACTCCGCATCGGAAGGAAATCCGCCGGAGCGCACGTCCTGACAATACTGGCGCACCGCGCCTGAAATGATTTCTCCCAGCGGCGCGTACCGCCGCGCGAATTTCGGGAGCGGAGTAAAGGCCAGCCCCAGGATGTCGTGCAATACCAGCACTTGGCCGTCGCAATCCGGGCCGGCTCCGATACCGATGGTAGGAATGCGCAATTCGCGCGTAATCCCGGCCGCCAGTTCACGCGGCACAGCTTCGAGCACGACAGCAAACGCGCCCGCGGCCTCGACAGCCCGCGCATCCCGAATCAAATGCTCGGCCGCGTCGGGCGTTTTTCCCTGCACGCGGTAACCCCCGAGAGCGTTCAACGACTGCGGCGTCAAGCCGACGTGGCCCATCACCGGGATTTCCGCTTCGGTGAGCCGCGCGATGAGCTCCAAGCGCCGCTCGCCGCCCTCCACTTTCACCGCTTCGGCTCCGGCTTCCTTCACGAAGCGCACCGCGTTGCGAAGCGACTCCGCCGTGTCGGTGTGGTAGCTGCCAAAAGGCATGTCCGCGACCAGCAAGGCGCGCCTGGTGCCACGCCTTACCGCCCGCGTGTGATGCAGGATGTCCTCGAGCGTCACCGGCAGCGTGCTTTCATAGCCGAGCGCCACCATGCCCACCGAATCGCCGACGAGAATCACGTCCACGCCGGCTTCGTCGAGCAGCCGCGCGGTCGGATAGTCATAGGCGGTCAAGCAAGTGATTTTGTCCGGCTTGGAGTAGAAACCCGCAGCGCGAGTCTTGCGCTCGACGAGCTCGGGAACAGTGATTTTGCCGTTCCCAGGGTGAGAAACGACACTCATTATCGGCCTCCGGTGCCGCTCCCTTGCTTCAGGATGCGGCCCTGTACCTGATAGACCGAGAATAACAAACTCGCATGCGAAGCTCCAGAAAGTTTGACCAGAAATCTTGCTAAGAGCCATCCCCATACCGGACGCTTCCAGGGCGGATTTGGCGGTTTCGAAACCGCCAGGTGCACCGTGTCGGCCTGCGAGATGCCGTCTAAGAGATTCCGCTTGACACCTTCATGTACTTTACAATATGAAGTACTTCATGAATGTGTCCATGAATTCGTCTGCGAGTCCCGCAAAGCTTTTGGCTCTGGCGGTCTCGGAGTGGCTGCTCGTTTTGCCCGCTTCCGTGCTGGTTCTGGCCGCTCTGCTGCGTCTCGTACAGCCCCGCGAACACGAACCTGCGCGCGCGAGCTGGGTGATCTTCGCGTGGGCGAGGACGCACATCTCGCACTCGGGAGCCGGCCTTGTTTTCATCGGCTTGCCGGGCGTCGCCGCTCTGATTCTTGCCGCGGTGCTTGCTCACCTCATAGCGGACTGACCCTGGCGAAGGACCCGCAAACGGAGCGTTTCCATATCTCCGCGGTCACGCGGTCTAATGTTTGTGCGGCGCTTGTGCGCGGCCTTTCCACTGGCCGCCCCGGCCAAGCCAGTAACGCACGGCAGAAACAAGGGTCGCGTAGGCATAGAAGAGCGCCGCGGCGGGAAGCGTGAGCGCCCAGACCCAGGAAAGCCCGTAAAATTTCAGCGTCCCCACAAAAGAAGCCGCCATGAAAGCGACGGTTGTGTCTACCAGCAGCCACGCTTCCCCGGGGTAGGCAAAAAAGATCACCCAGGGGAGCAGGTAGACGACGAACAGAGCTGCCAAGGAGCCGAGCAGCAAGAGGAACGAATAGCGGAGTTCGGTGTAGGCGACGCGCGCAATCAAATCGCGAATTTCACCGAACCGGGTGTAACGGCGCAGGCTTACGCTCGTGCGAGTCAGTCCCAGCCAGATCTTTCCTCCGCTCTTCTTCACTGCGGCCGCGAGAGCGCAATCTTCGATGACTTCGCCGCGGACCGCGGCCATACCGCCGATGCGCTCGAGGGCCTCCCGCCGCATCAGAATCGAGCCTCCTGCCGCCGCAGCAGTCGGCACCCGGGGATCCGCCACCCAGCTGGGGGGATAGATCATCAGGAAAAAATAGAGATACGGAGGGACCAGCAACTTCTCCGGAAGAGCCTTCACTGGCAACAAGGCCATCAGGGACGCCAGGTCGAGCGCATCCTTTTCCGCGCGGCAGACGAGGCGCCTGAGCGTATCCGGCGCCTGCTCGATGTCCGCGTCCGCAAGCCAGAAATATTCGGGCGTCCTGTCCTCGCCTGCGGCCAGGGCTTCGTTCGTGGCCCACACTTTTCCGGTCCAGCCGGGAGGAAGCTCGCCTGAGGACTGAACGGTAACTCTTCGCAGCGCGGCGGATTCTTCCGCGGCTTTCCGGGCAAGCTCGGCCGTACCGTCGCTGCTGTGATCGTCTACGACCGCGACGGAAAATTCGCCGGGATAGTCCTGTCTTGCCAAGGAAGCGACCGAGCGCGAGATGTTTTCCGCTTCATCGCGAGCCGGAACGATCACGACCACCCGGGGCCATCGCTTGGGGGACTTTAGTTCGGCAGTGTCCTCATGCACCTGCCAGAAATTCCCCCGAGCAAAAAACAGATACAGCCAACTGGCAAAGGGGATGGCGGCGAGCAGAGTCGGGGTCAGGGGCACGCGCTATTTTGCAACAAAAAAGTTCTGGAGTGGTCCGTTTTCCGTTTTCATCGAAAACAGGAACGTTTTTCCCGGTTCGCCTATGACGCAAGCAGAAGATTTTGGCTGTTTTCGTTTCGTCTCCGGGCGGAGCCCCGGGCCGGCCTTATTAAGACGCTAGGCCACGTCTTCGCTGCGAATCGGCAAGCGGCGCACTCGCTTGCCGGTGGCGCTGAAAATAGCGTTACAGATGGCGGGCGCAATCACCGGAACGGTTGGTTCGCCGATCCCGGTTGGCGCTTCCGTGCTGGGCACGAGATAAACTTCAATCGGCGGAGCCTCGTTCATGCGGATCATCGCATAATCGTTGAAATTGGCTTGCACGACCCGGCCGCGATCCACGGTGATGGCGTCTTTGACCGTAGCAGTGAGCGCATAAATAGCGGCGCTTTCCACTTGGGCGCGTACGCCGTTGGGATTGACGGCCCGGCCGCAATCCACGGCGCAAACGATGCGATTTACCTTGAAAGCCGAGCTTCGAGCGGAGACTTCCGCAACCGCCGCGACATAACTAAGGAAAGAGTAGAAGGCGGCAATGCCGCGGCCCTGCCCTTTGGGAAGGGGCTTGTCCCAGCCGGCCTTTTCCGCGGCCAGTCGCAAAACGCCCTTCAAGCGCGAGGTGTCGAGCGGATGATAGTCCTCCCGGCCTTCTCCAAACTGGGGAATTCTCCGCGCTTCGCCGATTAGTTTCAGCCGGAACTCCAGGGGATCCTGCCCCGCGGCACGTGCCAGCTCATCGACAAAACTCTCGACGACGAAACCGCTGCTCGAGTGCTCGACCGAGCGCCACCACGCTCGCGGTGCGCTGGAATGCGCGAGGGTATACTCGATGCGAATGTTCGGCGTCAGATAGGGAAGCGTTGCGCCGGTGCCGAATTCACCGAGCCCAGGATCGTCAGCCCCCTTCTGACTCCACTTGGCGGCGATCGAAGTGGAGGTCTGGAAATGCTTCCAGGCAGCAAGCTTGCCTTCGCCATCCAGTGCGCCCTCTAACCGGTGATAGGAGGCCGGGCGATAAAAATCGTGCTGCATATCGTCTTCGCGGGTCCACAACACCATCACCGGCTTGCCTGAGATTTTGGCAACCTCGGCTGCTTCCATCACGAAATCCGCCTGATAGCGCCGGCCAAAGCCGCCGCCCATCAGCGTGGTGTGCACGGTGACTTTTTCAGGAGGAAGCTTTGCGGCTTCCGCGATCACCGCCTGCGCCCACTGCGGCCCCTGCGAGGGCACCCAGGCTTCCGCGCTGTCCGGCCTGATGTGCACGGTGCAGTTCATGGGCTCCATGCACACGTGCGCGGCAAACGGCAGTTCGTAGATGGCTTCCAGTTTCTTGGAAGCGGCTCGGAGCACCGCGTCGGCGTCGCCCTCGCTGCGAAGCACTCCTCCGGGCTTGCTGGCGTTGGCCAAAAACTGACTGCGCAATTCCTCGCTGGATTCGTTGGCGGCCGCGCCTTCCTCCCACTTCACCTCGAGCGCCTTGCGGCCCTGGATGGCGGCCCAGGAATTGTCGGCCAGGACCGCAACGCCGCCGGTCGTGGAAGCGCCGCGGCCGCTGGTCTTGATCTCGAAAACGTCGCGCACGCCGGCCACGGCCCTGGCTTTGCCGGCGTCAAAGGAAGCGACTTTGCCTTCGAAGACCGGGCAGCGCGCAATCACGGCATAAAGCATGCCCGGAGCGCGCGAGTCGATGCCAAACTGGGCCTTACCGGTGGATTTCAGGGCGGTATCAAGCCGATGCGTGTCCCGCCCAACAATGGTGAAGTCGTCGGCATTCTTTAGCGGAACCTTGTTCAGATTGGGGACGGGCAGCTTCGCGGCATCGACGACCAGCTCGCCGTAGCGCAAAGAGCGTTCCGGATGGCCATGAACGACGAAGCCGTTCTTCGCTTTGCAAGTGTCGGTACCGACTTCCCACCTTTTGGCGGCAGCCGCGATCAGCATTTCGCGCGCGGCGGCACCAGCTTGGCGCAACGGCAGCCAGGAACCGGCCACGCTGCCGCTGCCGCCAGTGCCTAGATCATAGATTTTAGGATTCGTCGGGGCCTGCTCCACGTGCACTTGCTTCCAATCGAGGGAAAGCTCTTCCGCGAGAATCATCGGCAGAGCCGTGAAGACTCCCTGGCCCATCTCCGACTTTCCGAGCACGAGCGTGACGCGATCGTCCGGCGTGATGCGCACCCAAGCGTCAAACGGATTGGGAGTCTTTTCCTCCTGATCTTTGGCCTGGTCGGCGAAAGCGCGGGGAGCCAGGTGGAAGCCGACGATGAGCGCGGCGCCACCGGCCGCACCCCTCTTCAGGAAGTCGCGGCGATTTACAACCGGAGCAGTTGCCATGGGACACCTCGCAACAGATTGCGGGAAAGAAACCCTGACAAATTACATCACGCCGCGGAATGGGCTTTGCCGGCCATTTCGGATGCGGCGCGGTGAATGGCTTTGCGGATGCGCTGGTAAGTGCCGCAGCGGCAGATGTTGCCGCTCATGGCATCATCGATGTCGGCGTCGGTGGGGTTGGGCTTCTTCGTGAGCAGGGCCACTGCGGACATGATTTGTCCGGACTGGCAGTAGCCGCACTGCGGAACGTCTTCCTCCATCCATGCTTTCTGCACGGGATGGCTGCCATCGGCGGAGAGCCCTTCAATGGTGGTGACTTTCTTGCCCGCCACGCTCGAGATCGGCGTGATGCAGGAGCGCGTGGCCTGGCCGTTGATATGCACCGTACAGGCTCCGCAAAGGGCCATGCCGCAGCCGAACTTGGTCCCGGTCATCTCGAGCGTGTCGCGGAGCACCCAGAGCAGGGGCATGTCCGGGCTGACGTCGACCGACTGGGACTTGCCATTCAACGTGAAACTGATCGCCATGGGAGACCTCCCTTCAGAAGATGGATATCGTACAACAACTCAAGGCCCGATCGGAAATGGGCAAAGGCCATTAACTTGTGGGGCAGGCAACCGCGAGGCTTTACCCGGGCCGCCCCGGTGGTTGTTTTTCAACCTGCCCATTCCGCCCGTTCTCGAGCTGGCTGCTTCCTTCGCCAATTGCTCCTTGGCCCAATTCAGGATAACGGTGACCATTTCGCCTTGAAACTTCTTCTCCACGGTAAAGCCGTGGGTCATGCCTTCCATTTCCAGATAGCGGGCCTTCCCCGGGTGCACGCGGTTCACCGTTTCTGCGATCGCGGAGCTGTCGGCGCGGCTCATGACCGTGTCCTTCGAGCCGCGAATGACGAGCACCGGTGCAGCGACGTTTTGCCAGACTTCGCCCAGGTTTAACGCCTGCAATTGTGATAAAACGCCGCAGGGCGGCCGTACTGCCCGCCGGGCGCGTCGTACCAGAGATTCCGCCATTGCGCGTGCTGACTCAGGATTTGTCCCGGTGTTTCACCCTGGATCAGGTAGAGGTCATAGAACTCGGCGAAGGCTTTCATGGCGTCGTTCACTTCGGCAGCGGACTTACCCTCAGTGGTCAATCGCACGCGCTCGTTTTCGAGCATGTGTTGGTACCAGGTGCGCCCCCAGGAGCCTGCCGCCACAAATGCGCGCACGGCATGGCGCTTGGCGACCAGAGGAGCAAAGCCGCCTCCATTGCTGAGGCCGATCACGATGGCGCGGTCCGGGTCCAGAAATTCGTACTTGCTCATGGACTCAAACGCCGCCTGGTAGCCTTCGAGCTCGCCTTGAAAGTCAGCTTTGTCGCACGGCGTTCCCTGGCTTTCGCCGACTCCCGGGTTTTCTGTCCGCACCGTGGCGTAATCGGACTGGTCGATCAAGCGCAGCAGGAGCGCGCTGAAGCCGTCGGTTTCGCCCTGTGGAGATTCGACGCTGTCACAGCTCAGCCAGCCGACAAAGAACAGGACCGGCACCTTGAATCGAGCGTTCCGCGGGTGGGAGATGAAAGTGCGGAGCTTGTCTTTGCGAGAATTGGTGACCCAGTCGTAAACGACGTCGGCGTTTTGAAAATGTTCTCGGGGACGCGTCTGCTGTGCGTGGGACGAACAAGGAACCAGCGAGGCAAAGCAGCAAACCATAGCCGTGGCTCTAGCAGGCACGGGCCACCTCCCTTGCTCCGGGGGACAGCGGAACTGCTATTGCCTTGATCAGCGTTCCTCAAGATGTGAGCAGGCTAGTTCCCGGCCACCGCAGCCGGTCTGGGTGGAGCCTGGGGAGCCTGCGGTTCGGGCTCGACCCCTCGCCACCCCACGGGGCGGCCGCGAACGGCTTCCTTGACCGAGCGGAAAAGCACCACGTACATCAACTGGCGGTAATAGAAGCGCTGCAGGAGCACGGGAACGAGCAACGTCCAGTCTTCCTTGCGCTCGAGCGCGAAGGCGAGAACACAGGTAAGCACATCAATCAGCAGGAAGCCGATGAAAAAGAACACGGAGCGCATCAGATCGCCGGTGGTCGCGTGAATCGTCGGCAGCCAGGAGAGTTGCAGCTTTTCGAGCGCCCAGAGCCCCACCGACCACAGGAACAATAAATCGATCAGCGGAGAGATGAGCGGGAGCACCAGCTGAAAAACGAAGATATTCGGCAGGGCGATCCAGCCGAGCGTTCCGTACTTCCACCGGAACAGCGTGCTGCTGTGCTTCCAGAAGGATTGCAGCGTGCCAAACGTCCAGCGAAAGCGCTGGCGGATGAGCTGGCCGGGGGTATCGGGAGCTTCCGTCCAAGCGATGGCCTCTTCGTCGTAGCCAATGCGCCAGCCAACCCGGCGGATGGCAATGGTCAGGTCGGCGTCTTCGGCCACGGTGTCCGCGGTGATCCCGCCGGCGGCTTCGATGGCCTGCTTGCGCCAGGCGCCGAGAGCGCCCGGAACCACGGTGATGCAATTGAGAAGATCAAAGGCGCGTTTTTCCATGTTCTGGCTGGTGATGTATTCGAGCGCTTGCCAGCGCGTCAGCCAGCGCGAACGATTGCCGACCTTGACGTTGCCCGCGACCGCGCCCACGGTGGGATCGCTGAAATGCCGGACCAGCTTGCGAATGGCATCGGGTTCGATTTCTGTATCCGCGTCGATGGTCACCACGATTTCCGTCTGCGCCTGAGACATGGCCACGCTCAGCGCCGCCGCTTTGCCGCGGTTCACCTGGTGCATGACGCGTACGCGAGGTTCGCGCGAAAAATGCGCATCCAGCAGCTCTCCGGTTTTGTCCGTGGAACCGTCGTCCACTACGACGAGATGCAGATCCGGATAATCGGAAAACAGCACGGAATGGACGGTTTCAACGATGACCTTTTCTTCGTTGTGCGCGGGAATCAGCACGGTAACGCCGGGCAGCGGCGCGGACATCTCGGTGCGGTCCGGCCGCAGTTTCTCGATGAACGCCAGGATGCCAATGACCAGCGTGCGGCCGCCAACGAGGACGATTCCGAGAATAAACGCGGCGGTGATGGCCACCCAAAACCAGTGATAAATGCCGAAGATGAAGCCGTCGGCGCGCGCCTCGAATTGTTCCTGCGGTGAAAGCGGAAGCATGACCTGGGCGCGCGTTTTGCCGATAAGTTCAGGAACGGAGGCAAACTCATATCCCTCGGCACGGAGAGCATCGATAAGCTGCGGGAGCGCGATGAGCGTCTGGCTGCGATCCCCGCCGCCATCATGAAGAAGAACGATGTTGCCCTCAGCCGCCTCGCTAATGGCGTTCTGGACGATGGTTGAGGCGGGCAGCGGAACGCCCGGACTGAGCCGCTTCCAGTCGTGGGGGTCCACCTTCTGGCCGACGATGATGTAGCCCATCTCCTGCGCGGTCGGAAGATGCGCCACTTCTTCGGCAAATTCGGGCTGGTGGTCGATGCCGTAAGGAGGCCGGAAAAGAAGGGGTTTGGCCCCGACCACGCTCTCGATCAGGCGCTCGGTGAGATTGAGTTCCCAGCGAATTTGCGTGTTGGACAGATTCGGGTTTTCCCAGTCCGGATGAGAGTAGGTGTGATTCCCGATTTCGTGCCCTTCCGCGTATTCCCGGCGAAGCAGTTGCGGCCACTTGTTCGCCGACAAGCCGATCACAAAGAAGGTCGCCGGGACGTTCTTTTCCTTGAGCACATCGAGGATTTTGGGAGTCCACTTCCAATCAGGCCCGTCGTCGAAGGTGATGGCCAGTTTTTTCTTGGCGGCGCCGATCTGGTCGATGCGATAGGAGAGCGGATAGGCTTCGTACTTTTCGTTGGTAATGAGATCGCTTGACGAATCGTAAGAGATGCTGCGGCGGCCCCGCTTCGGGGTATCGAGGAAGTGCCACACGTCGCCATCCCCTTCCAGGATGAGATCCGGTCCCGGGGGAAGGTCTTCGATCTTCTGACGAATGGCGTCGTTGGGGCGGGTGGCGTCCCAAATGGGCCAAAGCGAGGTGTCGGCCGAGCCGAGCCGCCACAACGCCGTACCCCGCAAGCCCAGGCGCTCGCTCGCGCGCAGCTCGTTGTAGGCGGTCACCGCATCGAGCATCCACACCTGATGCACGTGATTGTGCTCGTCATAGTAAGAGTAATGGGGGTTCAGCGAGCGAGAATCGAATTCCACGATGCCGTGAAGCGGGTCCGCCGGAGCATTCCCGACGACTTGCGCCTCGGACTCAAAGGCGTGCAGCAGCGCTTCCTGCATCGTAAGAGGTTGCGCCGGTTCGTGGGTTTTCTGGGCACCTTCCGACCAGTCATACGCACAGCTGCCCACGGCGACAATGAGTTTCGTCGGCGGCACGACCTCCCCAATCTGTCGAAGGTTTTCGACGTACCAATCCTGGGAAGCGATGGGCCCCGGCGGCGAGGTCTGCCAGTGTTCGTCGAAGTTCATCAGCACGATGGCATCCGACTGTTTCGCGAAAAATCCGTAATCGTAGGCGTCGTCGCGCGCTGGGAGGGCCAGCATCAGCTTAAGCCCTACCGCATGGAGCGCCGGGCCGAGCTCGGCGGCGAACTCCCGGTAATGCGCCTGGCTGGTGTCGGGGACTTCTTCGAAATCCACGACGATGCCGGCTTCATGCGATTCGACCGCAAATTCCACGGCGTCGTGCACCAGCCTTTGCCGCGAGAGAGGATTCTCGAGCAGCTTCACCATGTCGTCGATGCGCCAGTGAACGCCGTCGTAGTTGTTGAGCAGCGCCATCATCGGCAGTTCGACGGGAGGATTCAGAGACTTCATCCACTGGTGCAACTCGTCCTGTTTCACGAGGGAGACGGCTGCTGAGGGTGTTGCTTTGACGCGATTCTGGCCGTGCTCGTAATCCACGACGGTCAGCGCGCCGTCCTCGCTCACGGCGTGAAGCTGCTCCGGGATCAGCAGGTCGATCTCGCGATAATGCTTTTTCAGAGAGGCGAGACTGTTGGGATCCCAGCTGACAAAAAACGCAGCGCGCACGGGGTCGTAGCTCGCCGGCACGGTTCCGATATTGGCCACGCGACGGCGGCGGCCTTCGCGAACCGGCTGCGTCCGCTTTTTCGTTTTCAGCGCGTGATAGCCCAGCTTGGTGTCGGGGAGCAAACCGGCGGGCAAATCGACGCTGACGGCGATGGTGATGAAGAAGTACACCAACAGCAGGGTGAGCAGCGCTCCACTGATCTCGAGGACACGGCGAGTGTGGCGCCAGCGCACACGCTCCGCGTCGTAAAATATCGGTGCACGTTCCTTCATTGAATCTGCTTAGCCCTTCAGGATGGCTGCCAATCCGCTCGCGGCTGGGCGGAGCCTTCCGCGCGATTCCTGCTCCTCTATTGTAAGATGCGTCTCGCCCATGAAGCGAATTTTCTCGAGCCGGGTTTTCCCGTTGGCGGTAGGGCTTGGCCTGCGCTTGCTTTTTGTGCTGCTAGTTCCGGCCACTTCCGGCGACACCGTTCTTTACGAGCAAATCGCCACAAACTGGCTGAAACACCACGCCTATGCCATGGATGTGCATGGCGCACTCACTCCGGTGGACATAAGAATGCCGGGATATCCCGCCTTTCTGGCCCTGATCTACGCGCTCACCGGCCGAACCGGGGAATCCGCGCGATGGTGGGTCATGCTCGCGCAAATTCCTGTGGATCTTCTGGGGTGCCTCGTGATCGCACGCCTGGCCGGGATGTTGACTTGCCCGTCGGGAAACGACGCGCGCGGTGAGCGGGCCTACACCCTGGCGCTGTGGCTGGCCGCGGTTTGCCCCTTTACCGCGAATTACACGGCCGTACCCCTCACCGAAGTTTTCGCTTGTTTTTGGACCGCGCTCGCGTGCTGCGTTCTTGTGGTGGCAATCGAAACAGTGAAGAAGCCGGATTTTCTCTTGCGGGGGTCCGAGATGCCATCGCGCCGGGGCGTGGAGTACGCGGCGCTCGGCGCGGGACTCATCGCGGGTATGGGCGCGTTGTTTCGCCCGGAAACCCCCCTGCTGCTCCTCACCGCGGCGATCGTGCTTGGCGTATTGCTTCTTCGGCTTGCGCAATTCGCTCGCTGGTTTTTGGCCGCGGCGGCGATGATCATCGGGTGCCTGATCGTGCTGTCTCCCTGGGCTTTGCGCAACCGGCTGACATTCAACGAAGTGCAATTTCTCAACCCGAAATATTCGACTCTTCCCGGCGAGATTGTCCCTTACGGCTTCATGGCCTGGGAAAGGACCTGGCTGTACCGCGTGCGCGACTGTTATCTGGTGCCCTGGAAGCTTGATGAAGAGGCCATCGATGTCGACGATATCCCTCGGCGGGCCTTTGACTCGCCGGCAGAAAAGCAGAGCGTCCGAGACATTCTCGAAAAGTACAACCAGGACTTGACGCTGACCAAAGAAGAGGACGATGCGTTCGGCCAAATCGCGCGCGAACGCGTTCGCCGTCATCGCTTGCGCATCTTTGTGTGGATTCCGGTGGCGCGCGCGGTGGCCATCTGGTTCACCCCGCGCATCGAGCTCTTGCCTCTGTCGGGGAACGTTTTTCCCTTGGCCGAGATGTATGATGAGGATCCCGTTGATCAAGGATTCACCATTCTGTTTTTCCTGCTGAACATGGTTTACGTGGGCCTGGGAGCGTGGGGCGCGAGAAAACTCTGGCACGCGAGCCCGGCCATCCGGCCCGTGGTTGCTTTTTTGGTTCTCTACATGCTGCTGCGCACGGCGTTCCTGACCACGCTCGAAACGCCCGAGCCGCGCTACGTGCTCGAATGCTTCGCGGGGCTCATAGCTCTGGGAGCCGCCGCCCTAGCGGGCCGACGAGGTGTGGCCGGGGAGGCGGCTTAGCGATCCTCGGCGGGTTCCGGGTGGATGGTGACGCGATAAATTTGTTGAAACTTTTCCTTTACACGATCTTCCAAAGCGGCGGTCACATCGTGGACTTGCGTGATGGGCAGCTCGCTCTTCATGGTGCAATGGCAAGAGACCAGAATATGATGCTCGACCTGCCGCACGCGGACGTCGTGGCAGTTCACCAATTCATCGAACTCCGACGGCAGGCGGTTCAGGAAATCCTCGATGGCCTTGGCGAGTTGCTTCATCTCCTCGAGGTCAGAGTCGGGCGTCGCGATGTGGTGCCCCTGCGGCTCGATGTGGATGTTTACGTCAATGGCGCCGTCGCGCAGTTCGCGGATCTGGTCTTCCAATTCGCTGGCCTGGCGATGGGCCTCGCGCAAGCTCAGATTCTCGTCCACTTCGACGTGCAACTCGATAAAAAGGCGGCCGTCCTGCTGCGATGCATGCACGTCGTGAATCGCCAGTCCCATGCGCTGGGCGAGCGCGCGAATGGCCTCGAAAAGATGTTCGCCAACGGGCGCGCGCGGCTCCACGTGCACCATCACATCAGAAGGAACAATTTCGCCGATGCGCTTCTCGATGGCGTCGGTCAGCGCATGTACCTGTTCGAGGCTGGCGGACCGCGCCACGCTGACGGTGGCGTCCACGAAGTGACGGTTGCCGGCGCGGCGCACGCGCACGCGCACGACATCGAGCACGCCGGCCATTCGTTCGAGCGCCAGGGCGATCTCCTGTTGCAACCCCTTGGGCGCCGCGTCCAGGAGCGCGTCTAAGGTGCGCCGGCCAAGCTGCGAGCCAACCCATAAGACCACGGCGGCGACCGCCAGGCCGGCGAGCGCGTCCGCGTAGACGAGCCACGGCAGATCCCAGGTTTCGCCGGCCCACACCAGCCCGATACCCACGATGACCACGGTGGTGCTCCATACATCGGTCGAAAAATGCAACGCGTCGGCTTCGAGCGCTTCACTTGAATACTTTCTCGCGGCTTCCCGGAGGGCCCGCGCTCGTGTGAGGTCGATGGACAGTGCGACGAGCAGCACTACAATGGCCATCACGCTCGGCTGGATATGCACGGTGCGGAAAAACAGCCGGTCGAACGCCTCGTAAATGATGTACAGGGCCGTCAGCGCCAGCAGACCGGTCTCGACAAATGCGGAGAAATTCTCGAATTTCCCGTGACCATAGGGATGGCGCTCGTCGGCGGGCTGATCGGAGACGCGAATCGAGAGGAAGGTAATGATGGCGGCAAGCAAGTCGAGCCCGGAGTGCAGCGCTTCGGATAGCACGCCAAGACTGCCCGTCCGCACAACCAGAAAAGCCTTCAAGGAAACCAAAAGCGTGGCGGAGCCCACGCTCAGAAGCGCAGCGCGCTTCTTCCCACGCGCCTCCTCGATTGGAGCAACGCTTTCCATCGAGGACTAGACTACCCCAGATTCCATATTCCCCTCGAGCGACAGGGAAGAACACCGAGCTAGGAATCGAATGGATTATTTCGCTGCCGTCATGGGGGGTGGCGGCAGCAGCGCAAGCCGTTTGGCTTCGGCGCGCTCGCCCCGCGCCTCCACTTCGTCGAAGAGCAAAGAAGGCGCGACGATCGAAGCAGGCAAGCCCACTTGCGCCGAGCCAAACGCGCTGAAGGCCGTGCCGGCGAAGTTACCCTGGCTTTGCACATGATTGAAAACAAAGTCGTCGTTGCCGATCCCGGCGATGTTCCGCAGCGTGCGCGTACTCAAGCCGACGAGGCGCGCTCCCCGGACCATTTCTTCGCGGCCGGTATCGGGATAAACGCGATAGACGATCAACGGCAGCCGGTCGCCTGTTCCCGCGCCGCCCCCGAAGCTCGCCAGCAGTTCCGAGAAATCGTCCTGGTGGAGCAAGCTCAGGGCCGGATTGTCCATCTCGCGAATCACCAGGCAGTACTTCTCGCGTTCGGATTGTTTCTCCTCCCGGCATTGCTTCAGGAATTTCTTGCGCAAATCGTCGGGCGAAACCGCTTCGGTCGAAGAAAAGATCAAATTGCTCATGGTGGGCTTGGCGTCGCTCAAAAACGCGGAGCGCCCGTGGCCGTTCGACTGCTCGAAATCCGAACCGGGACGGCGCGACATGAGCTCGCCCTTAAGAACCCCGTTTTCGACCAAGGTGATTTTCTGGCCGCGCACGCCTTGTTCATCCACGGTGTATCCGCCGACGAGCCGGCTGCCCTTGAACTCTTTTGCTCCCGGGTCGTCCACGAGCGTCACGCTCGGCGCCAAAACCCGTGTACTAATGCGCCCGACCCAGTCGCTCTTCCCTCCCAGTCCGGTCAGCATTTGTTCGAGCACCGGGCTGAAGGATATGGGTGGCCTCGCTCCGTTGATCGCCGGGCTCAACACCTGTGCCAGCAGCGATGCCGCCGCGCGTGCTTCAAACAGCACCGGCCCGGTGTAATCCTGCGCCGGGGGCGCCGAGCGCAGGGCCATTAATTCCGTGCAGGTGACGTTCAGGCCCTTGCGGACCCCGTCCACGTTCGGCAGGTCCGCGGGGCGAACGGCGTAGGTCGCATAATAATGATTCACCGGTACGCCATCGTCGGCCACGGCGTTCATGCCCGCCTCGATGGCCGCAAAGCTGCGATTCTCGCGGATCTCCGTCCCTTCGCTAGTGAGCAGGTATTCGGTCGCGTAAACCAGGTAATAGCTGACGCGCGACTCGTGGATTTGCGAGAACGCGCGCATCACCGCGGAGCTGTCCCGCGCTTCCTGTTCCCAGTTGCGGTTGGTCCAGTTCGGGGTCTCAAGCGGCTGGATCAGCTCGACAGGCTCGGTCTTTGAAAAATCGTCGATATCTGATTGCCGCGCCAGGCTGCTGAGGTAGCCTTTCTTCTTCGAGTAAGTATCGAGCGCTTCCTTGAACGCCTGATCGGTTGCGATCCACAAGTCCTGCCGCAGCGAGTCGTAATCGCGGTCGACGCCCACCTGGCCCGTCGGACCGATGAAGCCTCGAAAAACGTCGTCGCTAACGAAGTTCGAGCTGTCCAGTTTGTAGCTCCCCACGCGCGCTTGCACATTCATAAAGCGGTTCCGCGCATGCGTGCTCGTAAGCAAATCGCCGAACTCGGCCACCACTTCGCGCACGTCCAGATCGACCAAGCGGTATTCGATGTAAAACGGCCGTACCGTTTGATCGGTGTTGGGAATCTGCAATTCCAGTCGGGCCTTCGAACGGGCCATTTCATCTCGCATGGCCTGAAGGGTATGGTCGTTATCCTGTTGCGCCCGCGCGAGCTCGGAGCTCGCACAGCTCAAAACCGCCAAGAGAAATGCCGCTTTCGCCATTCTTCCCGCGCGCCTCACTTTGCCCCTCCCGTCTTGACTGTGTCATGGGCGGGCGGCGGCAGAATCGGCGGCCGGTCGGTCGAAGTTTCCTTTTTCTGCACTTCCATTTCGGAAATGAGAATCGCGGGCGAAGCGGCCGCCACCGGAACGGACCCGGATTCGGCGCCGCAATAGCCGTTGAACACTTCCGGCTTGTCGCCCGTGGCCACGATCTTGGTCAAAGCGGCCAGCGGCGTGCCCACGATGTCCACTCCCCGCACGAGTTCATCGGGCCGGCCATCAGGAAAGACCTCGTAAACCACCAGCGGCTGCACCTGAAAAGCCTGCGGCTGCCCCCGCCCGGTGAAGGTGAATCCCCCGGCGATGTCGTCGATCAGCAGCCCGTATGGTTTGTGTTGTTCCCTGATCAATTCGATGAATTTCCCTCGAAGCTCCGCGTTGCTCACCGTTTTGCTGCTTTGCACGATGAGGTTGCCCTGCCGCGAAACCGGTGTCGCGCCAAGCTGCCTCCGTCCGTGCCCGTTCGAGTGCGGAAAGCCCACCAGCGGCGACCGCGACATCTCGAAACTCTTCAACACCCCGTGATCGACCAGCGTCACGCGCTCGGCCGGCACGCCTTCGTCATCAAACTGGTAGTAGCCGAGCAAATCCTGCCCTCCCAGCTTCCTCATGGTGGTGTCGTCGGTGATGCTCAGGAAAGGCGGCAGAATTTGCTCTCCGACTTTTTTCGAGAAGGTTTGTCCTTCGCTCACGTCTTTTTGCCGGTGGCCTTCCGCGCGGTGGCCAAAAACCTCGTGGAAGAACACCGCGGCGGCGCGTCCCGTGAGCAGCGCCGGGCCAACGGTTGGGTCGACAATCGGCGCCTTGATCAGCCCTTCCAGCTCCTTGCGCATGGTCGCTTCGGCAGCGTACACGGCCTTGTCATCCGGCGCTTCTTTCGGATCCACCCAGTCAAAGTTGTAATAGCGGTCGATGTCCATCCCGTCGGGCGCCTTCCCCTGGATAAACAGTTCCAACCGGTAGCGCACCTGTCCGAACTGCAGTTGCGTCCCTTCGCTGGTCACTTGCAGCACGTTTTGCGCCTGCGCGCTGAAGGTCACGATGGAATTGATGATGGCCGCCGATTCGCGAAAGGCTTTCGTGTACGCGCGCACTTTGGCTTCCCACGGCGTGCGGTCCACGTTGATGGAAACCTGCGGCGAGATGGAAACGTGCGGCTGCTCGCGGGAAAAATCCGGGGCCTTGCCCTCGACCGTTTCTACCTTCACTTCTTTTCCCGTCTTGATCTTAATCAGCGCTTCTTCGGCGGCGCGGTACTGTTTGTCGGTTTCGAGCCAGGCGGAGCGGCGCAGCACTTCGGGGTCGTTATCCACGGGCACGGCCACGACCGGGTTGTCGCTTTGTACTTGCCGTTCCCCGACCTTGTGGGTGTCATCCAGCTGGTAGCTGCCGGCGCGCACCGAAACCTCTAGATAGCGGTTGCGCACCGCCCTGCTGTCGAGCAATGCTCCGTTCGAACCCGAGACGTCCACTCTCTGCGTGTCGGTGACCGCATATCCGATGTAATACGCCGCAGGGTCCTGGGCGCCGTAGGTCTTCATCGAGCGGTCGAGTTCCGCCTGGAGCGCTCCGAGCAACGGTGAACGCTGCGCCTGGGCGTCCGGCGGGTAAGCCGCGGCCTTCGGCGCAAACAGCGTAGCCAAGCCCGCGAGGAGACCCAGCCCAATAAGATAGGAAGCCCATGCACTTCGCTTGGCATTATTCAAGGGGAAACCTCATTCTCTTTGACGGGACTCGCGAAACATTCAGTGTACGCTAATGGAGAGGGCGTGCCAAACACCGCGGACGCAATCTTTCCTTCCCGACAATTCGTTTGACGGCTGGTTTGTTCTTTCCGTTGCACGCCGGGCGGGAAGCTGCGCTTTGCCGCGATGAGGGTAAAGCCGACAACCTGGCGCTCGAGCGCAAGCTTGGTTTAGGGGTTTATTATAGGCGCGCTCGCTCAGCAAGCTTTGCTGGCGATACAGCCATTCTGGGGCGGCTTCGTGCCGCCGCCGCGGGTCAATCCCACACCCAACCCCGTTCCGACCGCTCCCGCGAGGATTCCGACCGTTCCCCACACGCCAAGGTGCGGGTGCGGCCCGGCTCGGGCGGTTGCGCCCGACGGCGCGCCTGCGTTGGTGTCGTTGCTCGAGGTCACCAGCACGTCGAGGGTGGCTTGCTGTGGCGGCAACGGCGCGGAATTGTCACCGCTGCGCACGCTGGTCATCTGCCCGGCCTTGGCCATCACACAAACACCGGCAAGGTTGCAGACCTTCACGAGCCCTTCGAATACGATCACGTTCATCGCGTTGTTCGCATATTCCACAAAAAAATCCGTGCCCACGACGCCCGCGACGCCGGCTGCGGTGCGTAGCTCGAATTTCCCGTCGGGCTTCGTGATTTTTTGCGCCTGCGTCCGCAGCTTTCCATAAGTGAGCTCGAGTTCGGTTTGCTGCGCGCCCGCATCATGCTTGATCACCTGGATGGAGGAATCCGAGCCAACGTTGAGCACCGAACCGTCGTCGAGCGCGATGCGCGCCCGCGCACTCACCTGGGTGTTTACGAGGTCTTGCCAGTTCACAACCGTCTTGGCCGCGGCAGGAATGGTTTTGCCGCTGCGCGCAAGGTTCACCGCCGGGATCACCCGCGAAACCTCGCCCGCGCGCGGCCCCGTCCCCGCGGGAGCTGCCGAGCTATCGCAAGGCATCGCCACGAGCCAGGAAAGCAGCATCGCCAAAGCCATGGCACACGGAGACTTCTTGATCATCATCTTGGCTTCTCCTCGGAGCACGACCCTATCTATCGTTGTTACCGGAGGCCCGCAGAACTGTCAATCGCTCTGAGGAAGCCGCTTGTCCACTCTCTACCCGACCGCGAGGACAGGAAAGGTGGTGTGGTTTCCCCGCGCAAGGTCATTCCTGCGGTTTCCTAATCCCCACGCTTTTCGCTTTTCTTCCGCCTCCGCCCGATAGTGGGTTCTATGGCGACCTGGGATTTTTCGGTGCTGAAAGAGATTGCGTTTCGAGAAAGCCGCGGGCTCGAATTCCGCGCGGAGATCTTCAACCTCTTGAGCCGCGCCAATTCCAATACGCCCAATCTGATCGCTTTCACTCCATCGGGCGTTTCCGGCACGGCCGGAGCCATCAGCAGCACTTCCACTACTTCGCGCCAGGTGCAATTCGCGCTGGAGCTTCACTGGTAGGGAGAAGCCTTGCTCGACTATGCCCGGGCTTCGGCCGGTACCGATCGGCGGAGGGTTTGGTTCCCGGCGCCGGAAAGGACATCTTCCAAAAGTTTGCCTGAGGCGCAAGAAATGCGAACGACACGATGGTCTTTCCGCGGCCCCCTGGCCGAAGAGACACCACTCGGCATTCCGCTTTCTGCTTGCTGTGCTCGTTAGCCAGGATGAGTGTCTGCCCGACCGACAAGGGGACGTCCAGAACCGTAAGCCCACCGTGCCCGCTCACGGAAAGAGAGCGGGTCCGGGTCTTGAACCTCTGGTTTTGTCCATCGATTCCTTGCACGGTCAAATCGACGAAGACGGATACGCGGACGGTTCGACGGCGTTCGCCGTTCCGACAGTGAAGGGTGGCCATGATCAAGTCCTCTGCTTTCTGCGAATCTCGAGGCTCTTACTGCTTGTCGCTCTGACGAGCCGGGAACCTAAGCTCGAATCCGGGTTGCGACGTTGACTTCTAGCACCAGGTGCTGGTTCGCATGAGAGTAGTCTTGGCCGTTTCCAGGTGGAATAGCTTGTCGGTACCAAACGCGGGTTCCGCCCGGGCAGTACCTTCCGGCCAGCACTCTCCGAGCCTACCTCCTACGCCAACCTTTCACTGGCTTCCAGCTTTTAGAAATCCGAGCTCCCTGCCGGCATTGATTCGGGAGGAGCCGCGCGAACCGTTTTCCCCGGTTCCTCGAGGTAAACATGCGGGAACTTTTCAGCGGCCGTTTCCGTACCTTTTAGTGCAGGCGGTTCCCAACATGCGCCCGGAAGGGCGCTTCCTTAGAGAAGAAGGAGCAGGGTATGGACGGACAACTGATCGGATTGGTGGCGGTCATTTTGGGGATGGGGATTCCTCTCGGCGCCCTTTACACCTATTACCGAGTTCGCAAGCTGCGGAGCGAAGAGCGACTCGCCGCCATCGCGCGGGGAGCCACGATTCCCGTTGAGCCCGAGTTGAACCAGGCGGCGCGTTCGCGCCGGGCGGGCATTTTGCTCGTGAGCGGCGCCATCGGCTATATCCTGGCGTTCGGGCTGATCGCGCAAATTCAGGCGGACCGTGACGTGTGGACCGCCGCGGCGCTCGGCATCATTCCCTTGGCCGTGGGCGTCGGCTATTTCGTCGATTGGAAACTGATTCACCGCGAAGCCGGGACGTAAGCCTCCCGCTCGCGCTGCTGTTGCTTGAAGGCGGGATCCCTTTCCGCTTCGAAAGCGGTCTCGCCTTTTTGTTGCCGATCATCTTTTGTTGCTGATCATCGATTACCGGAATTTACGGCGTGCGCTGCTGATCTGCCACCAGGACGCCTGCCTCGGCATAGTTGGTCGTCGGGAGGTCGTGAAAGGAGACGTGAATATTTTCGCGTTTGGCCTTGCCGTCCTCGATCAACACCGCGGTAACACGCTCGGCGATCTTTCGCTTTTGTTCCGGGCTGCGTCCTTCGACCCAGGTAATCTCGACGTGCGGCATTCCTTCCTCCTTAGAACAAATGACTCACGCTTCCTTACGCGCCCCTCGAAACAGGGCCTCCGCATTCTAGCCGCTTTTCTCCATTCCCTTTGGCATGGTCCCGGAACCGGCGCTCGGCAAGGCCCGAGATGGCTCTGTGATAGAATGAGCGTTCCATGCATCCGGCGATTCCCCATCTGATTGAGCTGCAGCGGGTAGACCATCAGATGGCCGTCCTTCGCGCGGAACTGGAATCCTTCCCCAAGCGGCTCCGCGAAGCGGACACCAAGCTCAGCGGCGCCCGCGCGGAAATCGCCTCTGCCAAAGACGCGCTTGCGAAGATCACCACCGAGCGCAAGAAGTTCGAATTCGCAGGCCAGGAATGGAAGGACCGCGTTCGGAAATACCGCGACCAGAGCGGCGCGGTGAAGACCAACGACGCCTATCGCGCGCTCCAGCATGAAATTTCGAATGCCGAGGCGGAAATCGCCAAAGCCGAAGACCGCCAGCTCGAGGTCATGATGAGAGCGGAGGAGGTGGAGCGGCGCCTCAGGCTCGCGGAATCCCGGCTGAAAGAAACGGAAGAAAGCCTCGCGGCAGAGAGAAAAACCATCGAAGCGCAAGCAGGCGAGATCAGAAAACAGCTGGAAGCTTCGACCGCCGAGCGTGAAAAAATCATCGCGCCCGTGCCGGAAGATTTGCGCGATCTCTACGCGCGCATCGCCAGGCGCCATGGCGGCACGGCCCTGGCGCAGGTGCGCGAAGATCAGTGCCGCGGCTGCGGCCTGCGCGTCTTGCCGCACATCGTGCAGGAGCTGCGCTCGGAAACCAGCGAAGAAGTCTACCGCTGTGAAAGCTGCGGCCTCATTCTCCATTCGCTCGAGCCGGTCCCGTACGCCAAAACGGCGGGCGGCTCCGCGAAAGCCGCTTCACCGCCGTCCACCAGCTGATGCCGCGCCGTCCTCCTACTACCCGAGGCAAAAGCCTCTTCAGCGATGCCGCTCCGGAGACGAAGCCTGCCGCCGCGGCGGCCCATCGCGCCAACATTGACGGCGCCTCGCGCGGCAATCCCGGCCCGGCGGCCTACGGCGTGGTCATTCGGGATGCGCGCGGCGAAGCCGTCGCCAAGCTTAAGAAGTACATCGGCCGGTTTACCAACAACGTCGCGGAATACTACGGTCTCATCGCGGCCATGGACTATGCGCACGCGCACGGTATTCGCGCGATTCGCGTCGTGAGCGATTCCGAGCTGCTCGTCAAACAGATGCGCGGGCTGTATAGAGTAAAGAGCGCCGATCTCCAGCCGCTCTACGAACGCGCGCAGAAAATGTCGGCGGGATTCGACTCGTTCCGCATCGAGCACGTTTATCGCGAGCAGAACCGCGAAGCCGACGCCCTTGCCAACGAGGCCCTCGACGAGACCGAAGGCAAGCCGCCCAATCCGCCCGCGGCAAAGTCCGAATCTCCGGAGAGGGCCCTGCCGCGGCGCATCCCCGCGCGTTTTCGCGGCGGCGTGCTCTACCTTCTCGAAGACGTTGGCCTGCCCGATGGCACGGTCGTCGAAGTTTCCATTTTTCCGCTGCAAAAACGCGAATCGTCCTAGCGTCGACGGCAAACCGAAAAGCCTACTTCAGCAGATAGGAGCGATACAGCGTGTCGCGCTGGGCGGGAATGAAGCCGGCGTCGGAAATGATGCGGCGCAGCTCGCCTTCGTTGGTGCGGTTTTTCACGCCGGCGGCGAACACCACGTTCTCTTCGATCAAGATGCTCCCGACGTCATCGGCCCCGAATTGCAGGCCCACCTGGCAAACCTTGATTCCCGGGGTGAGCCAGCTCGACTGGATGTGATCGATGTTGTCGAGATAGAGTCGGCTGACGGCCAGCGTTTTCAGATAATCGACCGCCGTCGTCTCCTGCACTTTTTTGCCGAGCGCGGTATTCTCGGCGGCAAACATCCAGGGGATAAACGCGGTAAACCCGCCGGTGTCTTCCTGGATGCGCCGGATGCGCTCGAAGTGATTGACGCGGTGGCGGAGCTCTTCGCCGCACCCGAACATCATGGTCGCCGTGGTGCGCAATCCGAGCGAGTGCGCGATGCGGTGCACTGCCTCCCACTCGTCGCTGGTGCATTTGAGGCGCGCGATTCGGGCGCGCACTTCGTCGTCGAGAATTTCCGCGCCGCCCCCGGGAATGGACGCGAGGCCCGCGTCCATCAGCCGCTCGATCGTCTCGCGGATGCCGATTTCCGACACTTCCGCGATCGACAGAATTTCCGGCGCGGAAAAACAATGCAGATGCACTTGCGGGTAGCGGGCCTGCAAAGAGCGCAGCAGATTTTCGTAGTAGCCGATCTGCAGGTCCGGGTGCAAGCCGCCCTGCAGCAGAATGCCCGTGCCGCCGAGCTCGAGCATCTCCTCGATCTTTTTGTAGATTTCCTCGAACGGCAGAAGGTAGCCGTCTTTCGCGCCGAGCGGGCGGTAAAACGCGCAAAACGAACAGTATTCGGTGCAGAAATTCGTGTAGTTGATGTTGCGATCGATCTGATAGGTGACCACGCGCGGATCGTTTTTCTCGAGCCGCATTTGATGCGCTTCCATGCCGAGGCCGAGGAGGTCCTCGGATTCCAGCATTTCGAGTGCTTGTTGTTTTGTCAGTGCCAAGGTAGGTCCTTTTTTGCCTGGAACGGTCCTTTGAAAACAGACGGCTACAGTTTCACGGCCTCGGATTTTGCGGCGGCCCAGTGGATGGCTTCGGCTTTCCGAATGAGGCCGAGTTTCGCCGCGTGCTCGAAATAGAGTTCCAGCCCGCGGCGGTTTTCCGCATCGAGCGAAAAGTCGATGTTGTCGCGCAAGTAGGATTCGAGCGCGCGCTGGGGCAGTTCGAGATCCCGGGCCGCTTCATAGCTGATTTCGCCGAGATGCGCGAGGCCGAAATCGCGCGAAGCCAGAAAATCCGCCCCGAGTTCCGCGGTGGCCAGCTCGCGGCCGAGGGCCCAGACCGCCAGAACCGCAGGCCGTCGCGTCAGGGCGCGCCACTCGCCGACCACATCCGAAACATAAAGCAATTCGCAACTGGTGATGCCGAGCGTGGCGGCCGGGCACACGGTTTGGCCGGGCGCGCCCGGCCAACCGTCTTTCGCGATCCCCAGCGAAATGCGCAGAGCGGGGTCGCCGATGATCAGCGCAGCGTCGGCGATATCGAGCATTTCCGGCAGATCGGGAAGCGCCTCGGAGAATTCGGGCGCGATGCGCCACTTCTCGGCGCACAAGATGCGCGTCAGAACCTGGGTGCTGCGCGAGCTGCTGTCCAGCGCGAAAGTTCGGACTTGCTCGATGGGCTTTTTCGCCACGATGAGCAGGCTGCGCACCTGATGCTTTGACGCGATGGCCATGTCCGGCAAGATGGCCAGGCCGGGGATGCGCTGGTACTCGATGGCCGGGATGATGGCCACGTCCGCGCGGCCGGCGCGCAAGTCGTCGGCGCACTCGGAGGGCACGGTAAACGACAGGTCGTACTTGCCCTGGAGCGGGCCGTTGGTGAAGCCCCAGACGAGCGGCGCGGTGTTCAGGTATTGCACGATGGAGATGCGTAGTTTCCTCACCATGCGCGTGTCCGTAAGACCGGCTCAGTATAACAGAGGCGATTTTGCCAGGTGAGCCGCGACGGGAATTTAGAAAGATTCGGCGGCATTGAAAAGTTTGAACGACGTGGCCCGCGATTGGCGGTGGGAAAGACGTCTGTGGCTTCTGGGTCTTTGCATGTGGAGCGACAGCAATTCTGGCCACAGAGCTAAGAGCGTAAATTCGATCAGAAGATCTGCAGCGGCGCGACTTTGGGTTGACAGAGAACCTGCGGTTGGCATGTCGACGATGTTGCGACGCAAAGGTAAATGGCCAGCTACTGGGCGACGAATGCGCCCTGGCATCAGCAGGCTCGAGTGTTAGCCATTCGCCCAGTTCTCATGTACAACCATGTGTTGCGTTCGGAGGTTTTTCCAACATGTTAAAACATTCGCGCTGGTTTTTATTTCCTTTGCTTGTTTGCTTCCTTGCGAACTGCGTTCTGGCCGTTCCCCATTCGGCACCGGCAATCACGGAAAGGAGCCGGGCTGAATCCCGGGCTCTCGACGCTGCCCACCTAGGAGCGGCCCCGGAAAAGGCGGCGCGGAGGCTGGCCAGCGAGGAGACCGCCCAAACGCCGGGGGAAAACGCGGCACAGGGCGCGACGCCGACGCCGACGATTGCGGAGAAGACGGCTGGGATCGAGAAGCTGCCGGGGTACTTCAATCTGTACTGGGACGCGAAGCAGGGAAAGCTGTGGCTCGAGGTTGACAAGTGGGGAACCGAATTTCTCTACCAGAGCGGGTTGCCGGCGGGGATTGGATCGAACGACATTGGGCTCGACCGCGGGCAACTGGGCGCGACGCGCATGGTGCGTTTTGACCGCAGCGGACCGAAAGTGCTGCTCGTCCAGGAGAATCTCGAATACCGCGCCCTGAGCCAGGACCCGGACGAGCGACGCGCCGTGCGCGATTCGTTTGCCGAGTCGGCACTGTGGGGATTCACGGCAGCCGCGGAAGAAAAGGATCGCGCGCTGGTGGATGCGACGGATTTTTTCCTGCGCGACGCACATCACGTTCCGGAAGCGCTGCGGCGGACCAAGCAGGGAGCCTACCGGCTCGACCTCTCCCGCTCGGCGATCTATTTGCCACGGACGAAGAATTTTCCGCTGAATACGGAAGTGGAGGCCACGCTTACCTTTACTGGCGAGGAGCCGGGCCCGTGGGTGCGTCAGGTGACGCCATCGCCTGAGGCCATTACCGTGCGCGAGCATCATTCGTTCGTGCAATTGCCCCCGCCGGGCTACAAGCCGCGCGAATACGACGCGCGCGCGAGCTTCTTCGGCATCCAGTACCTGGACTACGCCACGCCCATCGGCGAGCCGATCGTAAAACGCTTCATCGCGCGGCACCGGCTGGAGAAAAAGGAACCCAAGGAGGCCATGAGCGAGCCGGTCGAGCCCATCGTGTATTACCTGGACCGCGGCGCGCCCGAGCCGATTCGCTCGGCGTTGCTCGAAGGGGGCCGCTGGTGGAACCAGGCGTTTGAAGCGGCCGGCTACAAGAACGCCTTCCGCGTGGAACTGCTGCCGGAAGGCGCGGACATGATGGATCTGCGCTACAACGTGATCCAGTGGGTGCATCGCGCGACCCGCGGATGGTCGTATGGCGCGGGGGTCATCGATCCCCGCACGGGCGAGATCATCAAAGGACAGGTCACGCTTGGTTCGCTGCGCGTGCGGCAGGATTATTTGATTGCCGAGGCGCTCCTCGCGCCGTACGAAAAGGGTAAGCCGGTCTCGCCGAAGATCGAGCAGATGGCGCTCGCGCGGCTGCGGCAGCTGGCGGCGCACGAGGTGGGCCACACGCTGGGGCTCGAGCACAACTATTCCGCGAGCACGGTGAACCGCTCTTCGGTGATGGATTATCCGCCGCCGTACGTCAAGCTGGACGCAGGCGGCGTACCGGATTTGTCCGACGCCTACGCGATGGGAATTGGCGAGTGGGACAAAGTGTCGATTGCCTATGGGTATCAGGATTTTCCCCCGGGCGTGGACGAACATGCGGCACTCGACAAAATCCTGAAGGACGCCTTCGCGCGGGGGTTGCGCTTTTTGACGGATCAGGACGCGCGGCCTGCGGGCTCTTCGAGCAGCCTTGCGCATCTGTGGGACTCCGGCACGAATGCAGTGGATGAATTGCGCCGGTTGCTCGAGGTGCGAGTCGCGGCGCTAAAGCGCTTCGGCGAGAACAACATTCGCGAAGGTGCGCCGATGGCCACCCTCGAAGACGTGCTGGTGCCCTTGTACTTGATGCATCGGTATCAGGTGGAAGCGGCAAGCAAAGTAGTGGGAGGGATGGACTATACGTTTGCGCTGCGCGGGGATGGGGAGACGCCAACGCAAATCGTCGCGCCTGCCGAGCAGCGGCGCGCGCTGGCGGTGGTGCTGGCTACGCTCAGGCCCGATGTCCTGGCGCTGCCGGAATCGCTGCTCGAAATGATTCCGCCGCGTCCACCGGAATATGAGCGCGGGCGGGAACACTTCAAGATTCGCACGAGCCCCGTGTTTGACGGGTTGGCTCCGGCGGAGGCCGCGGCCGAGCACACGCTCGGGTTTTTGTTTAATGCGGAGCGCGCGGCGCGGCTCGTGGAATTTCATTCGCGCAACGGCGAGAATCCGGGTCTCGAGGAGGTGCTCGATGTGCTTCTGCGGGCGACGTGGAAGGCCCCTCATGGCCAGGACTACAACGCGCAAATCGCGGGTGTTGTTGACAACGTGGCGTTATATGACCTGATGGCGCTCGTAGCCAACGATCACGCGAGCGAAGAAGTGCGGGCGATTTCAAGCCAGGCACTCGACGAGCTTTATGTTTGGCTGAATGCGCACAAGGGCATGATAGAGCCGATTGCCGACCAGGCGCACATTTCGTTTGCGTTGCGGCAAATCGAGCAGTTTCGGAAGGATCCCAAGAAAATCGACCTGACGCCGCCCGCGGAGCCCCCGGACGGGCAGCCCATCGGAACCGACGACGACTGGGAATGGCCGAATTGATTTTTTTGTTCAGCCGCGGTCGTGACAAAACGACCCGGTCGGTCGTCTATAGCTATTGAGGAGGGGTCCCATGCGTTCATGCACTTTTTGCCTGATTTTCGCCTCAGCCTTGATCGTGGTTGGCCTGGCGGCTGCGCCGGCCGCACCGCGTCATCATTCCGTGAACCTTTCCGGCGGGCACCGAGAGCCCGCCAACGATTGCTCCGATCTTCGCATTCGCTTTGACGACCGCGATGCGGTGGTGCGCTCGGAGACGCGCACGCTCAGCAAAGCGGAAACTCCCGTGTTGCGGGTCCATCCGCACGCGAATGGCGGAACGCAGGTGGTGGGATGGGACCAGAACCATTATTCGGTGACGGCGTGCAGGGCGGTGGCGGCCGGAGACGACGCCGAGAGCATGCTGTCCCAAATCACCATGTCCATCGACAATGGCAGTATTTCGACCCACGGCCCATCGGCCGAGGATGGCCAGTGGACGGTGTATCTGCTGATTCGCACGCCGAAGTCCGCGACGGTCGAACTCGACACGATGAACGGGCCGATTTCCTTGTACGACGTCGACGGCAAATTGACCGCGCACGCGCACAACGGGCCGATCAGTCTCCGCAACTTCTCGGGAGACGGGGAGGTTAGCGCTGTGAACGGCCCGATCAGCGTCGAAGGCAGCAGCGGCAGCCTGCGTATCCGAACCGAGAATGGGCCGATCAACGTGGATCTGAAAGGAACGAGCTGGAACGGCAGCGGACTTTCCGCCGATGCCCAAAACGGTCCGGTGACGCTGCGCGTGCCGAGCGGATTCCAGTCCGGCTTCGTGGTGGAATCGACCAATCATGCGCCGATGAGCTGCCGCGCGAGCATTTGCGACGGCGCTCGCAAAACTTGGGACGACGAGCATCGCCGAATCGAGTACGGCTCGTCGCCGGCGGTCGTGCATCTGTCTACGGTGAATGGGCCGGTGTCGGTTGAAGAAGGGCGCGACTGACGTTTGGCCGGGGTTCGCCCGAGGCAAGACTCGAATCAGATGATTCTTGCGGGGCCGTGGACGCCGTCGCGCCCTTGCAGATAAAATTTGACGCATGCCGCTTGAAGCACGCGTCGCCCATGGTTTGACGGAATCCGAGGCCGCCCGGCTGGCGCGCGAAGTGTATGGGTTGGAGGCATCGGCGCGGGCGCTTCCCGGCGAATACGACGAGAATTTTCATCTGATTGCAGCGCCTGGCCGCGCCTTCGTCCTGAAGGTGATGCATCCGGCGCGCGAGCCCTCGTTCATCGACCTGCAATCGAAGGCGCTGGTGCATCTCGCCTCGCGCGCGCCGCAACTCCCCCTGCCGCGCGTGCTGCCGAATCGCAACGGCGAGCTCTTCTCGGAAACGATTGCTGCGGATGGCTCGAAGCGGCTGGTTTGGCTGCTGAGCTTTTTGAAAGGAACCCTTCTTGCCAAAGTGCGCCCGCACGCCCCGGAGCTGCTTCGCGACTTGGGCCGCTTGCTTGGCGAGATGGACGCCGCTTTGCAGTCGTTCGAGCATCCCGCAGCGCATCGCGAGCTGAAATGGGATTCCTCGCGCGCGGCCTGGATCAAGGAGTACATCCCCCAGATTGCCGGGGCCGCGCGGCAGGCGCTGGTCGAAAAGTTCCTTGCACTTTATCGAGGGGAAGCCCTGGCGCGCATGCCACGCTTGCGGCGAAGCGTGATTTACGGGGATGCCAACGATTACAACGTTTTAGTGAGCGACCCGTGGCCGCAGCCGCGCAAAATCGCCGGAGTGATTGATTTTGGCGACATGCATCACGGGTTGACGGTTTCCGAACCAGCCATCGCGGCGGCCTACGCGATGCTCGGAAAAGCGGATCCGCTAAGCGCCGCGGCCGAAGTCGTTGCCGGCTATCACCGCGCTTTTCCGCTCGAGGAAGAGGAAGTGGCGGCGCTCTTTCCGTTGATGGCGGTGAGGCTGGCGGTGAGCGTGACGAATTCGGCGGACCGCAAAAAAGTGAAGCCGGGTGATGCGTATGTGACCGTCAGTGAAGAGGCGGCCTGGCATGCGCTCGAGCAGCTCGCAAAAATTCACCCGCGCTTTGCCCACTACACGCTTCGCGCCGCGTGCGGAAGCACGCCGGTCCCCAAGGCAGAGAAGATCGAGCGCTCGATCGAGGAAGACGGGAAAGCTGCGGCGTCCGTCCTGGACGTAGATGTGTGGACCGAAGCGCGTCTCGTGTTTGATCTTGGTGTCAGCAGCTTGCTTCTCGGAGCGGATCCCGGTGCGTCGGAAACCCCGGCGCTGACAGAAGCGATATTTGGCGAGATGAAGCGAGCGGGCGTGCGCGTGGGCGTCGGGCGTTACAACGAAGCGCGACCGCTGTACCGCTCCGCGCGTTTTGGGAGCGTGGACAATCCGGTCGGGGAGCGTCGCACGATTCATTTGGGAATGGACCTCTTTGTTGAGCCGGGCACGGCGGTGCGGGCACCGCTCGAGGGCGAGGTCCACCTTCTCGCAAACAATCGAGCCCCGCAGGATTACGGTCCGCTGGTGATTTTGCGGCACCACACAAGCGACCGAGAAGAGTTCTTCACGCTGTACGGACATCTCGCAGGAAAGACGCTTGGCGGCCTTAAGGTTAGCCAGCGAATTTCTCGCGGCGAGGAGGTTGGCCGCGTCGGGACCTGTGAGGAGAATGGCGGCTGGCCGCCGCATGTTCATTTCCAGATCATTCTCGATCTGTTGGATCTTGGCGCGGACTTTCCCGGAGTCGCTTACGCTTCCGAGCGAGCGGTGTGGACAAGCCTTTCTCCGGATCCGAATCTCCTGCTGGGCATTCCCAGGGATTGCTTTCCGGCCGAGGAAAGGGAGACTCTCGAGAAGCGGCGCGTGCTGCTGGGAAAGAACTTGAGCCTTTCCTACGAGCGCCCGCTGAAAATCGTGCGCGGGTGGATGCAGTATCTCTACGACGATACCGGGCGCGCGTATCTCGACGCATACAACAATGTGCCGCTGGTGGGGCACAGCCATCCGCGGGTGGTCCGCGCGGTCGCAGAGCAGCTTAGTTTGCTCAATACCAACACGCGTTATTTGCACGACAATGTGATTCGCTACGCCGAGCGGCTGACCGACAAGCTGCCTGAACCGCTGCGCGTGTGTTTTTTTGTGAATTCCGGGAGTGAAGCCAACGAGTTGGCGCTGCGGCTCGCGCGGGCGCACACCGGCCGCGAAGACGTGATCGTGCTCGAGCACGCCTATCACGGGCACACCAGCGCGCTTGTCGACATCAGCCCTTACAAATTCAACGGGCCGGGCGGGCGGGGGAAGAAGCCGTGGGTGCATGTGGCGCCGCTCGCGGACGATTACCGCGGCCGCTACCGGCGGGACGACCGGGCAGCCGGCTCGAAATACGCGGGCCACGTTCGGGAGATTCTCGAAGGCACACGCAGCGAAGGCCGTGGCGTCGCCCTGTTCATCGCGGAAAGTTTGCCAAGCGTCGGCGGACAGATTGTTTTTCCGCCGGAATATCTCGAAGAAGTTTACCGACACGTGCGCGCCGCGGGCGCGGTGACGATCGCCGATGAAGTGCAGGTCGGCTTCGGGCGTTTGGGAACGCACTTCTGGGGATTCGAAACGCAAGGCGTGGTGCCGGACATCGTCGTGCTCGGCAAGCCCATCGGGAACGCATTTCCGCTCGCGGCGGTGGTCACGACGAAAGAAATTTCCGCATCGTTCGCGAACGGAATGGAATTCTTCTCGACGTTCGGGGGCAATCCAGTGGCCGCGGCGGCAGGTCTGGCGGTGCTGGATGTGCTTCGAGAAGAAAAGTTGCAAGAGAACGCGCTGCGGGTGGGGACCCACCTCAAGAACAGATTGCAAGAGTTACAGCACCGCCACGCGCTCGTCGGCGATGTGCGCGGATCGGGCTTGTTTCTAGGCGTGGAGCTGGTCCTTGATCGAGCCACGCGCGAGCCCGCGCCTCTCGAGGCCTCCTACGTGGTGAACCGCTTGCGCGAGTGCGGAATCCTCACCGGCACCGACGGACCGCATCACAATGTGATCAAGCTGCGGCCGCCGCTCCCGTTTACGGAGAAAGACGCCGACCTTTTCGTCGGGACGCTCGATGTAATCCTCAAGGAGGATGCCGCCGAACCGCGGCATTGAAGCCGCCGGTTCTTCCAAGGGGGCGCCTCAGGGCTTCAGCAAGAGGAAGCTTACGCCGTAGCCGGCGAGAGTCACACTCAGCTTGGGAGCGGGCGTAATCGGGCCCGGTTGCGGTCCGTTCGTGAGGTCAGCCGCTCGACCGATATTCAGTTGCGATGCGGAAGTAAAACTACCCAGAGCCGAGACGTCGAGGACCACCGTACGCGCATCGCCGGTTCCGTTGCTGTCCGCCGGCGAAAGCACGGCGCGGTCCGCGATCATGACCAGGACCGAGCCATCGCTGTTTTTCGTAGCCAGCGTTTCAACCGTGGCCGTTTCCGTCATGGTCAAAGCCAGGATTTCAGGCGCCGCCGGACGCTGCGGATACATCTGTCCCAGCCAGTAGTCCACCCAATAGCTCAGGCGTTTGTTGCCGGAGGAGTAGTCCACCTCGCCGAACTGCGCGTCGCTGTCATAGTCCCAGTGATAGAGGGCTCGACTGCCGGCTTTCCCAAGTTGCGAAAAAACATAAGGCCGCCACGCGGCAAAAAACGCGCTCGTCCCGCGCAAATCCGGCACGAATTTCTGTGTTGGATGGCAGGAGCTGTCGCCGCTCGGATTCGCGAAGTCGGCGTTGACATTGTTCTCGGTCACCCATACCGGAACGCTCTGAAGATCCGGCCGCAGCTGCAGTTGCTGGTAGAAGTATTTGACATCGTTCACGAAACCCGGAATCGTACCGAAAATTTGTGCGTCCGTGTCCTGTTGGTTGCAGGACGAATAAAAGTGCGTGGAAACAACATTCACCTGGGCATTGACGCCGCCCCGGTTTGCCGGAAGGACGAAAGTTGGCAAATGATTGCGCGGATCGCCTTCCTCGAAATCGAAGTCGGATAATTCCAAGGCGGAAAACTGGATGGTGGGATCAACGGCGAGCATGCGAGGCACAACGGTGTTGTAGAGCTCGACATACTCGGCAGGGGTCAGCCCGTTGATGTTGTACTCGTTGAAGATGCCCCACCAGGTGATTTTGTGCGGACTGGCGGAGGAAAGACTTGGCGACTCGAAGTGCTGCCCTCCCCAGTCGAAGCCCGGTCCGTTGTAGTAGCGCACCAGGTTCGCACTGTAGTTCGCAAAATCCTCGAGGTGATTGGTGATATCGAAGGTTCCCGCGGCGGTGGACATAAATGCCGGTGCGGCCGCTATTTGAAATTCGGGACTGTGGTCCCCGACCGACAGAACCGGCTGGACGACGGCGTCGAGTTTCGAGAAGTCCCAGTCGGTCGCCGCACCGGTATTCGACCGCATCGGAACCGCCTGCGAAAGACCCTGGAGGCGAATGTGTTGCGGGCCCAGTTGATCGAGTTCTGCGGGTTCGCTCGCCGTATGGTTCTGAAAATATGGATAGTCCCATTCCGCCGGCTGGAACGAGGTGGACATGAATTGTTGCAATTTGCCGTCGACACCCTGGGTCGGATCCACGGAGCTGCGAACCGCGCCGGACACCGCGACAACCATGGTGAGATTCTGGCTGGCCGTCAAGCCGCCGCCGGTTGCCGTCACTTGGAGGGAGTAAGCCCCTGCCGGCGTGCCGGCGCTGCTGGTCAGGATGATGGCGCTGCTTCCGCTCGTCCCGGGCTCGGCGAGCTGGGACAACGTGCCCGTCGGAACGCCGCCGACCGCCAAGGTCACCGGGCCCGGGTTTCCCGTTACGGTTGCGGTGATCTTTGCCGGCGTCCCGTCCTGTGGGGCGAGCGCCGTGGAAGAAGAAAGGGCGAGGCTCAGGGCTCCGGACGCGCCACCGAAACCGGTGGAGTTGCCGCAAGCCCCGAGGGCCAGGCAGAGGGACGCGGAACAAATGACTGCCGCTTTCGTCAAGCTTCGCCGTTTCATCGCAAGCTTTGGCGGCGCACTTCGCGCCGTCGAGCATCCCCGAGCCATCGTTGTCCATCCTAGATGGCGTCGGTTAAGAAATGAAAACTCGCATCTCGCGAGATGTAGTTTAATCACTTGTGGCTCAAACCGGGAAGGTATGGCATGCGGCTGGTGCGACTCTTGGTCGGGATCATAGCGCTGTCGGGGATCTTTGCCGACGCTCAGATGCCTCGCGCGGAGGTCGCAGATTGCGCGGGAGTCGTCGTCGACGACAACGGCGTCCCTGTCCCATCCGCCGAAGTAACGCTCAAAGACGCCGCGGGGCATTCCTACCGAACGGAGACCGATGCCGCCGGGCGCTTCGCTTTCCATAATCTTTCTTCCGGTGACTACCAGGCGGAGGCGCGCAAGGCAGGGTTTTTTCTGCTCGCGGGCCAGGCCGTCACGCTGCACGCCGGCGGCAACGAGTTGTCCCTCCTTCTGAATCACGAACAGGAAGTTCGCGAAAAAGTGCAGGTCACCGTGCCCGCCAACCAGATCGATACGCAGGACACCACCGAGCGGTCAACGCTGACCGCCCGGGACATTCGCGATATTCCCGTTCCCAACACCCATATCCTTCAGCAAAGCCTGGTCGCGCTGCCGGAAATCGTCGAGGACCATAGCGACAACTTGCATGTCGGCGGCGCGCGCTCCGGCGAAACACAATACATTATGGACGGATTTGAGATCGGCGACCCGGTGAGCGGCGCGCTCACTTCGCGGTTCAATGTGGATGCGACGCGCGGCGTGGAAGTCCAGGCGGCGAACATCAGCACGGCTTACCCGCACTCGGGTGCAAGCATCCTGAGTCTGGAAACTTTCGATGGGGACGACCGCTGGCGCTTTGGAACCACCAATCCCGCTCCCGGCATCAACATCCAGGAGGGAGTGCATCTGGGAAACTGGTATCCGCGGTTCACCTTTTCCGGTCCACTTGAGCGCGGCCGTTTCTGGTTTTCCGATGCCGTCAGTATCCAACACACCTTTGGCGTCGTAAAGCAACTGCCTTCGAACGCCAACACTTTCGAGCAGTGGGCGGGAGACAATCTTCTGCGGCTGCAGCACAACTTTTCCTCCAGGCACATCCTCCACGCGACGCTGCTCTACAATCGCGCCAGCGACGCGAACCTCGGCCTGGCCGCGCTCGATCCGCAGTCCACGACGGTCACCGCCGACCAGCGCCGCGGCTTTGTTTCCTTGAAGGATCAGCTGTGGCTTCACGAAACGTTGTTTGAGCTCGGCGTTGCCGCGGATTCGAGCGTGCTTGAATACCTCCCACAAGGTTCCCAGCCGTTCATCTTGCTCATCAACGGCACGAGCGGCAATTACTTTCAGCACTTGCGCGAGCGCGGGCGGCGTTTGCAGGCCGTGGCCAACGTCCTGGCTGCGTCTCGCCACTGGCACGGCACTCATCAGCTTTCCGCGGGCGCCAATGTGGCCGGGCTGATCTTCCACGGGTTTGCCGAGCGCGGAGAGATTGCCGCGCTCCGGGCCGTCAATCCGAACGATGGAACGACGTGTACCTCCGAGACGCCGGGTTGTCTCGTGCGGCGGTCCACCTTCACGGGAACGGCGACGCCGCGGCTTTCCAACACCCAAGCGGGCGCCTACGCGCAAGATACCTGGTCGATCGGCAAATATTTCGTTTTTCGCGCGGGCTTGCGCACGGACTGGGACCGCTTCACCCAAAGCGCCATGGCCGAGCCGCGCGTCGCGGCCAACGTGCTGCCTTTCGGCGATGATCGCGCGAAATTGTCGCTGGGCTGGGGCATTTATAACGCGCCCCTTAACGTGGGGCTGATTGGACAGGGGCTCGATCAGCAGCAAGTCGACACGTTTTACGACTCCGCCGGCAACGTGGTTCCACCAAGCCCGGTTGTGAGCCAGTTCGCGCTGCCGGCAGGCGGTCTCGAGCAGCCGCGTTTTGTGACCTCGAGCGCGGGCTGGCAGGAGAGGTTTGGGCCGAAGATGCTGGTTAGCCTGTATTTGCTCGCGCGCAACGGCTCTCATGGTTTCGCCTTTGTGGACCAGCAGCCCTCCCAGCCCGGCGGAGTTTTTCTCCTTCAGGATCACCGCGAGGATCGCTATCGCTCGGCCACGGTTTCCTTGCACCAGGTGTTTTCAGAGAGCACGGAGATTTACGGCGCTTACACTCGTTCGCGGGCGCATTCGAACGAAGTTCTTAGCCCGTCGCTCGGTTCGATTTTTTACGTGGCGCAACAGCCCGGCCCGGTGGCGTGGGACACGCCCAACCGCTTGCTGGTTTGGGGCTGGATCCCCACGCACATCTGGAGCACGCAGTTAAGCGGTTTCTTCGAATATCGGACGGGGTATCCGTTCAGCGTCGTCAATCTCGAGCAGCAACTGGTCGGCCCGCCGAATTCCTTGCGTTTTCCCGCGTACGCAAGCTTGAATCTGGGTCTCGAACGGAAGTTTGCATTGGGCCGGTATCTGTGGGCGGTGCGGGTGGAAGCCGTGAACATCCTTGGCCGGCAAAACCCCGACGCCGTGGTGAACAACAGGGACGCCCCGGCGTGTACCCGTGTTGTGCTGTCCGGGTGTTTTGGGGCCTTTGCTGGCGGTCAAGGCCGCGCGACGACCTTGCGCGTGCGCTTTGTCGGCAGAAAGTAAGCGACTTGAACTCTTCTGAGGTTCTCCGCTACCCTGTTTAGTCGAGAGAGGAAAGGGATTCACCGGCGGCGGTGAGAACAGAGTTCTGCAAAGTGTTGTTATAGAGGGGGATAGCGGTCGCGATGTCCCTCTGCGGGCCAATCAACATCTAAGAGCAGTGAACCGGAATGGCCGGCAGATGCATCTCACACTCGGCCGGGCCCCATCTTGAGGGCGAGGCGCCGAAGGTAGCGAGAAAGACACACGCCCCGCAGTCCGCCCTTTCCGAAATACAGACCGGAGTTACAAAAGTTACATGGCTCGTTCGCTTGTCATTGTCGAATCGCCCGCGAAGGCGAAGACGATTAACAAATACTTGGGACGGAATTACACCGTCAAGGCGTCCATCGGCCACGTGATGGACCTGCCGACCAAGACCATCGGGATTCGCCTGCCGGGCGATGATCCCTCGGGCAAGAAAAGCGCGAAGAAGAAAAAAGGCTCGAAGAAAAGCGCGAAAGTCGAGGCAAAAACACCCAAAATTACTTTGGATGATGAAAAGATTTTCGAGCCGACGCTGCAAATCATCTCCGGCAAAGGCAAGATCATCCACGATTTGCGCAAGGCGGCCCATGCCGCCGACGCCGTCTATCTGGCTCCTGACCCGGACCGCGAGGGAGAAGCCATTTCGGCGCATCTGGCGATGGTGCTCTCGAAGCCCAGCCGGTTCGTCGAGGCCGAGGCTCCCGGGAAGCAAAATGGCAAGGCTGGCGAAGCCAAGGAACCGGCGGACGCGAAAGCTGGCAAGCGGGGGCGAAGCAACGGGGATCTGGCCGACGATATTCCCCCGGCCGACCCGAAGAAGATCTTTCGGGTCACCTTCAATGAAATTACCCCCAAAGCCATCCGCGCGGCGTTTGACCACCCCAGGGACCTGGACAACGGTCTCGTGGACGCGCAACAGGCCCGCCGGGTCCTCGACCGGCTGGTGGGGTACAAAATCTCTCCGCTTTTGTGGAACAAGGTCCGGCGCGGGTTGTCCGCCGGACGCGTGCAGACCGTAGCTTTGCGGCTGATCGTTGACCGCGAGGAAGCCATCCGCGCGTTCGTGCCGCAGGAGTACTGGACCATCCACGCGATGCTGGATGCGGGAAAGCCTCCGCTGTTCGAGGCGAAGCTCATCAAGCACAACGACGCGGACATCGAGGTCAAGAATCAAGAGGCTGCGGACGCAATCGTTGCCGCGGTGAGCCAGGCCAGCTGGCAAGTGGCATCGGTGGCGCAAAAGGAAAAGAGGCGCAACCCGCCGCCGCCGTTCACGACTTCGAAATTGCAGCAGGCAGCGTACAACCGGCTGCGCTATACGGCCAAGCGCACCATGTCCCTGGCGCAGAAGCTCTACGAAGGCGTGGAGCTCGGCCAAGAAGGCTCCGTGGCGCTAATCACCTACATGAGGACGGACTCGGTTCATGTTTCAAGTGACGCCCTCACGCAGGTCCGCGAACTTATCCCGCAGCGGTTTGGGGCAAACTATCTGCCCGAAAAGCCGAATTTCTACAAGTCGAAGAAAGACGCCCAGGAGGCGCACGAGGCTGTGCGCCCCACCGACGTCACGCGCACGCCCGAGGACGTGCGCAAGTATGTGGACGACAATCTCTTCAAGCTTTATCAGCTGATCTGGCAGCGGTTCGTGGCTTCGCAGATGCTGCCCGCGATTTTTGACCAGACCACCATCGACATTCGCGCCGGCGAATACACCTTCCGCGCCAGCGGCTCGGTCCAGAAGTTCGACGGCTACCTGCGCGTTTACCAGTTGCCCGCCTCCGCAGCGGATCGCGAAGACGACGAAAAGGACGAGGAAGGCGAGGGCCGGGCTCTGCCCGAGGTTGCCGGAGGACAGTCTTTGCGCCTGGAGAAGATTCGCCCGGAGCAGCACTTCACCGAACCGCCGCCGCGTTACAACGATGCCACCCTGGTGAAGGAGCTCGAAGAAGACGGAATCGGCCGCCCTTCGACCTACGCGGCGATCATTTCGACCCTGGTGGAAAGGGAGTACGTGACCAAGAATCAGGGCCGGTTCTCGCCAACCATGCTTGGCGAACGTGTGAGCAAGCTCTTAGTGAAGAGTTTCGAGGATATTTTCGACCTAAAATTCACCGCCCGGATGGAAGACGAGCTCGACGAGATCGAAGAAGGCAAGCTGCCTTGGCGCGACGCCGTCAGAGAGTTCTGGGAGAAATTTGTCATTGACCTCGACAAGGCCGACGAGGAAATGCTCTCCTACAAAGCGGGCATCCCCACGGGGAAAAAGTGCGAGAAGTGCGGCCAGGGGGAGCTTTTAGAGCGCATTAGCCGCCACGGGTTTTTCCTGGGCTGCTCGCGCTATCCCGACTGCGACTTCATTGAGGATCTCTCGCCGGTGGAGCCCGACGCCGGGGACCCCAACAAGATCGAGTATTGCGACAACTGCGGGAAGGAAATGGCCATCAAGCGCGGGCGATTCGGCACCTTCCTGGCTTGCACGGGCTATCCCGACTGCAAGACGACGCGCCGCCTGGTGCAGGGGACGCGTATCGCGCACCAGCCGGATGAACCGCTCGACGAGAAGTGCCCCACGTGCGGCAGCGGGCTGGTGAAAAAGCACGGACGCTTCGGCGAATTCATCGGTTGCTCGGCCTACCCGAAGTGCAAGTACACGCGACCCATCACCATGGGCATCGCGTGCCCGAAATGCAAGGAAGGCGAATTTGTCCGCCGCGGCAGCGCCGGGAAAGGCGGCCGTGGACGCCCGCGCATTTTCTATGGCTGCTCGCGCTACCCGGATTGCGACTTCACCACCCCCTACATGCCCATCGCCGAACCCTGCCCGAAGTGCGGCGCGCCGTTCATCGTTGAGAAACGCTCAAAGATTGGCACGGTGCACGCCTGCCTAAAGGAAGGCTGCGATTGGGAGAAACTCGTGCCCGAGGCGCCGCCCGCAGCGCAACCCGAAGAAGCTCCCGTGCCGGTGGCGGCCAAGTCCTGAGCCCTCTGGCACCAGAAAACATTCTTTTGAAATTCACTTTCTCCCACCGGCGGCGCACTTATACTGTTCGTAAAGCCCTGCTCGTGGGGCGGCCAAAATGAAAGAAGCGATTGCCAAGTATCTCGCCTATCTACAGACGGTGAAGAATTCCTCGCCTCACACCGTTTCCAACTACGGCAAGGACCTCCGCCAATTCCTCGAGTTTGTTTCGCCGCCCGGCGCGACGCCGACGGCCCTTCGCCAAGTGGATCATGGCATGATCCGCGAATTTGTCTCGCACTTGCACGACCATGGGCTGGAAAAAAGCTCCATTGCGCGCAAGCTCGCGGCGCTGCGTTCCTTTTTCAAGTACTGCGTGCGCGAGGGAAAGTTGAAGGAGAGCCCCGCGCGCCTGGTGCCCACACCCAAACTGCCGAAGCGCATCCCTTCGGTGCTTTCCGCGGAAGAGATGAACGGTTTTCTCAACCAACTCGCGGGCATGGTCGAGCGGTCATCCGGCAGCTCCGGACTTTCGACCGAGCGCGCGAGTGCGAAATCCCGACCGTCCGAGGAAAGGCAAAAAGGTTCCGGCAAGGCCCGGCTCGCCGAAGAAGGCTTGCTGCTTGGCCGCGACCGCGCGGTGCTTGAGCTTCTTTATGCTGCAGGGCTGCGGGTCAGTGAACTTACCGGCCTGAATTTGGTCGACGTCGAGCAAAAAGAGCGTATCTTGCGTGTGCGCGGCAAAGGAAACAAGGAACGCATCGTTCCTTACGGCCAAAAAGCGCAGGAGGCGCTCGCCAAATATTGGTCGGTGCGGGAGCAGCTTCTCGGACAGGCGCAGGGGTCCCATCGCGATCCCGACCCGCACACGCAGGCGGTCTTTCTCAATTATGCCGGCCGCCGGTTAACGCAGCGCTCCGTCGGCCGCATCGTCAAGAAATACGTGCGTTTGGTCAATGTCAACTGGGACTTGCACCCGCACTCCCTGCGCCACGCTTTTGCAACGCATTTGCTTGCCGACGGCGCCGACCTTCGCGCGATTCAGGAGCTGCTCGGGCACCAATCTCTGTCGACCACGCAACGCTACACGCACGCGTCCATCCGCCAGTTGATGGAGGTCTACGACAAGGCGCACCCTCACGCCTAGTCGCCGCATCTCATCGTTTTTACCAAAGGGCTTGCGGCTAAGAGTTTGCCGGTAAGAAGTCCTGCGATACCCTTGAAAGCTTCTGTCTGGGCAGCTTTTTGAAGATGAAGGGAATGAGCCTGCGCGTTGCCATCGTTTGCGGTCTAGTTGTGTCCTGGGTGGTGATTTTGTCCAATACCGCTCAGGCGCAGGACAATTACGAGATTCAGGTGTACAGCTACGACACCGTCGAGCCGCATCACACCATGGTCGAGCTGCACAGCAATTTTACCTTCGAAGGTTCCAAAACGTTTCAAGACGGCCTTCTCCCCACCAACCATCAGTTGCACGAAACCATTGAAATCACGCGAGGCTTCACGGACTGGTTCGAGACCGGCTTCTATATATTTACTTCCGCACAAAATGGCCAAGGTTGGGATTGGGTGGGCGACCACATCCGTCCCCGGGTGCGCATCCCCAAGAAATGGAATTGGCCCGTCGGCCTCAGCCTTTCCAACGAAATCGGCTATCAGCGCCGCAAATTTTCCACCGACACCTGGACCTGGGAGATGCGCCCCATCATCGACAAGCAGTCCGGGCCGTGGTATTGGTCGTTTAATCCGAGCTTTGACAGATCGTTCCACGGCGATAGCGTTCACCAGGGCTTTGTCTTTTCGCCGAATCTGAAAGTCAGCTACGACTTTACAAAAAAAATCACCGGGGGATTTGAATACTACGGCGCGGTTGGTCCGGCCACGGATTTTCTTCCCACCGGACTGCAGCAACACCAAATCTTTCCGGCCATCGACCTGAACCTCTCCCCGAACTGGGAGGTGAATTTTGGCCTTGGCGTGGGCCTGACCCACTCGACCGATCATTTGATTGCCAAGATGATTCTCGGCTACCGCTTCCATTTCTGAGACTTCCTTGAGCTGCGGGGAGGACGCGCGACACGAGCATCGCCGCTCGGGAGCGAACTGTCATTCCCGCACAGCACTCGTCGTCTGCTCGGGGCAGCGACAAGCACTGCCCTCCGCTTATCGCGCGCCTAAGTCCCTGACGCCACGGCCTCTTGCCGGAGGTTGAGGATTGGCCTCGCCCGTGCGTTTGCTTTGCGCGACTCTGACCCGAGGGAAAATTCAGGCCAGCGAAAGAAGAAAAAGGGAGACCTGATTTCACAGGGGAACGCAGCGATGTGTACTTATCTTGCTTGCCTGACCGGCCTGCTTGCGGCACTGCTTCTGGCGGAACCAGTCTCGTGCGAGGAGGTAGAGAAACCGGGCGCGCCCGCGCCATCACTCTGTCCCTTGGTTCGCTCCGCCGCAGAGCAAACGCAGCTCGAAGCGGAGGCCAGCGCTCGTTTGCAGGAAGCGGAAAGGCTCTCGGCGCGGGAATTGGACGTGCCCTCTTTCATTCTTTTGCAAGCACCCTCTCCCGCGGAAAGTCCCGCTCTTCGCCGAGACCGCATTTTGTTTGAATCGTTTCTGGTCAACTGGTTGTTCATCGAGGATCTTGCTCCCGAACAACAAGCCATAATGCAAAAGTTTCTCGCTCGCTGTGGCGTCGCGGCAGACGGGCTGTCTCTGGCCGCTTCCGTTTTCGGACAATTGCCTACTTCTTTGCGCGCCACCTTCGTCGGCATCACGCAGGCCATGATGAACACCTTGCTTAGCGACAAGCAGAACGGAGAGAGATTGGGCGACGCCCTTGGATTGCTTCAGGAACTCGTCGACATCCAAGGAGAAAACAGCGCGCTGCCAAGCGACCATCAATTCCAGCTGATTGCCCGGCTTGCGCCGGATGCGCTGCAAAAGCTGGATCGCGCAGCGTCCTTCTTGAAGGGCGAGAATCATATGTTCCACAAGGACTATCCGATCTCGTTCCGGCAGTTTCGCCGGATAGGCCTTCACGGACAGGAAGCAGGTCTGCACTTCTGCTTAACTCGCGATGCGTTTCGCACAAATTCACATCGACTATCGGTTTGGGCTGTTGCACTTGGGTAGCGCGAATTCGGACGTGCGCGCGGAAGGCAACCACAAGGCATGCCGACCGCTGGCCCGAATTCACTTTGGCAGAAAGACAGGTCCGCGTTCGGCGTGTTGTGCTCGACCGGCGGAGTCTAGAGGAGAGCCGGAACCCTGTGGCACAAGAGTAAGAATTTCGGTCGGAGGGCGATTTGCGATGTGACTTTGCGCATGGATGAGGCATGCTGTAGGCTGGCATGACCTATCACCTTGCGCAGATCAACATCGGCCGGCTTATCGCTCCGATCGACGATCCGAAGATCGCCGAGTTCGTCGCCGAGCTCGAACCTATCAACGCGCTCGCCGACCAGGCTCCCGGGTTCGTCTGGCGGCTGCAATCGGAATCGGGCAACGCCACGGACATCGCCTACAGCGGCGATCCCTTCATCATCGTCAACATGTCCGTTTGGCAGTCGATCGAGACGCTGCCGGATTTCGCCTACAAGTCGGACCACGCCCGCGTCCTTCGCGATCGCGCCAAATGGTTTGAGAAGATGGGCAAACCGCACTACTGCCTTTGGTGGATTCGAGCGGGTCACATTCCCACACTCGCCGAGGGCCGCGAGCGGCTTCGGCACTACCAGTCGAACGGCGCCACGCCGTATTCCTTCTGGTTTACACAACACTTTCCGCAGCCTGAGGACGAAGGCGTCTGCGCGCAATGAAAGTTCCGAACTCCAGATCCGCAAAAAAGAAGAACGGCTGGCCCTAGCCAGCCGCCCTCGAGTCCACTTTTTAATTGTTCAGCTAGCGAATCCTGTTCCGTTAACGGTGCCCGCCGTGACCGCCGCCGTGGAACCCTCCGCCATGGAATCCGTGGAATCCTCCACCGCCATGCACTTCGCCGCGGGCAAACCCTCTGCCGACAAAGCCCTCGTGAGCGAAACCTCTGCCGCGAAAGCCGTCGCGGTCGAAATCGCCGTGGAACCTGCCCTCGAATCCGCGAGGGCCGTAAAAGCTGCGGCGGTGAAACCCGTGGAACCACGGGCCTGCGCCGATAAACACGCCACCCGCGAACCACTGAGGTCCATAATAGCCGTACGGCGCGCAGGCGTACGGGTAATAGTCATAGTAGCCGTAGGCGCAAACCGGTGGCGGGCCGTAGTAGGCGGGCCCATAATAATAGCCGGGGCCCACGCCTACGCCCACAAAGACTCTCTGCGCGTTCGCAAATGATGCGAAGAAGAGACAAATCCCGAGTAAAGCTACGAACCTTAGATATTTCATTCTAGGGTCCCTTCTGAGGCGCCTGGCTTCCCCCTTGATTCAGGTTAGCGCGGCGCCTAATCGATCAAACCCCGGCGCTCCAAAAAGGTTGCACTCAGGTTTTCTTCTGCTTTCTCTGTCTCGCGTAGCTTAACAATATGATCATGCATCCAAGCAACGATACGATGTAGCACGACGCGGTTCGCGAGGAGTGAACGATGCCGGTGCCTGGCGGGGGAGAGAGAATCTATGACGCGGTGAAGTGCTGGGAGGAAATCGCGGCTCGACCGCATCGTCTTGGTGGCACCGAATTCCGTGTGGGCCGCCGCGAAGTCGGCCATGTGCACGGCGACAGTCTCGTCGATATTCCGTTTCCGCTGGGCGTGCGGGATGAGCTGATCCGAAGCGGGGCGGCCGAACCCCACCAGGTGCTTCCGAAATCAGGCTGGGTGAGCGTGTACCTCCGCAGACCCGGCGATGTCGCGCGTGCCATCGAGCTGCTGCGCCGGTCCTACGACATTGCCGTGGGTTCGCGGGTGGGGAAGACGCACCCCGCATAGTCGCCCGTTTGAAGGATGGATCGGCGTGGGCCCGGACGGCTGGGGCGCGCGCTGTTCACTCTCGCGCTTCACCGGCCGCGCTACACGCTACAGCTGGGACTCGATCGCTTTGCTGATTTCCTCATAGTCGATGAGGCCCTGTGTCTTTTTCACGATTTTGCCGTCGCGGGAGATGAGGAAGCTGGTGGGATATCCGAGCAGCCCTCCGAACTTGTCTGCTACCGCGTCATTGCCCCGCAGGACGGGGTAGTTCATCGGGAGGTTCTGACCGTTCACGTTGAAGCGTTCTTTGGCGGTGTACGCGGACACCACGTTATTGCCTTCGTCATCCACGTCGACGCCAAGAACGATGAAGCCCTTGGAGGAATACTTTTGCTGCATCTCGATCAGCCAGGGGATTTCGATCTGGCACGGTTCGCACCACGTGGCCCAGAAATTCACCAGCACCACTTTGCCTTTGTACTCGCTGAGCGGCACATCCTTGCCGTCCAGACTCTCGAAGGTAACCTCCGGCTCCGGAGTACCCAACGCGACCGCGTCGGCATGAACCGCGCTACCGACGGAATTCCTGGGCTTCAGCCGAGTGGCGCGATCCGCGTAGACTGTCACGCCGATGAGCACCACCACGGTTCCGAGGATTAGAAGAGCTTTTTTCATTTAAAGTTTCCAAGGCGCTTAAGCGCACTCCTCTACATTGTAAACCGATTCAGAAACGTCAGCTTGGTCGCGAGCCAGGTTAGCCTATTGAAAAAGACCAAGCCGCCCACGCACAAGAGCAATGCGCCGCTTAGTACCTCCACAGCGTGTAGATATTTCCGAAAATTCTTGTAAAACGTCATGAATTGGCTGATGAGCAGGGCTGTAAGCAAAAAAGGAATGGCCAGTCCCGCAGAATATACAGCCAGGAGAAGAACGCCTCGCGCAATCGTATCGCTGGCCGCAGCGAGCGCCAGGACCGCAGTGAGAATGGGCCCGATGCAGGGAGTCCACCCGAAGGCGAACGCAAAACCTAGCAGGAAACCGCTCCAGATCCCCGGCTGCGCGATGCTGCTGCGAAGGTGCACATCGCGGTTGAGCCAGCGCGCCAAAGCGGGGCCGAAGAATCCAATCAGGGAAAGCGAGAAGAAGTGCACGGCCTTAAGTCCCGCAAAAAGCGGGCCCTGCCGCACCAGCGCCGCAACTCCCATGGCGGCGAGAATAACTCCAAGGATCACTCCGATGCGCAATTTGAGCTTGATGAGCGCGCCGATGAGGTGCAAGCCAAAGAGAAGAATCAGTGCGCCGGCAACGGGAGCCAGGAGATTGCGGTTCTGTTTCAGGAACGCGCCGACAGCGCTCGCCGAAGCGCCGAATGCTATGAATACCACGGAAAATCCCGCAACAAAGGCCATCGCCGAGGAAAAGAGTCCCGAACGTGGAACCTCGCCCTGGCGCAACTGCTCCATGCCGATGCCGGAGAGCATCGAGATGTAGCCGGGCACTAAAGGCAACACGCAGGGCGATAGAAAAGAAAACAGCCCCGCGATAAACGCTGCTGCGAGAGAGACGTCAGTCATATTTGCATCATACCTTCAATGGAGAAAATCGAGTAATCCTCGGGATTATTCCATAGACCCGGGTGACAAGAAGGCTAGTCCAACCATTAGACGCGCCTGAGGTGAAAAAGCAACAAGCAAGAATCTCAAGCCAATGGCCGACAGATGAAGCGTTTGGCTGGCATGACGTTGCAATGTCATGGGCTTCCATTTTCCCTAATGGTCTGATTTCAAAGGAATTGCGGAACGGGAATTTGGCAGCGGAGTTGCCATGCGAATCAGCGAGCGGTCGTCGAGGGGCGCTTACCATGCGATTCGAATGGACGCCAAACAAGGTGACGCTGCTGCGAGTAGCCGTGGGGTTCGCCGCCGTCAGCCTGTTTGGGCGCGGAGCCTGGCCCAATTTGCTCGCCGTGGCATTGACCGTTACCTCGATTGCTCTCGATGCGTTGGACGGACACATTGCGCGCAAAAAAAAGATGGCCACGCCTGTTGGCGCGCAGCTGGACATTCTTGGCGACCGCATGATCGAAAACGTTTATTTCACCTATTTCGCGGTCGTCGGCATGGTTTCGCTGTGGCTGCCGATCTTGTTCTTCGCCCGCGGCGCGGCGACGGATTTTCTGCGCGGCTTGGCGATGAAGGCGGGCCACTCCGGCTGGGGAGGGAACGCCATGTTGCAAACGTGGTGGGGCCGCGTGCTCGTGGCGTCGCGCTGGAGCCGGGGACTCTATGCTGCAATGAAGTGCCTGTGCTTCTGCTATTTAGGTTTGGAGCTGGCCCTAACGCGCGGGCCGGTGGCGCTAGTCAGCGGACTTGCCGCTGATTGGCACGCGCTCATACGAATAGGCGCACACGTTTTGACTTGGGCGACTGCGGTGTTCTGCCTGGTGCGCGGCTTACCGGTGCTGCTGGAAGGCTGGAAATATTTCGCGCGAGCCGTGCGACAGAGCCGTGACGCTAAACGCGTGGCGCCGGAGGCGGCATGAGAAAGAGCGAGGAGGTTAAGGAGGTAAAGGACGTAGCGGACGAGATGGATAAGAGCGCAAGAATCGCGGCATTTTTCGATTTGGATGGGACGCTGATGCCCTCGCCGTCGCTGGAACGTCGCTTCTTCCGAATGTTACGCAAGCGGCACGAAATTCCGCTGAAGAACTATTTTTTGTGGCTTGGCGAGGCGCTGCAGTTATTGCCGCGGGGAATTACTGCGCTGGCTCACACAAACAAAATGTACCTGAAGGGCTTGCAAACTTTCGACGAGCTTCGCACGGAGAACTGCCTCCACTCTCTTGTGCGCGAGAACGGCCTCGAGGACGGGGGACAGGCGTCGAGGCCTCCGAACTGCAACCCACGATCGCCTGTCCCTCGCTTTTTTGAACAGGGAGTCGAGCGAGTTACCTGCCACGCCATGCTGGGTCACCGAGTTGTGATCATGAGCGGAACGCTCGAACCCCTCGGAAATGCCGCTGCGTGTGCCTTGGAAGCGGAAATCGCCGCTCGCGGGTTTGCCGTGAAAATTCGCACGTGCGCCACACGGTTAAGAGAAACAAACGGCAAATGGACCGGAGAAATTCTCGGCGAGCCGATATGGGGGGAAGCCAAAGCCCGGGTGGTGTCGGCGTTAGCGGAGGAAATGGGCCTTGATCTATCGCAATGCTGGGCTTATGGAAACAGCTCCGAGGATCGCTGGATGCTTGCAGCAGTGGGAAATCCGGTGGCCATGAATCCGGCATTCCCGCTTGCAAGGATTGCCCGAAAACGAGGTTGGCCCATCTTGCGAACGAGCGATCGCCTCGAGAAACTGCAAAATCGCAGGCCACAAGCGGAGCCAGGCGCATGAACGAGTTGGAAACCGAGAAGTATCAAGGCCACGACAGCGCCATGGCATGGACGCCGCCGCCGGAGCGAGTGGGACTTGTCACGCTGATCGCCAGGATCTTCGCCGAGGCTTCCTCTAAGTGCGGCGCGTTTGAATGGATTGCGCTCGGATATTTGGGATTTTCCAGCATGCTCGTCGCGCTATTCGCGGAAAACCTGGCCCATCCGGTGCGGCTCGTCTCGACCCAGGCGCTCGTCGCCGCGATGATTTTGCTCTTATGCCGCGCCGGAGGGAGAGCTCGGAAACTTCCGAACAGCGTAGACCTGGCCTTTTCTGCAAAGTTCTGGCACTTCTGGCGCCACTGGTACCCACATCTCTTTTTAATTTTTTGTTTCGAAGAACTGGGCAGCCTCGTGCATTTGGTCGATCCGGGGTGGGAGGACGCAAAACTCATGGCCTTTGACCGATGGCTCACCGGCGTGAATCCTCCGCTCTGGTTCGAACACCTGGTGCATCCGGCGTTGACCGAGTTCATGGAGTTTTCCTATTTCACCTATTTCGTTTATCTGCTGATTCTCGGCGGGGTTCTCTATTTCGAGCGCGATCGGGAAGCTTATTGGTCGGCAATGACGTATTCCGTGATCGGCTACGTTTTCGGCTACGTCATCGCGATGCTCTTTCCCGCCGAGAGCCCGTATTTCACACTGGCGGGGCAGTGGCACCGCGCACTTACTGGTGGGCCGTTCACGGGGCTCGTCATGCTGATCGAAAAATACGGGCGCGTGCACGGCGCGGCGTTTCCTTCGCAGCACGTCGCCGGGGCCATGGCCGCGCTTTGGGGAGCCTGGCGGCATCGCCGCTGGCTATTCTGGATCTTCCTCCCGTTTGTCGCGTGCATGTGCGTGTCGACCGTGTACGTGCGAAACCACTACATGGCCGACGTGCTCGGCGGGCTGGTGACAGGAACCCTGGGATATTTCCTGGGCTGCCGGCTGATGAAACTCGATCGCGCCAGAGAGAGAGCCGCCGACCGAGCCACCACACGCGGCGGGCATTAGTTAGGATTTGAACCCGCACCAGGTTGTGCCGCTCCGGAAGACATGGATCATCACCGTACGTCCTCCGGCGCGCGCCCCAATTTGCCCAATTTGGACGTTGTACCCGACTTCATCGCTGCGAATCTAAGCTCTTGTGTCCGGTTCGTGTCTCCGGAAAGGAGCCCTCCATGGCCTCCAGCACGACCTCTGCTCAAACCGACTGGCGGGAGGAGTGGTTCGAATTTGAAGACGCCACGTATTTGAACCTGGCGGGCCAATCGCCGCTTCCCCGTGTTTCGATCAGGGCTGTCGAAGCTGCGCTCGAGGCCAAGAAATTCCCGCATCACAAAACCGACGCTACGTATTTCGAAGTGCCCAACCGCATCCGGGAAAACATTGCGCGACTCATCGGAGGCAAGCCCGAGGAGATTGCACTCACCAGCGGAGCGAGCGCAGGCGCGGCAGCCGTGGCCTACGCGCTCAAGTGGAATCCGGGCGACGAGGTGGTACTCGCCAAGGGTGAGTTTCCATTGCAATACACCTGCTGGAAGCCCATGGAAGAGCGCGAAGGCTTGAAGGTGAAGATCGTCCGGCCGAAGGAGCGATTCATTTCGGTCGACGATTTGATTCGGGCGATGACGCCAAGAACGCGCATCGTTTCCGTGAGCCTGGTGCGCTACGACGACGGCTCGCTGCTGGATGCGCCGCGCGTCGCTCGGGCGTGCCACCAGCAAGGCGCTCTCCTGCTTCTCGATGTGAGCCAGTGTTGCGGGGCAATGCCCATGGACGTGCGGCAACTGGGCGCCGATTTTCTCGTCTGCGCCGGGTACAAGTGGCTGCTTAGCCCGTACGGGACGGGATTCTTCTGGGTGAAGAGCGAGCATCTTCCCGGTGCTCGTCCCGGACCGTTCTACTGGATGGCGGTCCAGGGTGCGGACAATTTTTCCTCGCTGCATTTCGATGATCCCAGGCCCGGGCCGCATGCCAAACGCTGGGACGCTCCCGAGTGGGCCAGCTATTTCAATTTCAACCTGGCGGCCATGGACGCTTCCGTGGAATTGGTCGCACGCATGGGGCCGGAGCGCGTCGCGGCACACAATCGCAAGCTCATCGATTTCATGTTTGACCGTCTTCCCAAGGATCGCTGTGTTCCGGCGAGCCCGCTCGACGCGGCCGAGCGCGGGCCGTTTGGCTGCTTTTCGGCGCGCAGCCGAGAAAGTACCGGCGAGCTCTACCAGCGCCTGCGCAAGGAAAACGTCATCGTCAGCTTGCGTGAAGGCAACATTCGGGTCTCTCCGCACCTGTACAATACCGAACGCGACATCGACCGCCTCGTCAGCGTGATCACTCCATGAGCGAATCCGAACCGTGGCCCAGGATTGCCGTTGTCGGCGCGGGCGCCGTCGGCGGATATTTCGGAGGTTTGCTGGCCCGCGCGGGCGCGCCGGTCGTCCTGATCGGGCGGCCTGCCTTCGTCGAGGCCGTCAAGAAAGGCGGGCTCTTTCTCGATACGCTTCAGCTGCAAGAGAAAGTCCGCGTCGAAGCATCCAACGAGATGGCCGCCGTGGACGGCGCAGAAGTCGTGCTGTTTTGCGTCAAGACCACGGATAACGCGCCGACCGCCCGCGCGATCGCGCCGCACCTCGTAAACGGTGCGCTGGTCGTGAGCATGCAAAACGGCGTCGACAATGCGGAACAAATTCGCGCCGCCGCCGCGATCGAGGCGCTTCCCAGCGTGGTCTACGTCGCCGCCTCGGTCCCTGAACCGGGCCGCGTAAAACACGTCGGCCGGGGCGACTTGATTGTTGGTCCGAAGAACTCAAAAACCGAGGGCATTGCCATGCTCTTTTCTCGCGCGAATATTCCCTGCCGCATCTCGGAAAACATTGAAGGCGAGCTTTGGACCAAGCTGGTGTGGAATTGCGCGCTGAATGCCGTCTCGGCGCTTGGCCGCGCGAACTACGGACACATTGCCGGAAGCGCCGACGCCTGGAAAGTGGTTGAGACGGCCGTCTACGAAGTGCTCGCGGTGGCCCGAGCCGCCGGGATCCATCCTCCGGAACTGGAAGACCCGAAAGCGGCGCTCGCCGGCGCATTGAAAATTGCTACGCAAATGGCGGGGGCTCTTTCTTCCACCGCCCAGGACATGAACCGCGGCAAACGCACGGAGATCGACTCGCTGAACGGCTACGTTTCGCGTCGCGCCGCGGAACTCGGCGTCCCCACACCCGTCAATCAGGCGCTCTACGCTTTAGTGAAGCTCGCCGAAGGGCGCGCGTAAGCTCAAGCAACTCTCTTCCCTATGCGAGTTATTTGGCTATTTTGCGCATGGGTTGTCCGCAGGTGATCTGAGAATCGGTTGATGTCAGGAAGGATGAACTCGCGCATGCCGCAGAACCGGTCGTGAACGTCTTCCACGAATTCGACTCGGCGCTTAAGGCGTTGCGCGCAATTTAAACCCAAGGGAGTTGTTCGATCGTGGCGCTGACGTCCGGAAGGTGAATCATCGGAACGACTTGTTGTGCGGCCGGCGTTGGAGATAAAAACCGCCGCTTAGCCTCAGCACCTTTGCCTGGCGGAAACGGGTTATCGATCGTCCGGGGCGTGAAACGGGATGTGCACAATGGCCTCGAGCTCGACCGGCTCCCCATGCCGCGTCGCCGGTCGGAACTTCCACTGGCCGAGAGCATTCATGGCATTCTTGTCGAGTTCCTCGTCTAGCCCGCTAACCAGCTGGATGCTGTCGACCGAGCCGTCGCGGCGAATTACGGCGTAGAGGATCACTTCGCCCTCCACGTGTTCGTTGACCAGTGTCGGCGGGTATTTCGGGTCGACTTTGCGTACAGGGGATGGCCCGGACAAATCCGAGGAAGCCAGGTGTGGTGCGTCGGAGGTCGAGAGCAGCTCGGTAAAACTCAGGATCCAGCTTCCCGTCGCGCTGTTCAGGTTCGGCATGTCGATTTGCATCTTGTAAATTCTCTTCGAAGCAAAAATCAGCTCGGGTTTGGCGCCTGGCGGAAGGGCTGCGAAGTTGGGCGGGGCCGTCCTTGCCGGTTCGTCGGCGTGCGGCTCGGGCCGAGTGATGAGCGTATGCGGTGTTGGCGCGCCGATTTTTGCCGCTTCGCCGAGGCCGGACATTCCTTTGTTCGCGGGAGGATTCCCGCCGCGGATGCTCACGTCGACGCCATTATTTCCTGCGTTTGTTGCTCCTCCGCTCGTCCCCGCGCCGCCAACCGCGCCGGCAGCTGCTTTTGGCGCTCCACCCGGCACGCCGGGTTTGTTGCCTTCGGGCGAAATAGAAACCCGCGCGGCGAGGTTTCCTTCTGGCGGCGTCACCGGCGCCGGCGGAGCCGGGGCCGCCGAGAGAGCCACGAGTGTCGAGGGATTGCCGGTTGCGCCGGCTAGTTCCGTTGCGCCAACCTCCGGCGGAGGCGCCGCAATGCCGGCTTGCGCTTTGCTGGCAATGAGCGGCTGAGCTCCTCCGTTCAATTCGAGATTCGGCCGCTTCGGTCCGTTGGGCGTCGAGATCGTTTCGATCGCGCCCAGCTTCTCGTCGAAAGCCGGCACGTCCGGCGGAGGCGCGTTCGTCACCGTGGCTATTTGGCGCTGCTTCGGATGCAGCTTGGCGAGCGCCTCCTGGCTGATTTCCAGCCGCGGCCGCGCCGGGCCGGGCATGTCCTGGATCTCAACCATGTTCGGCAGGTTCGGAAGGATTTTAGGCGGCGCGGGCGGTGCCGCGGAATTGATGAGCGTCTGCCGCGGATGATTCGGATGCACCGGGTCGCTCGAAATGTGCTGCCGCGGGTGGAAGGCATCGGCACCTTCTGGCGCCGGAGGTTTCGCGGGCTCGCCGGGCGGGCTTGGCTCGGGCTTGGGCGCTTTCATTTCGAGCAGCGGCAAATCGTTGATCGGTCCCGACCAGGAAAGTTCGACGTTGTTGAAAGAGGGATTATGGTGCGCTCGAGCCGGGAGCCGCGGATACGGCAGCACGAAAAAAACGATGTGCCACAAAGCCGCAGCGATCACGGCGCGGCGCGGCACCTTGCTTTCAATCCAACAGTACTTGAAGAATCCTTCGATTGAGAAATTCTTGGGTACCGGTGATTTGCGCAGGAGCACGCCCAGGCTGCTGCCGAAGCCTTGGTGAAAACTTCCCCAGGCAATGTCCAGTTGTGGCGCGCGGCCCGCGGGCAAACGCACCTTGGCGGGTGCGGCGGCGGTCGCCTGTCCCATACTGCCGAACGAGCCAAATCGGTTCAAAAGCACATCCCTTTCGATTCCCAGGTTACGCGCGTTCGTTGCCTGCGGCGGCCACGAACGCCCGGGAGTATTCCTCAAGGATAAACATTACCCTGCGGTGGCCGCGCGGCGGTAAAAACTCAGGGCCGCATCGCCCTGCTTTAGAACGCGGTAGGACTCGAATGCGCCCGCTTGTTCCGGCAAATCGAAGCCGCGGCGGTGCTCCGCGATCAGGACGCCGCCGGGCGCAAGAAGATTCCCAGAACCTAGAGATTCTAGCACGCGAGCATACTGGTCAGCTGCCGCATACGGAGGATCGAGGAAAATATAGTGGAATCCTGAAATGCCGGCGTTTTTCCTGGAGGCGAGCATTTCGATTCCGTGAAGCGCATCCACGGCAAGCACGGTCGCGCCCTTTCGAATGTCGAGAGATTCGAGATTGCGGCGAATCAGCGCGGCGGCAGGCCCGTGATTTTCCACGAATACGGTTTCGGCGGCGCCGCGGCTGAGCGCCTCGATGCCAATCGCGCCCGTTCCCGCAAAAAGGTCGAGGAATCGCGAACCGGAAACATCCCTCCCCAGCACGTCGAAGAGGGTCTCGCGCAGGCGGTCGCTGGTCGGGCGAAGGGCCAGGCCTTTAAGGCTCTTCAGAATGCGGCTGCGATAGGTGCCGGCGATCACGCGCATAGGCAAGAACCCCGCTATCCTACTTTGGCCAGATGATAGCGGCGCTGCCACTCTCCCGGGAGCATCCCGAGAACGCGCTGCAATTCTCGGCGCTGGGTTCCCTCTTCGACCAGGGCCAAGGCCTCTTTGCGCGCGAGTTCGAGCAGGTGCTTGTCGCGCAGCGGGTTGGCGATGTGAAATCCCAGCTCTCCGGACTGCCGCGTTCCGAAAAACTCCCCCGGGCCGCGCAGCTCGAGGTCCGCTTCCGCGATTTCGAAGCCGTTCGAGGTGCGCACCATGGTGTCGAGCCGCGCGCGCGCTTCCTCCGTCATGCGAAACGGCGCCACCAGGATGCACTGGGACTTCTCGGCGCCTCGGCCGATGCGCCCGCGAAGCTGGTGGAGCTGCGCGAGCCCGAAACGCTCGGCATGCTCGATCACCATCACTGTGGCGTTCGGCACATCCACGCCGACTTCCACCACCGTAGTGGTCACGAGAATTTGCACTTCGTTCCGGTGGAAGCGCTGCATCACTTCATCCTTCTCTTCGCTCGCAAGCCTGCCGTGCAGGAGGCCCAGTTTCAGCGTGGGGAAAGCTTCTTTGGAAAGCCGCTCGTATGCCTCGATGGCGGCTTTCAACTCCAGCTTGGATTCTTCAATCACCGGATAAACGATATAAGCCTGATGACCCGCCGCCACTTCGCGGCGGAGAGCTTCCCATACGCCGGGAAGATGCCTCTCGCTGGTCACGCGCGTCACGATGGGGGTGCGCCCCGGCGGCAACTCGTCCAGCACGGAAACGTCCAAATCGCCGTAGAGCGTGAGGGACAGCGTGCGCGGAATCGGCGTTGCGGTCAGCACCAGAACGTGCGGTCGAGGGCCGTGCGAAGCGGCCTTGTCCATCAGGCGTTTGCGCTGCAGAACACCGAAGCGGTGCTGCTCGTCGATGGCCAGGAATCCGAGACGCGCGAACGCCACATTCTCTTCGATCAGTGTATGCGTGCCAATGACCAGCTGAGCTTCTCCCGTGCGAATGCGTCCAAGCGAGGCTTGCTTTTCGGCGGGCTTCAGGCCGCTGATGAGCAATTCCGCGCGATAGCCGGCTTTGCCGAGAGTCCGCCGCGCAGAAAGGAAATGCTGGACCGCCAAAATCTCCGTCGGCGCCATGAGCGCGGCCTGCGTGCCGTTCTCGATGGCAATCACCGCGGCTTCGAACGCGACCATGGTTTTTCCGCTGCCGACGTCGCCCTGCAGGAGCCGATTCATCGGCGCGGGCTTTTCCAGATCGGCGACGATTTCCGCGAGCACGCGTTTCTGTGCTTCCGTTGGTTTGAACGGCAGGATGCGTTTTAGCGCTTCGCGGACGCGGTCTTCGCGCACGCGAAACGCAATGGCGTTTTCTTTCCGCGTGGCGTGACGATCCAAGCCCAGGCTGAGCTGGTACAGAAAGAATTCCTCGAAGATCAGCCGCTGCTGTGCCGGCGAGCGAAACGTGTTCAGCCGATCGAGCGATTCCGTCGGCTCCGGGAAATGGGTGTGCCGGAGAGCTTCGCCGCGTGCCGGATAGCCCAGCCGCGCGCGCAGGTTTTCCGGCAAAACGTCCGGCATGCGCGGATCGATGAGTTGCACCGCCGCATACATCGCGCGCCGAATCTGCTTCGAGCCGATCGTGCCAATCGCTTCGTAAATCGGCACGATGCGTCCCATTTCCGTCGAATCGGTCTCTTCGCGCTCGAGCAGTTCGATCTGCGGATTAATCATTTCCAGCCGCGCCGGCCTGAGCCGGTCGACTTCCGCCTTGCCGTGAAGAATCAAAAGCTGGCCGGCCTTAAGCCGTCCTTCGAGATAGCCGCCATGAAAAAACTTGCAAGACAGCAGCCCGCCGGCCTCGTCCTCGACCAGCAAATGGTAGATAGCGTCGCGGCGGAAGCGCCGGTTTCGAATGGCCTGGCCGCCGATCACCCGCGCGCGAATGGTGTAGGTTCCGTTTGGCTGAATGTCTTTCACTTGCGAGAATTGGACCCGGTCTTCGTAGCGAAACGGCAGGTACCCGAGCAGATCTCCCACCGTGTAGATGCCACGCTCGGCGAGCAGTTCCGCGCGTTGCGGGCCCACGCCCTTGATCATGCGCGCTTCGCTCGTGAGGCTCATGGCCATGGCTTACTCTTTATATCATCGCCGCGAGGCCCGTGCGGCAAGCGTGAAACTTGCGTCGCGCCCCCGCGTACCGATACAGTGAGTGACTCGTGTCTAAGGGAGAAGGCGCGTCGAAGCTCGGGCAACGGAGGGCGGAGTGGCTCGCGAGGGTTTAACGGGTTCGGAAAAGCGCGCGCTGCTTCTGTGGGTGGCGGCGGGGATCCTGGGCATGGTGTTTGCTCAGAGATACTTTTTTCAGGCGTTTCCGGAAGCTTCCGTCAATTTTCAAGTCTCGCGGGAAGAAGCGCTCGCGCGGGCGCGGAAGTTCGTTACCGGCCTCGGCGAGAACCTGAGCGGTTACAAATCTTCGATCATTTTTGATGTGGACGACGACGCCAAGGTGTACTTGGAGCGCGAGGTCGGCTTGCGCGAAGCCAACCGGCTGACGTCGTCGGAGCTGAACATCTGGTATTGGGAGGTGCGGTTCTTCAAACCTCTCCAACAGGAAGAGTTCGAGCTTCGCGTTAGTCCGGCCGGGCAAATTGTCGGCTACGGGCACAAGATCGAAGAGGCCCGCCCCGGTGCGTCACTCGATCGTGCCGCGGCGGAATCGGTCGCGCAGAATTTCCTGAGCACAAAACTCATAATGGACCTGCGCGCCTGGGATGCGCTTCCCGAAGAAGCGAATTCCAGGAAAAAGCCGAACCGGACGGATTGGAGCTTCACCTGGGAAAAACACGGCTTCCGCGCGAAAGACGCGCCCTACCGGTTGCAAGTGACCGTCGCGGGCGACCGCATCGGCGGCAGCGAAGAAACCCTCAAAGTGCCGGATTCCTGGGAGCGCAGTTACGCGCGGCTGCGCTCCACCAACGACACCTTGGAGCTGGTGTTTACCGTCCTGTACATCGCCTTGCTCGTTGTGGCGGTTTGGTTTGGCATCAAACTCACCTTGCAAGGGCAGACGCGCTGGCGCGGAGCCATTTTGTTGGGCTTGTTGGTGGCCGCCTTGCTCTTTCTGCAGGGGCTCAACGAATGGCCGCTGTGGAGCGCCAGCTACGACACGAGAGTCTCTTACGGGACGTTCCTGGCAGGAAAGCTGGGCAGCGCGCTTTGGTTCGCCGTGTTGTCCGCGCTGACCATCACCCTGGTCCTTCCCGCGGCCGAACCGCTCTACCGCTCTTCCTGGCCGGAACGCCTGCGGCTATCGAAAACCCTCACGCTCGGCGGGTTGCGTTCCAAAGAGTTTTTCTCGGCGTCGGTGGTGGGTTTGTCGCTTGCTGCCGTGCACATCGGCTACGTGGTGGGATTTTATGTGGTGGCCAATCGCCTGGGCGCATGGGCCCCTCAGGAAGTCAGTTACCAGGAGTCCGTGAACACCCTGTTTCCCTGGATTTCGGGTGCGGCGATCGGTCTGCTTGCCGCGACCAACGAAGAATTCACCTTCCGCCTCTTCGCCATTCCTTTTTTCAGCAAATTCACAAAGTCCCGCTGGCTCGCCGTGATGGTTCCTGCGTTTCTTTGGAGCTTTCTGCACAGCAATTATCCGCAAGAACCCGCCTATACCCGGGGTATCGAGATCGGGCTGATTGGCATCGTCGCGGGAATCGTGATGCTGCGCTGGGGAATCCTCGCGACGCTGATCTGGCACTACACGGTGGACGCATCGCTTGTGGGTCTGTTTCTCCTCCGTTCGAACAGCCTTTATTTCAAAGTGTCCGGCGCGGTGGTGGCGGCAGCCGCGTTTGCGCCGCTCCTGTTTGCCGGCGTTTCTTGCCTGGTGCGCGGCGGGTTCGAAGCGGACGAAGCCCTGCGCAATCGCGCGACTCCGCCGCCGAACCTGGACCTTGCCCTTGCCGAGCCGTCGGCCGCCTCCGCCGGGCCGGCGCGCCGCTACGACGCGCTTCGCTCCAAAATGATCGCGTTGCTCGCGGCCTGCCTGATCGCCGGAGCGCTCATCGCCTGGCGTCTGAAGCCGGAATCCATCGGCGATTATCTGAAACTGTCGATGGACCCCAAGAGCGCGCGCGCCAAGGCGGATCAAATTCTGCGCGCACGCGGCGTGGATCCGAGCTCTTACAAGTGCGCGGTGGTGTTTGCGGACATCGTCGACCCGGTGACCAACGAATTTCTTCGCGAGCGGGTGGGCATCGCCCGGGTAAACGAGATTTACGACCGGCAAGTTCCGGGCGCGGTCTGGCAGGCGCGCTATTTCCGCGACAGCCAGCCCGAGGAGTACGCCGCCAAACTCAAACCGGATGGCTCGCTTTTCGCGCTGCAGCACAAGATTGCCGAAGACGCCCCCGGGGCGTCCCTCGGGAAAGAAGAAGCGGTTCGGCGCGCGGAAAAGTATCTGCGCGAAGAAAAAAAGATGGATTTGAGCCAATGGACGCTTGTGGAAACCGATTCGGAAACGCGCCCGCACCGCGTCGATCATCTGCTTACCTGGCAGCAGAACACGCCAATCGATTCTCCTTCCGCAGCAAACCCGGGCGGCCACGCCTACCTTCGCGTCCGTGTGGCGGTCCTCGGCGATGAAGTCACCGATTACCGGCGCGCCTACTTCCGGCGTTCGGGCTCCGCCGATGAAGACGAGCCGGTAAGCGAGGGCTTCAGCACCTTCATTAAAATCCCCGATGATTGGCGGAGGAAGCAGGAGGAAACCACGCTGCCGCGCGAGGCCCTGACTTTTGGGCCCTGGGTGCTTCTTGGAGGTTTAGTTCTCACCGCGCTTATTCTTTTCTTCAAAAATCTCCGCTCGGAGGCCGCCCGCGCGATTCCGTGGAAAAGGCTTGCGGTTTGGGCCCTTTGGGGACTCGCAGCTTTTTACGTGGTTTTTGCCCTGGGCGATCGTATCTCGAATTTTATGAACGCCTACAACACGGCGATCCCTTACAAAACCACGCTCGGTGTCCTCGGCATTATCGCGTTGCTTGGGGGGCCATTCAGTTTTGGCTACCTGGTGCTGGTCTTTGGCGTGGGCTGGTATTACTCGACCGTGGCATTTGGGGAAGAGCGCCTCACGGGCTGGACGGGAATGCCCGGAGCTTATTACCGCGACGCGCTGTGGATCGGCCTTGGAGGCAGCGCCGGGCTGCTGGGCTTGGAACGGCTTCTCGCAACGGCTTCGATGCACTGGCCCACGGCGCATCGGTATTTCGAGGCTTCCTTCGGGCAGGACTTCGATGCGACTCTTCCTGCCGCGGCCATCCTTGGCAGCACTCTGCTGGGCGGTTTGCGGATGACCGCGTATGTCGTGGTCATCGCCTCCTTCGTTGCCGCCGGCCTCAAGCGGACCTGGCTTCGCGTTCTGCTGTTTTTGGTTGGCGCGCTTGCGGTGGTTGGCGGGAGCTGGGGCAGCCCGGCGGACTTTGCCAAACAATTGCTGGCGCGGCTGATCCTTCTAGGCGTTCTCGTTTTCGGCGTGCGCTTCGTGATGCGCTTCAACCTGCTCGGATGCTTCCTGGTGGTTGCCGGAACAGCGCTTGTAAGCGGAGCCTCCGAGTTGCTGGCGCAGCCGGATGCGTTTTACGGGCGAAACGGCTATGCCATCCTTCTTGCGCTGGCCCTGCTCTTTGCGTGGCCTTTGGCCGCCTGGCGGCTGAAGGCCATGAACGTGGGCGGGAAGAGCGCTTCCTCTGGGCCAAACACCTGAGGAAAAACCACGCGAAAACGGGCCCGCAAGAGAAACTCTTTCGCTACCCTTATTTTCGAAACAAAACCCACAGGATGGACGTTGTTATTACAGGGAGCTACGCTCACAGTTTCGGTATCAGTCCGTCCAATTTGGTTGATACCGCGGTAGCCAGCCTCAATCGAAATGCAGGTTATGCCCTAAACTGTTGTTCTGCAATCGGTAAGTTGGCCGCACGCGAACGGAAAGCGAAAAATGCAGCTCCCTAGATGGGCGTTAGCCGTGGCCGATGAAAATGGTTGCTGGGGCAGCAGCAATGCCGCCCTGGCCTCGGTGACCTCTTTGGCTAATCTCGACGAGCGCACACTGGTGGCGAAAGCGCAGGCCGGCAACCGTGTCGCTTTCGAGGAATTGGTTCGCCGCTTCGACCGCGACGTGCTGCGCCTGGCCCTGAACTTGATGAAGCGGCCGGAAGACGCGCGCGACGTCTATCAGGAGGCCTTCCTCAAGGTTTACCGCAACCTGCATCGCTTCCGCTTCGAATGCAGCTTCTACACCTGGCTCTACCGCATCGTCACCAACGTGTGCCTCGATCACCTGCGCCGCCGGCAAGCCCGCCCCGAGGATCAAGCGCCGGAGCTGCATCCCAACCATCGCGAAGAAGGCATCACCGATTTTTTTGAACGCCAGCGCGAGCACCGGCCAACACTGGACCCGGAACGTTCCATGATGGGTCAGGAGATCAAGGCGCGCATCGCCCACGCCCTCGAGCGTCTGTCGCCCCGCGAGCGCGTTGTTTTTGAAATGAAGCACTATCAGGGCCTGAAGCTCCGCGCCATCGGCGACGCGCTCGGCACTACCGAGGAGACTGTGAAAAATTCGCTATTCCGCGCCACCCGCAAACTCCGCAACGAGTTGGGGGGCTTGCGATGAGTCCCTTTGAAAACAAAACGACCTGCAAGGATATTGCTCCACTTTTGGTTTTTTACGTTTGCGAAGAAGTCAGCGAGGACGAGCGCGAGAGCATTCGAATGCATTTGGCCAATTGCAGAGCGTGCTCCGAGCAGCTTGCCGAAGAAAAGGCATTTCACGCGACGCTGCTTTCTGCTCCGCAATCCGCCGATGAGCTGGATGGATCCGGAATCCTGCTTTCGCAGTGCCGCAGCGAGCTCGAAGAAGCCCTGGATGATCTTTCTGCGCCGCCGCTTCAGGAACATTGGCGGCCTTTCGGCTGGCTGCGCGGTTGGATGGCGCTGCGGCCGGTCTGGAGCGGCGCGCTGCTGGTGCTCGTCGGAGGTCTCGCGGGGGTGCAACTTGTTCCCTGGCTGGAGCACAATTCGGGCAATACCGGCCAGGCCCTGAACGTGCGCGCCCGTCAGCCGCTGACGCCCGATCAACTGTCCAACATGGTGGTCAGTGGCCTGACCGTCTCGCCGTCCCCGGGTTCTGACTCTCCCACCGTGCGATTGCAGCTCAGCGCCGAACAGCCCATGGTCCTAACGGGCAGAGCGGACGAACCGAATGTGCGTCAGGTACTAACGTATATGGTCGAAAACAGCGAGCGCTTCGATGCCGGCGTGCGCCTGGACTGCCTCGATGCCCTGAAGGCGGCGGTGCGTGACCAGCAGGTTCGCCTCGCCTTGCTCAACGCGGCGCGCAAGGACCAGAATCCGGCGGTGCGCATGAAGGCTTTGGAAGCCTTGCGCGACACGGCGGGAGAAGACGATGTGCGGCAGGTCCTGGTCGATGCGCTCGAGCATGACAGCAATCCCGGCGTGCGCGTAGAAGCGGTGAATTTGTTGGTGGGCTCGCTCGATAACCGACCGGCGGATGCCGATGCTGCGCCGGAAACGCCGGAGGCAGCGCCAGCCCCTGCGCCCGGGGAAGACGCCTCGTTCGAGCATGTGGTGAGAGTGCTTCAGGAGTTGCAGCGCCGCGATCCCAATCCCTACGTTCGGCTGCGCAGCGCGGCTGCTTTGCGGCAGATTGGCCCGCGGGAAATGCAGTAATCGAGCCTAGACATTTAAGGGGCGAAGAAATTGACCTCGTGATGAATTTCGATCGCAAGACTTCCCTCCGCGCAGGCCGGCTCGGGCTGTTTTGGTCGCTCGCGGGAATTTTTTTTATCTCGCAATTTTCAACCCTGGCCTTCAGCTTCCCTGCAAAAGATCCCGCACCTTCACCGGAAAATCCGGGCCAGCCCGGCGCGTCACGCACCTCCATCTTTCGCAGCGGTGCGCTCCCAACGAAAGATGGGTTAACCTTGCGCCTGACGGCGGATCTCGGCTCGGTCAACGTTACCCAGCTTGCGCCCGGTTCTCCTCCCGTCCTGCGCTATACGGTGCACGTCGAAACCGACGCGCGCGGGTCAGTTGCGACGCAACTGCTGAATAACTATTCCCTGAAGGCTGGAACCTCGTCGACGGGCGTGGAAATCTCTAGCGTTCTGTTTCCGCAGGCCGCGCACTACGCGAATGCGCAGTTCTGGGTGCAATTCGAGATCGCCGTCCCGCGCAATTACAACGTGGAAGTCAATACAGGCGCGGGCGATATCACCACCGGAGATATCGGCGGCACCGCGTTGCTGAAGACGCAGGGCGGAAGCATTTCCGCGGGACGAATAGGACGAGTAGGGGTGCGGGAGGTTTCCCGCGGGCGTCCGGTTGCGAGGTTGGAAACCGAGGGCGGGCACATCAAGGTCCTTGATGTTGCCGGGGACCTGACCGCCTTTACCGCCGGGGGGCACATCAACGCAGGCAACATCGCCGCGGACGCTTCCTTGCACAGCGGCGGGGGACACATTCGCGCGGGAAGAATTGCCGGAAGGGCGGATTTGGAAACTGCCGGCGGCAACATTGCGGTGGGTCAGGCGGAGAATTTTGTGAGCGTGCGGACCGGCGGCGGCCAGATTGATTTCGGGGAAGTGCGGGGTTCGGTCCGCGCGCAGACCGGCGGCGGCGGCATTCACGTCATGTACGTTTCAGGGCCCATGGAAGTGGAATCGAGCGGCGGCAGCATTTGTGTGACCGGCGCGTCGGGGGCCGTGCAGGCCGCAACCTCCGGCGGAAGCATCACCGCCTGGATTAATCCGAGCGCGCCCGCGGGAAACGGACCGGTGCGCCTCGAAGGCCCTTCGTCACTTGCTTCCGGCACCGGCGACATCATCGTCTATCTTCCGCGAAACCTCGCGGCAAACATCGACGCGCTGGTGGCTAGCGGCACCGAGCAGCACATCGAGGCCGATGCCGCTCTGCATTTGATCAAGCAGGGGCCCGCGAGCGGAGTCGGGCCGGTGCACGGCTTTGCGGTGTTGAACGGCGGCGGCGCACCTCTGAAACTGCGAACCACGGCCGGCAAAATCCATCTGCAGTACACCGACTCCCAGGTTGCCCTTCGCGAATCGCTGATGCATGAACAAGCCGAGCGCCTCAACAAGCGTCTGACCGAAGCGGGGCTTGCTCCGGTTTCTTTCCCTCCTTCGATGTGGCCCGCGCCCGCCCTGGCGAATCCCCAGCCGCAGCCCGACCCACTGAACAGCGGCGGCGATTGGCTGGACAACTGGATCACCAGCCTGGAGTTGACCTTCCGCGGGAGCGTCACTCAGGATCCGGATGATTTTCTGAAGCGGATCACCTATCGCCCCGATCCTTCCTATCCGCCGCTTGCCCAGCGCGCGGGAATCCACGGTTTGGTAAACCTGCAGGTGAAGCTGACGAAGGACGGCCGCGTCGAGGTGCAAAAGGTTCTGGAAGGCGAGCCGGTGCTGGCCGACGCCGCCATCGATGCGGTGAAGCGGTGGCGCGCAAAACCGGCCCGGCTCAATGGCAGGCCGTGCGAGGTGATTTCGACCGTCAAATTCGATTTTCAGTTGCCGCGCTGAGCGGCCAGCGTTAGAACGCCAAGCGATTTTTGTTTGGGGTCGTCGGTTCCCGAGTTGCAGGTTCAAGGAGGTAGAACGTATGTCACGTCACGGTTTCCGCGGGACAGTTTTTGCTTTTTGCCTTCCTCTTGTAGGCGCACTTTGGGCCACTTCCGGCTATGCCATCAGCAGGGATTTTGACCAGACCTATCCGCTCCAGCCTTGCGGCACGTTCGAATTGCAGAACGTCAACGGCCCGGTTGAGGTTCAGGGCTGGGATCGCAACGAAGTCGAGATTCACGCGGTGAAAATCGCTAAGCAGCAGGGAAGCGATCTCGAACGCGTGTCGATTGAGGTCGACGCGCGCCCGGATGCTGTCGCCGTCACGACGCGGTATCCGCAGAACGAGGGAGTGGAGGTCGCGGTCGAATATACCATTCATGTTCCGCATCGCGTGCACGTCGAACACATCGGCACGGTCAACGGCACGCTGCGCATTTCCGGACTGGATAACGTGGAAGACGTGCATACCGTGAACGGAGACATCGAAGTGTTCGAAGCCGGCGGAAACGTTCACGCCCACACCACCAACGGAAACGTGCGCCTCGAGCTTGCCCACGCGCCGGACAAAGCCGGTGCCAGCGCGGAAACCACCAACGGGTCTTTGGTCATCGCGGTGCCGTCCGACCTGCAGGCCGAAATCGAAGCAAAATGCCTGAATGGAAACTTCTATTCCGAACTCCCCATAACCATGGAGAGCACCCAGCGTCCGCGAGAAATGCGCGGCAAACTGGGCGGGGGCGGAGTTCCCATTCACCTCCGCACGGTGAATGGGGGAATCCGTTTGATTGTGCTGCGCTCGAGCGTCTGACGATTTCCCCGCGGCCGCGTCTAAGTGCTAGGAGGAAGGGACGAAGATGAACACACGCAATCTTTGGATTACCGGAGGAGTCGCGGCACTCGGGCTGGCGCTCGTCGCTCTGCCCGCCCCCCCTGCCAACTCGCAGACCGCTTGTCCCGAGGAATCGACGCTCGCGCGGCTGGAGCGGAAACTCGAGCAGCTGCAGGCAAAACTCGCGGGGCGCAACGAGCAAGCGGCGAAACTCGACGCGCTCGTTTCCTCGCAAATGGCTCTCGCCGAACACCGCCAGGCCATCGATCAGCTCGAAGCTTTCCCGGCGCTGGCCGGTGACGACGACGGAGCGGTGGGATTGCTCGACGGGGAGGACGCCAGCTGGCTCGGCGTGGAACTTCACGAAGTCACGGGCGAAACCGCCAAGGAGCTGAAGCTTCCCGCCGAACGCGGCGTAGTTGTTGGTTCCATCGTTCCGGACAGCCCGGCGGCAAAAGCGGGGCTTAAGGAAAACGACGTGGTGACGGAGATCAATGGGCAACGCGTCGAAGGCGCCCTGCAGTTTCGCCGCATGATTCGTGAAATTCCCTCCGGGCGAACGGTCCAGCTCACGGTCTGGCGCGATGGTCAGGCGCAGACGGTGAGTGTGACTCTCGGTAAAGGCGAGGACCGGCGGCACTCATTGAAGATCCTGACTCCGGGGCCCGGCGCTCCCGGGAGCTTCACGTTCAACATGCCGGAAATCCCGGTGGTCCCGCCCATGGAATGGGACGGCAGCCGGTTGCTGATGGGCGCGCAGCCGCGTCTCGGCATTGAAGCGGAGGACCTCAACGGGCAGCTCGGCACCTTCTTTGGGGCGCCCGACGGCGAAGGCATTTTGGTTCGCGACGTCAATCCCGGCTCGCCCGCAGAAAAAGCGGGCCTCAAGGCCGGGGATGTCATCACTTCGGTCAATGGGGAAGCGGTCCGCACGGTCGGCGACTTGCGCGGGAAGCTTCAAGCGAAGCGCGGAGCGAAGGACAAGAACCAGGGCCAGAGCGTGAAGCTTGGTGTTTTGCGCAACAAGAGTGAGGTTTCGCTCATCGTGGAGTTGCCGGCTCCCTCTCCGCGTTCGAGACGCGCCTTAACCTTCGGGGTCACCAGCATCTAAAGTTGTCGATTGCGGATTCGCCAGGGACATCTGCCGACCAAGCCAGCGGCCGGCTTTAGCGTTCTTCCTCGGGCAATCGAGCGAGCTCTCGGTCAAAAGCGGCGTAGTGGCGGTGAAGCTCTTCCGGCTCATCGAGCGCCGTGCCCTCGCGCTCGACCCAGGCGTGAGCCCGCAATTTGCCGTTTTCTTTGCGAATGCCGATGCGTAGCCGCGAGGTGATCCCCTGCCGGCCGAGCAGCCACCACAGTGTGAGGGACTTCGCGAGACACGAAGGATGAACCACGCCGTGCCGGTCCGCGGCGTGGACCATGTGCGCGGTCAAAGCGGCCTGCTTGTTCACTGACTCACAGTCCTCCCGCGCAACCGAGCGAGGAAGCTTTCGTTTGAGTGTCCTTCGCGTTCGCTCGAAACCGCGCAGCCTTAAACTCAGGGAAACCAGCGGCAGCATCCCGAGCGCGCGCAAAAACAGCGCTTGCGCAGGGCGTCCCAGCGCGCTAAACCTCCGCAAGCTTTCCAGCATCGGCAGGCAAAATTTGCAGCAGGCCGTGTTCGACGAGGTGCCCGACGAGTTCGGTCAGGTTTTCGCGAAGCAGTTCCGGCTGGACATCGTATTCCGCAAGAAGCTCCTGGTAGGCCGCGTCGATGTCGGGTGAAGTGGTCAGCAACTGCCACATGCGCGTACCCGTCTCATCCAGACCGAAGTAGCGTTCGGTTTCCAGATTAAGCAAAACCGATTCCTGATCCACAGGCCGCACGAGAACGTGCTTGGGCGCGGTAGCGCGGTCCTTAAAGGTCAGCATCGGCAAGAGCTCCTGTCTGAAACTCCCGGCTCGGCCGTCGCATACGGGCAAGTAGGCTATGGCTTTGGAAAATATTCTACCGGGGTATCGGCGGCGGCGCTATCCAAACGCACCGCCGGCACCGCCGGGCAGGCGAAATCGCGTCCGTCACACGTGGCTAAACCAAAACAAAGGCCGGCTCCGCATGACGGAACCGGCCTTCCGAAACGCTCGAATTTCCCGCTTAGGACTTCTTCTTCTTCCCGTACACCTTCAGGTCGATTCCCGGCGCCATCTGCTGCAACTGTTCGAGGCCGGCTTTGGCCTGTTGTCCGTAGGGTCCGTTGGGATCGAGTTCGACGGCTTTCTGATAAGCTTCGATCGTTCCGGGAGCAAACTCCGGCACTTCCTTATCGCCGACCTTCTTTAGCGTCATTCTGTACACCAGCGAAGCGCCCAGCAGGTACCAGGTCTGGGCGTTCTTGGGATCGAGCTCCGCGGACTTCTGCAGCGGTTCTACCGCATCGCCCAGGCGGTTTGCGTTGTACAAGCTGATGCCAAAGTTTCTCCACGCGGTCGCGGCGTTCGCCGGATCGAGCTCCGCGCTCTTCGTGTAAGCCGCCTTGGCTTCGTCGATTTTTCCCATGCGCGCGAGCACGTTGCCGAGGTTGTTATAGTAGCCCGCCGGCACATCCGGCTTGGCGGCAATGGCCTGCTGATAAGCCTGCGCCGCCTCTTCGTTGCGTCCGGCGATGTCGTAGGCTTCGCCGAGCTTGGCCCACAGCAGGTGCAGGTTGGAATCTTTCTCACCGGCGGATTCCTGTGCTGCTTTGTATTCCTTCGCCGCCTGGTCGGCAAGGTCCGAGAGCTTCTGCTTGACGGCAGCGCGCTGATCCGGCGGCGCTTTCTGCAACTCGGCTCTCGCGGCTTGCTCCTGTTCAAGAATCGCGTTCCCCGCGGCAAAGTGGGCCTTCATGCCTTCGAACTTGGTTTTGGCCTCTTCCTGCTTCTTCACCTGTTCCTGGGCGGCCGCACCTTGCTTGGTCATAATCTCTTTGAAATTGGCGTCCGCTTTGGCCTCTCCTCCGCTCTCGACGCGTACCTTCGCGATATCATAGGGCTGCTGCTTGTCGTTCGGCGGCGGAAAGGCGGAGATGGTGACGGTATAAATTCCGCTGCGCAGGCCGGGAATACTGTATTTGCCGTCACTGTCGGTCTTGGCCGTCTGTTTCGCGCCTTGCTCGCTCACCACCTGTACGGTTAAACCGGCCCAGGGCTTCCCGTTGACGTCCATGATTTGCCCGCTGATGGTTCCCGTCTGGGCCGCCGCGCCGGGCGCCAGTGCGCCAAACAGGGCCGCCGCGAGAATGGCCGCCCCCATTACTGACTTATTGAGAGTCTTCATGCTGCATTTCTCCTTTTTCACGAGGAGCTGGTCCGGAGTCCCCGAACCGTTTTTCGCCCCATTATCTCTCTTGTTTCGGCCGGATTCCAAGTCTGGCTCCGGCCGTGCCGGGCGGCAGGAAAGCCGCAAATAAGAAACGGCGGACACCGCGCTTTCTGTTTAACTTCGGCGGCTGGCAGGAACGGCGCGCCGGTACGGGATCGCATCGCTCGCTCCGGCCTCGGCAAACGCGCGCAGCCGCAGTAGGCAACTGTCGCAAACACCGCAAGCTCTGTCTTCTTCCTGATAACACGACCAGGTCAGATCGAGCGGCGCGCCCAACTCGAGGCCGCGCCGGACAATCTCGCTCTTCTTCATCTCGATGACCGGCGTCACGATCCGAACCTGCGTCTCCGGTCGCGTCCCGACGCGAATCAATTCCTGAAACACTCGATAATACTCCGGCCGGCAGTCCGGATATCCGGAGCTGTCTTCCGCCACTGCCCCGATGTAGATCGCGCCTGCGCCAAGCACCTCCGCCCAGCTCACGGCCACGGAAAGAAAGTGCGCGTTGCGAAAAGGAACATAGGTTACGGGAATCGCGCTGCTGTGTGGCCCAGGAGCGCCCAAATCATTTTCCGGCACGGCGATTCTTGGGTCGGTGAGCGCCGACCCCCCCATCGTTCGAAAATGATGGAGCGCGACGACCAGCCGTTCGCGCACGCCGTAGAAGTCTGCAATCGCCTCGAAGGCCCGGCGCTCGCGCCGCTCGGTTCTTTGCCCATAGCCCGCATGAAGCAACGCGATATTTCCCGCGCCGCACCGTTCGCGCGCGATGGCCGTGCTCACGCAGGAGTCCATGCCTCCGCTCAACAGCACCACCGCTTTTTCTGTATCCGTCATTCCCGGTTCACCGTTGCGATTGCCCATTTCCTCCTGCGTCGCTTGCCCCTTTTCACACTCCTTTGGTCGCCGGATCCCAAATAAACTTATGCAATTGCAGCCCGAGCCGCACCCGCAGGCGGTCCGCTAGAATCCACTCGGCCAACCGCTGCGGCTCGAGCCCCGGCCATTTTCCCTCTGGATCTTCAAACACGGGAGAAAACAAAACCTCGCGCACTTTCCCGAGCAATCCGTGTCGCCCGGCGAAATCCCGGGCAAATTCGTAATCGCACCGCGTCGCAAGCACAAATTTCACTTCATCCTTCGCCGTTAGCGCGTCGAGATTGGCCATGTCGAAAGTATCCGGCTCGCCCGAATCCGGGCACTTTACGTCGACAATCTTGATCACTTCCTTCGGCAGCCCCCCGATATATCGTTCTCCGCTCGTCTCGATCATCACCGTATAACCCGCCGCGAGCAACTGTTCCGCAAGCGGGTGAATCTCCTCCTGGAGCAGCGGTTCCCCGCCCGTCAACTCGACCAGCGGCACACTGGCTTCTCGGCCGCTCCCGCCCGCGCTGCGGCAAGCCAACTCGTCCACCCGCGCCAGAACTTCCTCGACGCTCATCTTCTTTCCGCCGTGAAAGGCATAGGCCGTATCGCACCAGGTGCACCGCAGGTTGCAGCCCGTCAGTCGCACAAAGATACACGGCAAACCGGCGCGCGTGCCTTCGCCCTGGATCGATTTGAAAATTTCAGTGATGAACATAACGGATTGATGAGCGGGCGAATGATCTTACGCCTTTTGTGCTCCTCTCGGCCTTTTGGGCCACAGCCAATAAGCGGCGGCGAGAAAAACCGCGCCTCCCAGGATGAATCGCAGATAACCCGGGGAGATCCCCAGGAAACGGAACACCAAAACGTAGCCCAAGGCAACCAGGATGGCGGGAACGAGGATGATAACAAGTGCGCGGTTCATTTTACACCTCGGACCTCAGGGGGCAGGAATCGTCCTCCGCTGCTGCGGGAAGACCGGGCGTTTCTCCGAGAAGGCCCGGCGAAACATCGCCCGATAGTCGCGAGAATTTCTCGCTTGCGGATCGCAGCATGTGCGTAGGATTTCGATTCCTCACGCGCGAGTGCGGTCCGGAGTAGCTAACTTCCCGGCCGGTACTGCGCCCGGCTCGTGTCCGTCTCCCACAAAACCACGTCGGTGACCTTCGCGCCCGGCGGCATGCCCTTTAATTGCTTGGTAATCTCGTCGTAAAAATACTTGGCCACGTTTTCCGCCGACGGATTCACGGTTTGAAAAGGCTCCAGGTCGTTCATGAACTGGTGATCCAGCCGCCCCATGACTTCGCGAATAATCTGTTTCACTTGCACGAAATCCACCAGCAAGCCGATGGAATCAAGCTGCGGGCCTTCCACGGTCACGCGCACGCGGTAGTTGTGCCCATGCGGGTTTTCGCACTTGCCCTTGTAGCCGCGGAGGGCGTGCCCGGCGGAAAACGTCTCTTCCACGCTGACTTGAAACATGTCGCTATCAATGGCGCCGCCGGCTTCACCGGATTACTTGTTCGTAACGCTTCAGGCGGGACTTGCCGGATGGGCCGCTTTCTCCCTGCTGTTTGCGTCCAGAAACCGGGCCACGTCCGTCAATTCGTGCGTCACCCGGTAGCGCGGCAGCGACTCCAGAAAAATCTTACCATAGGGCATGCGCTGGATGCGGGTATCGAGCAGCGCCAGCACGCCACGATCGGTTTTTGTCCGAATCAGCCGCCCGAATCCTTGTTTCAGAGACAGCACCGCCTGTGGCACTTGAAATTCCGCAAACGCGTTGCGTCCCTCATCCTGCAAAGCTTCGACTCGGGCGGCCACGACCGGATCGCTCGGCACCGCAAACGGCAGCCGGTCCACGATGACGCACGACAGCTGCTCGCCCGGCACGTCCACGCCTTGCCAGAAGCTGGCCGTGGCAAACAGTACCGCCCCTTCTGTGTTTTTGAACCGCTCGAGCAGCACCGAGCGCGGCGCGGTTCCCTGCAAGAGCACCGGAAAGGACACGCGCGAACGTACCCGTTCGTACAGATCGTTCATCTGCGCATAACTGGTGAACAGGCAAAACGCCCGGCCCTGGCTGTGCTCCAACAATTGGACGATTTCATCAGCGGCTTTTGCGGCAAACCCAGGGTCACGCACATCCGGCATTTTCCGCGGCAAATACAGCAACGCCTGGCTCGGATAATCGAATTCCGGTGGCAGCTTGCGTTCCTTGGCCTGATCGAGTCCAAGCCGCTGCCGGATGTAGTCGAAGCGCCCGCCTACCGTCAGCGTCGCCGAAGTGAGAATTACGGTGTCGAACTGTTCGAACAGCCGCTCGCGCAGAGTCTGGCTCACGTCAATGGGCGTTGCCGTCAGGAAAACTCCTTTATTCCTGCGTTCGTACCAATACACGAAATTCTTCTCATTGGATTCGAACAAAAACATGAGTTCCTGCCGCAGCTCGAAGCTGCGCCGCGCCAGCCGCGCGAGCTCTTCCGGTTTGCCGGTTTGCGCGGCCATTTCGGTTTCCAGGCTCTTCAGGGAAGAGAGTAGCGCATCGTACGCTTCGCGGTGCTGCTCAAGGAATGCTTCGCGCTCCTGCCGCGAGAACGGGAACCTGCCCTCGCGGGGCGGAAACTGTTCGAAAAACGTGCGGCTGCGCTCGCGAATGCGCTGCGTTTTTCGCAGCAACGAAGGGGCGAGGAAATGCAGCAGCCGCAGCGTCTGGTCCGTGTCTCGCGCTAGTTCCTCGAAGCGGAAGTTCGAAACTTGCCGCGCAAAATAGTCGCTGGCTACATCCTCCATCTCATGCGCTTCATCGAAGACCACGGCCGAATATTCCGGCAAGATGCTGCCGAAGTCGTCCTGCTTCAGCGCCAGATCCGCGAAGAAGAGGTGATGGTTCACGATAATCAGGTCGGCTTCCTTCGCCCGCTGGTGCATTCCCGTCACAAAGCACGGGTTGAACGACGGGCATTTCTGCCCCGTGCAAGTGTCGCGCCGTGCGTCCAGGCGTCCCCACAATTCCGAATCATCCGGCAAGAACGTCAGCTCCGTGCGATCGCCCGTCTCCGTCAGCTTGGCCCAATCCTTGATCTGCCGAAAATCATCCATTTCCTGGATGCCCTTAAGCAGCGGCTGGTCCTGCATCTGGTTCAGCTTCGAAATGCACAGAAAATTCGACCGCCCCTTCATCAGTGCGGCTTTCAAGTTCGGCGCAAAATGTTTCTGCAAAAACGGAATATCTTTTTGGAACAGCTGCTCCTGCAACGATTTCGTTGCCGTGGAGATCACCACACGACGTCCGCTCGAGATCGCCGGAATCAGGTAGGCGAGCGTCTTGCCCGTCCCGGTGCCGGCCTCCACGACCGCGTGATGATGCGTTTCGAACGCATCGTGGACGACTTCCGCCATCTCCAGTTGTCCGGCGCGGTATTCGTAGTCGGAGCTTACGACGGAGCGGTCGAAGCCACCCTTCATGCATTTCTCGAGGAATCCGCCGGGGCCAAACACCTCTTTCATCGATGTCTTGGCGGTCTCGCCCCGAGTGCCGTTGTTGGTGTTCTCGGACTCTCTCGCGCGCACATTCAGGTCGTCTTCGAGCGGGACATATTTCCTGTCGGCGGCTTTCGCCGTCGGCCTTGCCCATTCCCCCGCCGCGGCCCTACTCGAATTGGTCGTGTTCTTTCTCAGGATTTCGCCTTTGCTCCAGGCAACCCGCCGAGGAGACCAGCTACGATAGCATACCCGCAAGCCTGGCTTTACCAGATGCGCCGTAAGGCCCGTAAGGCTCCGTTCTTGAAGAAAGGGATATGAGGCGCAATTCTCCGGCGCGCTACCTTCAACGGGCGACATGCGGCGGGAAGGCAAATGCAAACTACGCGGTGGGGTGCTCCATGAATCGCCGGAAGGCTTTTTTCTTTCTTATTTTCCCGTGCCGCCCTAGCCCCGGCCTCCTCGAGCGGCATGCCACAGCCAAAAACAGAAAGCTGGCTTCACGCCGGCAGCGGCCCGCCGACGGTTGTAGTTGGCGGCAAGGGCTGCGCGCCGGGAGGAATCATCACGCCGGTGGCAGGCACGGGCTGGAACCGGCGGAAAATCGCCAGCGAGATGGCCCCGATGCCCCACAGAATGGCTACAAACTTCACCCAGCCTCCCACATCCGGAATGGTGGTGCACACACGCACGATCACCACCCCCACGGCCATCCGTCCGACGGTCGGCCATAACTCGCCGGTGCGGCCCATCAGCCATTGCCCCACAACGGTTCCCACGATGATTTGGGCGAAGTACAAGGCTGCATACCACACAAACAGCGTGGAGATGCCAATGAACAATCCCACAACGGTGATGCACGCAATGCACGCAGCGATGGGCACGCCAAACAGCACCAGCACGCCGAGCCCTGCAGAGGCGCCATATTGCTCCGCGGATTTCACCGCCTCTTGCGAAAACTTCGGCATCAGCGAGTAGAGCACCAGGCCATACAGGATGAACCCTGCCATCCAGATGACCTGCCAGACGTAGTAGTGCGGGTTCGCATAATTCGGGCCGCGCGTATGTTTCACGAAGTGGACGGGCGAGGCCAGCTTGGCCTGCGAGGAGACTTGAGGTTGCTTTTCTCCCTCGAAATCCACGGGCCCCCTGATGTCCGCTGAGGAATCAATGTTCAGTTCGCCGCCGCGGATCTTCACCGACCCGCCAATATCCCCCGAAATGTTCGACTGACCGGCAAAAGCCAGAAGGTCGCGCGCGACGTGGCCATCGAGCGACAATCGCCCCGAGCCCGTGGTGACGCTTCCTGCGATGACCGCGTCGTGATCAATGTTTACGTCGCCCCCAAAGGTCATCACGTTGCGCCCCACTTTGCCCTTGAGCGTAATGTTCCCCGCATAGCCGCGAATGCTTCCCTCCACTTGGCCGGTCATCCGGACTTGCCCCGACGCCGAAAGCATGTCTCCCATAACATGGCCCGATACTTCCACGTCTCCGCCGGCAACCACCAAATCGCCTTCGATCGTGCCGGCGATGCGGATTTGCCCGCCTGCGACGTACAGGTCGCTGTGAACGACCTCGTCCTTCACGATCGTGATGCGGTCGCCCTTGCGGAATTCCGTGGCGGAAGCCGGCGCCGGCGCGAGCAGCGCCGCGCACAAACTCGCAAATACCAGGGCGAGCGCCGACCCGCGGCGGATCCGCCGCCTCAGGAACATCACGCCCAAGCCGCCCAGCGTCGCTACCGCCAAAATCTCGAGAACTGTGATCATGGATTGCCATCCTTTCCAGAAAGGACTCTGGAAAATCAGCAGGCCCAGCAGATTCGTTCCGCTAAAGCCGGCCTCCTGCAATTGGGCCTGCCAGGGTTCGATGTATTGCGTATAGAGCGCATACACGCCGGTTGCCGCCAATCCAAATGCCAGTCCCCAGATCCACTGCATGGAGCGCTCCGCGGCTTGCTGGAATTGCGCCAGCCGCGACGGCAGCGGTTCGTTGTCTTCGAACATCGCCCGGGTCAGCAGCCGCGATTCGCGCTCGAGCGCACGCAGCAGCGTGCGGCAGTTCTCGCACTCTTGCGTGTGCAGGGAAACTTCCAGCCCGCGCGCGCGGTCCAACTGCCGCTCGAGGTACAGCAGGCAGGTCATCTCATCCAGATGCTTCATCTTTTCTTCGGTTTCGCTCATGAAGCCCCTCCTGCCGCTACCGCCGTGTTGCCTTCCAGCGCTTGCCGCAGTTCATGCCGCGCGCGAAGCAACACCACGCCCACAAAGGCGCGGCGCACTCCCAGCGCGTCGGCAATTTCGTCGTAACTCATGTCCGAGTAATAGCGCATCACCAGCGCCATGCGCGCCCGCGCGCCCATTTTTTCGAGCGCCTTCCGCACTTCCTCGCCCGAGCGCTGCTCGATCAGTTTTTCGAGTTGGCTTGGTTCGGGATGCTCGAGCGGCACGCTTTCCACGTCTTCGGTTTCTTTGTCCTGGCGAATTTTCCGCCGCCGCAATATGTCCCAGCAGTGATTCGCGGCCACCTTGTACAGCCACGCGGAGAACGACCGCGTTGTATCATACTGGCTGAGCTTGTTTTTTAGTTTCATGAAGATTTCCATGGTGGCGTCTTCCGCGTCTTCGCGGGTCGGCATGGCCCGCCTACAGAAACGGAAGATCGCAGGAGCATATTCCCGGTAAAGCTGGCCCCAAGCCTCCGCGTCGCCCGCCCTGGCACGGGCAATCGCCTCGGTCGGCTCGCTTATTCCCGGCGCGCTCATCCGGCCTGGTCTCTGCGTTTCCATAGTCTAGTACGCACAAAAGCTTGCAAATATTACACGTTCGAATGCCCAGCGATTCTTGTCTTGCATTCTAACCCATTCATTTCGATGTATTTATGGCCTCATTCCCGGCCGTCTTTGCCCTTCGGAGCAATATTGCTGGCCGCGCTTACCGTTTCCTGCCTTTTGCGCCCCTGGTCCTGGTCCTGTTCCTGGTTCGTCATTCTCAAGCGGGGCAAGAGCCGTTGCGCCTTCCATGCGCAAGGAAATCCCTCTTGAAGCGACGACTTCCTCGTTTCCGCTCTCGGCCTTTTCGCGCTACCTGCGGCTTTGCTTGCCAAGGACTCTACCAGAAATGCCCCGCAATTCTATCCGCCAGCCTTCGCTAAATTCGCACACCCCATGGCGTGGCATAGCCTTGTGCGGGATTCGGAGTCCTCTGCGGTTGCGATGCAACCAGCCGAAGGAGGGCGAGCCGGTTTGCTCTTGCTCGACGAACGGCTGGGGCGTTCGAAGCCAGACCCCCTCGGCTTGGGTTCGACCGCAACGCCTGGCGTACGGTTAGCCTTCCTCGAGCGTGTCGGCGAATGGCACAGGAAACGCGCGCAGCATTCCCTTGCGACATTCCGGCGCTCCCTACACTGCCGGAAGCTCGATGGTCACGGCGGCGCCGTGCGGGTACAGGTTTTGCGCGTAGATGTTGCCGTTATGCTCTCTGACAGTGCCGTAGCACATGCTCAAGCCCAGTCCCGTGCCTTGACCAATGGGCTTGGTGGTGTAGAAAGGATCGAACACGCGGTCGAGGTCGCGGAATCCGGGCCCGGTGTCGCGGAAGCGCAGCACAATTTTCTTGGCCTCCAGGCTCCCTTCGACCACGACTTTCTTTTCCGCCGCTTGCTCCACCGCTTGCGCAGCGTTGGTGAAGAGATTCACGAAAACCATCTTGAACTGCCCTTCGTTGATGGCAATCCGCGGCAAGTTCGCGGCCAAGTTCAATTCAAAATGGATTCCCGCGCTTTTCCATTGGTACTCGCAGAGCATCAGCGAATCGCGCAGGACGGTCGAGATGTCCAGCGGCTTTCGCCCGTTTTGCAGCGGCCGCGCAAAGCTGATCAGGTTGTCGATAATTCTCTTCATGCGGCGCGCTTCGCTTCCCAGCCGTTCCAGTTTTTGCCGCGCGTCGGCTTCCTTGGCTTGTTCCTTCAGTAGGTCGGAGTAGCCCACGACCGCGGTCAGCGGATTGTTGAGTTCGTGGGCCACTCCGGAGACGAGCTGGCCGATTCCCGCCAACCGTTCCTGCTGCACCAACTGGCTCTGCGCAAGTTGCAGCCGCTCCAGATTCTGTTTCGATTCGCCGAGCAACCTCGTCATTTCCTGCGCCAGCAGCATTTGCCGCAGGAAGACGCACACTGCCACCAGCATGATGCCAATCAGCGTCACCGTGACGCGAAACGGCCGCAACCCGCTTGCCTCCGGCAGCCGGAGCAGCACCCAAAGCCCGATGAGGGGAAGCGACAGCACCGCCAGAACCGCCAGGAAACCGGACAAATCCGCGGCGCGCTGCTTCTCGGTTCCCGCTAGCTTTTCCGAGCTCACGTGGCGCGCGCGCACGGCAATCAGGATGAGCCAGCAGATGGTCGCATAATCCGGCACGTCGTAGATGCTTCCGCTGTAATACTCATTGCGGTTCAGCGCCGCGTTCAACCACTGATAGGAAAGCAGGTACAGCGCGCTCACCCCAAACAGGTGCCAATAGATCTTGCGCCACGCGCCTTCCGCCACCAGCGCCATGCCCCCCAGCACGGACATCAGTACCGCGAACTCCACGACGAACAGTGAAAAATAGTACGTGTTGTACACCGCCTGATCCATGACGATGTATTCGTTGGGGTATACCAAAAACATGTAAAGGTAGACCCACCAGAGAAGAAGAATCAGGAAGTTCAGCGTGCTCAAAAGGAATTTCTGCTCGCGCTGCCGCGATCCCGGCCGCATTGCCGCCGCGGCCATCATCGGCACAGGTTGCAGGAACAGCGGTATATCCGCCCAGAACGGATTTGGCGGTTCGCGGCCGGTGATCACTTCGTAGTACAGCCAGGCGGCGAAGTTCGTCCCCACCAGCGCCGCGCCAAAGGCCATCAGGAACCAGAACCAGCGCGTGCGCCCCCGGTTACCGAACCCCGCCCACAGCAACACCACAACGGCGATGAGCCACAAGCCCGCCCCGCTCGTGTCGGAGAACGCCGTAAGGGCCGCTCCCGGCTTGGCGAACAGAGAAATGACGGTGTACACCAGCAGGAAACCCGCAACGGTGCCTACTTCCCATCGCGTCGGTCTTCTCATGCTGTTCTATCTGACTCCCCGGGGACCGTCGAACGCGCTTTCTGCTTCCGCAACGGACGATTGCAGTGAGGCGTCACCACACGAGCTCTTATCCCCAAGTTTATCGAGGAAATACGTTAGTCAACCTGACCCTCCCGGAAATTTGTTGTGATGGTAACCGCCATCGGAATTGGCCGCTCACGTTCAACGGTCTTTTCGAAACGGCGGAGCGGAGCAGAGCAGATTCAGATTCTTGACCGCTTTGTTTCTCTCCTGTTATCGTGGAGGGTTAATGTGGGCTCCGTGTAGCTACTGAGCTCGAGCGCCTGGCTACACAGGCAGGCCGTGCCTGCGGCAGGCAAGCTCCTCCGGGAGGGAGCGCTTTCGCTCCAGATCGAAGGCTCTTGCCTTCCATCGCGGCGAACCACGAACTCATATGGGCCTGAGCAAACTGGTAATCCGGGGCGCGCGGCAGCACAACCTGAAAAACATCAGCGTCGAAATCCCCCGGAACACCTTGACGGTCATCACCGGGCTCTCCGGGTCGGGCAAATCCTCACTTGCGTTTGACACCATTTATGCCGAAGGACAGCGCCGCTACGTCGAATCGCTGTCGGCTTACGCACGGCAGTTTCTCGACCAGATGGAACGGCCCGAAGTGGACGTGATCGAAGGGCTTTCGCCGTCGATCGCCATCGAGCAGAAAACCACCACGCGCTCCCCGCGTTCGACCGTGGGCACCATCACCGAGATCTACGATTACCTGCGCGTGGTGTACGCGTCGATCGGCGTGCCGCACTGCCCGCATTGCGGCAAGCCCATCACGCGGCAGTCGAGCGAGCAGATTGTGCAGGCGATCCTGCACGGAGAAATCTCGCAGCCCGACGACCGCATCATGATCCTGGCGCCGATTGTGCGCGGGCGAAAAGGCGCGTACCGCAAGGAGCTGGAGAAATTCGCCCAACAGGGGTACGTGCGCGTGCGCATCAACGGCGAGCTGTACCCGCTCGACGATTTTCCAGCACTGGACAAGCGCAAGAATCACACCATCGAAATCGTGGTGGACCGCCTGCTCGTCAAGCAGGGCATTGCGGCGCGGCTGGAGCAATCCATTTCGACAGCGCTGAAGCTCGCCGGCGGGCTGGTGACCGTGGCGATCGTGGGCGGAAAGGAGCACACGTTTTCGGAAAAGCTCGCTTGTCCGGATTGCGGGATTTCCGTTCCGGTGCTCGAGCCGCGCTCGTTCAGCTTCAATTCGCCCTACGGCGCGTGCCCGGCGTGCAACGGGCTCGGCTCGAAATACGATTTTGATCCGTCGAAGATCATCAATGATTGGTCCCGCCCGCTTTTCGAAGGCGGCCTCGGGCCGGGTTCGGGCTCCGCGATTTTGAAGCGGACGCTCGAACTGGGTGCTTACGCGCACGAGTTCAAGCTCGATACGCCGTTCGAAAAATTTCCGGCGCGCATCCAGAACATGCTTTTGTACGGGTACCCGCCTTCGAACGCCAAAGACGGCGGCGGGAACGGCAGAGCCGCCAAGAAATCGAAAGGTGACAAAGGCTTCCGCTTTCCGGGTATCTTGAAGTTCCTGGAAAACAATTTCGAAGAGTCCGGCTCGGATGCTTACCGCGAATGGATGACGCAGTACATGTCCGCGACGGTTTGCAGCGTGTGCCACGGCAAGCGCCTGCGTCCGGAGTCGCTCGCGGTCAAGCTGGCGGGGTGGTCCATTGCGGATTTCACTACGCTGTCCTTGAGTTCGGCGCGGCCCGCGGTAGACGAAATTTTGGCCGAGCTAGGCGAGCGTCAAAAAGAAATTGCCGCGCGGCCGCTAGAAGAAATCGCGGAGCGCATCGACTTTCTTCTCGCCGTGGGCTTGGGCTACCTGAGCCTGGAGCGCTCTGCGGCTACGCTCTCCGGCGGCGAAGCACAGCGGATTCGCCTGGCTACGCAAATTGGCTCGCGATTGCGCGGCGTGCTCTACGTGCTCGATGAGCCGAGCATCGGGCTGCACGCGCGCGACAATGCGCGGCTGCTCGGCTCGCTCGAACACCTTCGCAACCTGGGCAACACGGTGCTGGTGGTCGAGCATGACGAAGACACCATTCGCAGGGCGGATTTTGTGGTGGATCTCGGCCCGGGCGCGGGGAACGCCGGCGGCTATCTGGTTGCGCAAGGCAAGCCGGAACAAATCGAAGCCACGGCTGAGTCGCTGACCGGGCAATACCTGAGGGGCGCGGCGAAAATTGCGGTGCCGGAAAAACGGCGCAGCCAGAACGGCAAAGCCATTCAGGTCCTGGGAGCCACAGCGAACAATCTCAAGGAGATTGACGTCGCCTTTCCGCTGGGCTTGCTCACGGTGGTCACCGGGGTTTCCGGCTCCGGCAAATCCACGCTGGTGAACGATATTTTGTATCGCGCGCTGGCGCAAAAGCTCTATCGTTCCTCGGAAGCGCCCGCCGCGCATCGGCAAATCCTCGGCACCGAACACATCGACAAGGTCATTGAGATCGATCAGGCGCCGATTGGCCGCACGCCGCGTTCGAACCCGGCGACCTACACCGGAGTGTTTGCGCCCATCCGCGACCTGTTTGCCATGCTCCCGGAGTCGCGCGAGCGCGGCTACCGCCCGGGCCGCTTCAGCTTCAACGTGAAAGGCGGGCGCTGCGAAGCTTGCCAGGGCGACGGCTTGCGGCGCATCGAAATGAATTTTCTTCCCGATGTTTATGTGATGTGCGAAGTGTGCCGCGGTCGCCGCTACAATTCCGAGACGCTCACCGTGCGCTACAAGGGACATTCGATCAGCGACATATTGAACCTGCCTTGCGCCGAGGCGTTTAAACTCCTGGAAAACATTCCCCAGATTCAGCAGAAGCTTTCGACGCTGGTGGACGTGGGACTCGGCTACGTAACGCTGGGGCAGTCCTCGACGACGCTTTCCGGCGGCGAAGCCCAGCGCATCAAACTGGCGCGCGAACTTTCCAAACGCCAGACCGGCCGCACGCTGTACATCTTGGATGAGCCAACGACGGGATTGCATTTCGACGACGTGCGCAAGCTGCTTGACGTGCTGCACCGCCTGGTCGATCTTGGTAACACCGTGCTGATCATCGAGCACCATCTGGACGTCATCAAACAGGCAGACTGGATTATCGATTTAGGGCCGGAAGGCGGGGAGGGCGGCGGGCGCATTGTGGCGCAAGGGCCGCCGGAGCACGTGGCTCGCGCGAAAAAGTCCTACACCGGCCAGGTCCTTGCCCGGGTCCTCCATGTCAACGGCCAGGGCAATGGGCACGGCGCGAACGACCGCAAATGACCGTGGAGGTGTCCTCCCGACTCTGCCAACCCTCGGAGAAGAAAGCCGCGGTTGACGGCGTCTCGGAAAATGCCTGCTCGATCTTCGCTTGGCGTGCTATCGATTGACCTTGGGCCAGCGGGGCTAGCGGTCGTCGGCTTGCGCCCTGCCGCTTTTCCCCCTACAGTAAGCGTTCGGACATGAGCATTTACTCGATCCAGCCGCTGGTACTTGGAGCAGTGCGCACGTATCCCCTGGTGTCGCGAAAGAGCAAGGTCGGCATGCGCGAGTTCGCGCGGGCCAGCAACGGAAATATATCGCTCAGCCATTTTCTGGATTCGCTTCCTCAAATTCTTGCGGCGCGCGATCTTCGCGAACTTCTCGGCGCGATTCTTGCCGCGCGGCAAAAACGCAAAGCGATTCTTTGGGGCATGGGCGGCCACGTCATCAAGGTGGGACTTGGGCCGGTGTTGATCGACCTGATGGATCGCGGGTTTATCTCGGGAATCGCGATGAATGGCGCGGCGCTCATTCACGATTTCGAGATAGCGCTTGCCGGGAACACTTCCGAAGACGTCGAGGCCGCGCTTGGCCAAGGCCAATTCGGCATGGCCGAGGAAACGGGAAAGTACCTGAACGAAATCGCGAAGCTGGCGCAACGGATTCGCATCGGGTATGGCGAGGCGGCGGGACAATTTCTGACGAGCGGCGTTATTGCCGCGAAAGAGGCCGCGTCAAGCGTTCTGGCCGCTGCCCACAAACACCGCATCCCGGTGACCGTGCATCTCGCCATCGGCACGGACATTCCGCACATGCACCCGTCGGCGGAAGGCGCGGCGCTTGGCTATGCGACGCATCGCGATTTTCGTCTCTTCTGCGCGCTCGTTGAGCAGATGCATGCGGGCGGGGTTTATCTCAACTGGGGTTCTGCGGTGCTGCTGCCGGAGGTTTTTCTGAAGGCCGTTTCGGTGGTGCGCAACCTGGGGGTAGCGCTCTGTCCCATTACGACAGCCAACTTCGACTTTATTCAGCACTACCGCCCGTTGCAGAATGTGGTCAAGCGTCCCACCGCTTCCGGCCGCGGCCACAAAGGACCTGTGTCGCGCGGCTTTGCCATCACCGGCCACCACGAGCTGCTGTTGCCGCTCGTGGCTGCGGCCTTGGCGGCAGGATGGCCGAAGAGACGCTGACAAGGGACCCATGAGCCTCTTTGACGATAATCCGGGTCCGCGGGGAGAGGTGGGCGATTTGCAAGACCACCTTGCGGATGTCTCGGAATCGCCATCCGCGGAAGCCCTTGCCCCACTCGCAGGCGATCCCATCTCCTATGTGGCGATTCATCCCGAGGCCGCGCATCCTCCCGCTTCCAATCTGCCCGAAGACCTGCGCATTACCTGGTCCTGGCCGCATCTGGTGCTCTTTGCCGTGTATGCCGTGGTTAGTCAATTCGCGATCGGCATCGCCGTGTTGGCGTATTACTCGACCAATGGCCATCTCACGCAGAGACAGATCCGCAGGCTTTTTGAGTCGGACCCGAGGTTGATCGTGGGCACGAACGTCCTGTGGTTCGGGCTGATTATTCTATTTCTCTATGTGACGCTTTCCGTGCTTCCCCGTTTGCCGTTTTGGCGGTCCCTCGGCTGGAAGAGGCTCGATGCGAACACGCTCGCGGGGAAAGGCAGACCATGGATGTATTTCCTCTCGGGCTCCGGGCTGTCTCTGTTTGTCATCGGCGCCAGTTCGCGCGTGAAGAATGCCGAGCACGTTCCCATTCAGGAAATGTTCAAGAGCCGCAGCGGAGCGATGCTGCTGATGACCATGGCCGTGCTGGTCGCACCCCTGGTGGAAGAAACCGTCTTTCGCGGCTACCTCTATCCCGTATTTGCGCGCATCGCTTCTCGTCTTGCTCAGTCGTTTGGAATGGATTCGCCAAGCGCCATCCGTGCCGGCGTGGTAACCAGCATCCTCACAACCGGGGTGCTGTTCGGGCTTATGCATGCGCCGCAGCTTGGCTGGACCTGGGGTTTGGTCAGCCTACTGATTCTCGTCGGCATCATTTTTACGTTCGCGCGCGCCTGGACCGGAACGGTTTTTGCGAGTTTTCTTCTGCATCTGGGGTATAACTCGATGCTGGCGTTCCTCACAATCCTGGGAACGAAGGGCTTTACCTACCTGCCGCCGCATCCGTGAGCGATTCGTCTTGTGCGCCGTTCCTTGGTTACAATCAAAGGGCGACGATCCTCCCTGTGCTCATGCCATGAGGAGATGCCGTGCGCTCGGAATGCCGGGGCAGGGATGTTGCCAGCGAGGGCAAAGTAAAGAATGTATGTAGCGCAACCCATCGAGTGGACGGAGGGCGGCGTGGTTATGCTCGACCAGCGGCGGCTTCCCGCCGAGGAGATTACTTACACCTATACGGACTACCGCGAGGTGGCGAAGGCGATTCACGAAATGGTGATCCGTGGAGCGCCGGCGATTGGAGTGGCGGCGGCGATGGGTGCGGCGCTCGGTGTCTTGCATTCTCCCGCGAAATCCGTCGACGCGCTTCGGGCGGAGTTCGAGGAAATTTGCGACACGCTTGCTAAAACGCGACCCACCGCGGTGGACCTGTTTTGGGCGATCGAGCGCATGAAGCAGCGCTTCGCTGAACTTACCGCAGAAACCTCGGAGCTCGCGAAAATCAAGCAGGGCATGGTGAAAGAAGCAAAGCAGGTTCACGAGGAAAAACGCTCGACGGACGAGGCGATTGGGAAGTTTGGCGCGGAGCTCATGCCGCGCGAAGGGCAGGTGATGACGCAATGCAACGCGGGCGCGCTGGCCACAGGCGGGATAGGCACGGCCCTCGGGGTGATTCGCGTAGCGTTCGAACAGGGCCGCAAACTGCACGTTCTTGTACCGGAAACGCGCCCGTATCTTCAGGGCGCACGGCTCACGGCTTGGGAATTGCACAAGGGCGGCATTCCGCTGACGTTGATTACGGACAACATGGTTGGCCACTTTTTGAAGTCTGGCAAGGTCGGTGCGGTCGTGACCGGCGCGGATCGCATTGCGGCCAATGGGGATACCGCGAACAAAATCGGCACGTATCAGATAGCTGTGCTGGCCAAAGAAAACAAAGTGCCGTTTTATATCGCCGCGCCGATTTCGACTTTCGATCTTTCGATTGCGGATGGCGAGCATATCCCCATCGAGGAGCGCTCGGCTGCGGAAGTGACGCATCTGCAAGGGGTGCGCATTGCGCCGGATGTACCGGCGGCAAATCCGGCCTTTGACGTGACGCCGGCGCGGTACATTGCTGCCATCTTCACCGAACGCGGTGTGGCTCGTCGGCCGTACACGGAATCTCTGCGCGCATTGGCCCAACAAGCGCCGCAACAGCACGTTGCCTCGCCTGCGTAGGCCCGCATCGGCGTGATTCTGCTATGCGATGTTTCGCTCAGCGCGGGGTTGCGGAGAATCCCGCGCTATCGGTTTGCCCGCCAGGATGGGAGAGTTGGTCGTATTCACGCGCGGACGGCTCCGGAGCAAGCACCCAAAGCGTGTAGATCCCAAGGGCAGTGCCAAGGGGGAACCGCAGCAGGGCTAAAATTCCCAGCACCAGGCCCAGAATCCGAGCCCAGGATTGCCGCTCGAAAAGTCCCCACGCCAGGGCCAGATGCAGCAAGCCAAACAAGCCCAGGAAAATACCCAGAGAGAAGAATCCACCTGAAAGGAACGAATCAAAGCCCCAGCCGGGCCCGAGCGGCCAGGCATCCGGGCCGATCCGCCCGCGAAGCCAGGGGAAAAACACGCCTCCAAAAAGCATCAACCGGGCCACGCCAATCAACCGTAAAACGCCGTTGACCAGCCACAAGGTGGCGAGCAAGTGGATATGCTTCCGGACCCGGCCTTCGGCGAGGGACGCCACGGCAGGAATGGCCGGGGGGACGGCGCGCGCAACCACCGCTTTTCCGCAAGAGGCACAGAATTGCGCGCCAGAAACAAGCGGAGTCCCGCAACGATCGCAAAACATGGGCGAGCCCTCCACCTCCTATAGTACGCCGCTACGGCGTTCGGTGTTCCAGTCGAGCAAGGATATTGTCCCCTCTAACGCGCTAAACCGCAGCCGCGTCGCTACGGTGGTATGCGTTCGATCGAAAAGCAATCTGAAGTGGTCGCTCTCATTCCGTCCGCGGTTGCGATTCCGTTTACCAGGTGGGCCGTAAAGCCTCGGTGTTTTTAGGCCGAGGATATAAGGCCCCTCTTTCTTTTCCTTTCGGACTGCTCTATATTTCCTCAGAAACTTCTTTAGGCGGGTGCAATTGATAGTGCGAGTCAGTTTACGCAGCCTCCTGATGCACGTTGGTCCAGTATTCTTCCCAATCCCCGTTCGCCCGTAACGCCCGTAGAGCGATTACCTTTTTTAGATTTTCCATCTTCCACCAGGCACCGGAGATCTTGAGCCGCTTCTGGAACACATAGCCGTGAGCACTCTCGATCTCGCCCGAACCGATGGGCAGGCCTGCTGC
>Ga0209801_1000019_pt1 | contig 118697 bp, 102 predicted proteins | sample GraSoiAngelo_127_FD_185884 | JGI IMG/M metagenome (GOLD analysis project Ga0209801, IMG submission 185884) | Grasslands soil microbial communities from the Angelo Coastal Reserve, California, USA - 14_0927_09_40cm (SPAdes) (version 2) | ecosystem: Environmental > Terrestrial > Soil >... | reverse complement strand
CCAACCTGGTTCTACCGAATCATGACGCTGCACGGGAGTGGCATGGTGGCGGGCACGATGCTCGCCACCATGGGCGGGCTCGCTGCCGCCGTGGAGCGGACCGTGCGCCTCAGCGCTCGAGCGCTGTGGACCGCGTTCCTCGTCTACATGCTCGGGATGGGGTTCATCGTCTTGGCCACGACCCTGGGCGGGTTCGCGGCGGGGTGGACCGTGTTGTATCCCCTGCCCGCGCTCGGGCGCGTATGGACGCTCTGGGCGGCAGTCGCGGCCTTCGTGGGGTACCTCTTTGTCACCCTCGGATTCACCTTCTACTGTTTCCACATCGCCTGGCAGATCGCGGTAGAGCGACATGGCCTCGGTAACGCCTTGGGGTGGTCGCTCTGGCGGAAGACAGAGCCGAGCGACCCCCGCCGACCCCGCTCCGCCGTCGAGATCATCGCTACGGTGGTGACGCTACAAGGTGTCTTCACGGGCCTCGTCGGCGCGGCGTACGTCGTGCCAGTACTCCTGAAGGACGCGGGACTCGTCGCTGCGCTCGATCCCCTACTAGAGAAGAACCTCGCCTACTTGTTCGGCCACCAGCTCGCGAATCTGAACATCTACTTCGCTGCCGCTTTCGTTTACGCGCTCGTGGCGGAGCACACCGGTCGCCCGTGGTCAGCCAGCCGCCACGTGGCCGTCGCATGGAACCTCGTGCTGCTGCTCGTGCTGCTCCCCTGGCCCCACCATCTCTACCAGGACTTCGCTCAGCCGGCGTTCATGCCGATTGCCGCCGAAGCTGTATCGTTCGTCGTCGGGATCCCCTCCTTCCTCGTCACGATCTTCGGCGCGCTTGGGCGGATCCACCGGTCCGGCATGCGGTGGTCGGTTCCGATGATCCTCGTGGCGCTGGGACTATGGGGGTGGGTGACGGGAGGGCTCGGCGCCGTTCTGGACTCTGTGATCCAGGTAAACCAGGTCACGCACAACACGCTGTGGGTGCCGGCGCACTTCCACACCTACTACCTGCTCGGCGCTGCGGCCTTCACGTGGGCGTACCTGTACGACCTAGTGACCCGGCTTGCCGGGGTGCCGGAGGGTCGCGCGAGTCGGGTGGCAGCGTGGCTCTACGGCGTGGGTGGGGCTGGGTTCGTCCTGATGTTCTTCCTCTCCGGAGCGGCTGGCGTTCCCCGCCGCTATGCGGCCCACCTCCCCCAGTGGCAGCCGTTCGCGCGGCTCGCGGTGCCCTTCGTGGTGCTGCTCTCTCTCGCCCTGGCGTGGCTCGCCGTGGACGTCGTCACGCGTCTGCGCCCGGCATGGGTGGGCGCGGGCACTGGTACACGGAACTAGCGGCAGTCCCGTGGGCGCTCGCATCGCGGCCATGCGTGACGCGCAAGTCTCTCTACTGGCCCGTGGGACGCTGGCGGGCGGCATCGTGGTCCTGGCGCTCGCGATCTCGCCTCCGTTCGACCGGATCGCTGACCGATCGCTCACCGCCCACATGGCCCAGCATCTCCTGCTGACTCTTGTCGCAGCGCCGTTGCTCGTGGTGGCGATCGGCGCATGGCCGCGGCTATGGGTCACTCTCCGCACTCGGGTCTCCGGGCGCGGGGGCGAAGCCCTCGGGCGTGTTCTCACGCACCCACTTGTCGCCTTGGTGATTTCAGCCGGGGTACTCTGGGCCTGGCACGCCCCGCACGCGTACGACGCGGCGCTCGCCGACGACGGCGTGCACGCCGCCGAGCACGTTTCGTTCGTCGTCGCATATGGGCTTTACTGGTGGCCGCTCCTCGGGCCTAGCCGGGCCGAGCGGTCCAACGCATTTCGGGCCTTCTACCTCCTTGCAGGAACTGCGACGGGCGGATTGCTCGGGGCGTTGCTCACCTTCGCGCCGGGCGCGTGGTACTCTCATTACAACGCCACGACCGGCGCCGCGGGCCTATCACCCCTTGCCGACCAGCATCTCGCGGGAGTGGTCATGTGGCTCATCGGTGCGGTACCGTTCGCGCTGATTGGGGTGGTCGTGCTACGAGACGAGGGCTAGTGGCGAGGCGGCGGGTTTTCTCCGGTATCCAGCCGACAGGGAAGCTCCATCTGGGCAACTACATCGGCGCGATCAGCCTCTGGGTCGCGACGCAAGCGGAGCACGAGGCGATCTTTTGCATCGCCGACCTCCACGCTTTGACAATTCCCGAGGCTGCGCGGGCTGCTCACCTCCGGGCCAAGGTGCGCGAGACGGCGGCCGTTCTCGTCGCCTGCGGGATCGATCCGGCTCGCGCGATTCTTTTCGTGCAGTCGCATGTCCCTGCGCACACACAACTGGCATGGCTCCTCAGCTGCGTGACGCCCGTCGGCTGGCTCGAGCGCATGATTCAGTTCAAGACTCGGTCCGCCGGGCTCGAGAGCGTGGGCACAGGACTACTCGCGTACCCGGTGCTGCAGGCGGCGGACATCCTGCTCTATCGGGCCGATCTCGTCCCGGTCGGTGAGGATCAGCAGCAACACATCGAGCTCACCCGCGACGTCGCAAGGCGATTCCACGCGCTGTTCGGACAGGTGTTCACGCTCCCGGAATCGATTCTCCAGCCGAGCGGCGCGCGGATCATGGGTTTGGACGACCCCAGCATGAAGATGAGCAAGAGCCGGGGGGAGACCCGGCCGCGTCACGCCATCGGCTTGGTCGATCCACCCGATGCGATCCGGGACGCCGTCATGCACGCGGTCACCGACTCCGGGCGAGAGGTGCGGCCAGAGCGTCCGTCCCCGGGCGTCACCAACCTCATGACGATCTACGAGCTGCTGTCGGGCCGGCGCAGCGAGGCCGTGCAATCGGAGTTCATGGGAAAGGGTTACGCAGTCTTGAAGCGTGCGGTCGCGGACTTGGTCGTCACGACGCTCGAGCCCATCCGGCGGCGGTATCTAGATATCGCCGCCGAACCGGGGCGGCTTGATGCGGCACTTGATGAGGGTGCCGAACGCGCCCGCCCACTCGCTGACGCGACGCTCGATCGGGTCAATGAGCTGATGGGCTTGGAAGAGGGAACTCAGGATTGAGTGATTGGCACTCACACAAGGAGAGTGGCAAGTACCCACTCAGGACGTGCCTGATCATGTCACCAGCGTGCGGAGGCCGAGCCCTTCGCGACCGGGCGTGGGCCGTCCCGACCCCCGAAAGGGAACCCGAAACCGTCACCAAACCGTCACCAGCGCCGGAGGGCCCAAACGGGCCGTCGGAAAGCGATTGGGGCGCTGAGAGTTGGGAAGCTCCCGAGGCAGGACTCGAACCTGCGACCCGCCGGTTAACAGCCGGCTGCTCTACCAGCTGAGCTACTCGGGAACGACGGCGAGGAATATCGCTCGTCGCGACTCGCACTTCAACCGGCGGGTCAGCCACCGAGCTGCGGCTTCAAGTGCTTCTCGTAACACTCGGGGCACACGCCGTGGCTGAACTCCGCCTTCGAGCGCTTCTCGATGTAGCGCTCGAGTGAGCCCCACCCGCCGTCGGCGTTGCGGATTCGCTTGCAGTAACTGCACACGGCGAGCAGTCCCTCGAGGGCGACCACGTGCTCACGCAACCCGAGGATACGCTCGGCCACGCGGAGGCGTGCCTTGAGCTCGTCCGCGGGAACGGGCTTGGTCACGAAATCATCCACACCCGCGTCCATCGCCTCGAGGAAGCTCTCGGTGCCGCCGCGCGACGTCTGAAGGATGAAGTACGTGTACGGCCGGTCGGGCACCGCCCGAACGCGGCGGCAGAGCTCCAGGCCGTCGAGCTCGGGCATGAGCCAGTCGGACACGATCACACGCGGGTCGGAGAGCTGCCAGACCCCGAGCGCGATCTCGCCGTTCTTGGCGACCGCCACGTGATGACCGGCCGCGGTTAGGACGGCCTGAGCCACGCGCAGCGCGACCGGGTCGTCTTCAGCGACGAGGACGTTCATTACGCCCGAAGAGGCCGGCTCATCGGCAGCTCCGCCAGCACCATGCCCAACAAAATCAGCGCCCCTCCGCTCCACTGCAACAGCGACAGGCGCTCGCCGAGGACCAGCCACGACGTCAGCGCGGCGAACAGCGGCTCGAAACAGAAGATCAAGGCCGCCCGCGCGGAGGACATCTCCCGCTGGGCGCGCATCTGCAGCAGAAAGCAGGCGGTGCTGGCGAAGAGGACCGTGTAGGCGAGGGCCACGGCGAACGCCGGCGTCCAATGGATGTGAGGTCGCTCGAAGAGCACGGTCGCCACCGCGGCCATCCCGGCCGTGGAGGCGACCTGGATGAACACCAGGCGCCGCGCGTCGTAGCGACGAGTCAGCTCGGCGACGGCCACGATCTGGCCGCCGAAGCAAGCGGCGCAGACGAGCGTCAGGAGGTCGCCGCGGTTCAAGCCGCCGGCGTTGGGCGCGGTGAGGAGATAGATGCCCAGCGTCGCCAACCCGAGCGCCGCCACCGTGACCCAGTTGGGTCGCTCGCCGACGAGCGCGAGAGCGATGACCGGTGCGAGCACCGACGAGACCGACACGATGAACGCCGACCGCGAGGGCGTGGTAATCACGAGCCCCACGGTCTGCGCGATGAACCCGATGGACACGAGCAGCCCGAGCAGCGCCCCACCGCGGAGCTCCGGACCAGCGGGGCGCGGGAAGAACCGCGTTCCCGGGACGAGGATCAGCGCGGCGAAGCCGAAACGGACGGTGAGAAAGGTGAGCGGTGTCGCATACCCGAGGGCGCTCTTTACGGCTACGAAGCTCGTGCCCCACAGCGCCGTCGCGAGCAGCAGCGCGAGGTCGGCCTGTCTGCGCGTCACGTCGGGCGGTCAGACAATGCGCCAGTCGGATCGGCGAGAGCGGTGGCGCTCTCCGACACAAGGTCTTGCAGATACTGCCCGGTGGTGGACTCGGGTAACCGGGCGATCTCTTCGGGGGTGCCTTGGGCCACTACGCGCCCGCCCGCGTCGCCGGCGCCGGGCCCCATCTCGATCACCCAGTCAGCGCGCTTGATGACGTCGAGGTGATGCTCGATGACGAGGACGGTGTGCCCGGCGTCGACCAGGCGGTCGAGGACGCGACACAGCGTGCGCACGTCGTCGAGGTGCAGGCCGGTCGTCGGCTCGTCCAGGATATAGAGCTTGCGGCCCCCCCGCCCCCTCGGCCCCCCCGGCCCCCCCGGCCCCCGCGCCCCGCGTCTCGCGCCGCTCGCGAAGGCGAGCTCCCGCGCGATCTTGAGACGCTGAGCCTCACCGCCCGACAGCGTGGTCGCGGGCTGGCCAAGCCTCAAGTAGCCGAGCCCCACCTGCTGTAAGTGCCACAGCGCGCGTGCCAAACGAGGCTCGCGATGGAACCGTTGAAGCGCCTGGTCCACCGTCAACTCGAGCACACCGTGGATCGAGCTCCCACCGAGCTTGACCTCCAGCACGTCGGTCTTGAATCGTTTCCCGCCGCAGGCCTCGCACGGCACGAACACATTGGCCAGGAACACCATCTCGACCAGCACGTGGCCCGCGCCCTCGCACGTGTCGCACCGGCCCCCGGCGACGTTGAACGAGAAGGTGCTCGGCGTGTAGCCGCGCGCGCGGGCGAGTGGCTCCGCCGCGAATAACGCGCGCAGGTCGTCGAAGGCCTTGATGTATGTGACGGGGTTCGAGCGTGGAGTGCGCCCGATCGGCGACTGATCCACGAGCACGACGTCCGCGATCGCTTCCCAGCCCAGGAGCGCGGTGACGGCGCCGACCGGCTCGCCCAGGTGCTGCTTGGCGCCGTGCATCCCGCGGATCCGTGACTCGAGCTGACGGAAGAGCACGTCGTGCACGAGCGTCGACTTGCCCGATCCCGATACGCCGGTCACGGCCGTCAGGGTTCCGAGCGGAATGCGGGCGTCCACGTCCCGGAGGTTGTGCAGGCGCGCGCCCTGGAGGGTCAGCCAACGTCGGGCCGCGCGACGGGCCGACGGGACGCCGATGCACTTCTCGCCGGATAGGTATTGGCCCGTGAGCGTGCCGGCTTCCCGAACGCCCCGGGCAGGACCCTGGTAGACCAGCGCTCCGCCCGCCTCACCGCTCCCCGGGCCGAGCTCCACCATCCAATCCCCCGCCTCCATCGCGGCCGGGTCGTGCTCGACGACCACGACCGTATTCCCGGCATCCGCGAGCCGCCGCAGCAGGCCGAGCAGGCGCTGCGTGTCCGCAGGGTGGAGTCCGATGGTCGGCTCGTCCAGCACGTATAACGTGTCGACCAGATGGGCGCCGAGCGCGTTCGAGAGCGCGATGCGCTGCGCTTCGCCGCCCGACAGCGTGCGGGTGAGACGGTCGAGGGTCAGGTAGCCTAACCCCACGTCGCTCACGAACGACAGGCGGGCGTCGAGCTCGGTGAAGATGTGCATCGCCACGGCGCGCCGGAACGGGGTGAGCTCGAGACCGCCGATCCACTCGTGGACTGCCCCCGCGGTGAGGCCTGCGACCTGGGCGATCGTGCGATCACCCACGCGCACCGCCAGGGCTTCCGGCTTCAGGCGGGCTCCGCCACACCCGGGACAGGTTTTCGCGAGTTGGTACTGCCGGAGGAAAACGCGAATGTACTGCTTGTACCGTTTTGCCTCGAGGCGCTCGAGGAAGGGAAACATGCCCAGAAACCGGCCGGCCGTTCCGTGCAACAGGAAATCGTGGGCCGCGGCACTCAGGTCGTGCCACGGGGCGTCGAGCGGAATGTCCTTCGCGCGCGCGGCCTCACGCAGGATCCGGCGGCGTCCCTCATACCGGGGTTTGGTCCAGGGGTCGAGCGCGCCCTGGGCCAGACTCCTTCTGGGGTCGGGCGCGATGAGCGACTCGTCGTACTCGAGCACGGCGCCGAAGCCATTACACACGGGGCAGGCGCCGCGCGGGTTATTGAACGAAAACAGGATCGGTGCGAGGGCGGGGGCCGCGGTACCGCAGCTCGAGCACGTGGGATGGGCGGAAAAGCGGCGGCGGTGGCCGTTGTTGAGGGCCACGGCCACGCCCTCGCCCTCGTTGAAGGCCGTGGCGACCGCGTCCGCGAGTCGTGCCCGGCTGGCTTCCACCGCCGGGACACGGTCGACCACCACGAGGACCTCGCGTGCTTCCCGCACACGTCGCTCGGCGTCGGGGGGGTCGAGACGGGCCAGGACGCCGTCGAGCTGCGCGCGCACGAACCCGGCGGCCCGGAGTTGTGCCGCAACTTCGACCTCGGGCCGATGCGCGCTCGGGGGCAACGGAAACGTGATGACAATTGGGGATTGCGGATTTCGGATTGCGGATTGGTGCAGCCGGTCCGGCAAATCCGCAATCGCCAATCCGCAATCCGCAATCAGTTGGTCCACCACCTCCTCCACCGTGTCCGCCTTCACCTCGTGCCCACACTGGACGCAGTACTGAGTGCCGACCCGCGCCCACAGCAAGCGCAGGAAGTCGTAGATCTCGGTGGCCGTGCCGACTGTGGAGCGGCTGCTGGTGGTGGGGTTCTTCTGCTCGATCGCAACGGCCGGAGAGATCCCCTCAATGCCGTCGACGAGCGGCTTCGGCATCCGCTCGAGAAACTGCTTCGCATAGGTAGAGAGTGATTCGATGTAGCGCCGCTGGCCCTCGGCGTAGAGCGTGTCGAACGCCAGCGTGCTCTTGCCCGAGCCGGACGGACCGGTGATGACGGACAGGGAGCGCCGCGGCAGCTCGACGGTGATCCCCTTCAGGTTGTGCTGACGCGCGTTGCGGATGATCACGCGGTCGGGAGAGGGCGGCATAACCCTGTAAAATAACGGGTGCTGGGTGTTAGGTGCTGGGTGCTAGGCCGCGCCGGGAGCCACCCAACACCTAGCCCCTGGCACCTGACCCCGGTACTTTCGCCCCCCAATGGCCCTCGCCCTGACCCCCCGCCTGCTGCGCCGCGGGCTGGAGCTCTTCGCAGTCATTTCCCTGGTCGGCGTCGTCGTGGTGCTCGCGGTGTACGGCGAGAACGTGCAAGCCGTGGCCCGGACGCTGCTCCATCTCCAGTGGGGCTGGATGATCGTCGGGCTGGGGCTCGCCTCCATGGACTGGATCGGCGGCGGCACCCGCCTGTGGGTGGTGGCGCGACATGTCCAACCCGGCGTGCGCCTCCGCGACATGGTCATCGCAGGGGGCATGAGCGCCTGGGCCGCCTACCTGACGCCGTTTCAATCAGGTGCCGGACCGACCATGATGTGGGTCATGCGCCGATCGGGCGTCCGCCTGCCCGAGGCGATGACGTCGACGTTCATGACGTTCGTGGCCACGGTGGTGTTCTTCGCCGTTGCCGGCCCGCTCGCGATCTATCTCGGCGCCGGGAAATCGCTGGCGCGGCACAACATCGTGCTGGGGATCACGTACTACGGGCTGTTCCGCACCAGTCTCACGATTTTCGGCGTGCTCGGCGTCGTCATGCTGGTGGCGATGCTGTTTCCGGCACGGCTCCGGGACGGGGTACACTGGCTCGCCGGCCGTCTGGAGCGGAAGAGTGGCCGCGTGGCCGCGCGTATCGAGCAGCTCCGGGCCGGAATCGACCGTGCGCACGAATGCCTCGTCGCATTCGGGAACCCGCGGGGGTGGCTGGCCCTGTTCTGGGCCGTCCTGCTGTCGGCGCCGTCGCATGCCAACAAGCTGCTTGCCGGCTACGTCGCCCTGCGGGCGCTCGGCATTCCGGCGAACTTCGTCGACATCCTCTTGCTCCAGACCTTCATCACGTTCCTGCTTTACTTCGCGCCGACGCCCGGCTCTGCCGGCATCGCCGAGTTCCTCTCGGCCGCCGTGATGCAGATCTACGTGCAGCCCTCCCAGCTGCCCTCGTACGCCCTCATCTGGCGCTTCGTCAACAGCTACGCGACGGTCATCGCCGGCTCGTTGTTGTTTTGGCACTGGCTGCGCCGCGGCCTCGTGGGGCGCGAGGAGGCGGTGTCGCTGGACGGCAGTGATTAATGGAGCGGCGCGAACGTCGCGTAAGCCTTGTTTCCTTGCGCGGTTACGCAGTCGCGGGTAACTTCCGGCGCTGCCATTTCCGGCTTCAAGGGACTCTCCCACATGTCGTTGCTCGAACTCGGTGGTAGGACGTTCACCATCTCGGTGGGCGAGGTAATGCTCGGCAGCGACGCGAGCTGTGCGATCTCCCTGACCGGTGCGGGGGTGCTCCCGCAGCACGCCGTGCTCCAGGCGCAGGCCGACGGACAAGTCGTGATCCGAAAGGCGTCGCCCGCGGCCGACGTTCTGATCAACGGCGTCCGGCTCGGAGCGGAGCCCACGCCGCTCCTCCATGGCGACAAGGTCGACGTCGGAGGTCAAGAGTTGACCTTCGTGGATGAGCGCCGCTCCGGCAGCACCCAGTTCGTCAAGGCGTTCACGCCGCCGTCGGCCGGCACCACGACGCCGGGTGGAAAGTCGACGACCGTCGGCACCACGGGCGGCCGCATCGTAAGCCTCACGGACGGCCGCGAATACGTGATCACAGGGGCGTCTCTCGTGTTTGGACGGGAGGCCGGGTGCGACGTGGTCGTGCCGGGGAAGGACGTTTCACGCCGGCACGCCGAGATCGTGCAAACGCCCAAAGGCTACTTGCTGGTGGACTCGAGCACGAACGGGACCTTCGTCAACGAAGAGCAGGTGGCGGGTCAGCGGTTTCTGGCCCGGGCCGACGTCATCAGGCTCGGCGACGAGCAGTTCCGCTTCTATGCGGATGTCGCGCCGGCGGCAGGGCCTCCGGCAGCCGAGGCCGGCAACGCCGCGGAGCGATTGAAGCATACAGTCCATGGGATGGACGCGGTGGCACCGCCTCCTCCACCCGCCCGGCCACTCCCACCCGCTGCCTCACCTCCCGCTTCCCCGCCTCCACTCGCGACGTTCCTGGTGCGGGTCGGCGCGCTGGCCGGGCAGCGACTCGTGGTAAGGAATCCCGTGGTGAACTTCGGGCGTGCCGACTACAACGACGTCGTGGTGCCCGATCCGTCGGTCTCGACCAGCCACGCGAAGCTGCAACGGCGCGAAGGCGTATGGGTGCTGGTGGACCTCGATTCCACGAACGGAACCTTCGTGGACGGGGAGCGGGTGAAGGGGGAAGCGCCGCTCGCCCCCGGGGCGACGGTCCGGCTCGGAGACGTGCAGCTCGTGTTCGAGCCGAGCGACGACGCGGTGGGGTTGGGCGCCATGAAGGGCGGCGGTACCCAGGTACTCCGGACGCCCCACTCGGTCGCCCCGCCGGCGGCCGTCAAAGCACCGTTGGCCGCACCGGCCAAGGCTCCTCCTCCGGGTGCCGCGGCGCCCAAGCCGCCCGCACCTCCCGCACGCCCTAGACCCAAGTCGCCCCCTCCGGCGGCGAAGCCCGCGTCCAAGCGCCCCCTCCCTGCCGCGCAGCAGGAGCCCCCCCCGCCGAAGAAGGGGAAGGGCTGCGGTGCGAGCGCCGCGGTGCTCGCCCTCGGATCCGTGGGCCTGGCGGTCCTGGTCCACCGGTTGCTCCTGTAACAACGCCCGTGCACATCACCGCCGCTGGCCGCACCGACGTCGGCATCATCCGGTCGGGGAACGAGGACAGCTTCCTCATGGTGCCGGACCGGGGAATCTTCGTGGTTGCGGACGGCATGGGCGGGCACGCCGCCGGTGAGGTCGCGAGCGAGATGGCGGTGCGCTTCGTGGCGCGAGAGCTCGGCTCGCTCCGGGGGCTCGCGGATGATCAAGTCGCCGATCGCATGCGCACGGCGATCCGCGCCGCGAACGGCGCGATCTTCCAGCGCACGCTGACTGAGCACGACAAGCGCGGGATGGGAACCACGGTCACCGCGCTGGTACTCTTCGAGACACGGTTCCTGATCGGACAGGTCGGCGACAGCCGGGCCTACCTGTATCGCGACGGAAAGCTCATCCAGCTCACCAAGGATCACTCGTACGTGCAGGAACAGGTGGACGCGGGCTATCTCACGCCCGAACAGGCGCGATCCCACCCCTATTCGAACGTCATCACACGGTGCGTCGGTGCCAACAGCGACGTGATGCCGGACATTTACCTCGGCACGGTGAAACTGGGGGACTTGTTCCTCCTCGCGTCGGACGGGTTAACCGGGATGCTGGAGGACCCGGAGCTCGCCGGGATGCTGGGGGGGGAAGCGATGCCGCAGGACCGGGTCGACACCATGATCACCGAGGCCAACCGGCACGGGGGGCTCGACAACATCACCGCGATTATCGTCCGCATCGACGCCGTGGACGCGCCGGTCAGGGGCGACACCGAAATCACACGCCCAGGCGTGCGAGACTAGTCAGCCAGCCACTGCATCACGCCGTCCCGCGGTCGCATCACGAGATCCACGATCTGTCGGGCCTCGACCTTCACGCCGCGTAACGCAAAGACGCGCAGCCGTCGCGCGGAGCGATACAGCTCGACGGCGACACGAGGGAGACCGATGTCGGCGATGGGGACGTCACCTCCGAGGTACGTCACCGCGCCGTCCCGTCTTACGAGCGGCACGTCGAGGGCGAGCATCGAGGGCTTCGCCGGGAAGTCGAGGAATACTTCTCCCGCGGCGAGTCCCAGCTGGCGGGCCAGCCGGTCTTCGACGCGCTCGACCAGATCAGGGTCATCGGAGGGCCAGGCCGGCGTGTCGGCCGGCAGGTCCGTGCCGGCGACGTCGAGGGCCCGCTTGGCGAGCCGGCGCTCGCGCAGCCGCAGCGCGAGGCCGGTCGTATCGTCGTGCATCAGCTCGTGGATCAACCCGTCGTCCGTGGCGGTCGCGACGCCCTTGGGATCCACCCGGCCGGTGGCGATTGCCCGCCGCACCAGGCGCTTGAACATCGCCGTCGCGCTCCGCACGGCATGGTGCCAATAGACATTGCGGTACATCTGATACTTCGCGAAGAGCAGCGACTCGAGCGCCGCGACGCCCTTTTCGTGCAGGGCGAGGGTCGGCTGTCCGCCCGGTCCCGGCGCGATGGTGAGCGAGGTGAGCAGGCGATCGACGTCGATCACACCGTATGGCACACCGCACATCCAGGCGTCGCGCGACAGATAGTCGAGCTTGTCCACGTCGAGCGATCCCGCGATGAGGCCGGCGAGCGGCTCCCGCGCGCGGCCTTGAATCAGCGGGAGCAGGCGGTCGCCGGGAGCACCGAGATCGACCAATCGTTGCGCGAGGGCGCCGTTGGTGAGGTGCGCGCCCGCCAGGGTCTCGTGATGCGGCAGGCCGGCTTCCTCGAGCGCATGGGAAAACGGGTAGTGCCCGATGTCGTGCAGCAGCGCGGCGAGCTTCAGCCGCACCCGCTCGGCGGGATCGGGCCGGGCGTCACCGGCTTCCTCGAGCTGCGTCAACGCGCGGCGCGCCAAGTGGTACGCGCCAAGGGCGTGCTCGAACCGGTTGTGCGTCGCTCCGGGGTACACGAGGAACGCGTGGCCCAGCTGGCGGACGTAGCGCAGCCGTTGCACCGCGGGCGTGTCCACCACCGCCAGCGCTTCGGGGTCGAGCCGGATGTTGTTCCAGAGCGGGTCGCGAACGACCTCGAACCGGGTCACGTCCACCACCTCTCGCGAGCGGGCGATCCTAAGATAGCCGCGCCTCGACGCCCGCGGCTGAAGCCGCGACTCGGCACGGCCGCTGAAGCGGCGTCAGTTCACTGACAAGGCCGAGCCGCGAGTTCACTCGCGACTCTTCGGAGCGGTGCGGGGATCCTACGTCTTGGGGCCTGCGTCCCTGACCGCGGCGTGAACGTGGTCGGAGAACTGCGCGAAGTTCTCGCGGAACATCTGACTCAGGCGACTGGCCTGCGCGTCGTACGCAGCCCCGTCACTCCACGTGCCGCGTGGCAGCAACAGGGCGTCCGGCACGCCCGGTACCTGGAGGGGCACTTCGAGTCCGAATACCGGGTCCGGGGCGGTGGGGATGCGGTCGAGCTTCCCCGCCAGGGCGGCGCGCACCATGGCCCGGGTCAGGCTCAGGCGGAGCCGCTGCCCGACGCCATGGGGCCCGCCGCTCCATCCGGTGTTCACGAGCCAGCATTGGACGCCGTGCCGCGCGATCTTCTCACCCAGGAGCGAGGCGTACGCGTTCGGATTGAGCGGGAGGAACGGGGCGCCGAAGCAGGCCGAGAACGCCGCCTTGGGCTCTGTCACACCGCGCTCCGTGCCGGCGACCTTCGCGGTATACCCGGACAGGAAGTGATACATGGCCTGCGCCGGCGAAAGGCGCGAGATCGGCGGCATGATCCCATACGCATCGCAGGTGAGGAAGAGGATGTGCGAGGGGTGACCGCCCATCCCGCCCGGCACGTGATTGCGGATGTAATGAATGGGATACGACGCGCGGGTGTTTTCCGTGATCTCGTCCGAGTCGAGATCGATCGCGCGCGTGGCGGCATCGACGACGACGTTCTCGAGCACGGTGCCGAACATCTGGGTCGTCGCATAGATCTCGGGCTCCCCTTCGCGCGACAGCCGGATGACCTTCGCGTAGCAGCCGCCCTCGAAGTTGAAGACTCCCTGGTCGGACCAGCCGTGCTCGTCGTCCCCGATCAGCGCCCGGGCCGGGTCGGCGGAGAGCGTGGTCTTCCCGGTGCCCGAGAGCCCAAAGAACAGCGCCACGTCCCCGGTTTCGCCGAGGTTCGCGGAACAGTGCATCGAGAGGACGCCGCGTTTGGGGAGGAGGTAGTTGAGGATCGTGAATACCGTCTTCTTCATCTCGCCGGCGTAGCGCGTACCGCCGATCAGGGCCGTTCGCTGCCCGAAGTTGATCACCACGAACGTTCCCGACTTGGTGGCGTGCGTCGCCGGGTCGGCGTGGAGTTCCGGGGCGTGGAGGATGGTCCAGGCGGGGTTGAAGCCGGCGAGATCGGAGGTGGTCGGACGCAGGAACATGTTGTAGACGAACAGCGCGTGCCAGGCGTTCGGCGTCACGAAGCGGATGCCGAAGCGATGGTTCGGATCCGCCCCGGCGAAGAGGTCGCGTACGAAGAGCTCCTGATCGGCCAGGTGCGTCAGCACGGAGGCCTTGAGTCGCTCATAGGGCTCGACCTCGAGCGGCTGGTTCACCCGGCCCCACCGGATGTCGGTCGCGGAGCTGGGCTCGTGGACGATGAACTTGTCGTTGGGGCTGCGCCCGGTATGCGGGGTGGTGACCGCGCAGAACGCCCCGCCCTCCGCGATCACGCCTTCGCCGCGCCGGACGGCATGCTCGTAGAGCTCGGGAGGCCCGGGGTTCCAGTGCACCGCGCGCTGCGGCATGAGCCCCAGGGCTTCGAGGGCGGGATGCCGCTTGCCTTCGGCGGGTCGGGTGGCGTGGGCGGTCATACCGTCGGTCCCGTGGCGGATCAGGCGCGCGAGCGCCGGCCGTGCTCCTGCGCATCCACGGCGGCGATCACGGCCATGTTGACGATGTCGTTCACCTCGGACCCCCGCTGCAGGACGTGGACCGGCTGCGCCATGCCCACCAGGATCGGGCCGATGGCCTCCGCGCCCCCGATCCGGTCGAGCAGCTTGTAGCTGATGTTGGCCGCATCGAGATTCGGAAAGATCAACACGGTCGCCGGCCCCCGGAGCTTCGAGAACGGATATGTCTTCGTCAAGATCCGTTCCACCACGGCGGTGTCGGCCTGCATCTCGCCGTCCACCTGGAGCGCCGGCTCCCGCTCATGCAGTAACGCGACGGCCCGTTGCACCTTGTCGGCGAACGGGTGGCGGACCGACCCGAAGTTCGAGAAGGAGAGCAGGGCCACGCGCGGCTCGATGCCCAGCCGCCGCCACACGAATTCGGCCGTGGCCGATCCGATTTCCGCGAGCGTTTCGGCGTCCGGGTCGATGTTCACGGCGCAGTCGGCGAAGAAGAAGGTCTGCTGCGGCAGCACGAGCATGTAAATGCCGCTCACATGGCGCCGCCCCGGCTCCGCTCCGATCACTTCCAGGGCGGGGCGCATGGCGTCGGGATAATACATGTCGACGCCCGCCACGACGGCGTCGGCCTGGCCGGCCCGCAGCATCAGCAGGGCGTGGTACATCGGGTCGAGCACCCGGGCGCGCGCCTCGCGCAGCGTGATGCCCTTGCGGCGCCGCCGTTCCCAGAGCTCCTGCGCGAACGTCTCGAGGTGCACGCTGCCACGCGGATTGGCGAGCGTGATGTCTTCCAGCGTCACGCCGGCGTCGTCGGCCTCGCGGCGGATGGCGTCGGGATCGCCGAGCAGGATCGGCTCGGCCACGCCATCGTCGGCGAGGATCCGGGCGGCCTTGAGGATACGGGGGTCCTCGCCCTCCGGAAACACGATCCGCTGCGATTCCTGCTGGGCGCGACTCGAGAGGCCGCGCATCACCTCGCGGGCGCGCCCGAGGCGGGCGTCGAGCTGGGCACGATACTCGTCCACGTCGATGACTCGTCCCGCCACGCCCGAGCCGACCGCCGCCCACGCCACCGCCGGAGCCACCCACAGGAGGACGCGGGGGTCGAACGGCTTGGGAATGAGATAGTCGGCGCCGAACCGCAGCCGCTCCAGGCCGTAGGCGCGCATCACGGAGTCGGGCACCTCCTCCCTGGCCAGCGCCGCGAGCGCGCGCGTCGCGGCCATCTCCATCGCCTCGTTGATCTTCTTGGCACGCACGTCGAGCGCCCCGCGAAAAATGAAGGGGAAGCCGAGCACGTTATTGACCTGGTTGGGGTAGTCGGAGCGCCCGGTGGCGATGATCGCGTCGGGGCGGGCCGCCCGCGCCTCTTCCGGTGTGATCTCCGGGTTGGGGTTCGCGAGCGCAAACACGATCGGTTGCGGCGCCATACCTTTGAGCATCTCCCCGCTCACGATCCCACCGACGGAGAGCCCCAGCAGGACGTCGGCGCCCTCGAGCACCTGGGCGAGGGCTCGAGCCTTGCCGGGCTGCGCGAATCGACTCTTGTAGCGGTCGAGGTCCTTACGCCCGACGTGGATCAGCCCGCCCTCGTCGCACATGAAGATGTGCTCCCGTTTCACACCCAGCCGGACGTAATGCTCCGCCGTGGCGATGGCCGCCGCCCCAGCGCCCACGAACACGACCTTGATGCTCGCGAGGTCCTTCTTCACGAGCTCCAAGGCGTTGAGCAGCGCCGCACCCGAGATGATGGCGGTGCCGTGCTGGTCGTCGTGGAACACGGGGATCGAGAGCGTTTCACGGAGCTTCTCTTCGATGTAAAAGCAGTCGGGAGAACGGATGTCTTCGAGGTTGATGCCGCCCACGGTGGGCTCGAGCAACTGGCAGAACCGGATCAGGTCGTCCGGGCTCTCGGAGCTCACTTCCAGGTCGAACACGTCAATGTCGGCGAACGCCTTGAATAGGATGCCTTTGCCCTCCATCACGGGCTTGCTCGCTAGGGGCCCGATATTTCCGAGCCCGAGCACCGCCGTCCCGTTGGTCACCACCGCCACGAGATTGCCCTTGGCCGTGTAGACGTACGCATCCTCGGCCCGGGCGGCGATCTCCCGGCACGGCTCGGCCACGCCGGGGGTGTAGGCCAGGGAGAGGTCCCGCTGGTTCTTGAAGGGCTTGGTCGGCGAGACCTGGATCTTCCCGGGGCGACCCTGCGAATGGTAATCGAGGGCCTCCTGGCGGCGGATCGACATCGAAGGCACAAGTCCTTTTTTGTGAAGGAGTTATGCTATCCCCCCTGCTCGCTCCTGTCAAGCTTACGCGGCCGCGTCAGCGGATCCGTATCACGTTGAGGCGCGGCACCACGGCCGTGAACACGGACGGCGACGAGCCGTTGAAGAGCAGTGTGAACGCCTGCGCCCCAGGGCCCTGAAGCGCCCGCCCGTAGAAGCCGGAGCCCGACTGCAGCGTGCCGCTCAGGTTCACGGCGCTCCCCGGGCTGGTGGCGGGCACGAGCGGGTAGGGCAGCGGAAAGTCAGTCGAGTCCTGTTGGTGCAGCGACGCGAAGGTCCGCGTGCGGAAGTGCCACGACGTGTAGCTGAGCTCGGGCGGCGTCATAAAACTGGGAAGGTCGGACACCCAGTTGGCGAGCGCCCAGCGGGTCACCGTCGTGGTGAAGGTCTGCCCGGTCTGGGCGGCGACGTTCGCCGCTCCCACGAGCGTGGTCTGGTCGAGCTTTCCGGGCAGCGAGTTCCCGAACTGATCCACGAGATAGCGCATGAACAGCCAGCTCGCTCCGACGTCCGCCAGCGTGCCCTGATCGAACTCGATGAGCAGGGGCGAGCCACCCGTGGCGCTCAGATACTTGTACGCGTCATCCACGTCGTTGAACGCGTACTGGGAGAAGGTGGCCGTGTCGCCCTGTTGCAGATAGCTCCGGCCGGCCAGCTCTTCCGCGTACTTCGAGAGTCCCTCATCGAGCCAGCCTTCCTCGCTTGCCGTGCGTTTCAGAATCAAGCGGTGCTGGGCGAAGTTGATCATGTGCTGAAACTCATGGACAAACGTGCCCGGCGCGATGCTCTTGACGCCGGCGGTTGAGTGCGCGCAGCTGAGCGTGCCGCTGGGATCCGCTACGATCGAGTAGAAGATCTCGCCGTGGTTCGATTGGGACGTCGGTGCGCCCAGGTCGAGATCGGGTGGAAAAAAGAACCCCGCGATGAAGCCCGAGCTGGTGCACATCGCTTTGGTCACGAGGGCATTCACGACGGGGGTCATGAGCGCGATGACCACGCCATTCGTGTCGAGGTCGGTCACCGCCCCGAACGCCGTCGAATCGAGGGGATAGAGGCGTGCGTCGAACACCTGCTTGAGCGTATCGATGTCGGCCGAGTCGAGGCCGTTCGCGGGTGCCAGGGTGTCGACATAGATGGCGACGTGGGCGCCCACCGCCCGCGCGCGCGCGCCGACGGTCTTGAACTGGCTGCAATTACTGAGCGTGGCGCATACGGTGAACGTCCGCAGGCTTCCCAGGCTGGGCGGGCTGGCCAGCGGCGTCACCGCCGCGGCTCGCCCGGTCGTGGCCGCACCGAACGCGCGGGTGCGACCCAGGGCCCGCAGCATCCCGTCAAACCGGATCGCGGCGGCGCGCGGTGACGGCCCCTCCACGATCCGTTGGGCCAGCGGCATCGCAGCCGCCGTCACGGTCGCGGCCCGAAGCTGAAAGGAGGAAGACCTACCGAAGGTACCCACCGCGGATTGCGGCACCAGCAGATACTCGGCCGAGTCCGCGGACCCATTCGCGGCGAGCGTGACGCATCCCCCATCGGACGCAGGGTCGATCGACGCGTACGCGCCGATCGCCAGGGTGATCTGCGTCGCCTGGCCAGCGCGGCACGCCACACTCGGTGCGGCAGTTTCGCTGCTGCACGCTGCCATTCCCATCAGCAACCACACCAGAAGGGAACCTTCTGCCGCTCGTCGCATGTCCGCTTTCTCCTCCCTCAGGCTCCGAGGTTCACCCGCAGCTGCACGCTGCGCGGTCGGCCCACGGACGCGCCGCTGAAGAACGCGCCCTTGAGCAGGTACTGCTTGTCGAAGACGTTCTCGACGTAGATCTGGGGTCGAACGACCACGCCACCGAACGCGAAGGCGTACCCGGCGCTGCCGTTCAGGATAAAGCTCGGCGCCACCTTGATCGACTTGTTGAAGTCGAACAACCCCGTCCCGTAGGTCGAGTCGGGATCGGCGCCGTTCGTCAGGCCGCTCCCGTAGATGCCGGTCGCAGAGAGGTAGAAGCCGCGGGCCGAGTACACGACGCTCGCGACGCCCGACAGCCGCTGGTCGTGATCGAGATCGAAGGTCCCCGAAGGTGGCTGGGCGGGAAAGAACCCGCCCGTGATCGCCCCGTATCCGTACGCGTGGTTCAGCGCAACGTTCATGTACCCCGACACAGGACCCTTGGGACGGATCTCGGCCACCGCCTCGATCCCGGTGATCCGCACCTGTTCGATGTTCACGGATGTAACGATCGCCGATCCCGGCACGGTGTTGTCGTCGATGCCCGGGGAGCTCACCTTGTGGTAGGCCGAGAGCTTGGTGACGACTCCGAACGGGAAGCGATGTACGAACCCCACCTCGTAGAAGTCGTCGCGCTCGGGAAGGGTCGGGGCCGCCGCGACCCCGCCCTGCGCATCGCTCGTGATGGCTCGCAGGTCCTCCACGTTGGTCGGGAGAAAGAGCCGGCCGTAGTAGACCCAGAACGTGTTCGCCGGATCCGGGAAGAAGCTGAGTTTCACCCGTGGGCTTACCTGATTCTGGTTTCCCGCAAACGGGGCGTTGTGGTTGTCGAATCGCACGCCGGTGCGGAGCTCCCACTTGTCCGAGGGCGCGATCGCCGTCTGGGCGTAGACTCCCACGTCGCTCCCCTTCAGGTCGGAGTTCGAGGCGGGCCCGGGGCTCCCCCCGTTGGTGACCGTGGAGAAATCTTCGTGCCCGCCGGTGTACGACGCGAGCACGCCGGTCTTGAACTCGAGCCCGTGGTGGGGCTGGAGCGTGTAGTCAAGCTTCAGGCCGGCCGTATGGAAGTTCCGGTCTTCGCTCAGGATGTAGTGCGCCGTATCGGGGGAGAACACGAACGTCGCCGAGTCGGAGAGACCCGGCGTATAGTTCAGGCTGCCGTCGCGGAAGAATGCTCCGAGGAACAACTCGGAGGACCGGCTTTCGGATCCGGTCTCCGAGTCGAAGCGGTGGCGCCAGCCGAGGTTGACGAATCCGTTCACGTCCTGCTGGTGGTCGTCGATGATCCCTTCGACCGAGTCGAACGGGACGGCGAAATGCGTGCGCGAGCGATTCACATCGAGGTTCACCACGTCACGGTCGGACGGGATGTACTGCACCTTGGCGAAGCCGAAGAGATCGGTACCGTCGTTGTGAAAGTTCTCGACCGTCTGGGTCACGGTGTCGAATACCACGGGCTCCCGCCGCATGTCCGTCCCTTGCCGCGCTCCAGAAAAGAAGAACCCGAACTTGCCGGCGTTCGTGCTCACGTTCAGCGCCTGCCCATTCGACGAAAACGAGCCGCCGTAGCCGGACGCGTCGAGGTGCAATCCACCCGACGGGATGCGCGTGGTGACGTTGACGATGGCGGCGTTCTTGTTGCCGTACTCCGCGTCCCAGCCGCCCGTTTGGAAATCGATCTGATTCACGACCTGCGGGTCGAACAACTCGTTCAGGCTTCCGGAAATCCCCGCGGGGACCGGCACACCGTCCACGTAGTAGGTGTACTCGGCGTGCTGGCCGCGGATATGGACTTCTCCTGTCGGCGCCCGCGCCGCGCCCACGATCGATTGCTGCAGGATCTGGGACGTGGTGTTGGTGGGCGCTCCGTGATAGTCGTTCTGCTTGAAGACCTGGTCGCCCGTGCGCGTGTCCACGGCGAGCGGCACGGTCGACGTGACCTCGACCGCAGACAGGTTGATCGGCAGAGGGACGAGGCGAAAGTTCGTCAGGCTGAGACCCTCGTCGGCTGCGACGGAAACGTCGCGCGTTTCGGCGCGGTACCCCAGGTACCGAACCTCCACGCTGTACGCTCCGGCGGGCAGATTGTGGATCACAAAGCGGCCGAACGCGTCGGTGCTCGCGGTGGCGATCGTGTTGCCGTCGCGTACGATCCGCACCTGGCCGCCGGGCAACGGCGTGCCGGTCGCGCTGTCAGCCACCGAACCGCCCACGTCGCCATCGTCTCGCAAACCAGCGCCGACTGTGGTGGCTGAGACCGGGCGCGCGGCGAGGCCGCTGCCCGCGAGCCATACGACGACCGCTGCGTGATAGAATCTCTTCGAGCTCATGCGCTCTCCCTGGACGTGCGTGAGTAGCAGTGACTCGGCGCGTCCCCGAGATGTCGGACGACGAGGCGAGTCGGTTCACGTGCGGGCGACGCGCGCGGTGCGCGGCGTCGCTAGGAGAGCGCGGGAGGTGCGCGGGGCTGCGGGTGAGGTCGGGATAGCCGGTACGGCAGTCCTGCGGGAGCTATACGGCCCGGCAGCCGGTGGTCCGCGCCCGCCACGGGAAGCGTGACCGCCCGACCCACGGCGACGGGTGCGGTGAGGAAGTGGCAGAGGGCGCAGTCGGGAGCGTGAATGCGCACACAGCTGTTGGTCGTGTGGGACTCGATGTGCGCCACCGCGTGGGATTCCGCGGTGTCGAGGCGGGCGTCCGCCCAGGCCGCGGCCCCCGGCAGCGTGAGCTGCAGGAGGGCCGTCGCGAGCCAGAGCGCCCGCAGCGCTGGGGGACGCTGGCCCATGCTCCTCATGCCGGCGCGCGCATCAGCTTTCGCAGGGCGACGGCGCCGACTAAGACGATTCCGTACATGCATACGATCAGCGGGCCGGTCGGAAGGTCCCCGGCGAGTGAGAGCCAGAGGCCCAGCACGGAGGCGAGCGCTCCCGAGCCCCACGAGATGTACGCCAGTCGCTTCATGTCACGCGTGAACATGAAGGCAATGACGGCCGGCACGACCAGGAAGCTGAATACCATGAGGACGCCCGCGACCGGCACGGCCAACGTGATCACGACGCCGAACGACAGATAGAACAGGAAGTCCCACCACTTGATCTTCCAACCCAGGCGCTCGGCTTCCTCTGGATGAAAGGAGATGGTTAGGAAGCGATGGCGAAAGAAATAGTGGAACAACCCGAGCGCCACATAGGCCGCCGCGAGCTTCACGATGGTGGGCTTGAACGTGACCCACAAGATGCTTCCGGTGAGGGTTTTCTCGATTGCCTCGCCGCCGCCCGGCACCTTGTTGGCGACCAGCACGGCGCCCGCGGACGCGACCACGTAGACGATGCCGATGAAGGCTTCCTGGGGCACGCGCCGCCCCTCCTTGGGGGAGGTGCGCGTGAGCGCGAATAACAGGGCGCCGACCGCCGTGGCGAAGAGCGCGAAGATATACGCCCAGGTCGAGTCGGCCTCCACGTGAATCAGCAGCGCCGACAGGCCACCCAGCGCGGCCATCTGCGCCAGCGAGAGATCGACGAAGATCACTTCGCGGGCGATCACGTGCAGGCCGAGGTAGGACAGCATGGCGGCGAGCACCATGCAGGCCACGAACGGCGGAATCATCAACTGGAGACCGCTCATTTCACCTTTCCGTTAGTTGGTTGCGGCGCCGGCTGCGCCGAACGCCCGGTCGAGCTCCGTAATCCAGAGGTTCATGAGATCAAAGTAGGTGTTGACGCCGGGTGCGCCGCCCGTGTTCGAAGGCACGATCACGGCCTTCGCAGCGGTCTTCTGCGCGACCTCGAGGACCTGATTGTGGTCGTAGTAGTTCGTCGACAGCAGCACCTGAATGTGCTGCTCGCGCATTTCGTTGATCACCTCGAGCACGTGTCCGGGAGTCGGAGGAATACCGGGCTTGGGTTCGATATAGTCCACACACGGTAGCCCGTACTCCCGCGAGAAGTAGTCCCATTCCTTGTGGTAGCACGCCACCGCCTTGCCGCGGAACGGCATCGCTTCCTTGAGCCAGCCGCCCAGCCGGTCTATCAGGGGCGCGCCCTGGTACTGCTTGCTTTTCAAGAAATCGAGCAGCTTGCCCTGGCGATCCAGATCGGCGAGCGTGGCCCCACCCAGGAGCTTCACGAGGCCGGCCCCGAACAGCGCCTGGTACATGCGGTCCTCGAAATCCTTTTCGCGCTCCGTGAAATAGTCGGCGTTCTCAGGAGCGACACGCTTCAGGCCCGTAAGAATGTTTCGAGCGATCTGTACGGCATTCAGCGGGTCGGTCCAGATGTGCGGATTGCCGTACACGTGGATGTCACCCTGGGCGCGCGAGAAGCTGGTCGGGACGTCGAGCAAATCGATGCCCGCATACGCGGCCACGTAACCGGGGCCGCCCTCGGTCACCTTCGGGTTGTTCGCCTTGTCGAGCAGGGCGGGGACCCATAGCTCGAGGTCGAGGCCCGTCGTGACGAAGACGTCCGCCTCGGACAGCATCGGGATGAAGCTCGGCTTGGGTTGCACGTAATGCGGATTCTCGTCGCCGTTCGCGATCGAGTTGACGATCCCGTGATCCCCCACGATCTCTCGCGCGATCGAGGCATAGCTCGTGAGTGAGGTGACGACCTTCACCTTGTCCACTGCCCGGGTGGGGCGGACCGGTGCGGGCGTGTGAAGCGCGACGAGCAAAGCGATGGCTGGCAGCATGTCAATAGGTCTCGTGTTTGTGTGGTCCGATGGCCCAGACGGCCTGGAGGGCGAAGTCGCCGGTCGCCGAGCGACCGGTGATCTTGGCCCACGTGTATTGCGCTCGAAGCTCGACCCATTCGCTTTCCCATAGCGTCAGCGACGGAATGACCTGACGAGTGACCAAGGCGGAATCGGGCCGCTCCACGTAGTCGTAGCGTAAGCCGGCGATCCAGCGTTGCCCGAGCTTGTAGGTGGTGCCGACGTAGTACCCGAGGTGAGTCCTGCCAGCCCCCGCGAATTCCTTTCGGAGCGCATACAGCTCACCTCGCAGCGTCCATTCGCGGTACAGCGCTTGCGCGGGCGGTCGCCAGGTGAGTCTGAAGTCGACACCTCCCACCTTGGTCCGGAGGCTCGTGTCGGGGTTCGTCCCGTACAGCGCCGTACCTCCGAGCTGCATGTACGTCGAGCGCGTCAGCTGCCAGAAGTTGAGCAGGTGCACCAGGTACGTCGGCCGCCCGCTGCTCCCGAACAACTCTGCGTCGCTTTCGCTACGGGTCACCTGCGCCGTCAACTCGTGCGTGCCGAGGCCGCCGAACGCGCGGTACAGCGAGATGCCCGTGCCGGCGAGCCCGTCGTCGCCCAGGTAGGTGCGCAAGGCGAGTGGGTACTCGGTTTCGGGGAGCGCGTGCAGATGCCAGCGATTCAGCTCACCGAACTGCTGGCGAAACTTCCCGATGTCGAACCGGATGTGGCCGGGCAGCCCGGTCCAGTACGCATAACCTTCCTCGATGCTCACGTTTCCGTTCTCGAGGCTGACGAAGATCTTCGTACTGGAGTACGGATCGAGTGGTGATTGAAAGCCAACCTCGAACTCGCGAGGGTCGAAGTTGTCGTGTTGGATACCCGGGATGTGGGCGCCCGCCCGTACGTCACCCGTGGCGCTGATCTCGGGGTTGAGCTGAGGCTGGCTGCGCTCACGGCCGACGAACTTTGTGCGGCCGCTGGTATCGGCCTTCACACGCGTCGTGTCCGTGCCGGCGGCGGCCGCCGCGGCGGCCCGCAGCGCGGCGAGCGATGTGTCGGCCGCCGCCTCGACGACGGGCGCAGGACGGCGAGCGATCTGCGCGCGCAGACTGTCGAGCCGCGCCTTCAGCGCGCGAACCTCCGCGGCGAGGGAATCCACCCTTCGCTGCTCCGCCGGCTGCTGCGCGAACGCACGGGCCGGCAGCACGAGCACGGCCGCGAAGGCAGCCGCGACGGCATACTGATGATGTCGATTCATCCTCGAGTGATCTCCCGTTCCCTTGTTGCGAGCGTGCGTCCGCTGTGGGGCAGGCGGGCGCGCGATCGATCGCCAGCGGCCGGCACGGCCGGCCGCGTCAGTTTCAGGGAAGAGGAGTGGGCGGTGCTCGAGGGGGGGCGCAGCGGGCGTCGGGGCGGCGCGCCGGAATGGCATCGGGGTCCGCGCTCCGCCCTTCGACGGAGGCCTGGCGCAGCGGTCCCATCTGCGTCGGGCGCGGCGCCGCCTGGGCGCCGGCCCACTGACACAGGGCGCAGCGGAGCTCGTCGTGCAATGCCAGGCACGCCGACCCGTGCTGCGCTTCGATGTGCGACGGGGCGGTCACCCGCTCGGACGCGTGCGCCAGCGACACCGCCCCGCCCGCGAGCCCCTGGAGCACCAGGAGCAGCATGGCGAGGTACCGGGTCCAGCGGTTGCGCGTCGTCGTGAGTGCGATCACGCCCTGCCTACGGTTTGGGCCGGACGACCGTTGCGCCGGCCGCGCGGCCTGGTGCCCCGCGCGTACGCGCGCAGTCGTCTAAGCATCCGCCGGTCGTGGCGGATCGGATCGTCGCCCTTCGGCGTCTCGATAATCTTAATCACCGGCGTGAATCTCGGGTCACGCATGATGTCCCGGAACGGTCCGGGGCCGAGCGTGCCCTCGCCGATCCATTGGTGACGGTCCAGCCGGGACCCGGGGGCGCCCTTCGAGTCGTTGAGATGCAAGCACTTGAGGAGTGCGAGCCCCACCTCCTGGTCGAAGCGCTCCCACACCGCCTCCAGTCCGGCGACTACATCGTACCCCACGGCGTGGAGATGAGCCGTGTCGAGGCAGAACGCCACCCGCTCCCGAAGGGGGGCAGGGAGGGCATCGCGTAGCGCCGCCAGCTCCTCGAAGGTGCTTCCCAACGCCGTTCCGGCACCCGCCGTGCCCTCGAGGAGGAGTCCCACATTGCCGGGCACGGCGGCCAGACACTCCGCGTACCCGCGGGCGTTCCACGCGAGCCCGGCGGCCCGGTCGTCGATGTAATTGCCGGGATGCGTCACGACCCAGGGGATCCCCAGTGCCCGGCAGCGCTCCAGCTCGCGGGTGAACGCTCGCGTACTCTTGTCGCGGAGCTCGGCGTCGGGAGACGCCAGGTTGTTCAGGTAGCTCTCATGTGACACCACGGCGCGGATACCGCTCGCCGCCAGCGCCGCTCGAAAGGCCGTCACCTCGTCGTCGCCGACGATCGGCTCGCGCCACTGTTGCGGCGTTTTCGTGAAGATCTGAATCGCGGTCGCACCGATGGCCACGCCGCGAGCCGGCGCGAGGGACAGGCCGCCCTGGGTCGAGACGTGGGCGCCGAGGAGATCGGGCTCGCCCGTCACAGCCAGGGCTCCTCGCTGAAGCCGAGCCGGGAGATGAGTGGCACGAACCGGACGCCTCCGGCCCGCCGCTCGGTCAGGCCACTGGCGCCCCGCTCGATGATGAACAGCTCCTGGGTGACGAGATCGCCGATCGGGATCACGAGGCGACCGCCCGGCATGAGCTGCTCCGTGAGCGGGGGCGGCACGCCCGGCGCCGCGGCGGTCACGATGATACCTCGGAATGGCGCCCGCTCGGGCCAGCCGCTCGCGCCGTCCCCCAGTCGGGTCTCGATGGTCCGGAGCCCGAGCCGCCGGAATCGCTCTTCGGCTTCGACCAGGAGGTCTGGAAGTCGCTCGACGGTGAACACCCGGGCGCCCAGGTGAGCGAGAATGGCGGTCTGATACCCGGAGCCGGTGCCGACCTCGAGGACCCGGTCACCGCGCCGGGGGGCGAGGGCTTGGGTCATGAGCGCGACGATCAGCGGCTGCGAAATCGTCTGCCCGCTGCCGATCGGCAACGGGCCGTCCTCGTACGCTTCGGCGGCGAGGTGCGGGGGCAGAAACCACTCGCGCGGCACCCAGGCCATGGCGGCGAGCACGCGTCGGTCGTGAACACCGCGATTCGCGAGCTGGCTCGCGACCATGCGGCGCCGCTGGCGGCGGGTCTCAGGTGCCGGCGAGCGCGCACTCGCCACCCGTCCCGGTTGCCGTCCCATAGGGTGAACTATAGCTTGACACCCTCCACCGCGCGGCCAGGCCTGTTGCCGGAACACCCCCAGCATCGCATCCTCCTCGTCGGCGATCCCGCCGCCCGCCCGGACGGGTTGGAGCGGTTCCTGGTGCGCGGCGGTTTCCAGGTCACGGAGGCCGCGAACCCGCCGTCCGGCCCGGAGCGAGCCGAGCCCCATCCCCCCGATCTCGTGGTGGTTTCGATCGGGGCGAAGGAGGCGGGCTTCGTGGAGGCGATCCGTGAGCTCGCCACGGCGGGCCGGTTTGCCGGGGCACCGGTGATCGCGTTGCTCGCGGACGGTGGTGCCGCCGCGGTGGCGGAGGCGCTCGAGGCCGGCGCCAGCGATGCGATCGTGACCCCGGTCCACTTCGGCGAGCTGCGGGCGCGGATCGAGGCCGATCTCCGCCGGCGCGCCGACCAGCAAGAGGCGCGGGACGCGCTGCGCACCCGCGACCTCCTGTTCGACATCTTCCAGGAGGTGTCGGCGGCTCTGCGGGCGGACGAGATCTTCCAGACGCTCGTGCGTCGCGTGGGGCACGCGTTCGGACTGACCCACTGCTCCTTTGTGCTCACGGCCCCCGGCGAGGACAAGGGGCGCGTGGTCGCGGTCTACGAGAATCCCGGCATCCGCGACCTCCGGGTCGAGCTCGAGCGCTACCCGGAGATTCAGGAGGCGATCCGCACCGAACGACCGGTCCTCATCCACGACGTCCACGAGCATCCCCTGTTCGAGGCGATCCGGAAGCGCTGGCGCCAGCAGCGGATCGAAGTCAACGTCCAGGCCGCCGTCGCCCTGCCGGTGTTCGTCCAGGGCCGCGCCGCCGGGGTCTTCTTCCTCCGGACGGTGCAGGGCGACCCGGAGCTCCGCTCGCAGGACGTCGCCTTCGCGAACACCATCGCCCAGGCCGCGGCGCGCGTGCTCGAGAACGAGGAGCGCCGGGCGGCGATCTACCGGCGCCAGATCAACGCGGGCGTGACCGACGTCCTCACCGGCTGCGCCAGCCTCGACGCCCTCGACCGGCGCCTGCGCGACGAGTTTGAGCGCGCCCGGCGGTACTCGCTGCGGTTCGCCCTCGTGGTGATCGACATCGACCAGCTGCGGGATGTGAACGAGCGACTCGGCCAGCCGGCCGGGGACCGCGTGCTGGCGGAGATCGGCGCCCTGATGCAGCGCGAGATTCGCGCTCCCGACTTCGTGGCGCGGTACGGAGGCGATGAGTTCGCGCTGGTGCTGCCGGAGACGGACGCACAGGGAGCGCGGCGGTTTGTGGAACGCCTCCGCCAGCTCGTGGCGCGCCACACATTTCCCGACCTCGGTCGCAGCCAGGCGCCGAGTTTGTCCGCTGGCGTGGTGGCGTTCCCCCACGCCGAGGTGCTTCGACCCGAAGACCTCTTTACACAGGTGGAGGCGGCGCTCGAGCGAGCCAAGAAGGGCGAGCCGACCCGGATCGGCGTCGCGGAGGGGTCCTAGTCCAGCGTCTTTCGAAACCTGCGCACCGACGCCACGATCAGGACCACCGCGAACGCCGCGAGGATCAGCACCTCCTGCCACAGCGCTTCCAGCCCGACCCCCTTCAGCAGAATGCCACGCACGACTTTCAGGAAGTAGGTCAGAGGCATCAGCAGTCCCAACCACTGCGCGATCTCCGGCATCGCCTGGCGAGGGAACATGAAGCCCGACAGGAGGATGTTGGGCAGCATGAAGCCGAAGCTAGCCTGTATGGCTTGTTGTTGGGTGCGCACCAGCGTCGAGACGAGGAGGCCGAACGCCAGGCTGGCAATGATAAAGATAAGGCTCACGCCGTAGAGGAGCAGGATGTTCCCGGTGATCGGGACGTCGAACACGAACCGGCCGAGGATTAGGACGGCGGTCATCTGGAGCAGGCCCACGCCGACATAGGGTGTGATCTTCCCCAGCATCAGCTCGGTCTTGGTGATCGGTGTGACGATGAGCTGCTCGAGCGTGCCACGTTCCCGTTCCCGAACGATGGCCATGGCCGTGATGAGGACCAAGGTCATCGTGAGGATGACCCCGACGAGTCCGGGGACGATGTAGTTGGGGCTTCGGAGCCCCGGGTTGTAGCGAGGCCGGACCCGCGCCTCGATGGGAATGCTGCGGTCCGCGGCCCGGGACAGGATTGAGAGATTGCGCGCCTGGGCGACGCCCGCGGCGGCGTTCAGCGCGGCCTGCGAGGAGAGCGGGTCCGCGGCGTCCACGATGACCTGGACGGTGGCCGTCGTGCCGCGAGCCAGGTCTCGCGGGTAGTCGTAGGGCACGATGATGCCGGCCTGCGCGTCGCCCCGCGCGATGGCGGCATCCAGCTCCGGCCGCCCGTCGACGTGCGCGATCACGCGAAAGTTGCCCGTGTTTTGGAACGCGGCGATCAGGTCGCGGCTGGTGGGCGTTCGGGACTGGTCGAGCACCACCGTCGGCAGGTTGCGGACGTCGGTCTGGATCGCATAGCCGAAGACGAGCAGCTGGATCACCGGGATGCCGACCATCATCGCGAACGTCAGGCGATCCCGGCGCATCTGGATGAACTCTTTGCGAAACATCGGCCAAAAACGCGACATCATTGTTCGTCACGCTGCTGCAATACCACGAATGCGTCCTCCAGCGTGCGCCCGCCGACCTGAGCCGCGACCTCGTCGGGCGTTCCCAGCGCGATGAGATGTCCGCGGCTCATCATTCCCAGCCGGCCGCACTGTGCCGCTTCGTCCATATAGTGTGTCGTCACCAGCACTGTGGTCCCCGATGCGGCGAGATCGTGGATCGTGCGCCAAAACCGGCGCCGCGCGGCCGGGTCCACACCCGCGGTCGGCTCGTCGAGGAAGAGCAGGCCCGGCCGATGAACCAGCGCGCATGCCAGCCCGAGCCGTTGTTTCCAGCCACCGGAGAGTTGCGCCGCGAGCTGGCCGAGCCTGTCTCCCAGGCTGAGAAACGCGACCACCTCGCCGACGCGCGTCCGCATCATGTCCCCGCGGAGACCGTAAATTCCGGCGTAGAACGTGAGATTCTCCGCCACGGTCAGATCCTCGTACGCGCCCACCCGCTGCGCCATGTAACCGATACGCTGCTTGACCTGCTCTGGCGCGACCGTGACGTCGATGCCAGTGACCAGGGCCGACCCGCTGGATGGCTCGAGGAGCCCGCACAACATGCGGATCGTGGTGGTCTTGCCCGAGCCGTTCGGGCCGAGCAGGCCGAATACCTCCCCCCGCTCGATGCGCAGCGTCAGCGCATCCACGGCCGTGAGGGCGCCGAACCGGCGCGTCAGCTCACGGGTTTCGACGGCCGCGTCCATCACCGGGGCAGGGGGATCTCGACGGTCGCCGGCATCCCCGCCTTGACGCGGCCGCCCGCGTCACCGTCGTCGAGCTCCACCTTGATGCCGAACACGAGGTCGGCCCGTTCCCGCTCGGTGAGCGCCGCGCGCGGCGTGAATTCGGCGCGTGGGGAGATCTCCACAATCCGTCCCGTGAACGCGTCTTGGACGCCATCCAGGCGCACGGTCGCCGCTCCGCCGACTTTGACGTGCGCCACGTCGCGGTCGCCGACGTACGCGCGGATCCACGGGCGCCGCACGAGGCCCAGCGCCACGACCGGCGTGCCGGCCGCGAGCGCCTCCCCCGGATCCGCGTAGCGCGTCAGGACGATTCCGTCTTCCGGCGCGAGAACCGTGAGCTGATCGCGAATGGCGACAGCCGCCGCGAACGCTGCGTTGGCCGCGGCCGATTCGCTGGGGGCGGCCCGCATGGAGGCCAGCCGGGCGGCGGCCGCAGCGGCGGACGCCCGCAGCCCGTCGAATTGCTGCTCGGACACAATTCCCCGCGACCGGAGAGGCTCGGCGCGGGCGAGGTCGTTCGCCGCCCGCGCGCTGTCCGCCTCCGCCGCCTTCACGTCATTGACACGCAGTGCTGCGGCGCGTGCCTGGGCGCGCCGCTCGGCTATCAGCGCGCCCACTCCCGGTTGCTCCAGCACGGCGATCGTATCCCCGCGGTGCACGGTGTCTCCCTCGTCCTTAAGCAGCCTCGCGAGCCGCCCGGCGGCCAGCGGAGCGAGCTCGAGCTCCCGGATCTCCACGGTGCCGCTGACCTGCAGTCGATCGTTCGTTCCACCGCAGGCGGCGAGCAGCGCGGTGAGGACAAGTGCGCGGGCGGGATGCGTCACGGGGTCCTTCCCCGCGGCGCCAGAGCACGCTGCACGACGTCGGTGATGTGGCGCTCGACCGCAGCCGCTTGCTCCGGGCGATCTAGTGGAACCCCACTGACCGTCGCGATCATTCTGCGCGCGACCGCGAACCACACCGTCTGCGAGATCAACGTGAAAGCGGCGAGCAGCGGCTCGACGGCGCGTAATTCGCCACGCGCCTGGCCGTCGCGCACGGTGCTCCGGATAGCGTCGACTACGGGTCGGAAGTGCTCTATGACGACGGGCGACGGCGGCTCCCCGGCCGCGAGGCGATGAACGATGAGACGGGGGGCCTCGGGATGGTCGGCGAAGAACGCGAAAAAGGCGCGGATAATGGCGGCGAGCCGGTCGCCGGCCGCGGCGGGGGCGGCGACCGCCGCGGCGACGCGCTCGCGCAGCTCGCGGAACAGCTGCTCGAGCACGGTAGTGTAGAGGGCCTCTTTGGATCCGAAGTGATAGGTGATGGCGCCGAGATTCGCGCGCGCCCGGCGGGTGATGGCCCGAACGGAGGCACCGTCGAAGCCCTTGTCGGCGAACAGCCGGCGCGCGGCCTCGAGCAGGCGCTCTTTGGTGCCGTCCAGTCGATTCATACGTTTGTATGATACCGGGGGCCGGCTCCGCGTCAAGGCGGGAGGCCGCTCAGCGCCGCGTCTTCAGCCAGTTGATGGGATCGAGCGCGATGCCGCCCTGACCGCGGATCTCGAAATGCAGGTGTGACCCCTGTTCGCTCGAGCCCCCGCCCACGTGCCCGAGGACCTGTCCCTTGACTACCCGCTCACCCGGCGTGACGACCGCATCGCTCAAGGAGCCGTAGAAGCTGTAGTAGCCGCCCCCGTGATCAATCAGCACCGACGTGAGGTAGGTGCGCATGGGCCCCGCGAGACTCACGGTGCCGCTCGCGATCGCGCGGACCGGGGTGCCCGTCGGCGCCCCGATCCCGATGCCGTGCCATGGGATGCGGGTGTTGTTCGGGCCGGTGGCCGTGCCGAACTGATACAAGATCCGACCCTCGACCGGCCAGTCGAGCTGGCCCAGATCGGCGGTGGTGATGGCGGCGGCGGGCGTCGCCGCGCCGCGGGCCAATGCCTCGCGACGGGCGCGCTCGAGCGTTGCGATGCGGTCGTTCAGGCTCTTTTCGTCGCGCTCGAGCTCGGACAGGCGCTGCTGCGCCTCGCGCGCGCTGCGCCGCGTCTCCCGCAACGACGCCTGCCGCTCCCGCTCGAGTGCCAGGTAGCGGTCGAGCTCCTGGGTCCGCTCGTTCTTGCGGCGGCCGAGCGCGTCGCGGGCGTCCACGAGCGTCTGCCGCTCCCGCGCGATGCGCCGCTGCAATTTCGACATGTCGTTCGCCAGCAGGCGGTCCTGCCGGCTCACGAGGTAGAGGTACTTGTAGCGCGACAGCAGGTCGCCAAAGCTTTCGGCGGCGAGCAGGACCTGATAGGCGTACAGGGGCCCGCGCTTGTAGATGTCGACGAGGCGACGCTCGAGCACGGCGCGCTTCTCCGCGAGCGCGTTCTGGGCGAGCAGCAGGTCCACGGTGGTCTTGTCAAGCTGATCGGAGAGGCCGTTGATCTGCCGGTCGAGCTCGTTCACGATGCGGTTGGTGGTTTCCTTCTGTCGCTCGATGTTCGCGAGCTCGTCGGAGAGGGAATGGACCTGGGTGCGGAGACGCTCGAGCTCCTGCTCCACGTCGGACCGCTCGCGGCGGATGCTTTCGAGGCGTTGCTGGTTGTCGCGTAGCTGTTGATCGAACGGCGCGGGCTTTTGCGAAGCTAACGAGATCGGGACGAAAACCGTAAACCAAGAAACGTAGAAAAGAAACGTGGAGGAACGACGTGGAGGAAAGACGTATGGTTTTCCCTTCACGTTCTTTCTCCACGCCGTTTCTCTACGTCTATTCTCCACGTCGTTATACACGTCTTAAGTGTCTGCCAACGGATGCCGCACTGCCGAAGAGTCCAATGAGCGTTCCGAAACCGACGATGGCGACCGCCTGCTCCTTCGAGAAGAAAGCCGCATGAATCAGCCAACGATTGATCAGGGTGTAAGCACCGTACGAGAGTCCGATCGCGACCAATCCGCCGAGCATGCCCTTGATCGCCCCCTGCAGCAGGAACGGCCGTCGGATAAAGCCGTTCGTGGCGCCGACCAGTCGCATGATCGCGATCTCGCGGCTGCGCTGCAGCACCGCCATCCGGATGGTCGTGCCGATGATGATGATCGCCACGACCGCGAACGCCGCCCCGACCACGAGCCCCACCGCGGCGGCGATCCCGCGCAACCGGTCGAGCTTTTCCACCCAATCCCGTCCGAACCGCACGTCGTCCACGAAACCGAACCCGCGCAGGCGGTCGGCGACCTCGTTCACGTGGTCGACGTCGCGGAACCGCGGCTTGAGCTTGACCTCGATCGAGGCGGGAAGGGGATTGCGCTCCAGCTCCTGCAGCACGTCCCGGAACTCGACCAGCTCGGCGTGCGCGCGCGCCAGGGCCGAGTCCTCGCTGACGTACGCGGCCGACTGGACCTCGGGGAATGCCTCGATGTCCTTTTCGGCGAGTGTGATGGACTCGATCGGCGTCCCCGGCAGGAGGTAGGCGACGATTTCGACGCGCTCGGCGACGTCTTGCAGCGCGTGCTGCAGGTTCACCGCCACGAGGCCGAACAGTCCCACCACGAAGAGCGAGAACGCGATGGTCGTTACCGACAGCGCCGAGAGGAGCGGCGCCCGGCGAAAGGCGATCAAGGATTCGCGGACCGTCAGGTTCACGGCGACGCCGCCTCGCGGGGCTCATCCACGGCGGAGTCGTACACCAGCGCGCCCTCCTGCAGCTCGATCACGCGGTAGGGTGCCTGGCGCACCAGGTCGAGATCGTGCGTGGCCATCACGACGGCGGTGCCGCTCGCGTTGATGTCGCGCAGGAGCTGGAAGACGCCGCGCGTCGCGCGCTCGTCCAGATTGCCGGTGGGCTCGTCGGCGAGCAGCACGGTGGGCTCGTTCACCAGCGCGCGTGCGATCGCGACCCGCTGTTGCTCACCGCCCGAGAGCTCGCGGGGGTAGGCCTGTGCCTTGGCGGCGAGCCCCACCTGCGTGAGCACCCGCATGACGCGCGCCGGGATCGACGACCGTCGCGCCCCGGTGACCTCGAGCGCGAAGGCGACGTTCTCCTCGGCGGTCCGATCCTCGAGCAGCCGGAAATCCTGGAACACGATGCCGAGGCGGCGGCGCAGCATCGGGACGTCGCGCGGGCGCAGCTCGGCGGCGTTGAAGCCCGAGACGCGCACTTCGCCGCTCGTCACCGGCTCTTCGGCGTAGATCAGCTTGAGGACGGTGGATTTGCCGGCACCGGAATGGCCGGTGAGGAACACGAACTCGCCCTTCGCGATGTGGAACGACACGTCCTTCAGGGCGAGCCCCCCCTTGGGGAAGGCCTTGAAGACATTCGTGAACTTGATCACTTACAGCTGCGCCAGGGCCTGCGCGAAGTCCGCGATGAGATCGTCGGCATCCTCCAGTCCGATGGAAAATCTCAGGAAGCCATCGGGAATGCCAGCCTGGGCCCTTTCCTCGGGGCTGAGCATGGCGTGCGACGTCAGCCGCGGCTCGGACACAAGCGTCTCGACGCCGCCGAGGCTGGGTGCGTGCGCCGCGATGGTGAGCGCGCGCAAGAACCGCTCCGACGCCCGCGTACCGCCCTTCAGCTCCACCCCCAGCATACCCCCGAAGCCGTTCAGGATCCGCTTCGCGACCTCGTGGTCCTTGTGTCCCGGCAGACCCGGGAAGTGTACCGCCGCGAACTGCGGCTGCTGGCTGCACCACTGGGCCACCGCGAGCGCCGTCTGATTGTGCCGCTCGACGCGCACTACGAGGGTTTTCATCCCGCGCTCCACCAGCCAGGCCGCCATCGGGTCGATCGCCTGGCCCCAGATGCGCATGAGCTTCTTCACCTCCTCGATCACCGCCTCGGAGCCGACCACCGCTCCCGCGATCACGTCGGAGTGCCCGTTCAGGTACTTCGTCGCGCTGTGGATCACCACGTCGGCGCCGTGCTCGAGCGGCCGGAAGTTGACGGGCGTCGCGAACGTCGAATCCACCACGAGCGCGAGCCCTTCGGTCTTGCAGAGGGCCGCGATCGGCTCCAGGTCGAGCACGCGCAGCAGCGGGTTGGTCGGGGTCTCGACGAAGATCGCGCGGGTGGTCTTTTTCAGTGCCCGCTTCCACTGTCGGGCTTCGAGCGGGTCAACGAACGACACGTCGATCCCCAGCCGGCCGAATTCGCCCTGGAAGAGCTTGTGGGTCGTCCCGTAGACCCACTCGCTCGAGATCAGGTGGTCCCCGGGCCGCAGGACCGCGAGGTGCGCGAGCGCGGTGGCGCCCATGCCGCTCGCGACGAAGACCGCGGCTTCCGCTCCCTCGAGCAGCGCCAGGCGCTTGGCGATGGTGATCTGGTTGGGGTTGTTGCCGTAGCGGGTGTAGAGGACTTCCTGCGTGGACCCGATCGGGTTGGTGAACGTGCTACTCTGGTACAGCGGGGTGACGATCGGCGCCCAGTCGGGCCGCCCCTCAGGGTCCCCATGGACGGCGCGGGTGGAGAAGCCGAGTCGGCGTTTCACGGACCCTGGCCGCTCACGCGAGCGTCAGCGCGAAGGTCCCTCCCGCCGTGGGCGCGGCAAGCCGCCGCATCACCAGCTCTTCGAGCAGCGACGTGGCCGCCTCGGGGGCCCCCACCGCCTCGAGCGTGCCGTCGGCGCACTCGACGAGCGCCCCCAGTCGGTGGCCTGCGAGCACCGGCTCGATGGCCTCCCGGTGCCCGTCGGACAGGCCCATGAGCACCAGCAGGGCAGGCCGGTGGCGCAGCAGCTTCGCGACGATTTCGTCGGCGCAGGAGTAGTCGATGCAGCCGACGCCGGTGAAATCGATGCGCGCGATCGCCACGTCCCCTTCGGCGGTCGCCATCTCACGCTCGATGCGCTCGCGCACGACGCGCCCGGTGGGCCGCGTGACCAGGTCCGCATAGACGCCGGAAACCGATTCCTGGAGCACCGCGTGCACGTCGATGCGCTGTATCACCGCTTCGTGGACCCCTGCTCGGGTATGATGATGAGCACCTGGGCACCCGGAAAAGCCGGGAGGCCTTCTTTCAAGGGCACGTCGTCGTCCCACTTCGGCACGATCGCGATCCGTGCGGTGCCGCTCCGGATCGCGATCTTGCCGTCCCACCGTGTGAGGTAGCGCCGGATACCCGCCAGCCCCTGGCCGCGGCCGGGATCGCGAAACCGGCTCACCCCTTGGATCAGCGCGGCTTCGAGTGCCGCCGCGTCGCCCCAGCGCTCCCCAAAGCGCTTGCTCTGTGTGGGCTCGAGCGAGTGGCGGAACCCCACGCCTGCATCCGCGACGGCGATCACCACCACCCGCTTCGCGAGCTTGCGCCGCCAGGTATACGCCTGCACCGCCACCCATCCGCCCGTGCCCGCGTGCTCTACAATATTCTGACACGCCTCCGAAAGCGCCATAGCAAAGCCCATCGTCGCCTTCGGATCGAGTCCCAGCTCGGACGCCAGGATGGCGGACGCGCGCTGCTGAATGTTCGAAACCACGGCGTGCACGTCTTCGGCGGCACGCACCGGCGTCACGGGCAGCAACACGTCGCTGTCTTCTGCGGGCTTGACGCGGGGCAGCTTGCCGTGAATCTCGAACAGCTCCGCCGCCTCTCGGAAAAAACCGGCCCGCGTCCAATAGGTCAGCACCTCGCTCTGCGTTGGCGCTGTCAAGAGCGGACGCTCCGCGCCGGCCCCCCCCCCCCCCCCCCCCCCCCCCGCCCCCACGGCCCCCGGGTCCTACGGCGCGCGCCGCCTGGCCCGCCGCGAGCAAGCCGACCAGGCCATACGGCGACGCCCATTCGGCGGCATGCGCATCGAACAGCAACCGTTCACCGTCCTTCGTCGCCTCGGCGAACGCGCCTGCGAATTGATCGAAGGAGCGGTCGTCGAACTGGGCGGGCACCTCGACCAGTCGGGTCATACGGTGGACAGCTTGCCGAGCAGGTGGTCGCGCAATCCAGTGGCGCCGCGGTGCGACACGTTGCGCGCGCCCATGCGCGTGCCCAGCCGCAACGCTTCCTCGAGACGACCGCCGGCCACGAGCGACGCGACCACGGAGGCGCCGAAGACGTCGCCGCACCCGGTGGGGTCGCCGGCTTCGATCGTCGGACCTTCCGGCGGAATCCGCGCGGTCCGCACCGGGTTCCCCGTGAAGTACGCCGCGCCTCGCGATCCGAGCGTGACGACGAGCGTGGTGCAGCCGCGCGCGAGCGCCCCGGCCGCGGTCACGAGGGGGTCCGCGCCCAGCTGCTCGAGCTCCTCGTCGTTGAGCTGCACCATGTCGAAGCACCCGAACCAGGCGGGGGCATCGGGCAGCGGGCGGGGGACACGGGTGCCGTCCGGCTCTTTCCCGAGGAACAGACTGTGGAGGTCGGCATAGAGGAACCGCGGAAAGCCGCGCCGCAACAGCTGCGCGGTCTCGAGATCGAGCTCGTAGCCCGAAATGAAGTTGACATAGAGTGCATCGAGGTCCCGCACGTGGGGGCCGAGCTCCGGCCACGTCCACGGCGGTACGCCGCCGGACATTTGCTCGCAGCGCCGCTCGAGCTGGTAGTAGCGGAGGGTGACGCGGTTGTTCGAAACCGGCACTTCAATGAACCGGGTGTCGGGCGCGAGGTGGCGGAGGGTCTTCAGGAAGGCACTCGCTCGGGTCGCGAGATCCTGGCCGACCTTGATCAACGGGACGATCTGCCAGTCGTCGCTCAGCGTCGCATCCAGGGCCGCGAGGGAATACGAGATGCCGCCCCACTCCTCGATGGCCGGCTGGGCGGGATCGCGTCCGTGGATCGTATCCCACACCATGGAGCCGATCACGCCAAGCCGCTTCAGACCCGCCCCCAGGTGCGGCGCATGAACACGGCCGCGGCGCCGTACACACCGGCCGTACCGGTCAGCTCGCCCGGCACGATCCGACACACGTCCACCGCCGGCTTGAAGGCGCGCCGCTTTGCCTCGCTGCGCAGCGGCCCGAACAGCCGCTCGCCCGCCAGCGTCACACCGCCGCAGATCACCACGACCTGTGGATTGAAGATATTGATGATGTTCGCGACGCCGGCACCCAGGACCTTCGCGGTGTCCTTCACCACCTCGAGCGCGTAATCGTCGCCATCGTGGGCGGCCTCGTACACCAGTTGCGCGGTGATCTTCGAGAGGTCCCCGTTCACGTACTTCGGCAGCGACGTGTCGGTGCCGTCGGCGATGCCTTCCACCGCGCGAGCCGCGATCGCGGGGCCCGACGCGTACGCCTCGAGGCACCCGTAGTTGCCGCACTTACAGCGTCGCCCGTTCAGGTCGATCGTCATGTGACCGATCTCGCCCGCAATGTCCGAGGCGCCGCGGTACACCTCGCCATCCAGCACGATGCCGCCGCCGATGCCCGTCCCGATCGTGAGACCCACCACGTGCTGCGCGCCGCGGGCGGCTCCGCGCCACCACTCGCCGAAGATCGCGCAATTCGCGTCGTTGTCGAGCGTAGCCGGCAGCCCGAGCGCTTCCGTGATCCGGTCGCGCAGGGGAAAATTGGTCCACCCGAGGTTCGGGGTCAGAAGGACCACTCCGGTCGTCGTATTGAGCGGGCCCGGGGAGCCGATGCCGACGCCCGCGACGTCGTGCCCGCGCGCCGCGGCCATCGAGGCGCGGGCCAGCTTCGTGATCCGCCCGACCACCGCGTTCGCGCCCTGCTCCGAGATGGTCGGCTCCGACACGAGGCCGAGCATCTCGGACCCGTCCTCGGCCACGGTCCCGACGACGATGTTGGTGCCGCCGATGTCGATCCCGACTACGTAGCGCATGAGCCTCCTCGTCTCACGTCGATTTCAGCGCGCCGGTCGCCGCGATCGCCGCCAACACGCGCTCGACGTCGATATCCCGCATGCAGCGGTGGTGACCCAACGGGCACACCGCCGGTCCGTGCGCCGAGCAAGGGCGACACGACAGCCCCACGAGCTCGATGACCACGTCGCGCGGTCCGCGCGGGGCGAAGCCGAACGCCGGCACGGTGGAGCCGAAGATCGCGACGGTCAGCGTCTCGACGGCCTGCGCCAGGTGGAGCGGCGCGCTGTCGTTGGTCACGAGTACCGCGGCTCGCCGGATGAGCTCGGCGGACTGCCGGAGCGAGAGTCTCCCGCACGCGTTGGCGGCCCTCCACGCTCCTCCACCACCCTCCACCCCCTGCACCACCTGCTCTCCGAGCGCCGCGTCCTCCGGCCCGCCTACCGTCACGATCGCCACGTGCTGCGCGAGCCGCTCCGCCAGCTCCCGATAGTACGGCCACCGTTTCGAGCCCCAGATCGACCCCGGGGCGAGAGCGACGAACGGCTCCTGGATGCCGTGCGCCCGGAGGAATTGCTCCGTCGCCGCGCGGTCCGCCACCGTGAGGTGGAGCGAAGGACGCGTGCGATGAGGAGCACTGCCGCCGCCGAGCGCGAGTAACCGATCGATCTCGTGACCCTGTCTCGCGCGACCGCGCCCCTCGGTGTAGAGCAAGCGCCATCCGTCTTCGAAGCCGACCCGCTGGGGGATGCCCGCCAGCCACGCCAGCGCCGCGCTTCGGAGGGAGCGGTGGGGAAGATACGCCACATCGTAGCGCCCGGCTCGGAGCGTCCGGACCAGTCGGATGAGACCGGCGAGTCCGCGATCGGCGCCGCGCTTGTCGTATGGAATGACCCGCCGCACGGCGGGGTGCGTCTCGACGAGTGCCGCGGCGCCCGGCGTGGTCACGATGTCCACCGGTCCGTGCCGCGTGGCGAGCGCGTCGAGCAGTGGCGTCGTGAGCACGACGTCGCCGAGGAACGCCGTCTGTATGACCAGACTAGTCAACCTGGAGCACCGCGAGAAACGCTTCCTGCGGGATCTCGACGGTCCCAACCTGCTTCATGCGTTTCTTCCCTTCCTTCTGCTTCTCGAGGAGTTTGCGCTTGCGCGTCACGTCGCCGCCGTAGCACTTGGCGGTCACGTTCTTGCGGAGCGGCCGGATCGTTTCCCGCGCGATCACCTTCGTGCCGATCGCCGCCTGGATCACCACCTCGAACAGCTGTCGCGGGATCAGCTCGCGCAGCTTCTCGGCGATCTTCCGGCCCCACTCGTAGGCCTTGTCCCGGTGAATGATCACCGAGAATGCGTCCACCGCCTCACCGTTCAGCAGCATGTCGAGCTTCACGAGCTCCGACGGCCGGTATGCGAGGAACTCGTAATCGAGCGACGCGTAGCCCCGGGAGATCGTCTTCAGCTTGTCGTAAAAGTCGAGGATGATCTCCGCCAGCGGGAACTCCCAGCCGAACTCGACCCGGGTCGGATCCACGTAATGCATGCCCGCGTACACGCCGCGTCGCTCCTGCCCGAGCTTCATGATCGCACCGATGTACTCGGCTGGCGCCACGATGCGCGCCTTGACGTAGGGCTCCGCGATATGGTCGATCTCCGAGCCGTGCGGCATCAGGCTCGGGTTCTCGACGAGCTCCACCGTGCCGTCCGTCTTGTGCACGTGGTACTCCACGTTCGGCACGGTGCTGATCAGATCGAGGTTGAATTCCCGCTCGAGCCGCTCCCGCACGATCTCCATGTGCAGCAGGCCGAGGAACCCGCACCGGAAGCCGAAGCCGAGCGCCACCGACGACTCGGGCTCGTAGTGCAGCGACGCATCATTGAGCTGGAGCTTGGCGAGCGCGTCGCGCAGCTCCTCGAACTGATTGGGCTCGGTGGGATACAGGCCGGCGAACACCATCGACTTGATGTCGCGGTAGCCAGGCAGGAGCGGCACGTCGCGGTGGTCCGCGTCGAGCACGGTGTCGCCGGGGCGGATCTCGCGCACGCCGCGGACGTTGGCGACCACGTAGCCGACCTCGCCGGCTTCCAGCTGCTCGGTGGGTTTGTGGCCCAGCTGGAGGTACCCGACCTCGTCGACGTCGTACAGATCTTCGGGGTGGGCCCCGAACGCGATCTTCATGCCCGGGCGGATGGTGCCGTCCACGACCCGGATGCTCGGAACGGCGCCACGGTAGCGGTCGTAGTAGGAGTCGAAGATGAGGGCCCGGAGCGGTGCATCCGGGTTGCCGCGCGGCGGCGGGACGCGGCGCACCACCGACTCGAGCAGGGCCGGCACGTTCGTGCCCTCCTTGGCGGAGATCCGGATGATCTCGTCGGGCTTGGCCCCGATCAGCTCGTGTATCTCCTGCGCCCGGCGCTCGGGCTCGGCGCCCGGCAAGTCGATCTTATTCAGGACCGGAATGATCTCGAGCCCGGCGTCCAGGGTGAGGAAGAGATTCGAGATCGTCTGCGCTTGAATCCCCTGGGAGGCATCGACCACGAGGATCGCGCCCTCACAGGCCTGGAGCGAGCGCGACACCTCGTAGGTGAAATCGACGTGCCCCGGCGTATCGATGAGGTTGAGCTCGTACAGGCCACCATCGCGAGCGTGGTAGTTCATACGTACCGCGTTGAGCTTGATCGTGATTCCCCGCTCGCGCTCCAGGTCCATGGTGTCGAGCACTTGCTCGCGCATCAGGCGCTTGTCGAGCGTGCCCGTGAGCTCGATGAGGCGGTCGGCCAAGGTCGATTTCCCGTGGTCGATGTGGGCCACGATACAGAAGTTACGGATGTGATCCTGGCGCATGTGCGGGAGAAATATAGGCGCTATCTTTAGCGGACCGAGGCTCGTCTCTGTCCCCCACCACCGGCTGGTTCGACCCCACCTCCCACGGCGGCGCCCTGCGCCTCGCCGCGAACAGCTACTTGCCTGCCAAAGGCGATGCCGGTGTGCGAGTGCCGGGAGGCGGGCTGCGGCGCGGCGATCTCGTGACGCTGGAGAACAGCAAGGTGTTGACCGTCAACGGCGCGCCGCCCACGAACCTGGCCGACCGGCCCGAGTTCGCCAAGCTCGGTGCCGTGCATCCTTCGCGGCCGCTCCGGCTCGAGACCCCGCGGGCGTCGAGCCCACGCACCGCGGAGACGCAACGGGTCGTGGACTTGATCTGCCCTCTCGGATTCGGCCAACGAGCGCTGATCGTGTCACCCCCGAAGGCCGGGAAAACCGTGATGCTTCAGGCGATCGCCGAGGGGATCGCGCTCAATCACCCGGAGGCCATCCTCCTCATCCTGCTGGTGGACGAGCGGCCCGAGGAAGTGAGCGAGATGATCGACTGGGGCCGTGGTGAGGTGATCGCCTCGAGCTTCGACCTGCCACACGAGCGGCATGTCGCCGTGGCGGACATGGTGTTCGAGCACGCCCGCCGCCAGGTCGAGCTCGGGAAGGACGTCGTGATCGTGCTGGACTCGCTCACGCGCCTCGCGCGCTCTCACAACACGACGGGCCGGGGGAGCGGGCGTACGATGACGGGCGGGCTGGATGCGAACGCCCTCGCGAAGCCGAAGGGACTGTTCGGCGCCGCGCGCGCGGTGCCCACTGGCGGGGCGCTCACGGTGATCGCGACCGCCCTCATCGAGACCGAGAGCCGGATGGACGATGTGATCTTCGAGGAGTTCAAGGGGACCGGCAACGCCGAGCTCCGGCTCGCGCGCGCCCTCGCGGACCGGCGGATCTACCCTGCCGTGGACATCGCGGCGAGCGGTACGCGTCGGGAAGAGTTGCTCGCGGATCCTCCGACGGTGGCCGCCAAGCAGCAGCTCCGGCGCGGGCTGGTGGGCCTGCCGCCCGAAAAGGGGATGGAACTGTTGCTGGCGCAGCTCAAGCGTAACAAGACGAACGGCGAGCTCCTCGCCGCGGTCACCTAGCGCCTAGTTCTCTGCGCCGACAATCTGCTTGTAGCTCTTGGGGTTCCACTGCGGGCGCTGGGATGCATTCGCCACGGCCCGGCCCAGGTGGTATACCAGTCGCGCGAATCGGGCTTCCTTCTCCGCGTCGATCTTGTCGGCGGAATCCGACACCTTGTGATAATCCGGGTGAAGGCCCGTCGTGAAGAAGAGAATCGGGACGCCCTTCCTCGCGAAGTTGTAGTGGTCGGAGCGGAAGTACAGCCCTTCCTGCGGCCAGAGATCACCCACGGGCTTGATGTTCAGCTCACGGTGCGCCGCTGCCACGCTGTCCAGCGTCGTGCCCAGGTTGGAGTGCTCCCGACCGATCACGGCCACCGTGTCCTTCGAGTTCCGTCCGACCATGTCACTATTCAAATCCGCGACGACGTCCGCGAGCGGGACCGTGGGATGGTCCGCGAAATACGCGCTTCCCCACAGGCCCCGCTCCTCGCCACTCACCGTCATGAACACGAGCGAGCGTTTGGGACGCCCGCGGGCGGACGCGAACGCCTGCGCGAGCTCGATCACCGCGACGGTCCCGGAGCCGTCGTCGTCCGCCCCATTGCAGATCGAGTCCGCCCCGCTGGCGACGCATCCCTCGCCGGCGGCGGGCGTTCCAATGTGGTCCATGTGCGCGGTGAACAGAACGTATTCCTTCTTGAGCACCGGGTCGCTGCCCTCGAGAATCCCGATGGTGTTTGGGGCCGATGCGTGTTGCAGCAGCTGCTCGTGAACGTCGAGCCGTAGGGACACGCCGGCGAGGGGGTGCGCCGAGAGCGAGCGGTCGCCCCACGCTCGGAGCGAATCGGGATTCACGCCCCCTTGGGAGAACAATGGTCCGGCGGTGGCCGAGCGAACGACGAACACCGCCGGCGTCGTCACGCCGCCTCCCTCACTCGGGTTGCGGACGCGCTCACTCACCTTGTGGCCGGGAAGCGTCTGCCAGATGGAATCGGGAAAGCCGGCTACCAGGATCACCGCGAGCGGGCGGAGCGGCAGGACCTTGCTTGCGACGGCGTTGACCCCGGGCCCATACGCGAGGAAGACGACCTTACCCGTCACCGCGCTGGAATCGAGCGTATCGCTCGTTTGGGCGGAGCCGGTGACGACTACGGCCGAGGCTGTCACAGTGCCAGCCGGCGGTTGCCCATCCACGAGGAGCACGTCCTGACCGGACCGCCACGTGCCTGGGGCAGGCCCCGCGATCTGGATTGCGGCGCTCTCCGGGTCGAAGCGGAGGACTTCCAAGGGATAGTGCTGCAGGTATGTGCCGCTGTCGCCGCCCGGCTTGAGTCCGAAGCGGCGGAACTCACCGGCCACGTAGGCGGCCACCGCGTCGAGCTGAGGGCTCGGGGTCGCCCGACCGAGCATCGAATCGTCCGCAATGATGTTGATGCGACGTCGCACGTCCGCGGTCGTGATGGAGGCCGCGCCGCTGGCGGAAGACTGCTTTCGCTGCGCCACAGCCAATCCAGGAAGGACCGCAAGGAGCAGTATCAAGTGCGACCGCATCGTTGTGGCCTCTGACGAAGGTGGAGCGAAAGCTAACGCGCCCGACCGGGAGCGACTACGGTCGGGCGCGTTTCCTGACACGCTGCATCAGGGCTTGCGTCGCTTGAGCTCGGGCTCGGCGCGCGGCTTTTCCTTGGGCGACTCACGCTTCGGCTCGGCTCGCGGCTCGCTCCGCGGCGACGGTGCTTCGCGCCGCGGCTCGGCGCGCCGTTCAGGCTCCGCCGGTCGCGCCGGTCGCGCCGGCCGCTCCGGTTGGGCCGGTCGCTCGGGCCGCTCGGGACGATCCGGGCGGTCGGGGCGATCGGGGCGATCTCGCCGCTCGGGGCGGTCGGGATTCTGGGGATTGTCTGGGCGATCGCGCCGCTCGGGATGCTGCCGTCCCCGGCCGCGGCCGTCGTCATGCCCTTGATCTCCGGTGACGGGCCGCTCGTGGGGGCGCCGGATGTCCGGAGGAGGAATGACGCCGGTGCCGCCGAGATCTCGTCCCCGCACACCGACGTCGCGGCGGCGATCGTCGTTGACGGGCCGCTCACGAACGCGGGTAATGAATGCGTCGGAGCCTTGCCGGTCCCTGAAGATGAACCGGGGCTCGGGTCGAGCCGGGCGCGTGAAGACCACCCGCGTGCCATCGAAATAGCGGTATGGGTAGTAGTACGGATCGTCGTAGACGACGATCCGGAAGCGCACGCATGTGTAATCGTACGGGCTCCAGAACGGATAGCTCACGTAGCTGTGGCAGTCATAGCACAGGAAGCGGGGGTAGTCATAGTGCTGCTGCACGTAATACGGCACGATGTCATAGTCCCAATCGTCGTAGCCGTCCGGCACGATGCGCTGGGCGAGGTCCGTCAGCGCGACGTACGGGTCACCGCGCACTCGGCCATCCGCGATCGTGCGGTAGTCCCAGTGCTCGTTGCTCTCGAGCGGGTCGTAGACGAAGGGGTCGGCGGAGGCGACGGCAAAGACGTAGCCGACTCCTGGATAGTCGTCGACATAGAACGCATCTCGATCGGATCCGCCCTGCACCTCGTACTCGCGACCGCCGCGGGCGAAGTTGTCCTCCCATGGCGCGCGCGGGAACAGGACGCGAACGCGTCCATCAGTGTCGACTCGCAGGATGGTGACATAGGCGTCCCGGTCGGCGCGGAAATGCACGCGCGCACCCTGGCCGCTTTGATAAGGGTCGTCGCCCCGATCGGTCCAGACTTCGACGCGGGGGCGATCGGAATCCGTGGCTGGCTGCCCCGCGGTGAGGGGAGCCGTGCCGGTCACGGACAACAGGCTGAGCAAGCCGAGCGCGGTCAACATACGTGCCTCCGGCGGGCGCGAGGAGCAGGCACCATGCCAAGGGGCGGTCCGGGCGGCTGGCATCCAAGTGACTGTCGATATTGATGTTGCAAGAATCATCTGAGCGCCGCAAACGTCGACCTGTCCTCTACCCGGGACAATCGGCGGCTCATTAGCTTCCGCGAACCCATGGTCGATACGCAGCGCTTCGATCTCCTCGATCCCGCCGAAGTGGCGCGCTTCGGTGGCATCGAGATCGTGGCTGCGGGCGTCGTCGAGGGCTTTCTTGCCGGGATCCACCGCTCACCGTTCCGCGGGTTCTCCGTCGAGTTCACGGAGCACCGCGCGTATCAGCCAGGGGACGAGCTCCGCTACCTCGACTGGAAGATCCTGGCTCGCGCGGACCGGCTGTTCGTCAAGCAGTTCGAGGAAGAGACCAACCTGCGGGCGATGATTCTGGTGGACGTCAGTCGCTCGATGGCGTGGCGTGGCGCGCCGGCCCGGCTCACCAAGCGGGCGTACGCCGACCGGATCGCCGCCGCCCTTGCCCTGATCCTGTTGCGGCAGCGGGACGCAACGGGACTGATCACGTTCGACGATGCGGTGCGGGAGGTCGTCCCCGCCCGGGTGAAGGCGGGTCAATGGGCCCGCGTCGTGCGAGGCCTGGTCCAGACCCCGGACGGGATGCGCACGGCGGCGCAGGCGGCGCTGGTGCACGTCACTTCACTCCTGGCGCGCCGCGGTCTCGTGGTGCTGATCTCCGACCTCCTGTTCGATCGTGAGCTCGCGCTTACGGCGCTCCGCTATCTGCGCCATCGCGGTCATCACGTGATCGTGCTGCACCTGATGGACCCCGCGGAGGCGGAGCTGTCCGGCCCTCCGGAAGTGCGGTTCCGGGACCCCGAGTCGGCGGCGAGCGTGGTGGTTCGGCCGCGGGAGCTGGCGCGTGCGTACGGCGAGGCCGTCGGTCGGGAAATCGCCGCCTGGCGGGCGGCGTGCCGTCGACACGGCATCGCCTATCACCATGTGCTGACCGACATGCCGTTCGGCGTGGCGCTTCGGCTGCTCGCGTGACGTTCCTGCACCCGCTGGTGCTCCTGGGGCTCGCCGCCGCGGCGATTCCCGCGCTGTTGCACTTGCTCGAGCGCCGGGTTCCGCCGGAGGCGGAGTTTCCTCCGCTGCGATACCTGAGGGAGGCGGAGCGCCAGAGCGCGCGGCGCCTGAAGCTGCGGCACCTGCTGCTCCTCATGCTGCGAACCGCGTTGATCGTCCTGATCGTGTTGGCGGCCGCGCGACCACTGCTGCCTTCGCACGGCAGTGGCGCTCGCCTGGTTCACGAGCCGACGGCCCTCGCGGTGATCCTCGATAACTCGCCCTCCTCGGGCGCGGTGATCGATGGGCATCCGATGCTCGACCGCCTGAAGGCCACGGCGCGCGCGTCGCTCATCCGGGCGAGCGCAGCCGACCGGCTCTGGCTGGTGCTGGCGGACGGCGTCGCGCGCGGTGGCACGCGCGAAGCGCTGCTCGCGACGGTGGACAGCGTCGGCGTCTCGCCCTTGCGCCTGGACCTGACGGCCGCGGTCCGGGCGGCCGCGCGTCTGGTGGACGCGGAGCCGCTCGCGGCGCGCGAAGTCCATGTCGCGAGCGATCTCCAGCGAAGCGCGCTCGGGCCCGGCCGGGCCGCGGTACCGAGGGGCGTGCGAGTCCTGGCGCTTGCGCCGCTCGAGCGCGTGCCGGAAAACCGGGGCATCGGCGCCGTCCAGGTGACGGACGCCGCCGTGGCGGTGAGCGTTGTCGGGACTCCGGGTGCGGGAGCTGCCACGGTAACGGTTCGCGTTCAGGGCCGGGAGGTGGGGCGCGCGCTCGCCGCGCCAGGGTCCGCGGCCACGATTGCGTTGCCGGCGCTCGGGGCAGGCTGGTGGGGGGGCGAAGCGGCGCTCGATCCCGACGAACTCCGCGCCGATGACCGCCGTCTGCTGGTCTGGCGCGTCGCGCCGCCGGCGCAAGTCGAGGCGCTGCCGGGTGCGGGCGCGTTCGTCGCAGCGGCGCTCGCGGTGCTCGAGGACGGACGCAGGGTTCGGCCGGGGACCGAGGTGATCATTGGCGACCGCCCGGCGGCAGGGTCGAAGGCGAGCGTCGTGGTGCCGCCGGCAGACCCGGCGCTCCTGGGCGAGGTGAACCGGGCGCTCGCGGAGCGCGGAGGTCGATGGCGGTTCGGGCCCGTCGGAACACCGGGACCGATCGCAGGTACGGTCGCGCCGGAGCGTACACCGGTTGGACGTCGATATCGACTGGAAGAGATAGGCCAGGACGGGGCGAAGAGTCGAGACAGCACGGTCCTGGCGCGAGTGAACGGCGAGCCATGGCTTGTGCGGGACGGCTCTGTCTTGCTGATCGGCAGCCGCCTGGACACGGCCTGGACCGCTCTCCCCGCGACGCCGGGGTTCGTGCCCTTTCTGGATGCACTGGTGAATCGGCTGGCACGCAATGAAGCGCCCGTGATTGACGCGGAAGGCGTGCCGCGCGTCGAGTTCCGGATCCGCAGCGTTGATACCCTGGGCGCGACCGTGTTCGGACCGGACCCGCGTGAATCCGATCTCACACCCGCCGCACCAGGGCTCGCGCGCGATGTGCTGGGGGCAGAGGTGCTCGACGACGCCTCGTTCGCGGCGGCGCGCTTCGCCGGTACCGGACGGAGCGACGTGAGCGGTGTCCTGCTCACGGTGGCGCTGTTCCTCGCGCTCGCGGAGCTAGGTGTGGCCACGCTCACCCGCTGATGGCGCTCGACTTTCTGATCGATCGGATGGCGGAACTCCCCGCCACCGGGGCGTTGGCCGGCGCGCTCCCGGCGGCCGGGGCTGGCGTGAGCGTCGGCGGGCTGCCGGGCTCGAGTCCTGCGGTGTTGCTCGGCGCGCTGGCGCGTCGGGTCGCACAGCGCGTCTTCGTCGTCCTGACCGCCACACCCACGGACGCCGAGCGCTGGCTCGCCGATTTGCAGGCGCTCATCGGCGTCGGCGCCGCCCTGTATCCGCAGCGCGAGGCGCTGGGCGCGGAGGAACCGCACTTCGAGATCGCGGGTGAGCGGATCGAGACGCTCGAAATGCTGCTCTCGGGTCAGGTCCGGATTCTGGTGACGACGGCGCGCGCGGCGGCCGAGCGCACCGCGGTGCCGGCCGCGCTGCGAGACATGCGGTTGGTGCTGGCGCGCGGGGAGCGGGGAGCGGGGAGCGGTACCCTCCGTGAAGTCATCCAGCGCCTCGAAGGCATGGGTTACAATCGCGTGCCGACGGTGACCGAAGTCGCCGAGTTCAGCGTGCGCGGCGGGATCCTCGATGTATATGGCTTCGGGATGGCGGCCCCGGCGCGCCTCGAGTGGTGGGGTGACGACCTCGCGTCGCTGCGGACGTTCGATCTGGACACGCAGCGATCGGCCGAGGAGATCGAGCGGGTCACGATCCTTCCCGTGAAGACCGAACGGTTGGCGACCGCTCAGGCGGGGGCGCAGCCTCCTGTGCCCCTGCAAGGGCCACAACGACAATCGCTCCTGGACCTCTTGCCTACCGAGGCGCTCCTGATTCTCGAGCAGGAGACGGCACTCGGAGGGGAGGTGGATCGCGCGTGGGCCGACGCGGCGCACCACCTCGCGATCGTCCGCCGACTCGGCGAGGAGCCCCCGGCCCGGGAGGCGCTCTTTGTCGAGCCGGACGCGTGGCGCGCGGCGCTCCGCCGGTTTGCGCGGCTCTCGCTCAACTCGGCCGACGCTGCGGTGCGGTTTCCTATCGCACCACCCGAGGCGGTGGACCGGGATATCAAGCGCCTTCGGCGGATCGTCGCGGGACAGCCACCGACTGTGATCCTGTGCGACAACGAAGGGCAGCTCGAACGGCTGGAGGAGCTGCTCGACGCGCAGCGTGCCACCCTCGTGGTCGGGGCGCTCGACGGCGGCTTCTTGCTGCCTGACCTACGGGTCCTGACCGATCACGAGATCTTCCGCCGGGCGCGTCGCTTGCGGCGGCCACGCCGCTACCGCGAGGCGCTGGCGACGGCGGCGCAGGCGCTCAAGGTGGGCGACTACGTGGTGCACCTGGAGCACGGGATCGGCATCTATCGCGGCATCCAGACGATCGCGGTGGGTGCCGACGGCGGCAGCCTCGAGGTGGCGGTCGTCGAGTACGAAGGGGGAGACCGGCTGAACGTACCGCTGTACCGTCTGGACCAGCTCGAGCCGTATCGGGCCGCCACGAACGGGGACGGCGGGGCGCCCCCCCAGCCCCCGCGGCTGCACAAGCTCGGCGCCACCACCTGGCAGCGCCAGCGCGACAAGACCCGCGCCGCCATCCGCCAGATGGCGGTGGAGCTGCTCGAGCTGTACGCGCGGCGCCAGCTCGCGTCGGGCTACGCGTTCCCACCCGATACGCCGTGGCAGCGGGAGCTCGAGTCGGCCTTCCTTTATGAAGACACGCCCGACCAGCGGCGCGCCTCCGAGGAGGTGAAGCGCGACATGGAGCGCCCGCGGCCGATGGATCGCTTGCTCGTCGGGGATGTGGGCTACGGCAAGACGGAAGTCGCCCTCCGCGCGGCGTTCAAGGCGGTGCAGGCTGGGAAGCAAGTGGCGGTGCTCGTTCCCACCACCATTCTCGCCGAGCAGCACGGCCGCACGTTCCGCGAGCGGTTGGCCGACTATCCCGTGCGCGTGGACGTGCTGTCGCGGTTCCGCAGCCCGAAAGAGGCAAAAGATGCCACCCGCCGGCTCGAGAGCGGCGCCGTGGATATCGTGATCGGGACGCATCGCCTCTTATCGCGGGACGTGTCGTTTCACGATCTCGGTCTCCTGATCGTCGATGAGGAGCATCGGTTCGGTGTGCGGCACAAGGAACGGCTCAAGGCGTTGAAGCTCGCGGTCGACGTCCTGACGCTGACGGCGACGCCCATCCCCCGCACGCTCCATCTCTCGCTGGCGGGCCTGCGGGATCTGACCCTGCTCGAGACGCCGCCCAAGGACCGATCGCCGGTGCTGACGTTCGTCGAGCCGTGGGATGACGGTCTGCTCGAGGAGGGACTTGCGCGCGAGCTGGATCGGGCGGGGCAGGTGTACTTCGTGCACAACCGCATCGAGACGATCGACACGATCGCCGAGCGGGTGCGGTCGCTCGCCCCGCCGCGGGCTCGGGTGGCGGTGGCGCACGGCAAGCTGAAGGGCGCGGCGCTCGACGACGTCATGTCGCGGTTCGTGCGCGGCGAGGTGGACATTCTCGTGTCCACGATGATCGTCGAATCCGGGCTCGACGTGCCGAACGCGAACACGATGTTCGTGAGCCGCGCGGATCAGTTCGGCCTGGCGCAGCTCTACCAGCTGCGTGGCCGCGTGGGCCGGAGCCATCGGCGCGCCTACTGCTACCTCCTCGTGCCCGACCAGGTGGACCCCGACGCGGACGAACGGCTGCACGTACTCGAGCATCACACGGATCTCGGCTCGGGCTATCGCATCGCGCTGCGGGATCTCGAGCTGCGCGGCGCGGGCGATCTGCTCGGCGCAGCGCAGTCGGGCTTCGCGCAGGCGGTCGGGTTCGACACCTATCTCCGGTGGCTGCAGGAAACGGTGACCGCGCTCAAACAGGGGGAGCGGGGCGAGGGGAGCCGGACGTTCCCGGCGCCAGAGGTCGTCCTCGACCAAGCGGCGCACCTGTCGGACGCATATGTGCCCGACGAGGCGGTGAAGCTCGAGCTGTATCGGCGGCTGGCGCGCGCCGCGACCCCTAGCGAGATTGAGACCGTTCGCGAGGAGTTGCGCGATCGCTTCGGCCCGCTGCCGGAGGACGCACAGCGTTTGCTCCTCGTCTCCGAGCTTCGAGTGCTCGGCGCCCGCCTGGGATTGGAGACCGTCCTGGTGAAGGGCGACGAAGCACGGCTCACGTTCGCGCGGGATGCGAACCCCCGTCTCGCCGGGCTGACCGCGGCGCTCGACGCCGTACAGTTCGAGGCCGACGTTCGGCGCGCGGCGCCCCTTTCCCTGCGACTCCGGCGGCTGGGCGGCGAGGCGATCGGGCCCGGGCTCGTGCGGGCTCTCGCGGCGGCGGTCGCGGATACTCACCTCTAGAGGAGAAGGCATGCGACGGCTCGGTTCGATCTTGGCGGCACTCGTGCTGGCGGGGTGTGGGGGTGGGTTACGAGATGCGTTTTCGGCGCACGCCGAGGTCGCCGGCACCGCCGCGGGTCAGACGCTCTCGGTCGAGCGCCTCGCCACGCTCGTCGGGAAGGCGCAGCGCATCCCGCTCCGCCCGGACGTGCTGACCGGCGTCGCGAACGTATACCTGGACTACACCGTGCTCGCGACGGCGCTCGGGCACGGACGCAACCTGCACGACTCCTCGCTCGTCCTCGCCGCGGAATGGCCGCTCGTCGCGCAGCTCAAATGGGAGCAGTATCACGCCCGCCTCCTCACCGCGCGGGGCAAGCTCACGCCGGCGCAGGCCGACTCCGCGTTCAACGAGGGGTCGGTGCGGCTGTTCCAGCACATCCTGGTCCGGGTCCCGCCGAGCGCGGCCCCGATCGTGGAGCAGCAGAAACTGAAGGAGATCGCCGGAATCCTGCGTCAGGCTGCCACGCAGCGCGGGTTCAATTTCGGGCAGCTGGCCAAGCGCTATTCCGAAGACCCCGGCTCGAAGGTGCGGGGCGGCTACCTCCCGGCGACGCCACGCGGGCAGTTCGTGCCCGCCTTCGACAGCGCGGCCTGGACGCTGCCGCCCGGCGCGATGACCGGCATCGTCCGCACGCCGTTCGGGTTCCACATCATCCGCCGGCCGCCGCTCGCGGAGGTGCGGGACTCGTTCCGAGTGGACGTGGAGAACGCGCGCAGCGTGCGCTTCGACTCGCTCTTTGTCGACAGCCTCGCGGTCCAGCGGAAGCTGCGGATCGAGTCCGGCGCTCCCGCCCTGGTGCGGCAGGCGGTGCCGCAGATCGTGTCGGCTCGGGAAGACAAGCGGCCGCTCGCGTCGTTCACCGGAGGCGCCTTCCGGGTGAAAGATCTCGCGCGCTGGCTCCTGGCGCTCGACCCCAACGACGTGCGGGGCGTGGCCACGGCGAGCGATGCCCAGCTGACGCAGTTCGTCAAGCTGCTGGCGCAGCGTGATATGCTGCTTGCCGAGGTCGACGCGGCGGGTGTGAAGCTCACCGACAAGGACTGGGGCCAGGTGCGCACCGAGCACGACTCGTCGGTCGCGCGCCTGCAGGGCCTGCTCGTCCTGACGCCGCAGTTGCTGAACGACTCGGCCGCCACGCCGGCGGCGCGGGTCCAGCTCGCCATGGCGCACGTGGACCGCTACCTCGATCAGGCGGTCACTCAGGGCACGGCGCCGTTCTACCCCGTGCCTCCGTTCCTCGCGAGCGCGCTGCGGGAGGGGACGTCGTGGTCGCTCAACCAGGCGGGGATTACCCGCGCCTACGAGGCCGCGCAGACCATGCGGGCGGCCGACTCGGCCGGCCGCCCCGCGCCGCCCACCGGTCTCAAGCGTGCTCCCGGGCCGCCGCCCATAGCGTCGCCCGGCGATTCGAAGCCGAGTCGCCCGTAAATGCGCGCCCTCGCGCTGCCGATCGTCTGGTCGGGGCTCGCCGCCCTCGTCGGACCCCTCGCGGCCGCACAGGGACGGGCCGCGACCGACCGCCCCGTGGACCGGATCGTGGCCGTCGTGGGTACGAAGCCGATCCTCGCGTCGCAGGTCGAGGAGCAGCTGGTGCTGGCGCAGTCGCAGGGAGCAAAGATGCCGGAAGACTCGGCCGGCCGTGACGCGGCGCGCCGGCAGATCCTTTCGCAGATGGTCGACGAGGAGCTAATCGTGCAGCAGGCGGAGCGCGACACGACCATCAAGGTGACCGAGCAGGAAGTGCAGGATGCGGTCGAGCAGACGGTGCAGAACGTCCGGAAGCAATTCACGTCGATCACGGAGTTCAAGGCTCAGCTGCGGGCGGCCGGCTTCGTGTCGGAGGAGGAGTGGCGCCGCTGGCTCGCGGACCAGCAGCGCCGCTCCATCCTGCAGCAGCGGTTGATCGAGGACTTGAAGCAGAAGGGGAAGCTGCGCCCGATCCCGCCCACCGACGCCGAGATGCGGCAGTTCTGGGAAGCGAATCGGGCGCAGCAGCCCAAGCGGCCGGCGGCGATTTCGTTCCGCCAGATCGTGATCGTGCCGAAGCCCGACTCGGCGGCGGACGTCCGCGCGCTGCAGCTCGCGGAGTCGTTGGTCGTCGTGTTGCGGCGGGGCGCGAGCTTCCCGGAGGTCGCCAAGAAATTCTCCGCCGACAGCGCCTCGCGAGAGCAAGGCGGCGAGCTCGGGTGGTTCCGTCGCGGTGTGATGGTGAAGCAGTTCGAAGACGTCGCGTTCCGGCTCAAGCCGGGAACCATCTCGGACGTGGTGCGGACCGAGTTCGGGTTCCACATCATTCAGGTGGAGCGCGCCCAGCCGGCGGAGATCCTCGCCCGCCATATTCTCATCCAGCCGACCATCTCACCGGCGCAGATCGCCATCGCGAAAACCAAGGCCGACTCGGTCCACGACGCCTTGATGCATGGCGCGGCGTTCGATTCCCTAGCACGCCGCTACGCGGACCCCAACGAGCCGAAGCTGGCGGACGCGCTCCCCGTGTCCCAGCTGCCACCCGATTATGTGAGTGCGATCGGCAACGACAGCACGCCGGGGCTGAAGCCGGTGTTTGAGGTCGGGGCGGGGACGTCCCGGCCACGATTCGTGGTGTTCGAACTGACGAAGCGCCTCCCCGAAGGCGAGTTGTCGTTCGACGAGGTGAAAGACCGGATCAAGGACGCCCTGGGCCAGCAGCTCGCGATCAAGCATTACTTGGACTTGCTCCGCCGCATGACCTACGTCGACGTTCGCTTCTAGTCGTATGGCGCGCCGGTCCCCTCCCCGGCTCGCGGTCACGCTGGGCGACCCGCGCGGAATCGGGCCGGAAGTGATCCAAAAGGCGCTGGCGCTCGGTGCGCTGGACGCTGAGGTCGTGCTGGTCGGGAGCGGGGAACGGGGAGCGGTACCTTCCGATGCAGCACTGTCTCCCGAGGCCGCAGGACGGATCGCAGGCGAGGCGGTGAGCGAAGCGGTTCGACTGGCGCTGGCGGGCGAGGTCGACGCCATCGTCACCGGACCGGTCGAGAAGCACGCGCTGCACCTCGCCGGCTTCCGTTATCCCGGGCTCACCGAGCTCCTGTCCCATCTGGCCGGCGACGTAGAGGTCGCGATGATGCTCGCGACCGGGTCGCTGCGTGTGGTACTCGTCACCACGCACATCCCGCTCAAGGAGGTCCCCGCGCAGGTCACGACGGAGCGGGTGGTGTGCTGCGGTCGGCTGGCCGAGCGCGCCCTGCGTGACTGGTGGGGGACGCCCTCGCCCCGGCTCGCCGTGTGCGCCCTGAATCCGCATGCCGGCGAATCGGGCCTGTTCGGCGACGAGGACGAGCGCGTGCTGGCGCCCGCGGCCCGGACGCTTGGCGCCGTGGGTCCCGTGCCAGCGGACACGGTGTTCGTGCGCGCCTTGAGAGGCGAATTCGACGCCGTGATCACGCCGTACCACGACGTCGGCATGACGGCCGTGAAGGTGGCGGGGTTCGGCAAAGGCGTGAACGTGACGTTGGGATTGCCGTTCCCGCGGGTGGCCCCGGACCACGGAACGGCCTTCGATATCGCTGGCCGCGGCGTGGCCGACCCGAGCTCGATGCGCGCGGCCCTCGAGCTCGCCGCCGACCTGGCCCGGCGCGTCCGCCGCTAGGCCTCGCTACCGGTCGGCGCGCGCCGGACGACCCGTACGGCACCGACCCGGCGCCCCTCCATCTCCACAATCTCGAATAGAGCGCCCTTCACGGCCACCTGATCGCCCGGCTTGGGCAGCCGGCCCAGGGCGCCGAACAGGAAGCCACCGATGGTCGTGTAGTCTTGCTCGTCCAGCTCCAGCCCGAACGCGACGTTGACCTCGCGGATCGGGGTCGAGCCCGTGATGACCGGCGCCGTGCCCGCGGGCGGTGTGGCGCGCGAATCGCCACTCGGCCGGTCGTACTCGTCGTAGATCTGGCCGACGATCTCCTCGAGCAGGTCCTCCATGGTCACGAGCCCGGCGGTGCCGCCGAACTCGTCGAGCACGATGGCGAGGTGAATCTTCTGCCGCTTCATGTCGGCGAGCACGTCCTCCACTTCGCGCGTGCCCGGAACGAACATGGCCGGGCGGAGCACCGCGCGCAGGCCGCCTCCCTTCAGCGAGCGCAGCCCGGCCAGGATGTCCTTCGCGTGCACGACGCCCAGGATGTCGTCCAGGGATTCCCCGTAGACGGGATAGCGCGAGCGGCCGGCGACCGCCACCTGATCGGCGGCCTCCTCGAGGGTCAGGTCCGCCGGCAGCGCCACCATCTCGGTGCGCGGCGTCATCACCTCGCGCGCCGACTTCTCGCTGAACTCAAACACCCCCTGGAGCAGGAGGGCGTCGTCCGCGTCGAGCTTACCGCGCTCCTGGCTCTGCTTGACCAGCATGCGGATCTCTTCCGGGGAGTGAATCCGCTCGAGCTCGGCGGTGGTGCCTCTCAGGCCGAGGAAGCGGACCACGCGATGGGCGCTCCAGTTGAGGAGGTCCGTGAACGGACGAGTGATCCACGAGAAGAAGATGAGTGGCGCGGCGATCCAGCGGCTGGTCCGCTCGGGGTGAGTGATCGCCCAGGCCTTGGGCGCCTGCTCGCCGAACACCACGTGGAGGAACGAGACGACGGCCACCGCCACCGTCGACGCCACGCCGCCGCGGGTGAGAAACTGGAGCGCCGATGGCAGGGCGGCGAACCAGTCGCGGAACAGGTGCGCGACCGTGTCCTCCGCCACGTAGCCGAGCAGGATCGACGCGACCGTGATGCCGAGCTGCGCAGCGGAGAGCTGCCGATAGAGATCCTGCAGCGCGGCCTGCACCGTACGCGCCCGGCGGTCGCCGCGCCGGACCATCGCCTCGATGCGGGTGCGGCGGGCGGCGACGAGCGCGAACTCCGCGGCGACGAAGAACGCGTTCGCCAACACGAGCATCACGACGGCCAACAGGCGGAAACCCAGCGATTCCGAGGCGGGATCGGGCATAGAGGCGGGAACATAGGGCGTGTTGCCCGGTGGCGGAACGGGCACGTTATTATGTGACGAGGAGGATGAGAAACCGGTGAGCGCCACGCTGCCAATCGACGTCCAGTGTACGCATCGGGCACCGTTCCGTGCCGAGAGCCGGCGGCGGCTTCAGACGGTGCTCGCGATCACGGCAGGCGTCATGGTCGCTGAGGTGCTGGGCGGCTGGCTGGCGCACTCGCTGGCGCTCCTCGCCGACGCGGGTCACATGCTGGCGGACGTGGGGGCGCTCGGTCTCTCGCTGGTGGTCGCGTCGCTCGCGCAACGGCCCGTGACCGCGGAGCGGACCTTCGGGCTGATGCGCCTCGAAATCCTCGCGGCGCTCGTCAACGGCGCCGCGCTGATCGTCATCTCCCTCGGCGTGGCCGTCGAGGCGTTTCACCGGTTGCGCACGCCGGCGCCGGTAGACGGCGTGCTCTTGCTCACGATCGCGGGCGTGGGGCTCGTGGCCAATGCGGCGGGCGCCGCGATCCTGCACCGCGGGCACGACCACTCCCTCAACCAACGTGGCGCCTATCTCCACATCCTGAGCGATCTTCTGGGCTCGGTCGGCGCCGTAGCGGCGGGCGTGATCATCCTCGCCACCGGGTGGGTCCGGGTGGATCCGCTTATTTCACTCCTGATCTCGCTCCTGATCCTCGGGAGCGCGTGGCGGCTGGTGAAGGAGAGCACCGACGTGCTGCTCGAGGCGGCGCCCGCGCACATCGCCCTGTCGGACGTGCACGACTGCATCGCCTCCATCCCGGGCGTGGCGTCCGTCCACGACCTGCACGTGTGGACCGTGACGAGCGGCGTGATCGCGATGAGCGGGCACCTCGTGGTGCAGAACCCGGCGGATAATCAGCGGGTGCTCGAGGCCGTGCAGGCCCGGCTCGGGACCCTGGGGATCGGACATGTGACGGTCCAGATGGAGCGGGATCCGACCTGCGAATAACGAGCGGCCCAGGCGGCAATAGGCGGCAATGGTCGTGCCGCCCCTGCCGCCCTTGCTGCTGTTGCCGCTTGTTGCCGCCCTTTTGGTGATGGATTGCCTTGTCTTTTCCGAGTGTCCCTCCTATACTGCGGCCCTCACAGATTGCACCGCTCATATAGCCACCGTTAGGACCTACCCCCTTGCAGATCCGGAACATCGCCATCATCGCGCACGTCGACCATGGGAAGACCACATTGGTTGACCAGATGCTCCGCCAGGCGGGGGTGTTTCGCGCCAACCAGCAGGTGGGCGAGCGCGTGATGGACTCGAACCCGCTCGAGCGCGAGCGGGGCATCACGATCCTGTCGAAAAACACGGCGGTGCGCTGGGGCGATACCAAGGTCAACATCGTGGACACGCCGGGCCACGCCGACTTCGGTGGCGAGGTGGAGCGCATTCTCCGAATGGTGGACGGGTTCCTGCTGTTGGTAGACGCGGCCGAAGGGCCGATGCCGCAGACCAAGTTCGTGGCCGGCAAGGCATTGGCGTTGGGACTGCGGCCGATCGTGCTGGTGAACAAGATCGACCGCCAGGACGCGGAGCCGCTGCGCGTGCACGACGAGGTGCTGGAGCTGTTCCTGGACCTCGAGGCGACGCCCGAGCAGTTCAACTGCCCTTTCCTCTATACATCGAGCCGGGCGGGCACGGCGACCTTCGATCTCAAGGTCCCCGGGACGGACCTCAAGCCCCTGTTCCAGACCATCCTGGACACCATCCCGGCTCCGACGGCGGACCCAAGTGGGCCGTTCCAGATGCTGGTCTCGACGCTCGACTATTCCTCATATCTGGGGCGGATCGCGATCGGGCGGATCGAGCGGGGCCGGGTGCGGGTGGGGGAGACGGTGGCGTTACTTCCCCTGGGCGAGCCTGGTCCTGTGGGTGACGGCACGTACGAGCAGGCCCGCGTGGTGAAGCTGTTCTCGTTCGATGGGTTGGAGCGGGTGGAGGTGCAGGAGGCGTCCGCCGGAGACATCGTGGCCCTGGCCGGCCTCGCGGGGGTGGAGATCGGGAAGACGGTGACGGCGCCGGATTACCTGGAACGGCTGGCCGGCATCGCGGTGGAAGAGCCCACGATCTCCGTGGACTTCAAGGTGAACGACTCGCCGTTCGCGGGGCGCGAGGGCAAGTTCGTCACCGGCCGCCAGCTGCGCGAGCGGCTGTTTCGGGAGCTCGAGAAGAACGTCGCCCTCCGGGTCGAGGAGACGGACGATCCTCAGACGTTCACGGTCTCGGGCCGGGGGGAGCTGCACCTGGGCATCCTGATGGAGACGATGCGGCGCGAGGGGTTTGAGTTTCAGGTGAGCCGGCCGCGGATCATCCCCCGGGAGGGGCCGAACGGGGAGCGCCTCGAGCCGTACGAGGAGCTGATGATCGACGCCCCGGAGGGGTACCTGGGCGTGGTGATGGAGAAGCTCGGCCCGCGCCGGGGCGAGCTCTTGGACATGCGGAACCCGGGCGTGGGCACGGTCCGCATGCGCTTCAAGATCCCCGCCCGGGGGCTGCTGGGGTACCGATCGGAGTTTTTGACGGATACCCGGGGAACGGGGATCATGCACCACCGGTTTTTCGACTACGGTCCGTGGGCGGGGCCGCTGTCGGGGCGGAGCCGGGGTGTGCTGGTGGCGGATCGGGAGGGCGTGGCGGTGGGCTACGCGCTCTTCAACCTGCAGGAGCGCGGGACCATGTTCGTGCGGCCGGGCGACCCGGTGTACGAGGGGATGATCGTGGGGGAGAACGCGCGGGTCGGGGACATCGACGTGAATCCTGCGAAGGAGAAGAAGCTCACGAACATGCGGACGACCGCGTCGGACGAGATGATCATCCTGGAGCCGCCGCGGCACGTGACGCTCGAGCTGGCGCTCGAATACATCGAGGACGACGAGTTGATCGAGGTGACGCCGTCGTCCATCCGGCTGCGCAAGCGCGCACTGGGCGCCACAGAGCGTCGCAAGCTGGCGCGAAACGCGCGGTCAGCCGAGGAGTCGTAGAGGGCGGCGTCGGGTAGCTCGTTCACCAACCACAACGTCAGCTGGGGGTGACAATGTTGTCGCGTGAGACGTCGGACTGGTCGCTCAAGCGTCGTAGCGGCGGTCTCGACGAAGAGGAGTTCGGAGACTTCGAGGAAGACAAGGACCTGGACGAAGACTTCGACGACGAGCTGGATGAGGACGAGCTTGATGAGGAGGACCTGGACGATCTCGACGAGTACGACGAACTGGACGACGAGTTCGACGACGACGAGGACGAGGAGTTCCGGCCCAAGAAGGGGCCGCGGCGGGATTGGGAGTAGAGTGATAAGAAGTCCTAATGCGGGAGCATGCGGTCATGCTCCCGCATTACGTTCGCCCCCTATTCCACGCGGAGCAGACCTGCTGCCCCGGTGAAGTCGTCGGTGACCGGAGGCAGACCCGGCGGGACGATCCACGCCCGCCGTCAATTCGAATGCTGACCCGATGGCTTCCCGGCGAAATCGCGACCCGCGCCTCCCACACCCCGACCCCAGCCGGCGCGAGACTGAGCGCTCCCCAATCGAGGAAGTCGGCCGTGAGCTCGACGTGGTCGGCGTGGGCCACACGCACCCCCTACGGCGCGTCGTGCCCGTCGAGCGCCACGCGGAGGGCCGCTTCAAGCAGAACCTTCACACCACCGAGCGTGCCGTCGCACTCCAAGATGGCGTATCTCAGTTCCGAGACGAACCGGTCGATGGACGGCGGGTGGGGGTCCTGCAGCTCCTGGTGCATGCGCGTGGCTCATGGCGCGGTGCTAACCTGTCGGTGTTGCACCGACGCCTCGGCAGGGCTGTCAGTGCGCCCTCAACACAGGGCGGCGGGCGGCCGACGCCATGCACGGTCCAAGATGCGCCACGCCTGGTCCGTGACGCAAACCGTTGCTCGACCATCCTAGGACAATGAACCGACAATCGACCGATCAAGCCGGGAGGGAGCCTGTGGAGTCGCTTGACGTCTTCGAGACGGAAGTAGAGAAGCTTCATGCGAACGCGCAGCGGTTATCCGACATCCTGGAAGGGATAGCTGCAAACGGGGACCGGTCGGGTTGGCGGCGCGCGTATCAGGGACTTAACGCCACCACGAGTCTGCTGGACTCGGTACGCTACCGCGTAGAGTTGCGGTTGGTGACCTAACCGCCCGGGGGCAGCGCTTACGAGAGACCGCGGACCTCGTCGCATGGACCGGGGCCCTCGTGATCAGCTCCTGATGTTCCAGAAGGTGCTGGTGTGCTGGATTCTCCACTTGTCCGGTGACCGCTCTGCAATGTTGTACAACGACTTACGACGCTCGGGGTGCCGCACGGTTGCCCTAGGTCGGTCGAGCACGCGTTGAGCTGCTCGGCCCGAGGTCCTGGTACCACCGGGCTATCGAGACTTTGAGTGCGGCGAGCGGACCGCGGCCCTGTGCACTTTCTTCGCGGCGAGGTAGAGGTAGAGCAGGTCGTCGGGACTTACAGCAGGTCGTCCGGACTTAGCCTGAGACCAATCTTGCCAATCGGAGGACGACCCGGTACCCTTGCATGTACAGAACGTGCGGTTTCCCTTGAGGTTGGGCTGAGGCGTCCAGTGAGTCTGGGTGCAGGGCAGGGGGAACGGTGGGCTCGCTTAGTGGTCGATGTCCCGGGGCCGCTCCGCTTTGGCACGTGGTACCGCGTTCTTAGCGCCGGTTCAGAGGAAACGGTCGTCGTGGTGCGGAACCACGCAGTGATCGTCCAGCGCCGCTCTCTAGAGATTGTGCAGACCCGCCCAAACCCGTAGGCAATCGAGCCGCACTGTCCTATCGTCGTGTGAGGCACCCCTGCCTCACTCGTTGACCCTGCCACAACAGAGCTCGGGCACGTCGTCTGACCCGTGAGTTGGGTCGGACGGCATCTCCAGTTCCAGCAAGGCGATACGGTGGTCGATTCGGCACGCCGAAGTGGCCCCGGAGATGCGTGCCAGCGAGACTACGACATGACCACCGAGCTAATGCAGGGGGACCGGCCTAGTCGACGCCGTTCGGATAGGCGGCGAGATCTCGGCCGCCGCATGACCCGCGACCGGCGACGTGTCGTGATCGCCGTTCACGTCGAGCGCCGTCGCGACACAGATCGCCGATCTGGTGGCCAGCGGCGCGCAAGATCGGAACGTCGCACGCCACCTCAGGGTTTTAGGCCCCTCTAGACCTCGCACCTTAAACGTCCCGTGGGGGCAGGATCTCCGGCGGGTCCGTGTCAGACTTCGCGTCATGTTGGGCACGGGCGCGTCCTCGTCGGTCCCAGGATCACCGACCACGAGCTGATAGGTGTTGTTGACCTGCTCGACAATGAAGCCTCGACTGTCGAACCGCTCTTCTTCTGTCGGAACCTGGGTTGCGGACTACCTTCCGTCCGGTTCGACGATCTCTAGGACGGCGTCAGGCATGTGGCCCCGCAACAGCTTCGCTACGGTGTACGTAGCGGGCTGCGAATCGACCACCTTTTGATGGACGTCGCACACGAGAATCAGATTCTCGTAACCGTCGAGGTCACCTCCGGGCGGCTCGTACTCGCCTCGCGGACCTTCTTTACTCTGCGCGACGATGTGCGCGTTCTCACCAAGGAGAATGTTGGCGTCGAAGGCCAGCTCAAGGCCGCAGCCAGGAAATGAGCAGACGCCGCCTGCCCTTGCCCACAGGACCTTTAGGACTCGTGGCCTTACAGACATGCCGGTCTTGGATGAAGTGACATCGGGCGGACGAAAGTGAGAATGAGCAGCGCCATCCGAACGGAAATCCCCATGAGCGTCGGCATCGTAGCTTGAATCTACGCGCTGGCTTCCGAAACTGGTGCACGGCGTAGGTTACGACGTGGCGGGGCGTTCCTCGGCTCGGCGCTAGTTAGGGCTGGGCCGTGCCGTCAGGCGCCGGGCGTAGTCGAGCAGGGCTTCGCTGGCGGCGATGAAGCGCACGAGCAGGCGGGAGAGGTTGGCCAGCTCCGCTGGAGTGAGCGGTCGGCTCTCGTCCAACCGACTGAAGTAGTCGCGGAGGGCGAGCCCGACCGATGGGTGTTCTCCAGGCTGACCACTGCGCCCGCGACGTTCATCGCGGACGCCACGGGGAGCGCGACCATCGACGCGCAGGCTCGTACGGCGATGCCGGGTCTTCCCTCTATTTCACGAGGTACGTAAGCGTGCGCTTTGCTTGGATGCCGTTCACGAACCACGCGCCGCCGTACTTACCTGCGCTTTACCACCACTTGACCCCCTTGCGGTAATCTGGCCGATGCCTCTCACAGGAGCACGCATGCGCACCGCCCGCTCGTTGCTTTGCACATTGGTCGTCATCCCCTTGAGACTCACCGCCCAGGCCGAACCCACCACTGCGCCCGGTGACCGCGTGCGTGTCGTGGCACCGGTGGTAAGCAAGGCCTCGCTCACCGGCACCATCGTTTCGCGAGGGGCGGATACGCTGTGGCTGGAGGTGGAGGACAGGCCGGCGCCCCTCGCCATTCCGTTCACGGCCATCCAGCGGCTCGAAGCGAGTCGCGGTCGGCATTCGAACGTGCTTACCGGCCTTCTCGTGGGGCTGGGGGTCGGCGCGGCCGGCGGCGCGATCGGAGGAGCGGCCTGCGGGGAATCGTTTCTCTGCCCGGGTCCAGGGGCTGGCGCAGTCGTGGGCGCTCTGGCCCTCAGCATTCCCGGACTCGTGATCGGCGCCCTGACGCACTCCGAGCGGTGGGAAAGCGTTCCGCTGAACCGCGTGAGTCTCAGCGCCGTGCGCGGCACTGCCGGGGTGATGTTGGCCCTGACGCTGCAGATCCCCTGACCGCACCTCGGCCCGACGCTCGATCGGGATAGGGGGTAGCGGCTAGTGGCCGCTACTCCCCTCCCACACCACCGGACATGCGGGTCCGCATCCGGCGGTTCAGTAAGTTGAGGTTAGCGCGCGGTGTGCCGGAGGCGGCGCAGCTGCTCGATGCGGCGAAGCACTACGAGCCCAAGCGCGACGATCTGGGCATGCCGTTCGCGTACCCATTGATCGCCACGATGCTACTCACCGGTGGACGCCGCGATGAGGTGTTGGGTCTGGAGGTGGACGATGTCAGCTTGGAGCGCAAGACGGTGACCTTCCGGCCGAACAGGTGGCGCCGGTTGAAGACGAAGCGGTCGCATCGAGTAGTGCCGCTGTGGCCGCAGCTAGAGCGGATTCTGCGGGTCTACTTCCCCGAACGAGAGCGGATGGTGGAGGCACGTTGCTCTTCCCTTCGTTCCGCACGGGGCAGGAGGCTATGTTAACGGACATCCGCAAGTTGCTTGATGCCGTGGCCAAGCGCGCGGGCTGGAAGGAAGGCGAGATCACGACCAAGATGTTCCGGCACACCTACATCAGTGCCCGCATTCAGACCACGCACAACGGTGCGCCGGTCGCGGCCTTTACGGTGGCGCGGGAGGTCGGGCACTCGTCCACGGCAATGATCGAGAAGGTGTATGGGCATCTCGGGCAGGTGCAACATCGGTCGGCGGTCGTGGAGTACCGGATCGGTCAGCACAAGAAGGCGATCAGAGACCGAAAGTTCCGGCACACTTTGCGGCACACTTTGGACCGAGTAGCTTAGGTAAGTCCTTGAGGGCCTGTAGCTCAGGTGGTTAGAGCGCACGCCTGATAAGCGTGAGGTCAGTGGTTCAACTCCACTCAGGCCCATAAACTACAAGAGGCGTCGCGCAAGAAGCGTCACGTAAATTGCGTCGCGGGAATCGCAGGATCGGTTCTCCGCGACGCTTTTTCGTGGCTCGGAGGGGTGGCTAGTTGCCGAAGCAGCTGCCAGAGCCGCACGCGATCAGGAAAGCGGCACCCACCGCTAGGGGGCCGCCAACGCCCAGGATGGTCCCCGGTACCGAAGCCAAGCGCCCGCCGGCGAAAACGGCGACCCGCGTGCTTCGGTCGACGTCGAACTGTTCCGGTCGCAGCGCCACCACGTGCATCGTCAGCCCGGCGTAGTCAGCGAAGTTCAGCCCCGCATGCCCGCTGAAGCCCGGGGCACCCGAGCCCGCGACGACGATGCCGGGAGCGATGTCGATGCTGGTGGTCTGGCTCGTCCAGAACCGCAGCCTGGGGCGAATGCCGACGGCCGCGCCCTGACCGGTTTGATCGGTACCCCAGAGGATGGCTTGGCTAAACGCCGCCACCCCGAATGCATGGCGCGTGCCGCGGTTGACCATCCCACCGAGCTCCCACGTGAATAACGCACCCCCACTCACACCGTTGGGGTTGAACGAAATCGGGGCGGCCACGCCGAACTCGGTGAGCCAGAAAACATCGCACTGCGGTTTGGGACGCCCACGGAAGCACCAGTGAGTGGTGGACTCGGTCCCGCCAGTGGTGGGTGCCACACTTGGGTTCTGGGCCGGGAGCACAGGAGAATGGACTAGCGCGCACAAGACAATCGCCGCCACTGCACCGTTGCGAATCATGAGACCTACCTTTCGATATCAATCTCCTGGTATCTCGATTCGTCCCCAAGATGCAGGCAAGTTGAAGGCGGCGATAGTCCCGGCGGCCCAGCCCATTGCGGCGGAGTGCACCCGCCGCTGTTGTGGCCTGATCCGCGTGAGGTCAGTGGTTCAACCTCCACTCACGACTCATCTGTCGCGGGGTTGCAGCAGACGACCTGGCCAGGCTTCCTTGATCACCCCTTTTTCGATTCTCGATCGAAGCGGGACAGGCCCCATGGCGTAGCGGGCACGCGGCGGCCATCGCCTCTGATTCCACGGCGTATGACTTGCAGTATGCGTCACTGCACCCGCCGGAGGGAGTCATGGGCGTCCCGCTCATTGAGCATGACCGCTACTTGCTCGTGCCGATTCAGTCAAGGTTGACGGACACGGAACTGTCGGAGCTGCGCGCGGCCCTTCTGCGTTGGGTACAGGAACAGCACCCGCGTGGCGTGATGATCGATGTGACGCTCCTCGACGTCCTCGATGCGTACGCCGTGCGCACGCTCAGCGACGTGGGCCATTGGGCTCGGCTCGGCGGAGCACCCACCGTCGTTGTCGGCATCCGGTCGGAGGTCGCCCAAGCCATGGACCGGTTTGGACTCGCGTTCGAGGAAGTGGCGACGGCACCCAACTGGGCGGAAGGGCTGAGGGTGTTAGCCGAAAGCGCATGAAAACGACAGGGGGCGACGACACTCTTCTCCCCGTTTCCTCCGATCTAGACATCATTAAGGTTCGCCAAAAAGGTCGCGACCTCGCGGCGTGGGCTGACTTTGCCATCCTCGATCAAACACTCATCGCCACGGCCATCTCGGAGATCGCCCGCAACATCGTGACCTACGCGAGGCGAGGGACCATAGTCTTAAAGATCGAGGAAGAGTCCGATCGTCTCGGTCTGGTGGTGATTGCGTGTGATCAGGGGCCGGGAATTCCGGACGTCACCCAAGCGTTGCGGGAGCATTACTCGACATCTCACGGGCTCGGCATGGGCCTGCCGGGCGTCCGCCGCGTGATGGATGACTTCGCGATCGAGTCCACACCCGGAGAGGGGACCCGGATCACCATGAAGAAGTGGCGGACGAAGTCCGCCGATGCTCAGGAGCAGTCCCCCTAGCTTCTCCACAACCGCGCCTTCAACTCTGAGCCACGCCCCCCCCACGTTTCGCGTTGCAGCACAATGATCCGTTCGGCAGCCCGGTGGAAACTTCAAGTACGACCGACTCGTTCATCTCGGGCTGCTGGGCTACTTGATCTACCGGTCTCGCTACATCCCCAGGATCATCGGGGTTCTCCTGGTAATTGATGGACTGGGCTGGCTGCTCAATAGCGTGAGGCCATACCTGTTTCCGAACGCGCATCTCCTTGCCCGACTCTTCTTCATCTCTTTTCTTTCACGGAACTGCTTCTCATGCTTTGGCTCTTGATCCGAGGCTGGAAGCTCGACCCGGCAAGAGCTGTGGCTGCGGCTTAGCGCTCGCTAGGTCTCGCCCCATCTTCAGCGATGGTTCTCCCGACGACAGACCTCCTCCCCCAGTGGTGAGGTGCTCCGGTCGTCCAAGTTCTGTACTCACAAGAAGGTAGCCGCTTGTCGATTTCTCCGGGGCTCGCTCGTCGCACGGAGTAGGAAGCCGGATGGTCCGGCTCCGTACTCGAGAGGGAAGGAGATACGACATGCCCGTCATGACGAAGCGGACCCGCGTGGCGCTATGGATTCTCCAGGGATTGCTCGCCGCCCTCTTCCTGTTCGCCGGCGGATTCAAGCTGGCAATGCCGCTCGCGGCGCTGGCGAAGGTCTCGCCGCTCCCCGCTGCCTTCCTCAAGTTCATCGGGGCGGCCGAGGTGGCCGGCGCGCTCGGCCTGGTGCTGCCGGGGCTTCTGCGAATCCGGACCGGCCTGACCCCGCTTGCGGCCGCCGGGCTCGTCATCATCATGGCGGGCGCGACCACCGTCACGGTGGCGACACAGGGCGTGGCGCCCGCGGTGCTTCCCCTGGTCGTGGGCATCCTCGCGGCGACCGTCGCCCGGGGCCGTTGGCAACCTGACCGCAACTCAAACCATTGAGAGGTGAGCCGTGCGATTCCTGTCGATCGTAAAGTCGGCCGAAAACCAAGGACCGCCACCGCAGGCGCTCCTCGACGCCATTGCCAAGCTCACGGAGGACTCGCTCAAGGACGGCTCGCTGGTCCAGACCGGAGGGCTCGGTCAGACGTCGACCGGCACCCGCGTCCGCCTCTCCCGCGGCAAGGTGACCGTGACCGACGGCCCTTTCTCCGAGGCCAAAGAAGTCGTGGGCGGCTACGCCGTGCTCCAAGCGCCCTCGCGGCGCGAGGCGATCGAGGCGACGCGACGGTTCCTGCAGCTGCACCAGGAGCACTGGCCGGGGTGGGAAGGCGAGTGCGAGCTCCGGGAGCTGGTGTTCCTCGCCCCTTGATGCGGACTCAGATTTCACGTTGACATCGATGGGTAATTGAATTCAACACGGACGGCGCGGAGGTTAATCGCGTCGGCCCGGGCCGAGCTCCGCCAGCCCTCGTCGCGCGTCCGCCACCACCTCCGAATCATCAGCCACGCGGGTGCCGAGCGACACCGCGTGCTCGAAGTCCACGCGCGCATCCGCGTGCCGCTGCATGAGGCGGTACGCCACTCCTCGGCGGAGATACACGCGGGCGCTGTCCTTGGCGTGCGGGAGGGCCGCATCGAAGCTCGCCACCGCTTGCGCGAAGGCTTGCGTCGCCAGGTAGGCGTTGCCGAGCAGGAATTGGGCGTTGGCATCGTTGGGATCGACGTCGACCGCCGTGCGGAGCGGCGTGATCGCTTCGGCGGCGCGCCCCGCGCGAAGGTACGCGAGGCCGAGGTTCGCATTACCGTACGACCGACGGGGCGCGAGCCCAGCGGTTCTCTTGAAGAGGACGATGGCCGAATCGAGCTGATCGTTCCTCAAGTAGGCGATGCCGAGCTCGTTCGCGAACGCCGGGTTGAGGGAATCGAGCCTGCTCGCCGTACGCAGGGAGGCGATGGCCTGGTCGAAACGACGCACCTCCAACAACGCCGCCCCGAGGGAATAGTGCGCCCGCGCTTCCGCGGGCCACCGGGTCACAACGTGCTGGAGTGCCTGGATGGCCGCCTCCGTTTGCGCGGCATCGAGCAGCTTCAAGGCGGCCCCGAACTCGGCGACCGGGGCGCGCGCGCGCCAGACGAACGTCCCGCCGACGGCCAGCAGGACGGCGGCCACTCCGAAGGTAGCCACGGTACGGCCCTGCGGCCGCGGCTCTCCCTGGGCAACCGGTAAGGGCACGAAAGCGGCGAGCGAGAGCCCCGTGAGCAGTCCTCCGACGTGGGCGCCGTTGTCGATGCCGGCGTGCGTGAACCCGTAGAACAGATTGTAGAGCACGAACGACCCGATGCCTGCCAAGTCCCGGCGCAGGACTAACGCGGTCGCCGGCAGCTTGCGGACATATTGCAGGGTCACAAGCGCGCCGGCGGCGCCAAAAATCGCCCCGGACGCTCCCACCGACACCTGCAGCGGATTGATCAGGAGACTCAGGAGATTTCCGCCGATCCCACTCAGCAAGTACACGAGCGTGAAGGCGACGGAGCCGAGCAGCCGCTCCGTCAGGCGCCCGAGGACCCAGAGCGCCCATGCGTTGAACGCCAGGTGGAGGAAGCCGGCGTGGAGGAACATGGACGTGAGCAGACGCCAGGACTGCCCGCGCAGCGTGAGCGGGCCGAAGTCCGCTCCCCAGGCCAGCAACGCGTCCGTGGTCGGGTCGCTGAACGAGACGCCGTTCGCGATCATCGCGACGTAGATGACGACGATCAGGCCGACGAGGATCGGCGTGACCCGTACCGGTTGCAGCGAGACCTCAGTCGCCAGGCAGCGGGGACAGAGCGGCCCTGCGTCTTCGTAGAGCTGGAAAAAGTGGGTCCCGCACTTCGCGCAGGTAGCCATTGTCGGCGTCCGGGGTGGGGGTCAATAGTGGCACTCCCCGGGGGCCGTTTCGAGCGGCGGCTACTGGTCGAGAAAGGGACCGAGCAGGCCGTTATCACCCCAGTCGAGACTCACATGCCAGTTCGACGTGTCTGAGTCCACCTGGCCGTTGCGCCCGAAGCAGCCCAGAGCGAATGGTTGGTCCGGCCCGTTCCTCTTGAAACCGAACCGCTCGTAGATCCACTGCATGCGCGGATGGCTCGAGACCAAGAATACGGGACGTGCCGCTGAGTCCTCGTGGCTCGCTTGCACAATGCTCAGCAAGACGCCATAGGCCAACGTGTCGACGTCATCGCCATCGCAGTGCGCGACAAGGATGCGCGCTGGCGAATCGTTGAGGACGACATAGCCAACGGTTCTGTCCTTCTCGAGAATGCGGAACAGCCGATACCGCACGAAGGAGAGGCTGGTATTGTATCGCCAGCGCAGGTAGTCCAGCGGGGGAGCGAAACGGAACCGGAACGGGGATCGGCGCGGCAGCAGATCTGGGGTATAGTCGCGCTCCTCGCGCACCGATAGGCCGCCGGGCATCTCCGCGGCGATCCGTGCGGCGCGGTCGGCAATCCTCTGGTAGCCCCCTGAGTGGCGCAGCAGCCACTTCGCCGCGACCCGCCAGGTCGTCTCCCCCTGGCGGGGGAGGTAGGGCTTGTTCAGCACATAGTTTCGTACGCCCGGATAAAACCTCCAATGTTGTCGGCGCAGGATCGCATGAGTGTCCTCGCTGCCTCCAAAGACCAAGCCGACAGAACTGAATCGTCGCCAATAGAGAAAGAGGTAACTCCCGAGGCCCGCGCGCAGCGAATGGAAATTGCTGCCGCAGCCGACGGTGATCGTATGCGAGTCGTTTTGGAACGGCATTTTCTCGAGGCCGATCGTGGCGATCGCGCCGCCTTCCTCCGCCAGGAGCAGGAACAGTTTGCACCAGTCTCCGCTGGCATAGTAGTAGTCGACAAATGGGCGGTGGGCGAGGCTGCACCGCGCCCCAAGATGGTTCGCGATCCCGTGCAAGGTCCCGAATAGTTCGGGAGTGTACTCGATCACCCGCACGGCGCGTGCCCCTGAACAGCAGGCTGGCACCGCACCGTGGAGCTAGCCACGCCGGAGCTTGACATGGAGCTCGTGAATCGTGTAGGGAATGCCAGCCGGCTCCGCCAACTCCTGTAACGCCTGCTTCACGTCTCGGTCACATTCCTCTTTGCGCGCCGGCGGCATCCGCAGGAACTGCCCTTCGATCCGCACCCACCAACCCCAGTGTCCTTCGAGTGTGTCGTAGTAGGTTTGGTAGGACTCGGCGATGGAGAGTTCTCTCGGATGGAAGACTCGGGTGAACAGCCGATACGCCTCCTCTTTGGTGAGCTGCTTCCGCATCCGTGCAGATTCGAGGAGCAGGAGCGGGCCCATATGCTTCATGAAGATGGGGGTCGTCTTCTGGATGAACTCTCGACCGTTGTCGCGGCCGATGAAGAACAGGTCCATTTCAGCTCCGGGCTTCAACACGCGCCGGATTTCCCTGACGGCGGCGTCCGGATCGGTGGTCCAGTGAAACGCAAAAATGCTGAAGAGGTAGTCGACCGCACCGGTTTCCAGCGGAATGGACTCAAAGGATCCGTCTTGGATCTGGACATTGGGAAATCGTTGAACCCTGCGCAGGGCCAGGCTCCGCATGTTCTCCGCCGGATCGATGCCGACGAATCGCACGTCGGTCCTCGACTTGGTGGCCAGCCACGCTAACGCTCTCCCAGTTCCGCAGCCGACATCCAGGATGAGCCTAGGATTGTGCTTGGGCTGGATCGACGCCAACGCCTTGTCGCTGGCCTGACCCCAGCACGAGCAAACGTTCCGCTCGTCATCGTAGTGTTCCGCAAGTCGCGAGTACGTTTCGACAATCGGATTGGCGGGTCCCGGCGTCGTGGGCATCACTGCTGTCCGTTCCGCGTGGCGATTCGGCACAAGCCCTTCACAACGCAGAACTCGCTAGGGTCGACATCCCTGAGGTCGATGGTGCGGCCACTCTGCTCCTCGATGAACGCGATCAGGTCGATGAGGCCGAGCGAATCCACCAACCCTGTGGCGATCAGGTCCGTATCGGCGGAGACTTCGCCATGGCCGTTACGCGAATGCCCTGAGCGAAGGTGGCTCCGGACCCAGTTGATCACCAAATGAGCGAGCTGCTCCTCCGTCATCGCCATGGTCACATACCCTCATCGAGCATTTTGACAAGTTCGCGTCGGTCGATTTTCCCGTTGGCGTTCAGGGGTATCTCAGGCAGCAGGCAAATCTTTCGCGGGACCATGTAATCGGGCACCGTCTCGCGGCAACGCTTCAGGATGCACGGCTCATCCACTCCTGCGACCCCCGACACGAAGGCCACGACGCCATCGGCGGTGCCGTCGACCACCGGCCAAGGGACCGCCGCCACTTGCTCCGCGCCACTCGCCTCCCGAAGCACGAGCTCGATTTCCTGAAGCTCCACCCGGTAGCCGCGGATTTTGACCTGCTGGTCAATCCGCCCGAGGTAACGCAGGCAGCCGTCCTCCCCGCGCCTGACGAGATCGCCGGTCCGGTACCAGAGCGTCCCGTCGGTGCCCGGGAAACGCACGAAGCGGTGCCGGGTGTTCTCGGGGTCGTACCAGTAACCGTCGGTGACTTGCGATCCTGCCAGATAGAGCTCGCCGGTGTCAGCAACCTCCCCGCGCGTGTGATCGACGACGCGGCAGTGTTGTCCAGTGAACGTCCATCCAATCGGCACGATGCCGTTCACGCACGCCCCGGGGGACTGCGTTGGATCCCAGCGATAGTGCGAGATGGCAATCGTGGTTTCCGTTGGCCCATAGAGATTCTCGACGATCGAGTTGGGCGCCGCCTCTTGCCACCGTTGCGCGTGGACCGCCGAGAGTGGTTCGCCGCAGAACAGGCTGTACCGCAAGCTCGGGAAATCGTCCGGCCGCAGTAGCTGCGTCTTGGAGAGCAGGGACACCACGGACGGCACCGAGAACCACATGGTGAGCTCGTGATCACGAATGAACTTTGCCGGTAGCATCACAGACTGCTCCGGCACAGAAAACAAACAAGCGCCTCGCTCCCAGCACACGAACATGTCGTGCACGCTCAAGTCGAATGTCAGATCGAATTCCTGGGAGAAGCGGTCTCGCTCGTTCACCTCATACCGATCACAGACGTAGTCGACATACGAGCGCACGCACGAGTGGCGGATAGGAACGCCCTTGGGCTCGCCTGTGCTGCCCGACGTGAAGAGCAGATAGGCAACGGCGGCCGGATCTGGCTCGCAGTCAAAGCCGCAGCTCCTGCCCTCCGACATTTCCGTGGAGCCAACAAACCGGTGCCCTGGGCAGGCGGCGCGGAGATCAGCCGGAGCGTCGCCATCCGGAAAGATCACCGTCAACGCGCGATCGACTCCCGTCAGAAGCCGGGGCAGTTGTCCCAGCGCCTCTCGTCCCACCACCAAGACCTGGCTGTGAGACCGCCGCAGCATCCGCCGCGTCCGGTCGACGGGAAACTTGGGGTTGAGGGGAACGTAGCCCTTCCCAGCCCCGAGGATGCCCAGCACGCCCGCATACGCCGTCTCACTGCGCGAAGCGAGGAGGGCTGCCAGGGGGACGGATTCTGGTTCGCAGTCGAGGATCGTTCTGGCAATGGACGCGGAACGGTCGCGAAGCTCGCGATACGTCAGGCGCTTGTCGGCGACGACAAGCGCGTCGCGGGAAGCGAAGCGCTCGGCCGACTCCAGGAAACCCCGCAGCAAGGTCCTGAACGTGGTAACCGGCTCCTCGTTATGGTCTTCGGTCGTGCGCGGGATGCTCCTCCGCATGGACGGTGCCAAGCCCCAACCGATGCGTTCGCAGATCACCCGGGCGCGCGCGCCTCGCGCCCTGTCGCGCCGAGGCAACACATGCTCTTGGGGGGGCGTTTCGAGCGGCGCCTAACAGCCCGGCGAGCCGGACCGTCGATACCCTGCCCGCTTCGCGTCCTCTTCGGTGCGGAAGTACACGCGATTCTCAGGCACGAGCCGATTCGCGTTGCCGCAGCCGCGCCGGTAGTACACCTCCCCACGCGAGGAGGCGACCCAGCGCATGTCCTCACCCGGCTCGGCGCGTGCCGTGTCCGGCGGCACAGACTCCGCCGCGGCTGCTGGTACGTACGCCGGCCGCTCGACATGACAGGTTTTGTTGACGGCGATGCACGTGCGGCCGCAGGGCTTGCCCTTCACGCACTGCGTTTGAGCCGACGCCACGACCGGAAGCGTGATCAGCCAACCCAGCGCCACCAGACGGTTCACGTGTGCTGTTCCTTTTCTTTCCTTCTTACTTACTGATGCCAAGACAAGGGCCCCGGCGAGATCGCTCCGGGGCCCTCGTAACAGTGCGGGGTCAGGTCATGCTAAGGCGTGACAATGACATTTCTGAAATCGTTGAACTGGGCCACGAAGCCATCCCTGAGCGTCGACTGCCAGCCAAACCCAGCCGGGCAGCTTGCCCCGCCTTGAGGAGCTGGCGGGTAGGTCTGAGTCGATCCGGTCTGTATTTCCTCACAGACGGTGTACGTGCCCGCCGGCAGACCAGAGAACGCATAACTCCCCGACGCGTCGGTGAGGACGCTTCCGGTGATCGGATTGCCCGCCAAGTCCGTCCCGGTCAGATCGATGCACCAGCCAGTGAGACCCACGAAGGTGACGGCATCGACTACCTGCCCTTCCATACTCGCGGTCCCCGTAGCCGGCGGCACCTGACTGCATGTTGGGGGCGGCGGAGGTGGCGGAGGTGGCGGAGGTGGCGGAGGTGGATCGTCTACCGGGCACTTGTTGAACAGCCGATCCGTCGGACTATTCGCCGCGCGGGTCGCGCAATGGAGCGCGTCGTGGCCGAGGCCACCCGGCCCGACCGCGGGCGGTACGCCGTTGTTGTTGCCAGTCACAGGCTTCACGGGCTTGCTTTGGCCGACAATCGTTGCGAGCGGCGCCGCAACGAGCGCGAAGATGACCATGAGGACTCGCATCGTGCACTCCTACTTTTTTTTTGGAGGCTGAGACTCAAGGAGGGCGCTGCGGCCTCAAGTTGCCCAAGCGGGCATTTTCAGGATCAAACTTGGTCAGATGGCGGGCTGTGGCGCGCGTCACTCAGTCCTCGTACCCACAAACGCAGCATGGGGTTACGACCCCCGCCGCACGGCCGCAGCCGGGCCGACGCCGTTGGCAGGCACGAGATCAAGCGGTTAGCCTCGGTGGGCCCGAAGGCGCACCGGCAGTGGCCAGAATCGACCCGATGGCTGTGGTACTATGGAAGGAGCGCGGAGATAAAGGGTAGAGGAGGCCTCACCCCAGGTGGCTGCCGAGCGTGAAATAGAACGTTGCCCCTTGGTCCACCGCCGCCTCGGCCCACACGCGCCCGCCGTGCCGGTGTACGATCTGCTGCACCAGCGCCAGGCCTAGGCCGGTGCCCTCGAAGTCGGACTCGCGGTGCAATCGCTGAAACACGCCGAACAGCTTGGTCGCGTACTTCATGTCGAACCCCACGCCGTTGTCCCGCACGTAATACACGGCCTCACGTCCCCCGTCGTCGGCCCGCGAACCGATCTCGACCTGGGGATGGGCCTGCCGGCGCGTGAACTTGAACGCATTGGCGACGAGGTTCAATAATACCTGACGGAGCAAGCCGGCATCTCCCACGGCGGTCGGAAGGGAGCGCACTACGACGTCCACCGCTCGTCCCGGGTCGGCCTGCCGCTGCTCCTGTGCTATCACCTGAGCGATGGATGCCAGATCGACCGGCCCGATATCCAGTTGCTTCCGGCCCAGACGGGACAATACCAGGAGGTCGTCGATCATCCGGCCCATGCGCGTGGCGCTTTCTCGCACGCGGGCGAGTAGTGACTGGCCGTCGGGCGGCAGCGTGCTTCCATAGTCCTCGAGGAGCGCCTGGGAAAAGCCGTTGATGGCTCGCAACGGGGCGCGCAGGTCGTGCGACACTGAGTAGCTGAACTTTTCGAGCTCCGCGCTCAAGCGACGGGCCTGCTCCTCGGCCGCGACCAGCTGCTGCTTCATGCGAGCGAGCTCCGGTGTGTCGGGCGTCGCGCTCATCAGGCGGGCAGTGGCTGCGGTGCGGCGAGATGCTCGCGTAAATGGCCGCGCAGGTCCAGTGCCGTCTTGAGGACCACGAGGAGAGCGAGCGCCACCGCGGGAGACCCGAGCGCCATGACGAGAAAGCCGCCACCGATGATCACGACGTGCAAGACGGCCACCCGCCCGTACGGCCGGGCCATCAGCATTGGGAGCGACGCCGACCGGTACTGTCCGGCGCCGATGTAGTTGAACGCGAACGAGCCGGCGTGGGAGAGCGCCAAGCCCCAGGCAGCCGGGGCGATCCCCGCGCCGCGGACGGCGTCCACAAACATCGCAGCAGTGGGAAAGCCCCTCGTGTGAATGCCGCCGAACAGCTGCAGGACGAAGATCCCATGTACCATGACGAACATCCCATAATGGAACGTGAAGAACGGGATCATAAACACCTTGGACACCCACGCCAGCGGGTTGTCTGGGGCGGCGGTCAGCATGCGCAGGATGTTGAAGACGCCGACGATCACGTTCTCCACCCAGAAGAGGAGGAGTGTGGCGAAGACGCTCCACCCGAAGAACAGCACTCCCGCGAGCGGCACGAGATTGGCCGCAATGAGCACGACGGCGGTCGGTGTAATCCGGTAGCTGGGCCCGGCGTTCGCGAGCGGCGCGGGGGAGACGGGGGAGGTCATGGCGCCACTACGATGCAACGCGAGGGTCGGATCTCCAAGCCCTTGCCGCTGCCGGAGGGCCCGCGTAGCTTGCGATTCCATGATGCGTTACGGGTCCGCCATCTGCTCCCGCTGTTGTTGCTCGCCACGATGCTGTCGCGGCGGGACGCGGGCGATCTTCTTGGTAGGGCCCTGAGGGTGTAACGAGGGGCGCAAGCACCATGAGATCGGCCGCGATTCCCACGAGGCATCGCGGCCGGTCTGCTTTTCGGGGGAGGGAGGAGGGGAGGGACGACGCACATTTCGCCCGCACGCGTGTCGGTGGTAGGCATCTCGGGCAGCCCGTCGGGCACGTCCAAGTCGCGCGCCCTGGTCGAGCACACGCTCGGCTGTTTCGCCGCGCGCGGGGCGTCGAGCGAGCTCGTGGACCTGGCTGGGCTGCCGGCCGACGCGCTCCTGGGACGGGTTACGGCTCCGGCGGTCACGACGGCTCTCGAGACGACCACGCGGGCGCGGATCGTGGTCGCAGGGACGCCGGTCTACCGGGCGACCTATAGCGGGCTGCTCAAACTGTTCTTCGACCTGCTGCCGCAAGACAGCCTGGTGGGCAAGATCGGCGTGCCGATCGCGACGGGTCACGCGGCGGCGCACGCGCTGGCGGTGGACCACGGCCTGAGACCGCTGTTCGCGAGCCTCGGCGCCACGGTGATCGCGGCCGGCGTGTACGGGACAAGCGCGCAGTTTCAGGACGGGAAACCGGCGGCCGAGCTGCTCCAGGCCGTGGACCGCGCCGTCCGCGAGGCGTGGGCCCTCGCTGGCGCGGTCGGGTGAGGACAGAGGAATGCGATGAGCGCAACGACTGAGCGTCCGATCGCGATTTACTACGAGCACCCGGATTGGTTCCGGCCGCTGTTCGCGGAGCTCGACCGCTGGCGGGTGCCCTATGTGCGGCTCGACGCGGCACGTCACCGGTTCGATGCGTCGGATGGTCCGCCCCCCTACTCACTCGTGTTCAACCGGATGAGTCCATCGGCATACCTGCGGGGGGCGGGGAACGCGATCTTCTATACGCTGCACTATCTCGCGCACCTGAAGCGTCACGGCGTGCGGGTGATCAACGGCTATGACGCGTACGTCACCGAGACGTCCAAGGCGCTGCAGCTGGCGCTCCTCCAACAGCTCGGCTTGCCGCATCCACGCGCACGCGTCATCAACAACGCCGCCGAAGCAACCGCGGCCGCACGGGGCCTGCGATTCCCTGTGGTCCTCAAGCCCAACATCGGCGGCTCGGGGGCCGGCATCCGTCGGTTCGAGACGCCCGAGCAGCTCGACCAGACGGCTCAAGCCGGCGCGCTCGATTTGGGCATCGATCACACCGCCCTGGTACAGGAATACATCCCGGCGGCCGACCAGCGCATTGTACGGGTCGAGGTGCTGGGTGGCCGCTACCTCTACGCCATCCGGATCTATACGTCGGGGGAGAGCTTCAATCTCTGTCCCGCCGACGTCTGCCAGACCGTGGGCGGCGCCGAGCTGGTCCGGGCGGCGTGCCCGGTGGACGCGCCGAAGAACAATCTCCGGGTGGAGGGTTACACGCCCCCACTGGAGATCGTGGCGCAAGTGGAGTGCATCATGCAGGCTGCGCATATCGACGTGGGAGGCGTGGAATACATGATCGACGAGCGCGACGGCCGGCTCAATTTCTACGACATCAACGCGCTCTCGAACTTCGTGGCCGACGCGCCGCGCGTGGTGGGGTTCGATCCGTTCGCCCGCCTGGTGGATTACCTCGAGGCGGAGGCGGACTGACCGTGCGCTTCGGCTACTGGCTCCCCGTGTTCGGCGGCTGGCTGCGCAACGTTCCCGACGAGGGGATGGAGGCGACATGGGACTACGTGTGCCGCCTGGCGCAGCGGAGCGAGCAGATCGGGTTCGATCTCACCCTCATCGCCGAGCTCAACCTGAACGACATCAAGGGACCGGACGCCCCGTCGCTCGACGCCTGGAGCACGGCCGCGGCGCTCGCCGCAGTAACCGAGCGGCTCGAGCTGATGGTGGCGGTCCGGCCGACGTTCCATCCTCCGGCTCTCCTCGCCAAGCAGGCCGCCAATATCGACCGGATCAGCGGGGGACGGCTGACGCTGAACGTGGTGTCGTCCTGGTGGGCGGGTGAGGCGAAGCAATATGGCGTCGAGTTCGACCAGCACGATGCGCGCTACGCGCGGACCGCGGAATGGCTCGCCGTGGTGAGCGGCATGTGGTCCGAGGCCCGGTTCAGTCATGCCGGGACGTATTACCACGTGGAGGACGCGATCCTCGAGCCCAAGCCGGTGTCCCGGCCGCGTCCCACGATCTACGCGGGGGGCGAGTCCGAAGCGGCCAAGCAGCTCATCGCGCAGGATTGCGACGCCTACCTCATGCACGGCGACCCCCCCGAGCGCCTGGCCGCGAAGGTGGCCGACATGCGCGCGCGCCGGGCTCGAGCAGGCCTTCCGCCGCTCACGTTCGGGGTGGCCGGATACGTGGTTTGCGCAGATTCGGACGAGGCGGCGCGGACCGAGGTCGCCCGCATCACGGACGTCCGCCAGAGTGCGGCTGGGTATGCGAACTATCAGGACTGGCTCGCCAACACCCAGCTCGAGCAGCAGGTGAGTCTCGAGGACTACTCCGTATCGAACCGGGGCCTGCGTGCGGGGCTCATCGGGACGGCGGAGCAGATCGCCGAGCGGATCGGCGAGTTCGAGCGGGCGGGCGTGGATCTCTTGCTCCTGCAGTTCAGCCCCCAGTACGAGGAGATGGAGCGGTTCGCGGCCGAGGTCATCCCGCTCGTGGAGGAGGTCACGGCCGTGCGGCGAGCACCAGTCCCCCGAGGCACATGAGCAGGCCCACAACGTGCCGCGCCGCGAGGTGCTCCCGGTAGCCAACCACGCCGATGATCACGAGCAGCAGGGCGGTCGTCACGTTGGCGATCACCGAGGCGAGGCTGATCCGCCACCCCGCTCGATAGGCGAGCAGGATCGCGAGCTCCACCCCGACGATCGACAGTCCCACCACATAGGTCGCCCAGTTCAGCTCTTTGAGCGAGCGTACGAACACCGCGCCGCCCGGAGCGAACGGAATCGCGGCGAGGCACGCGACGAGCGAGGTGGCGTACGTGACCACGAGGGACACCATCGGGTGCACGCCGGGCACGATGGACTTCTGGGCGACGTGGTACAGGGTGGTGGCGAGCGCGGTCAGGGCGATCGGGAGGTAAAAGAGCATGTCGGCCTTTCGTGGAAAAGTGGCGCGTTGACTCTGGCGGACGCCCGCGTCCTCTCATATAGATAGTAGAGAGAGGGGCCTCCGGTCCCTCCGAGTGCTATGGCTTGCGCGAGCATGAGCACCGCCTGCCGCGCGCTCTCGGCGTGCCGTATCTGCCCGATGTCATCGATGGTCGATGGCTGGCTCTTGGCTGCCATCCAGGGTGTGCAGTTTGCGCACTCTCTCCGAGTCGCCCGATAGCGCCATGCCCGCCACGATCCGGATCCTGATCGTCGAAGACAATCTGTCAGACGCCCAGCTGGCGGAACGAGAGGTCCGCCGCGCCGACATTCTCTGCACGTTCCGCCGGGTCGACACGAGAGACGGCATGGTCGCGGCGCTCCGGGAGTTCTCCCCGGACGTGATCATCACCGATCACTCGCTCCCGCACTTCGGGGCTCGGGACGCCATACAGGTCGCCCAACAGCTCTCTCCCGGCACGCCGGTGATCGTTGTGACCGGGAGGTTGGGAGACGAGTCTGCCGTACAATACCTGCAGGGGGGGGCGGCGGACTACATCGTCAAGGACCACCTGCAGCGCCTCGGTCCGGCGGTGCTGCGAGCGCTCAGTACCAAGCGCAGCCGCGAAGAGCAGGCAAGAGCCCATCAGCTGCAGGCCGCGACCTATCGCATCGCGCAGGTCGCGCTGAGCACTCCCGGCCTGCAGGAATTGTGGCCGGTCATCCATCAGATCGTGGGCGAGCTGATGCTGGCGAAGAATTTCTACATCGCGTTGCACGACACCGCCGCGGATCTTCTGACCTTCCCGTACTTCGTGGATGAGGTCGACACCGACTTCCCGTCGAAGCGGCTCGGCAAGGGACTCACCGAGTACGTGTTGCGGACGGGCAAGCCGCTCTTGGTCACGCCGGAGGTCCAGGGAGAGCTGGAACGGCGGGGTGAGGTCGAGCTGATCGGGGCACCGTCGATCGATTGGGTCGGTGTTCCGCTGAAGATTGGCGACCGCACCATCGGTGTGCTCGCGGTCCAAACCTACGCCCCGGGCGTTCGGTACGGGGAGCGCGAGAAGGAGATCCTGCAGTTCGTGTCGACGCAGGTCGCCGGGGCGATCGAGCGCCACCACGCCGAGGCGGAGCTCCGTTCATCCGAGGCGCGCTTGAAGGCGATCATCGACGCCGCCCTGGACGCCGTGATCACGATGGACGGTACGGGGACAATCCGTAGCTGGAGCCCCCAAGCGGAGCGGGTGTTCGGGTGGCCCGCCTCGGAGGTGCTGGGGCGGACGCTGTCCACGACGATCGTCCCGCCGCGCTACCGCGAGGCGCACGAGCGCGGGCTCGCCCACTTCCTCGCGACGGGCCAAGGGCCCGTCTTGAACCGGCGCATCGAGATTACCGGGTTGCGTCGCGACGGCCGAGAGATTCCGGTCGAGCTCACGATCACGCCTCTTCGCCTCGCCGACGCGTGGGTCTTCAGTGCTTTTGTGCGGGACATCTCCGAGCGCCGGCAGGTCGAGCAGCGCCGGGCCGGGCAATATGCGGTGACTCGGATTCTGGCGGAAGCCAAGACGCTCGCCGAGGCTGGGGCCGGCATTCTACGCGCGATCTGCGAGAGCCTGGATTGGCAGGCCGGCGTCCTGTGGATCCTCGACCGCGAGCGCGACGTGCTGCGGTGTCTCGAGATCTGGCATCCCGCGAACGTAGACCTCGCCGAGTTCGAGCGTGTGACGCGCGAGATGACCTTTGTGCGAGGCGTCGGGCTCCCAGGCGACGTGTGGGCCGGCGATGGACCGATCTGGCACCGGGACGTCACGAGACTCGCGGGCCCGCGCTTCCCCCGACTGGCGCACGCGACCGCCGCGTGCCTGCGCGGCGCCTTCGGGTTTCCGATCCGGAGCGCGACGGCGGTCACCGGCGTCATCGAGTTCTTCAGCCGCGAGCCGCGCGAGCCGGACCCCGACCTGCTCGAGATGACGGCGGCGCTCGGGAGCCAGATCGGACAGTTCATCGAGCGCAGACGGGCGGAGGAGGCGCTGGCCCGCTCCGAGATGACCTACCGGTCGCTGGTCGAGGACTCCCCGTTCGGGATCTTCCAGAGCGCCCCGGACGGTCGGCTCCTCGCGGTGAACCCGGCCCTCGTGAACATCCTGGGTTACGATTCCGCGGCGGAGCTGCTCGCGCAGAACATGGCGCGGGACGTCTACGTCGATCCCGAGGATCGAGCACGTCTCATCGAGGACGTGACTCGGCGGGGAAGCCTCTCCGCCGAGTCGGTGTGGCGCCGCAAGGACGGCAAGACCGTCACGGTCCGCCAGACGGGGCGCGCGGTGCGCGACGCGCACGGCCGCGTGGAGTCCTTCAACGTCATCGTCGAAGACATCACCGAGCGTAAGCTGCTCGAGGCCCAGTTCCGTCAGGCGCAGAAGATGGAAGCCGTGGGGCGCCTCGCCGGCGGGGTCGCGCATGACTTCAATAACCTCCTCACCGCGATCCTCGGTTGCGCTGACCTGCTGCTCGAGACCCTCGGGCCCGAGGTGCCCGAGCGGGAAGACGTCGAAGAGATCCGCAAAGCCGCGCGGCGTGCCGCCGACCTCACGCGCCAGCTGCTCGCCTTCAGTCGCCAACAGGTGCTGGCGCCCCAAGTGCTGGACCTGAACGTGCTCGTCCCGAACCTGGAAAAGCTGCTGCGGCGCTTGATCGGTGAGGACGTCGAGCTCCGCACGACACTCGGGGCCGGGCTCGGCGCGGTGAAGGCGGACCCCGGCCAGATCGAGCAGGTGATCGTCAACCTCGCCGTCAACGCGCGCGACGCGATGCCCGACGGCGGCCGGCTCACCATCGAGACCTGCAACGCCGAGCTCGACGAGACGTACGCCGCGGAGCACTTCCCCACGCGACCGGGGTCCTACGTGCTGCTGGCCGTGACCGACACCGGCACCGGCATGGATGCCGATACCAAGAGCCACATCTTCGAGCCGTTCTTCACGACGAAGGGGCAGGGCCAAGGCACTGGGCTGGGTCTCGCCACGGCGTACGGCATCGTGAAGCAAAGTGGGGGCTACGTCTGGGTGTACAGCGAGCCGGGACAGGGTACGTCGTTCAAAATCTATCTGCCGCGAGTCGTCGACGCTCCCGAGCCGGCACGGCCCGCGCAGGACGCTCCGGTGTCCCTGCGCGGGAGCGAGACCATCCTCCTCGTGGAAGACGACGAGATGGTCCGGACCCTCACGCGCCGCCTGCTCGAAGCCAACGGCCACACCGTACTCCTCGCGTCGCGGGGAGACGCCGCGCTGGAATTGGCTCGCCGCCATGAAGCGCGCATCGACCTGCTGATCACCGACGTCGTGATGCCGGGCATGAGCGGGCGCGATCTCGCCGACGAGGTCCAGACGCTGCTGCCGGGCATCAAGGTGCTCTATCTTTCGGGCTATACGGACGACGCGATCGTCCGACACGGGGTGCTCGAGCCGGGCGTGGCGTTCCTGCAGAAGCCGTTCACGGCAGACGCCTTGGCGCGCAAGGTCCGCGAGGTGCTCGACGTTTCCACCAGGAGAGCGTGATGGCCAATCAAGCGACCGTGCTGGTCGTGGACGATGACCCGGTGTCGGGCCGCCAACTCAGCGCCCTGGCCCAAGCCGCGGGATACCGCCCCACACTGGTGGAGAACGGTCGGCAGGCCTGGGACGCCCTGAAGCTGTCGCGCTTTCGCGTGGTGATCTCGGACTGGTACATGCCCGAGCTCGACGGCGTCGAGCTGTGTCGCCGTGTGCGGGCCCGTCGCAACGAGGCCTACGTCTACTTCATTCTCGTCACGTCGCGCGGCGGCAAACAGCAATACCTCACCGCCATGCAGGCCGGCGCGGACGACTTCATCGCCAAGCCGGTGGACCCGGACGAGCTGCAGGCCCGGCTCGGCGTGGCGGAGCGCATCCTTGGCCTGCGCCGGGAGCTGGAGCAGCTCGAGGGGCTCCTTCCCATTTGCTCGTACTGCAAGCGGATCCGGAACGAGCGCGATGAATGGGAGTCGCTCGAAACCTATATCGAGCAGCGCTTCGCAACGGCGTTCACCCACAGCATCTGCCCCGACTGCTACACGAAGCACGTCCAGCCGCAGCTCGACAGTCAGCGCTGACGCGGCGCACCAATCTGCATCCCTTGGTCGTCAGGCGAGGCTTCGGTGCGACAGTGTGAGACCTGACCTCCATTCCCGGTCGTCCCCCCCGCTCTTGGCATAACTCCTGCTTCGATTCGGATCCGAAGCTTGATCTTGAGCACATTTACATGACGCGGTCTCAGCTGACGTGGATAGAGGAAGCATTGCTCGCCTTGGTCCTGTGGCTCGGAGCTCTCCTGAGTGTCTCGTGGGAGTCGACCCGCAGGCCGTCCGGTCGAGCGTGAGTCGTGACTGAGCTCCTGACGCAGCTCCGCGGGGTACCCCGTCGCGTCTTCCACCGACTGTACCGGCAGCGGGCCCTCAGGGCGCTACGCTCCCGTCCCCGCGTTACATCCCTGCTCGTGATCTGTCGCGGCAATAGCTGCCGCAGCCCGTTCGCAGCCGCGTTGCTGGATCGGGCACTCTCCCGGCACCGGGTTCGGGTCGACTCGGCGGGCTTCACGCCTCCCGGCAGGCAGCCGCCGCCCGAGGCGGTTGCGGCGGCCGCGCGCCATGGCGTGGATCTCTCCGTGCACCGGTCCCAGCGCGTGACAGCCGAGAGCGTGCGCGCAGCTGACCTCATCGTCGTCATGGATCTCACCCAGCGCCATGAGATCTGCGTGCGCTTCGGGCGAACCGAGCGGGACGTGTTGGTCTTGGGTGACCTCGACCCACAGCCGATCGAGACCCGCCGGATCCGCGATCCTGTGAGGCAGCCGCTGGCGGTGTTCGAGCAGACGTATGCCCGCATCGAGCGCTGCGTTCGGGAGTTGACCAGAGCTGTCACGGCGACTGTGTGAGGCCCACGCAACGCCGGACTGGGGCGTGTCCGCACTGTGGCGACGGAGCAGCAGCAGCGATTTAGTGCTCCATGTTGCCAAGGTGTCGCGATACGGTGCCTGCGTCGGTTGCGTTCCGCTACCTGCAGGCGGTCTGGTTTTTGCACCTCGGCTCCTGTGAACACCAAGCTGGAGGAGCCTCGTGGTACGCACCGTTGGTCGAAACTGGTGGGCAGTGGCAGCCGCGATGCTGGCTATCGCGAGCGCGTGTGAGGAGCCACAGAGCCCGGAGTCGCGTCCAAAGCTCTTGCTGACGGACGGCGCTACGCTCGCTGTGGACGCCACAACCACGTTTGCCCTGCCCGACGTCAGCAGTACCGGCTCACTCGATCCGGACGGGTATACCGTCTGGGTGGATGCCTCCGCTAGCCAACCGGTTGGGACAAACGGTGTCGTCACGTTCAGCGGGCTAGCCGCGGGCGATCATGAAGTCGCGCTGTACGGGATCGCCTCGAACTGCTCAGTAAGCACGCCGGATAAAGGCTCCAACAACCCCCGGGGCGTTTCGATCGTCGCCGTGGGGGGGTCCTCGGACTTCTCCCTGGCGTGCGGGTCGTGGGGCGAGCTGTTCGTCTCGACCAACACCAGCGGCGTGGACCTCCCCGCTGGCGGTTACACGGTCAGCGTGGACGGCGGAGCGAGCCAGACAATCGCGGCGAACGGCAGCGTCACGTTTATGCTGCTGTACGCAGCCAGTCACACGGTTGTCCTTTCGGGCGTCGCGGGGAACTGCACGCTGACCGGTTCGAACTCGCAACAAGTGAACGTGTCGGCAGGGCAGACGACGTCGATAACCTTCTCGGGGAGCTGCACTCCAATTGGCTCAGGCAGCGGCGCTCTGACCGTCACGACCAGTACGACGGGCTCCAACCCGGATGCCGATGGCTACACGGTGACGGTCGACGGCACCGCCAGCCAGGCGGTCGCGACCAACGGCAGCGCCACCTTTGCCGTGCCGGCGGGCGCCAACCCGGTGGCGCTGTCGGGAGTGGCCTCGAACTGCGCCGTGAGCGGGGCGAATCCGGGCACGGTCACCGTGCCAGCGGGCGGCACCGGCACGACGACCATCGCGGTGACATGCTTCGTCCCGGGGGCGCGCGTGAGCGGCACCGGGCAGATTGGGTTGGGCACTGCGACGCCCCACCAAAACGTGCAGACCTTCGACTTCGACGTGCGAGCGGATCTGACGGGGAGGTTCTACATCACCGCCTACGACGACATTCACCCGGACGGGACCATCGCCATGGTGTTCGTAGATCCGTCGGCGGACCCTGCCACGTTTTTCAAGGCGTACCGCACCAGCTCGAATGTGTGCAGCGATCCGAGCCACGGTGTCGAGTTCGACGCCCTCGGCAGGGACGCGCCAGACCTGGTGAACGTTACGGGGATCGTGTGCGATGACGGGCCGCAGGGGAGCGGCAGAGACTTCCTGAGCTTCTTCATCATCAAACCCAATGCCGCGGGCATCGGCCGTTCCGGCATGGTGACGAGCGGGGATATCGTCAAGAACTGATGATGTGATCCTGGGCATCGGGGTGGACGTCGTCGCGATCGAGCGGATCTCGCGATCGCTGGTCGAGGGCGATGGTAAGTTCGAGGCGCAGGTCTTCACTGAGGCGGAGCGTGCGGCCTGCGCCGGTCGCGCAGACCGCGCGCAGGCGCTCGCTGCCCGATTCGCCGCCAAGGAGGCAGGTCTCAAGGCCCTCGGAACCGGATGGGCCCAGGGTCTGTCCTTTCAGCAGGTCGAGGTGGTCGATGGGGAAGGCGGGCGTCCGGAGTTGCGGCTCAATGGCGCGGCGGCCGAGCGGGCGCGTGCGCTGGGCGTTGGTCACATGCACGTCAGCCTTTCCCACGACCTCACCGTTGCCGCTGCGGTCGTCGTGTTGGAGACCTAACGGTCTCCCGCGCTGTGCTCCGGGCCTCCGTTAAGGGTCGTCTGCGCGCGATCCGCGCTCACCCGCTCCTCAACCCAACTGCTCTAGCAGAGGGATGGCGCGAGCGGCTCCGGGGCTATGGCGATGACCCGGACCATGAGCCGCACCTGGTGGCAGCGATCGAGTGGCTGATCCGCGCGCAGGACGCGACTCCGGACGACGGCGTCTCGCGGGCCTTCAGCCTGGCGTGGCACCCCTATTTCGGCGGCCGGGGCTGGCAGCCGTCCTATCCGGAGACCACGGGCTACATCATCCCGACCCTGTACGCTGCCGGAAGGCGGCTGGGACGTGCCGACCTCGCTGCACGCGCCGAGCGCGCGGCACGTTGGGAGATCGGGATTCAGCTGTCCACGGGCGCGGTTCGCGGCGGCGTAATTGGCGCTCCGGAATCGCCGGCCGTGTTCAATACCGGACAGGTGCTCCTCGGCTGGCTCGCCGCGTTCGAGGAAACGGGGCAGGGTGTCTTCGCCGACGCGGCCCGCCGCGCCGCGCACTACCTCGTGGGAAGGCTCGACTCGGATGGGCATTGGCGCAGGGGGAACTCACAGTTCGCCCGCGCCGACGCGACGCTGTACAACACGCGCACCGCCTGGGCGCTCGCCGAGGCGGGAGCGCGACTGGATGATGGCGGGTTCACCGCCGCAGCCGCTCGCAGCCTGCGCGCTGCCACCGCGCTGCAGGCCCCGAACGGCTGGCTGCCTTCCTGCTGCCTCACGGATCCCCAGCAGCCGCTGCTCCACACGCTCGCATACGCCATCCGGGGCTTTCTGGAAGGGGGACGGGTGCTCGGCGACCCGGTCCTGCTCCAGGCGGCCGAGCGCGCCGCAGGCGCCCTCCTTGCGGCAGTCCGGGCGGACGGCTGGATGCCCGGTCGCTGCCGCTCCGACTGGTCTCCCGCCGTGCGCTGGTCCTGTCTCACAGGCCAGGCGCAGATGGCGAACAACTGGATGCGCCTTGCCGTTGTCACGGGCGATCCCAAGTGGCTCGAGCCCGTGCCCGCCGTCTTGCGGTTTCTGAAGCGGACGCAGAACCGACACAGTACTGAGCCCGGGGTGCGGGGCGGGATCAAGGGCTCATGGCCGGTGGGTGGAGACTACGGAGCGTACGAGGTCCTGAACTGGGCGACAAAGTTCTTCGCGGACGCGCTGATGCGGCACGAGGCCATCGAGACTGACGGCCTCAGTGCCGGGTCACCCGTTTCCGTGCTGGCATAGGGACGGCGTCGCGACGACGATTGGGGTGTGGGTGCTGACAAGGCGCCTCACTGCTGGTTCAGCCATTCGCGCAACACGACGAGATTGTACAGCCGCTGGCTATGATCCCGGACGCCGTCACGGTGCTCGCGCACCATGGCGCGAACCCCGACAGGGTTGAGCCAGCCGGAATCGCGCAGGCTCTCACTTTCCGCGAGCCGGTCGGCCCAGGCGCCGGTCGGCCCTCGAGCGAACCACACCCGCAACGGGACGGAGAAGCCCTGCTTGGGTCGCTGGAACAGCTCGGCCGGGACGAACCGTCGCAGTAGTGCCTTGAGCAGCGGCTTGCCGCCATTGCCATCCAGGAGCCACTGATCCGGAAGCCCTAGCGCAAACTCGAGCACTTCCTGGTCGAGCAACGGCGAGCGCGCTTCCAGGCCGTGGGCCATGGTGGTGACATCCACCTTGGGCATCAGCCAGTCTGCGTTGGAGGTACTCAGGTCCACCAGCCGCATGCGCCGCAGCGCGGTGCCATTGCCGCTCCGGTACCACTGCGCGAGCCAAGCGGCCACGGCGTTCCCGCTGTCCCGCCGCTCTCGCAGCAGGTCTCCCGCGTAGAGTGTGTGCACCTCGTCGGCGCCCACGAACGTCCGTAACGCAGCGAAGCGCTCCGGCTCGTCCAACGCGAGAGTGCGCAGGGCGCGCTGGATCCGCTTCCACCAAGGTCGCTGGCCGCGGACGGCGGCGCCGAGTCGCAGGGCCGGCATCGGCGTCACGCTGCGCAAGCGCTTGAGGCGCCGCGCCGTCCGATACGAATCGTATCCTCCGAAGCCTTCATCCCCGCCGTCTCCGGTGAGCACCACAGTGACGTGTTGGCGGGTTTCCCGCGCCAGCATCCACACGGCCAATGCCGCGTCATCACCGAACGGCTCTCCAAAATGCCGAACCAGCACCGGGAGAACGTCGAGCATCTCTGGGCGTCCGGTGAACGTGCGGTGCCGAGTCCCGAGGTGTTGCGCGATGCGTTCGGCGTAGCCGGCCTCATCGAAGGCGGCTTCGGCAAAGCCGAGCGAGAACGTCGAGACATCCCCGCCACAGTGGCGAGCAGCGATGGCGGTTACCAGGCTCGAATCGATGCCACCGCTCAAGAACAAACCGAGTGGCACGTCGCTGCGCAGCCTCAGTGTGACCGCGGTCGTCAGCAGATCTTCCAGCTGATCGACGGCCTCGTCGAAGCGCCCAGCGAAGGGCTTCAGCGCCTGCTCTAGCGCCCAGTACCGGACGGAACGAGACCCCGAGGAGCTCACCCGCATCATCGTCCCTGCGGGGAGCTTGTTGACGCCGTCCCAGATCGACTGGGGGGCCGGGACGTACCCGAGGGTGAGGAACGCGTCCAAGGCCGCGAGGTTTACGCGACGGGCCTTGGGGTCGGTATCCCGGAGCGCTCCTAGGGTCGATGCGAAGTAGCAGCTCTCGTCGTCCAGCGCATAGAACAAGGGCTTCTTGCCCACACGGTCCCGCGCCAGCACCAGCTCGTCCCGTGTCCCGTCCCACACGGCGAAGGCGAACATCCCGCGGAGATATTGCACCGCCTCGCTGCCGTAGCGCTCGTACAACCGCAGCAATACCTCGGTATCCGACGCCGTATGGAACCGCACCCCTTGATCCGACAGGACCTGGCGCAGCTCGCGGTAGTTGTAGATCTCGCCGTTGAACACCAGGGCAATCCGCCCATCATCGCTGCACATTGGTTGGCGGCCGCCCACGATGTCGATGACGGAGAGCCGACGGTGTGCGAAGGCGACGCGGCCCTGGGGCTCGGCCCAAAACCCCTCGCCGTCGGGCCCGCGATGGCTCATGAGACCGGCCATGCGACACAGGCGCTCGCGGTCCACGCGGGCGCCGTCTCGCAAGGCTAACGCGCCGGCGATTCCACACATGCTGCCGTTACCCCCGTCCGCTCCTCGAGGAGCTCGCGATACAACTGCACGTGAGCCTCCACGCGGCGTTCCAGTGAGAAGCGGCTCACGACTTCCCGGCGTGCCAACGCTGCCTCTGGCGAATCACCTTGAATCAGTGCGCGCTCGATCGCTTCAACCAGCACCGCCGCGGATCCGGGCGGCACCAAATGAGCGGCAGCTGACGTTCCCACAGCGTCCGGCACCGCACCGACCGCCGTCGCCACAACGGGCAGGTCCGCCTGTATCGCCTCAAGCAGTGTGTTCGGCAGCCCCTCGCTCCGAGAGGGCAGAACCACTAGGTCGAGATGCCTATACACGACATCCACGTTGTGCACTTGTCCCACGAAGCGGATGCACGACGCCAACCCGAGATCACTGCAGCGAGCCTCGAGGCGGGCGCGTTCGTGGCCGTCCCCGACGACGAGCGCAGAGAACGCGAGGCCCTTTCGAGCCAGGACGGCGCAGGCCTCGACGAAAAGGTCCACGCCCTTCTCCGGGCTCAGCCGGCCGACGACCCCGATAATCGGCCGCCGCAGAGTGCCGGCGAGGGCGGCGAGCCGATCGCCCTCTGCTGGGTTGCCTGCAGATGGGGGGGCCAGCGCCGCATTGTAGATGACGCGAACCCTGCTACCGCAATGGCGAAACGCTTGGGCTCGAGCATGCGACATGACGACAATGCGCTCGGCCGCGCCGAGCAGCCACCGGTCGACCCAGTGATAGAATCTCCCCTTGAGGTTTTCGGTTGTGACACCATGGCAGAATCCTATCCAGTGCCATGGGTGGCGCAGCCGGCGGAGCAGATACGCCAGCGCCGTCGCCTTGTAGCCGTGGGTCTGCACGATGGACGGTCGCCAGCGGCGCAGCAGGGCTCCTACCCTCAAGGCCATGCGCCAGTCGACAGGCCCGCGGTCTTCTACGACGCAGTACCGCACGCCGGCCTTTCGGAGGTAGTGGGCGCATCTCGAGGGGGGCCGGCCGCGCCGATGGAAGACAACGACCAGGCACTCGATCCCGTCACTCTGTAGCGCACGAGCCAGAGCGGTCACCTGGCGCGCAGGACCGATCGCGTCGTCGGGAACCAGCGCCGCAATGCGTTTTGGGACGGAGCGTGACACATCCGCGCTCGCACCTCGCTCCGCGCGAATCATCTCTAGGATCGGCGTGACCGCGTGAGCCATGCTCTCGCGCCGTCACGCGGCAGCGGCAAGCTGGCCTTCGAACCAGGTCCAGGTCCGCCGCAGGCCCTCGGCCAACGAGACGCGCGGTCGGTAACCGAGCAGGCGCTCGGCCCGCTGAAGATCCGCGAGCGAGTGACGGACGTCCCCTTCGCGAGGGGGGAGCCGTTGGTAGACGAGCTCTCGGCCCGTAATTTCCCCCACGAGTTCGATCAGCTCGAGGAGCGAGGTCCGCGCTCCGGCCCCGATGTTCGCCACGGACCCGCTGACCGCTTCCCCCGGCCTCGTTGCCGCTAGCAGGGTCGCGTCCACGACGTTGTCCACGTAAGTGAAATCCCGCGTCTGTTTCCCGTCACCGAACAACGTAGCCTCCCGCTGCTCCAGCGCAGCGAGGAGCAGCGCGGGGATAAGCGCGGCATACGCGGAGTGTGGACTCTGGCGCGGACCAAACACGTTGAAATATCGGAGCGCCACTCCCTCGAGCAGCCCGGCGCGGGCGAACGCGAGCACGTATTGCTCGCCCGCTAGCTTGGACGCGGCATAGGGCGAACGCGGGAGGGGTTCAACCGCTTCCGTCTTCGGCAGGACGGCCGTATCACCGTAGACGGAGCTGGAGCTCGCGTAGACGATGCGCCTGACCCGCGCCGCTCGGCACGCCTCGAGCAAGCGCATGGTCGCATTGACGTTTGCGGCGTGGGAAGCCCAGGGATCCTCGACCGACCGCGCTACGCTGGGGAGCGCCGCGAGGTGAAAGACCACCTCGATCCGAGCGACCGCACGGCGACACACTGCAGCCTCGCAGAGATCGCCGCGCAGAAACTCGATCTCGCCATCCAAGCCAGCGAGATTTGCCTTGTCGCCCGTGGAGAGGTTGTCTACGACCCGAACATGGTGCCCGAGAGCAACGAGCCGCTCGACGACGTGGGAACCAATGAAGCCCGCACCACCCGTGACAAGACACCGTGACGCCCGCGCTCTGAGCATGCAATCCCTCTTTTGCCGATGGACATGGTCACTCGTGAATCGGCCTGCGTGCGTGACCGCTCGCTTGAGAAGGGGTTGCAAGGTTAGCGCCGCTCGCGGCGTGCCACTGACGGTTGCCGGTAGTAAGTGATAAGTTATTGCCGCACAATGAGATACACTATTCTGTGGGCGATGCAATCGAGTCGTGGCGAGCGTGCGGCGTGGCCTCGGTGCTATGTGGCACCGGCGCGGTACTGAGGGTCGCTGCCGGGGGATGTGCTGCGCCGCCGAGGTAGTCGGCCCAGGACTTCCTCCGCTTCAAGAGACAATCGATCACGGTGAGGTTCCCGGCCACGTTAAACGTATGCACGCCTTCCACCCGCGGACCCCAATTGGGTCCCACTCTGCCCGTCTCAATTTCCTCATACCGCTCCGGGTTCAGCTGGAGAATGCGATTGATGGTGACGGCAGACCCGTAGCGGGTGGAGCAGTCTTGAGCCGGTCTATAAAAGTGACCGTGGTGCTCGAAGATCCGTCCCGCCGGCCGTGCCGAGCGAACGTCACTTTTTATTGGGTTGTCCCGATGGGGCGTCCAGGGCCCGAGCGGTGAATCCGAATAAAACACGTGCAGCTCATCCAACCTCCCTGCGCCGTAGGCGGGCACGTTCACGAATAACCACCATTTTCCAAACAGCCACGCTGGTGTTGGATCGAGAGCCGTCAGGCCACTGAGAACGACGCGTTCCAGCTTCCAATGCAATGGAAAATCGACGCAGCGATACAATTCAACCTGATGCCGTGAGGCCGTCTCGGGCATCATGAAAAAATCCCCATCCCACTGGAACACGAAGGGATAGGATAAGTGGTAGTCCGTTTCGAGGATGGGGATTGGCCGGGCTGTGCGGCCTTTGTCGTCCATTACGGTTAAGACAATGGATCCCTTCCCCGTCGACAAGAATAGTTCCTCGTGAAAGATGTAGTGGTCGTTCCCCACCTGAATCGGGAAAGGATCGGCCCAAATACGATCCATTGAAGGAATCAACTGATGGAAAGTCTCCGTCTGAAGTCCATCACCCGTCCCGTGTCGATATGCCAACGCCCACTGCTCGCGATACAGAGCGCTCGTCCACTTGTCGGACACGTAACGTCGTAGCAGGAGAGTCCCTGCCCGCAACATTTCAAGGTTACCGGGAACGAGGGATGGGTCCCTGGCCACTTCGAACGACGCGGCAGCCTTGAGGCTCTCGAGGAATGCGTCGGGATCTTCCCACAGTGCTTGAATCTTCCTCGCCAAGGCGGCGGAAATCTTCCAGTAGACATGATTCTGGCTGCGAGACACTGAACGCCGATCGGTCGGTGCAACGGACACGTAGAGTGACAGCGTGTTGTTCAAGCCCTTCCGGTGAATACAGAGGCGCGTTTCTGTGCTCGGCCTCCCTTCGATGACCTCCCAAAAGACCGGGGTCGATTGCGTTCTCCCGTCGCCGCTTTGGCCGAACCTTATGCTCCAAACGCCATACCGAGGTGGCTCGGCCAACCATCCATCCGGCACCAAGCAAAACGGATCCAACACCACGTCGAGCTGTTCTTGAAGGCGCTCAGCTCGGTCGATAACACGACAAGAGGGCAGTGCGGATGAGACGGTGATTGGCGCATGGGCGTCGGGAAAGCCGCGAAAGAGACGCCGATCGACCTTCTTGTACAACCAGAACAAGAACCGGCGCAAGTGTTGAACGAATCGGAGTGAGCCCCGTGCATCGTCCCGGGCCGCTCGCAGAACGAGGGTGAACGTTGCGGTCCCGGATCGCTCAACGTTTTCTACGCACCGGAACAGCCAGGTAGGAATCGTGTTGCCATCCGTAACGAGCAGAACACGGAGCGGGGGGCATGAATTGTGATGCGCCTCTTCAGTCATCGACCGGGGCCAGTGGCGGCCGCGGCTCCGTTCTTCGTCGCGATGAAGCGCGCGATGCGCGCGATCGTGCGGAAGCGGTCGATTTCAAGGTCCTCCAGGGACACCCGGACACCGAACCCCGCTTCCAGCTGAGCCAGGAATTCCACGAAGGTCAGGGAGTCAACGAGGCCCGTATCGATCAGGTCGGTCTCAACCGACGGCACTTCGACATTCAACTTCTCGGCGAAGAGCCGGCTAAGTTGGTTCTCGAGGTTTCTCAAATCCGCCATGTCAGATGTCCTGGTGCTCGGTGGCCAAGAGGTCGAACAGCAAGCGATCGTACGGCCGGCCGTCGATATAGTGACACTGCCGCTGCCGCCCGATGTACTTGAAGTGCAGCGCCTCGAGGACGCGCTGCGCCGGGATGTTGATCTCGACCGTCCAGGCGTTCACCGCGCGCAGGCCCAGCTCGGTGAATCCAAACGTGAGCATCCTCGATACCGCTTCTTTCGTGCAGCCGCCATATCGCTTATTCCCCAGCACCGCCCAGACCGACGCTGTCTTGAAGTGCCGATCGACGTTGGTCAGCCCTATCACGCCGGCCGGGACATCACCGTGGTTCGCCGTATACGCCCGAAACACGTGGATGTCCCGTTGGGTCATGATCTTGAGCGTTATCGGCGTGACCATCTGGACTCCATTGCCGAAGTCCAGCCATTTGTAATTGTCGGGCTTGCCCAGCCAGCCGGCGACCAGCTGGATCAGCTCAGGGCTGTCCAGCGGCAACAGTTTCATCGTTGACAAACGCCTCCTGCAACTGGCGCCGGTCGAACTTCCCGTTGGCATTCCGGGGCAGCCGCTCGAACGCCATCCAGCGCGACGGGAGCATGGGAGAGGGCAAGACCTTGGCCAGCTCCTTCCGAACGCCCGCCGGCGTAACCGAGTGCGCCGGGCGAGGCACATAGGCGCAACAGATCACCGTGCCCTCGAAGCCGTCCGTGGGAATCGCCACCACGGCGCATTCCTGTAGGAAGCTCATGGCGTTCAACGCCGCCTCGATCTCGCCCAGCTCGATCCGATAGCCCCGGCTCTTGATCTGCGAGTCGGCGCGGCCGAGAAAATACACGAGACCGTCGGCGCCGATCTTGGCGAGGTCGCCGGTGCGGTAGAGCCGATCGGCTGGATCGGACGACATCGGGTTCGGGATGAACGCCGCGCGCGTCTTCTCCGGATCGCGCCAGTATCCCGGGCTCAGGCCCACCCCGCGGATGTAGAGGTCCCCGACCTCCCCGGGTGAGACGGGCCGCAGCTTCTCGGAGAGGACCAGGAGCTCTTCGCCCGCGCACGGCGTCCCGATCGGGATCGCCACACCGTCATCCTCCGGACAGGTCGGAACCGTGTAATAGCTGCTCGCGATCGTCGTCTCCGTCGGGCCGTACAGGTTTGTGAAGGTCACGTGGGGCAACCGCGCCATCCAATACCTCAGGGCTGGCGTGGGGAAGACCTCTCCACACCACAAGAGCCGCCGCAGAGCGGGAAAGTCATTGAACTGCACGACATCGAACTTGGCCATGTAACTGAGCAGCGACGGCACCGAGAACCATTGCGTGAGCTCCGCGCGCCGGATGAACTCGGCGAGCGCATTCGGCAACAGGTTGATCTCGGGCGGCACGAGGTGCAGTTCGGCCCCGGACGCGAACGTGCCGAACACGTCGAACGTGGAGAGATCGAAGTGCAGCGGAGGATGGCCGGAGATGCGATCCGTTGGACCGAGGTTGAAGTACCGCCGCGCCCACTCGACAAAGTGGATCACGTTGCCATGCGGAATGACGACCCCCTTCGGCATCCCCGTCGACCCCGACGTGAAGAGAATGTGGGCGGGATGCGCCGGGCCATTGCGGTAGTCCAGCGGGTCGCTCGGCGCTCGCTCCACATCCTCGAGTGAGAATGTCGGGTTGAAGGCTTGCCCCCGGGTTCGGTCCGAATCCACCCATCCCAGCGCGATGGAGCTGCGCAGCCGCGTGTTCGACAAGAGCGTGCTCAAGAGCGATGCGGCGCGTGCTTCCGCCAGGATCACACGGGGCTCGGCCGATTCGACGATCTTAGCGACTCGCGGCGCGGGGCTCGACGGGTCGAGCGGGACGTAGGTGCAGTCAGCCTTGAGCGTCCCCACCATGCTCACGATTGCGAGCGGAGACTTCGCCAGCATCAGGCCGACCCGGTCGCCCTGTTCGCACCCGGTGGCCTTCAAGGTGCGGGCCAGCCGGTTGCTCGAGGCGTCAAGCTCCTCGTACGTCAGCCGGGCTCCGTGCATCACGACCGCGGTGGCGTCCGGCCGGCGCTCCGCCTGCTCGGTGACCCACTGCTGGAGCAAGGAGGTCATCGAGTCACCAGGGTCACCGCGCGGCGGAAGGCCTGGTTCGTGTGCAGCAATTCCTCCTCCGTGGGGGGAATGTCGAGGATGAACGACCGATACCCCACCGCGATGTAGCGCGCCAGCTCGTCGCCGACTCGCTCGTAGCTGCCCACGAGGTACGGGCACATGGTCTTGTAGTTCTGGAACGGCACCAGCCAGTACGGACTCTCGCCCGAGGCCGTGGCGTCGGCCAGGTCCGAGAGTTGTCCATGCCAGACGGAGTCCGAGACCTTCATCGCCAACTGGTGGGTGAGCTGGCCCCTGCGGTCCTCAGGGAAGCGCTCGCGCGCGACGCGCCATGCCTCATCGCCATCTTCGCGGGCGATGATCCCGACTCGTACGCCCGCACCGACGCCCTCGTTTGGAGCGACCTCCTCCTCAGGCGCCTTCGGGTACTTGACTGCCACCGCGCCGATCGCCTTCGCCGCCGCCAGCCCGGCGTCCGACGAGCCGGACACGAAGATCCCCGGAAACAGCTCCGGCGCTAAAGGCGGTGTCAGTTTCAGATTCTTGACCGTGTAATACTCACCCTCATGGGAGACGGGCAAGGAGCTGGCTAAGAGATCTCGGATGATGCGCGTGTACTCGATCAGCCGATCGTACCGCCTGTCGTGGGGCGTCGTGTCGTTCAACGCCACCAGGTCGTTCTTGAACCCGCCGGCCACCATGTTCAGGTAGATCCGTCGCCCGTACAGATGGCCGAACGACGCCACGAGCTTCGCAACGGCGTACGGGTGCATGTAAATGGGCTGGACCGCGACCAGGGGACACAGGCGCGTCGTGTTTTGGATGATGATGTGAGACGCGAGCCAAGCGTCTACGAGCCGGTTGTCGGAGTAGACCAGAATCCCCTTGCATCCGGCTTGCTCACTCCAGCGCGCCACGTCGGCCACCCGTTGGGCGTAAGCTTCGGGGTTCCCATCGGTGGACTGCGTGCAGGTCGAAAACACTTCGAGACCCACGTCGGTCGAGCCATCCGCGCCATTGTGCATACTCGTACTCGCTCCTTTCCAGTGCGGTCCAATGCATGGGCGGTGCCACCGGACCGGCCCGGTGCGACCGCAGGTAGGGGGGGAAGGCTTGCTGGGCAGCGGGCTAGGAGCCCGCATCGAAACACTACTGCTGCGTGGGCGCTACAGGCGGTGGCGCCTCGCCTCAACGCACGGGCCGTTCACGCAGGAACATCCCTCTATCCGCCAGTGCCACAGCGGCGTCATAGACGTCGCGCGCCCGGAGGAGCATGAGACGGAGACCCCCCACTCGCCGCTCTCGCCACTGCCGGTGTCGCTTCAACTCGCCGACGAGCGGGCCCAGATCGTGGTCGAGGCGCACTGAAAAGAGGCGCAGGTTGGAGACGCGCACGGTCCCGTCTCCATCCCGCCAGCGCATCGGATACGTCTCGCGAGTGAACACCGGAATCGCGACCCGCGGCTCGAGCTCCTCCGCGACGAAATAGCAGAACGTCATGGTGTTCGCGGGGACTCCGGCGAGCAGAATCTTTCCGTCGTGCTCCAGCAGCTTCTCGTAGGGGGTGAACCGACCACACGGGGTGTCCGCCTGCTCATGGCCGGCGATGATCTCGTCAGCCCGATTCCCCCACACGGCAACCGAGTGCGTGGGGTGGATGCTGCGGACGACGCCCGGAGACCGCCGGAACACCTCGGTGAGGAGCCCCATCCGCGACACCGTCCGCTGTACGTCGAACACCGGGTCGCCGAGCGCGTACTCGACGGCCGTGCCCTGGAACGGAATCGTCGGCATCATCAGGGTCCCACGCTCGCCGACGACCTCCTGCAGCGTGCGGATCGCGTCGACCAGGCCGCCCTGGTAGCCTAGAAACCGGTCGAACGCGCTGTGCACCATCAGCACATCACCCGGGACGACGCCCAGCTCGAGCAGCGCGCTCTTCAGATCCGCCGGTGTGAACGCGCGAAAGACGCGATGATAGTCCCGCACCAGGCGCTTCAACCGCCGCTTGATCTCGGGCGGCAGGGCCGCCGAGGCGGCCGCGCGGAGGCGGTCTCGCAGCGCGGCAGTCACGTCAACTCCCCCCCCCTCCCCCGGCGCGTCGAGCCTTGGGCAAAGCGAATGTCAGCAGATTCCGTCCGGCGGCGATGGCCACGAACTGTTCGCCCTCGGCCAGGAACGTCTCGGGGGCGGCGCGGATGGTGTCGCCCGTTTCCACGGACCATAGGGGCCTGCCAGTCCGCGAGTCGAGGGCAAAGAAGGTACCCTGGTCACCGCCGAACACGACGCCCCCGTTCGTCGAGAGCACGCCGCCCGTGACGTTGTTGACCTGTCGTGGCGGTCGGCGATACTCCCAGATCTGCTTGCCGGTGAAGGCATCCAGTGCCCGGACCGCCGTGTAGAATGGTCTGCCGCTCATGAGGGCCGGCGGACTCGACCCGGACGTGAAGTACACCATGCCTTGTTCGAGCACCGGAACCAGCAACAGGTTCAGCGCGGGATCGAAGCTGGGCGACCACCAGTTAGTCGCCCCGACGCTGCCCGGGTAGAGGACAAACCCTTCGCGCGTTCGGGATGAATCGGACAGGGGCCTGGGACGTCCGTCGGGATCGAGGCCATCGGTCCAGGTCTGACGCACGAACGGCGCTCCGGTGAGATACATGCCGGATGCGCGATCCAGGACGTAGTAGAAGCCGTTGCGATTCGCCCAGAGCACCCGCTTCTCGGTGCCCTGCGGCGTCTGGCGATCCGCGAGCACGGGAATCTGGTTCGCGTCCCAATCGTGGTCGTCCGCCGGCGTGAACTGGAAGTACCAGACCAGTGCGCCGGTGGATCCGCGCAGCGCCACGGCCGAGTTCGTGTACAGGTTGTCGCCTTTTCGAGCCGCCCGGTCGAAGACCGGCTTCGGATTACCGACGCCCCAAATGAGGAGATCGAGCTCCGGGTCGTACGATCCCGTCAGCCATGTGGGGCCGCCTCCCTCGCGCCAGGAATTCCCGACCCACGTCTCGTTGCCGGGCTCGCCCGGCGCGGGGATCGTCGCGAACCGCCAGCGCTCTTTGCCGCTGTTGGCGTCGTAGGCCACGATGAAGCCTCGACCGCCCGGTATCGCATCCGGTGTGGCGACGCCGGTCACGACGAGATCGTGGTAGGCCAACGGCGCCGCGCTGATGGCATAGTGCTTGGGGTCGTCCGCAACCGTCGTCTCCCACTGCAGGGCGCCCGTCGCGGCCGACACCGCAATGAGGTGAGCGTCCACGGTTCCGAAGAAGATCTTGTCGTTGAGGATCGCGACACCCCGATTCGCGGCCGCCCCGAACTCGCCTCCCACGGCTTCGTGAGACACCGTGTGCTCGTACGCCCAGATCTCATGCCCGGTGGTGGCGTCCAACGCCATCACTCGGCCGGGCGGCTCGGTCACGTACATGATGCCCTTCCGCACGATCGGGGAGACCTCGATAGGCGGCTCGTGGAACTCGTGAATCCATCTGAGCGCGAGCCCACCCACATTGTCCCGGTTGATCTGACTCAGCACGCTGTGGCGGGACGACCAATACGAGCCGGAATACGTCAGCCAGTCACCGGCCGGCTCGCGCGTCGCCGCGAGCTCGTCATATGGGACATTCACGTTTTCGGATCGACCCGGCCCGCGGCCGACGGCTTCCGAGCTGTCGGGGGAATTGATCGCGCGGAGGAATGCCACCAGCTGCCACAGCTCTCTCTCGGGCAACGGATGCGGTCGCATCAACGTGTTGGGGACGCCGAAGCGAACGACTCTGTAGACGGCCCAATCGCTTGCGCCATGACGGAATGCCCCATGGGTCAACGCCGGACCGCCGGCGCCCCCGCTCCCGTCCGGCGCGTGACAGGAGGCGCAATCACGGCGAAATACCTGTGCGCCGACTTCAATGTCCGCCGGCGTGGTTCTCGCGTTGTGGATTACCGCGTAGGGATTGTGGGTCTCGATCAGGGGCTTCAGGTACTGATCGGAGCCGGGCATCATGTAGCGAAGCAACGGCTTCAGACCGATATCCGGGATCTGGCCGGTGAGGTACAACAGGACGACGTGGGCCCGCCATCGGAGGTGTGTCGGGACGATCAACGCCCCGACGGCCGCCACCAGCACACCCGCGGCCAGCACACGCCCACCGCGTCTAGTCATTTCTGGCCACGGGACACCGAATCGGCGACCGCGCGATCGCGAGCCACGACGCGCCTCACCTTCTCCGCACCGTCACGCGCCGGCGCTGTCCGTGGGCGTCGGCTCCGCTGTCGCGCGACAGCGTCGGCGACGCGCCGGGCCGCCGCTCCACATCCCGCGACAAACCGGTACAGCGGACCGAAGGCGCGCAGCGAGGTGAGTCCGACAAAGTAGAGCCCCGGCACGCTGCTCTCGAACCAGTGACTCAGGCTCGGGATCGCCCTGTCCGTCTCGATCTCGGCGCGGAGTGACGGATCGATCATCGGCAACCTCGTGATATCGACCGTGTAACCGGTTGCCAGGAGGATGTGATCGGCCCTCACCTTCGCCCCATCCGACATGGTGGCATCGAGCTTCCCCTGCGCCACCTTGAGTTTCGCCACCGTCCGGCCTTCGCGCAGGGTGACCTTGCCGACCACTCTATGCTTCAGCCAGTGGGTCGCTCCGGAGTGGTAAATGGCATTGTACGAGTCCTTCCACCGCAGGGGGAACCGATAGAACAACCAGGGCCTCTTATCCCATACCCAGTTGGTCCAGCCAGGCGCGATGCTCGCGTCCGGGGCCAGTATCCGTTCAAGGATGCTGCGCGCGCCCGACCGATCGGGCGCCAGCCACTGGATGGGGCGCCGCGCTACGACCTGGACCGCGGCGCCAGCTTCGTGGAGCAACGCCGCGTACTCGATGGCGCTCTGTCCGCCGCCGATCACGACCACGTCCCGTCCCTTGAAACGACCGAAGTCTCGGTGCTCGGAGGAATGCGAGACCAGCTCTGGCGGCAGCCCAGTGAACTGTTCTGGGCGGTGGGCATAATAGTAGACTCCGATCGCCATCACGACCGCGTGGCTTTCTACCTCGCGCCCATCCTCCAGCGTAATGAGAAACCGGCCGTCCTGACGCTCGATGGATGAGACGTACGTCTCATCTACCTCAGGGACCGCCCGTTGCTGGAACCAGAGGCCGTAGTCCACGAACGTCTGAAGCGGGAGGGGATAGCCACGCTCGTGCCCCGCCTGCTTGAGGAACCGTTCAAACCCGTGGTCCTGACGGGGATCGGAGAGGTTGGTGGCCCACCAGTGCGACCGCAGCAGCATGCCTTGCGGCATGTGCTCGCGCCACATCTCCAACGTCCTGCCGAAGACGGCGACTCGCAGACCCCGGCCGAGGAGATGCGCCGCGGTCGAGAGGCCGTAGGGACCCGCGCCGACAACGACCGCGTCAAAGGCTTGCCTCACGAGCCGTTCCTCCACATGCGGGATGCCAACCGCCTAACGGCGTTGCGCGTGAAGGACGTCGTCGCGCTGACCGCAGGAAGCGGATCCCTCCAGGACAAGTAGTCGTAGGCCATCGGCCTGAGAAACGAGAGGCCGAACTGCAAGAACGTCTGTACCGGAGAAGTGACGCCGGGCCTGCCTCGCTGCCGGAGGGCGGCCACCATCGTCGAGATGTCCCCGCCCAGATCGCGTATCCAGCAGCCAATCCGATAGCCCGCAAGTCGCTCAATCGGGCCGCCGCTCGCCCATTGGTAGAAGAGGTACGGGAAGTCGACGCCGGCCCGCACGGCTGCCTCGACGGAGGCGGACAGCCGCGGGTTGATCTCCATCAAGTAGGGGACGCCGGCTGCGTCACGGCGAAACTCGACTTCGGAATAGCCTTCGAGGTTGATTTCGCGGACGAGCGATTCGGCCTGACATCCGATGTCGGCGGGAATGGCGATGCTCTGGCGCAGGACGGAGTTACCGCCTAAGGGCGGATTGGTTCGCTGGGCCCATTGAGCGAAGCGTGCGTACACTTCGCCGTCGGCATACAGAAAACTCACCGCTTCGCGTCTGCCGGTGAGCAGTTGCTGGAACAGCGCGGCCTCCCCGAAGCGCGTCACCGCCTCGACGGCGCGGCGTGCTTCAGCGGGAGTGACCACGAGTTGGGCACCCAGCCGTGCTCCCTCCCGTTCGTTCCACAACCAGGATTCGCTTGGCTTGATCACCGCCGGGAGTCCGATGTCCTTGAGAGCCGCAGGTACATCTCCACCGTCGCGGACGACGACCTCGCGCGGGACGCGCAGCCCGAGGCAATGCGCGATCTCGAGGGTCTGCTTCTTGTTGATCGCGATCGCCAACGCCCGTTCGGGCGCGAGCGCCAGGCGGAGTTGTGGCTCGAGCCGCGCGCGATGCCGACGCAGCAGCGCGATCGTGGCGTCGTTGGAAGCGAAGAGCACTCGCGCACCGCTGCGCTCCAGGCAATGCTCGAGCATGCCCTCGTAGGCGTCTGTCCCTTCTTTGGCAGGAAACACGAACGCTCGCTGACACCAGCGCGATGCAAAGGCGGGTACGTGATCATGCGTTTCCGCCGCCCGTACCCCGAGCCCCCGCCGACCGAGGGACCGCACGGTCACGAGCGACTGCCGGAGCGCCGCGTCGAGCACCAGGGCGTCGCATCTCATCGTAGCCGAGGAGGGGCGCAAAAACTGCGCCGGGCTCCGGCCATAGCGGCCGCTGCTCGACCGTTGCACCAAATTGGTGCGGCTCGGTCTCCCGATCGGCTGCGCGATGGCGCCAGCAGGCCGGTGCGTCATCTGGCCAGGACGAGCAGTCTCCACTGCCCCACGAGGCGAGCCGCCCAGTCCTCGTGAATCGCAAATAGCGCGTGACTGGGTAGGGCCAGCATCTGCAGCACGTACTTCGCTTCCACGGGGACTCGTCCGCGTGCCACCGTGGGTTCTGCCGCAGGTATCACCGCTCGTGTACCGGTCCTGCGTCATGACCGATCACCCGCAATGGATACCGTGCCATAGTTCGAATTGGGCCAGATAGAACAGCCGCAGCGCGTCGAAGATCTCACCATTGAAGACGATAACCAGTTGGCCGTCATCCCGATCGCATCGGCTGATGACCCGTGGGCTCAGGTCCAGGATGGACGGTCTGCGAAACCCGAACCCCACCTGCCCAGCCCGACGATCGACTTGCAGCTCGCTACCAGGCGCCTTTTCCCCCTCCGCGCGCCAGTCCGGCAGCACTTGGTGGCCGCACCCTAGGTCGAGCCAATCCACGCCGGGGTGGACGTAGCGTGTGACGACGTCCGCAAACAGGCATTGCGAGTACCTCAGCGTCGGCGCGATCACGCCGCGCATCCCCCAGTAAATCCTGAACATGGATCGTCTGAAGCTCACGAACCCGTTCCGGACGACGGGTCGCCGGCCTCGGACGTGCTCCGCGTCACCAACACATCAAGGATCTGCGTCTGGCGCAGCCAGGCTTCGGTGAGTCTCATCCCCTCGTCGTACGACACCGGTGCCGTGTAGCCGAGCAGCCTGCTGGCCTTCTCGCTGGAGTGAGGGACCGTGCGCTTCTGCCCGGCGATGAAGGGGTGATCCGAGCTGAATCGGCGCTCCGTCGATCCGCGGCGCCGCACGGGCTCCCCGCGGCGGAGCCGCGCGCGGACTGCCTGCTTGGCCGGCTCGGGAAGCCACTGAAACCAGCGCCTGACGAGGGGGATGCGCGCAAGCGACCGCTGGACCTCGCCATCGGCGAGCGCGCGCAGTGAGTCGCGCCACAAGCGTTCCCGCGCTGGAGGCGCGAGCTCCACCGCGGCGACGCGCGGAACATCGACGCCCACCAGTGCCGCGTGGTCGGTGATGCACCGTTCCCACGAAACCGGCTCAGGGTCCGTCACGTGGAACACCTGGCCTGGCGCCTCCGGCCTCCATAGTGCCAGCAAGATCGCCTCGACCAGGTTGTCGACGTAGACGAGGTTGCATGGGTTCCGGCCGTCGTCGACAATCGCGACACTGTGGGAGCGAAGCGTGTTGACCATCCCCACCGTGAACGACGCGAACGGTCCGTAGACGTTGGGTGGTCTGAGGATCACGACGTCGAGGCCGTAGCGCTTGCGGTACACCAGGACGCGGCGCTCCTGCTGCAGCTTCGCATGGCCGTACGGGAGGTCGGGCCGGGTCGCCGCGGCCTCCCTCACGCTGTCGGGCGGTGGTTCGCTGCCGTAGACGGCGACGCTGCTGATATGCACGAAGCGGGAGACGCGGTGCCTGGCGGCGGCGCGCAGGACGTTCTCGAGCCCGCGGCGCATCACGGCGTCGTCGCCGCGCGCCAGATGGACCACGGCGTCGCATCCGTCCATCGCGCGATCGACGGCAGCGCGGTCGCACAGGTCGCCGCTGGCGAACTCGAGCGGGAACCGCGCGATGCGCCAGGCGGACCCCGTGGTGTGCACAAACGGACGGGGCACGAATGCACCGGTCAGCGCCATCACTTCACACAGGCGCCCGCCGATGAGCCCGGTCGCACCGGTCACCAGCACGCGACGAGGACGCACGGCCCTCACGGCGCGCTCGCGAGCGCAGGCGGCCGCGGGGCGGCCGCGTCGGGCGCCGGGTGCGGCCCGGCGCGCGCCAAGCGCTCGAGCGTGGCGTCGCACCATGGTTCCCAGAGGGCCCTGGCGATCGCGTAACAACGCTCCGTCAGCACCACGGACCTGGTGGCCTGCTCGCCGTCGACCTGGGGAGCCGCGCCGGTCCGAATGGCGTTGACGAAGTCGTGCAGCTGGAGCTGGAAGTAGTCGGGCTCCGCGTCCGCCGGAGGGAGCGCGGCTGCGGTGATCTCGTGCCGCAAGGTGGAGCCTGACGGCAAGTACGTCACTGAGCGCGTCTCGCTGCCCCGCGCCTCCAGCGTGCCGTGCTCTCCAACGATCCGGAGGCGATTCGGGAGCTGGTGCGTCTTTGACAGCACCACGCGGCCTCTCAGCGGGCGGCCGTCCACGGTTGCCGCGAACCGGGTCCGGCAGTTCGCCTCAATGCCGCCCCGGGCATCGTCGGCGTGGCTCGTGACGTCGACGTCCCCGAAGAGGTAGATCATCTGATCGAGAACGTGGCTGCCGCTTACGACCAAGACCCCGCCGCCGGACGTGGAGCGCGCCAGGTTGTAGCCGGAGAGGGGCGACCACCCCCCCGGTGAACCGAACTCATAGTCAAACGACTGTAGCTCCCCGAGAAACCGGGACGCGACGAGCTGTTTCAGAAGCTGGGTACTGGGCCAAAAGCGCGCGACGAAGCCCACGGCCAGGATGGAGACCGCGGAGCGGGCCGCCTGGCAGAGGTGCTCGCACTCGTGCCGGGTAAGGGCCAGGGGCTTTTCACACAGGACGTGGATGCCCCGGGAAAGCAACTCCACGCCGACCGGCGCGTGCACGTGGTTGGGGAGCGCTAGGATCACGGCGTCGACGCGCCCCACGACCTCGCGATAGTCGCGAAACGCGATCGGGCCGAGGCGATAGCGACGACGGAGGTCCTCAAGGCGCGACGTGTTAAGATCGCTCAGCGCCGTCAGTTCCACATGGGGAGAGGACAACACCGCCGGAAGATGGGCGCCTTCGGCAATGGCGCCGCAACCGATGATGCCGATGCGAACGGGACCCTTCGTCTTAGCTACGATGGATGCCATGCCAGAGCTCGAATTCGGCCACGTGGAACAGCCGCAGCGCGTCCCGGGGCTCGATGCGATGACCGTTCTGGAGGAGACGCAGCATTTCGTCAACTTTGTAGATCCCGCGTTCACGGGCAGCCCGGCTGGCCAGGATGTCACGCAAGGGTTCGGCGAGGACGCCGGTCACCCACGTGTGCAGAGACGTGGGAAAGCCCATCTTCTCAACACGATTTCTCACTGAGTCTGGTATCCGGCCGCGCAGACTGCTGCGGAGCAGAGCCTTATTCCAGACTCCCTGCATCTTGCGATCCGCGGGCACGCGGAACGCCAGGGAGACCAAGCGGTAGTCCATGAAGGGCAAACGGGCTTCCACCCCGTGGGCCATCGAGTTGCGATCTTCCACTCGGAGATTCTGTGGTAAGGGAGTCCGTTCCACGGAGCGTCTCAGCACGGCGTTCAGGTCGGGGTCCTCGTAGCCCGCGTCGCTCGGCGCGGCACGCTCGAGCAGACAAGGTGCAAACCAGGCCTTGTGCTCGAGCCGTCGCCAACGCCACGTCCGCGCGAGGCTGCGATACGGCCCGAGACGCCGCAACTGATGGTGCAACAGGCGGCCCAGGGAGTGTAGAACCAGCTCCCGGGCACTCGCGCCGTGGCGGGTGGCGTACTCCCGCATCTCGTGCCACGCTCTGGCACCTTGCGCGGTACGGAGCAGCGTGTGCCAGTAATCGTGGAAGTAGTTCGAATAGCCCGCCAATACTTCATCCGACCCTTGACCGTCTAACACAACCTTGACGCTGTTACTGGCTGCCAGTTTCATCAGGTGGAATCCTGCAATCGGCCACCCCGATATGATCGGCTCGTCGTGGAACTGCAAGACCTCTGCCAGGCTGTCCCAGGTCTCTTCTGGCGTGAGCGAGATCTGTTTCAGCAGCGCACCGGTCTGCGAGAGCGTGTCGGCAATGAATGCGCGCTCATCGAACGCAGCGTCGTGATAGCAGAAGGCCAGGAGGGGAGGGGCGGCCTGTCCTCGATCCCGCGCCTCGCGGGTCCGCGCCATGGCGCAAATGATCGCCGTGGAGTCGAGCCCCCCGGATAGACAGACGCCAACCGGAACGTCGCTCCGCAGACGGAGTCGGACGGCGTCTTCAAGCAGTTCTGCGACCCGTTCCTCGACATCCGTCAGCGGCTCCGGCTCGATCTCCGGGAGAGACCAGTAGGTCCACTGCCGCCACGTACCATCGAGCCGGATCTCGAACGCGCATCCCGGCGGGACCTGCTCGATGCCGGCATAGAAGGTCGCCGGGGTCTCATCCAGCTTGCCGTGGAGCAGGAAGTCGGCAGCGACCTGCCAGTTCGTCTCTCGTACATAACTGCCGGAGGCCAGTATGGCTTTCACCTCCGAGGCGAGGAGCCAGCATTCCTTGCCCCGGTGCACGAAGAGGGGTTTCACCCCGAAGCGGTCCCGCGCTCCGAACAGCACACCTCGGCGCCGGTCGTGGATCACGAAGGCCCACATACCGTTCAGCCTGTCCAGGCATTCCGGGCCCCAGTGCCGATAGGCCGCGAGCAGGACTTCGGTGTCGCTGGTCGAGCGGAAGCAATAGCCGGCGGCCCGCAACTCATCCCGTAACTCGATGTAGTTGTAGATCTCGCCATTGAACACGATGACGAGCTGGCCATCCTCCGAGCACATCGGCTGATGACCCGTGGGGCTCAGGTCCAGGATGGCGAGTCTGCGAAACCCGAACCCCACCTGGTGATCGAGGTACAGGCCCGAGTCGTCGGGACCCCGATGAGCGATGCTTTGGGCCATGCGGTCGAGGACCGCCGCGTCCGCCGGTCGCCCAGCGAGACCGAGCATAACGACGAGACCGCACATTTATGACTTCGCCTCAACGCACCGACCGAGTTGCCGATTTCGCATCACGACGGCTCCAATGTCTTCTTTGATTGCGCGGACCCGCACGATTTGCTCCGCGGCCAACCAATTGCGTGCCCGGCTACGAACAACCCTGTCACTGATTTGAGAGACCAGGGCCGGTCCGAGCAATCGTTCAATGCCACGCCGAACGACGGATCGCGTCTTGAACAGAGGCTGGATGAAACGACCAAGCGGGCTCCTGAACCACCCCCAGCCGTGGCAGATCCATTCCTCTGGTTCAAAGCCCATGCTACGGAGCAGCACCAGCCATCTCTCGCGGTGAAACCTGCGGCCAACAGGTCCGGCGGGGATCCCACGCACAGGGGACGGCCTCCCGCGCAACCGGTACTTCAGGAGGTCGTACACGGACCGCAACACAGCGACCACACTGAGGGCGACGTCATCCAGGCGCCGAACGGGAGATCTCCCGTTGGGGATGGCGATCACGGCTCTCCCCCCGGGACTGAGCACTCTGTGAATTTCGCGCAGTGCCGGCTCGTCGGACTCCTGATATTCTATGACCCCAAGCGAGACCACGCCGTCAAACGTGTTATCCTCAAATGGGATGTGCTCGATGTCCCCGATGCCGAATTGGTCCGTTCCGCAGAGCTCTCGCGCCTGGCGGATCATCGGCTCGGCGAGGTCGATGCCCCACACTGCGTACCCGCGTTGCATGAGCTTCGCAGCTGTCACACCCGAACCGCATCCGGCGTCAAGGATCCTCGAGGATGCCGGGATGGCGGCTTCCACCAGCTCCAGTGTGAATCGCTGGCGCGAGTTCAGATTCTGCGTAATGATTGTTCGCGGCTCGGCATCGGCGTAGAAGGTCACCCACTGCGTCGCTCGCTCGCTGAAGAAGGTCTTCACGTCGTGTTTCCGGCGCTTCATGGCACCTTCGCGTCATGCGAGGGCGGCAGATGTGCCACCTCGACGAGTGGAGGAGCGTCGAATTGGGCTCGATCGCGCGCGGTGGCACCGCGGGTGAGGTCCACCACGACGTGGTGGGGGCCGGCCAACGCCAGCGCTCGTGCCGCCTCGGCGGAGGCGTTGCCGACGACCAGCACCTCGGCGTGCGCGAGGAGGGTCTCGACTCCGTCGCAGAGCAGCGAAGCGATGTGCGGGATCTCCTCCTCGATGTACCGGCGATTCGCTCCCCGCAATCGGGCCACGGCGACGCTGGGATCGAGGATTCGTACGTCGCATCCCTTCCCGATGAGCGTCTCGACCAGCGTGACCATGGGGCTCTCTCGGAGGTCGTCGGTCCCGGGCTTGAAGGCGAGGCCGACGACTCCAATCCTCTTTCTTCGCGTCTCGAGCACCGCCTCCACCGCCCGTCGAATCTGCCCCTCGTTCGAGGGGAGGATCGCGGAGAGAAGCGGTAGAACAACGTCAGCGCTGCGGGCGGCATAGACCAGGGCACGGAGGTCCTTCGGCAGGCACGAGCCGCCGAAGGCGAAGCCGGGGCGGAGATACGCGTCCGAGACATTGAGCTTCCGGTCCATCAGAAAGAGCCGCATCGCCTCCTGCGCGTCGGCCCCGAGCGCCGCGCACACATCCCCGATCTCGTTGGCGAAGCACACCTTGAGAGCGTGGAACGCGTTCGAGATGTACTTGAGCATCTCCGCCGTCCGCACCGCGGTATGGACGAACGGAGCCTCGACCGCGGCGTACAGTGATCGGAGCTCCGCGGCCGTCCCGGGGTCGACACACCCAACGACGGTCAACGGGGGACGCGCAAAGTCTCGCAGCGCGGAGCCCTCGCGCATGAACTCCGGGTTCACGGCGATGCGGAGCCGGGGTCCTAGGTCGCGTTCGGCACCGCTGTGGAGGGCCGGGATGAGCGCCCGCTCCGTCGTCCCAGGGAGCACGGTGCTCCGCAGCACGACGGTATAGGGATCATCGCGCTCGGCGAGCGCCTGGCCGATCTCCTGGCCGACGCGCTTCAAGGCATCCACTTGGAGCTGCCCGCTGGCGCGGCCTGGTGTGCCGACGCAGATGAGCCCGATCGCCGCGTTCCTCACGGCCTCGGGGGTCGAGATCGTCGCCCGCAAGCGTCGCGCGGCCACCACGTCAGTGACCAGCGCTCCCAGCCCGGGCTCCACGACTGGCGACGCGCCGCTATTGATCATGGCGACTTTCTCTTCGTCGATATCGACCCCGATCACCTCGTGGCCGGCTTTCGCCAGACAGGCGGCAGTCACGGATCCCACGTAGCCGAGCCCGAACACGTTAACGCGCACGAGCGACCACCTCCTCGCATCTGGCTTCAAACTCTCGAACAACTTGTGACCACGAGTACCGGTCCTCCATCAGCCGACGTCCGGCGCTGCCCAGCGCTCGGCGCCGGGCGGGATCTCGGAGCAGCGCGACGACCGAGTCCGCGAACTGTGCCGGATCGTCTGCCTGCACAAAGTGCGTCCCCGGGATGAGCGGTAGACCCTCTGCCCCCACGGTGGTGGACACCACGGCCTTCCCCATCGCGAGCGCCTCGAAGATCTTGAGTCGCGTCCCGCCGCCTACCCGAAGCGGTACCACGCAGACGGCCGCCGCGGCGACGTACGGCCGCACATCATTGACCGTCCCCGTGACGCGGACGCCCGGGATCGCCGCCAGCCGCTGTACCCGGGGACCAGGATTCTTCCCCACGACCGTGAGCGATACGTCAGGCATTGCGTCACGGATGCGGGGGAACACCGCCTCCGTGAAATGCAGGATGCCGTCCTCGTTGGGAAACCAGTCCATGGAGCCTGTGAAGACAACCGCCGCGCGATTCTCGTGCGATCCGTTGGGTGTGAAGTACGTAGTGTCCACGCCGGTGGGGATCGTACAGACGCTCGCCTCGGGAGCGTGGGAGGCCAGCAGCAGCCGATCTGCGTCCGAAACGGCGACGGTCACCCGGGCCCGAGTGCAGGCCTGGGCCTCGTACCGGCGCATCTTCCGCCACTCGAGCTCCAGGAGAGCGCGCCGCCACGGCCGGGTCTCGATGCGGCCGAGCCGCTGCCAGATGATGTGCTCCACGTTGTGAGCAAACAGGATTGTCGGGAGCGGCCCGTCCAGCGGCACATTAGGTGTGGCGTGCAGGAAGTCGGCCACGCAGAGATCGAACTTCGCTCCCCTGATGAGCCGCTCGACCTCTTTCCGCACGGCGGGGATGCGCCACCGCCAGAGATCGACGGGAAGCGGCGAGAGCCACGACCCGAGCACTGCCCCGACGAAGCGGGCACTCCCCTGTTTTGGGGCGGCGTACGGCAACGAGATCACCTCGCAGGCCACGAGCTGGGCTGCCAGCCCCGCGGGATCGTCGCGTAAGCCGTGAGTCGTCACTAGCGTCACACGATGCCGACGTGTCAGCTCCGCGAGGATGTGGAAGCTCCGCAGTCGCCCGCCGGTGTTGAGTGGCCAGAGCCCGCCGACCTTCACCCAGAGAATCCGCATCTGCCAAGCCTCGCGAGACAACAGGTTCCATGGCGCGATTTCACTGCGTGCTCGAACGGCCGCCGGAGCCGTCTAGGGATAGTCGGATCGGCGGTCGCGACGGGCCCACGGTGCAAGCGACGTGCCCCGCATGGGAGCGAAAGCATGGAGCACGGAAACACCAGCGGTGGGTGCGGAGGAGCGCATGGCGGGCACGCAACCTCGCAAGCCCCCAGGACGCCGCACGCAGTGTGGACCTCGGGCCCCGCCTGCGGTGTGGCGCGATCGCGACACTCGGGCACCGGGAGGTCGGTGGCTGGCCTTTGTCGGGGGATGAACCTGCGCTCGCTCGGGCTGGTCTCGCTCTTGCTTGCTCTGGTACACTGTGCCTGACGTGGCGGGGGTTTACGGATTGACAAAGTCCGGGACGGACGCCGAGGCACGAGCCCTCGATCGCTCGCTCGTGCGCGGCGTCGCCTGGACGGCGGCGGCTAAGTGGGCCAGCCAGGGGCTCGCCTGGGTATCCTGGCTGATCGTCGCCCGTTTGCTCACCCCTGAGGACTACGGCCTCGTGGGTATGGCCGCGATCTACCTCGGGCTGATCACGCTCCTCTCCGAATTTGGCCTCGGCACCGCGGTGCTGGCGGTGCGCGAGCTCAGCGGCGCGCAGATCGGGCAGCTCAACGGGCTAGCGGTGCTTCTGGGGCTGGCCGGCTTGCTCGCGTCCTGCGCCGTGGCGATTCCGTTAGGGCGTTTCTTCCACGCTCCCCAATTGCCGCTCGTCGTTGTAGCCATGAGCACGACCTTCGTCATCAGTTCGTTCAAGACCGTGCCGCTCGCGCTGCTGCAGCGCGACCTGCGCTTCAAGGCGCTCGCGTTCATTGACCTGAGCCAGGCCCTGGTGTTGGCGATCAGCATGGTCGGATTTGCCGTCGCCGGGCTTCGGTACTGGACCCTCGTGTGCGGCGGAGTGCTGAGCGCGCTGATTTCGACAGGAGCGATTCTCAGGCTGCGGCCCGCGCCGTTCGGATGGCCGCGGCCGAAGTCCCTGAAGCCCGCGATGACGCTGAGCTCCGACGTCGTGATCTCCCGCCTTGGTTGGTACGTCTCCGCGAACACGGACTTCCTAGTCGCCGGGCGGATCCTCGGGAAGACTGCCCTGGGCTTCTATAACGTCGCCTGGACCCTGGCGAGCGTCCCGGTCGACAAGGTCGCGGCGCTGGTCGGGCAGGTGACGCCGGCCTTCTTCTCCGCGGTGCAGACGGACCGTCCAGCCATGCGGCGGTACCTCCTCAGGATCACGGAGGGGATCGCACTGATCACCTTCCCCGTCAGCCTCGGACTCGTGCTGGTGGCTCGGGATTTCGTGCTGGTGGTCCTTGGCTCCAAATGGGAAGGGACGATCGCACCCCTGCGGCTCCTCGCCGCGTACGCGACGCTTCGCTCCATCACTCCGCTCTTGCCTCAGCTGCTCCAGATCATCCGGGATTCGAGGTTCGAGATGTGGCGTATGGTAGCCGCTGCCGTCATCATGCCGACGAGCTTCTACCTCAGCGGGGAGCGATGGGGCACGGTCGGCCTCGCGTTGGCGTGGGTGCTGGTGGATCCGTTCTTCGCCTTCGCGCTGTACTGGCGAGTCTTCACCAAGATCGAGCTGTCCCCGAGGGCTTACCTCGGTGCGCTGTGGCCTGCTCTGACTGGGACGGCCCTGATGGCAGTGGCGGTGCTCGCCGTTCGTGGGCTCGGCGGCAGCGTGTTGACCGCCGGCCCGCGGCTAGCTGCCGAAATCGGAGCTGGAGTGATCAGTTATGGGCTCGCCTGCCTCGTACTGCACCGCAGACGGTTACAGGCATTTTATGACCTTATCGTCGCTGCGCGCCGAAGCACGCCGGCTGACGCAGGTTACGGGCGAGCCGGGTGACGACGAGAACGGGACGGTGGGTCGCTGTTCTTATGCCAGTCAATGCAGCTTTGAAGACTCCCGTTCTCATCCGGCGTGCAGACGCCCGGCTTCGTCCTCATCAGCACGAACACGTCGAAGATTGGCCCCGTGACGGGCGCTGGCCGCGCCGTGGCGACGCCGATCGGGCTCGGCGGTGTGAAGCGGACCATGGGGAGCTGGAGCGGGCGGCCCGTGTACGTGCCACTCGCGACCGGCGGACCGTAGAAGTCTTGGGCATTCTGCACCATGTAGCGGTCACCCATACGCAGTATTCCCGATACGTCGACGGCGACCGTACTCTGCTCCGCCCAATTGTAGACGATGATGTGCGCTCGGCCCGGCTCGTACGTGTTCGGGCGCACGACGATCTTGACCCCCGTGGGCGCGCTGCCCGCGTACGTGCCCGGATCGGTGAGTCCAGTCCCGGCCAGCCAGCCGTCGAACGTGGTGATGGCATTGCTGTCCTGGCGCCACGCCAGGGCCGTGGGGTCGCCGAAGAACGTGTTGCCGCTCCACGTCTGGCCGCTGACCGTGCCTAGGGTGCCGATCATGCCGCCGGTAGGGAAGTTGTAGAGTGTGTTCCCCGTCACGGTCGCGTTGGTCCAGGCGCCCACCTGCCACCATCCGCCGACGAAATAGTTGTTGGTGCAGACGACATCCCGGTTCGTCACGACATTGCTGCCGATGTCGGCGCTCAACGCCGTAATGATAAAGTTGGTCCGGTACGTGTAGTTCTCGTTGACGGTGATTCCCGACGCGGGCGCCGTGCCGCCGACGAGAATGTCGGCATCCCACGGCACGCCCCAGACGTAGTTGTTGAACGCGACGTTGCCTTCGAGATCGATGTCGGTGATAGACCCTTCGTCCTTGGAGTAGCAGTGAAAACCATACGCCCAGTTGTCGAAGACGATGTTGTCCCTCAAGAGCAACGTGGCCGTCGCACTCGTGCAGTAGATCCCGTGAGTCAGATTGTCGGTGCGTCCGTTGTTGTACACGATGGAACCGTTGATTTCGGCCCCGGTCGCCTGCGGCGGGATGAAAATGCCGGCGTCCGTCGCGTCATGGACGATCAAATTGATGAGCTTCGTCCTAGGCCCGTGCACGTTGACGCCGTGGAGGGTCTCGAGCGGCTGCGGGGCGGGCTGCGTGACCTCGAATCCCCAAAACCACGTGTCCGCCCCCGTCACGAGCAGCGTGTTCGTAACGGTGGCATGCTCGCCAGGATACTGGCGCACCACGATAGGAGCATCGGGCGCACCTGTCAGCGTGCTCTCGAAGCCTCTCGGGTCTGCCGGGTTCGTATACGTTCCGCCGCGCAGCCAGATCGTGCTGCCCGGTGTGACGGCGGTCGGGCCGCTGAGGGCCGTCGCCAGATCCCACGGATTCGTGAACGAACCGTCGCCCGAAGGCGAGCCGCTCGGCGAGGCGTAGAACTCCGCGCCGGCAACGAGGTCGGCGCGCAGTGGGGGCACGCCTGCGCGAGGCTTGACGACCTCGTCCCCCGCACAGGCGGTCAGAAGCAGGGAAAGGCCGAGCGCCAAGGGCACCCAGCGTGACTCGGCGCGAGGCGCCATTATGATCCCCTGGAGGGAAGGACGGCCCCAATGGTGTGCAACTTCCACGCCGGTTCTTCGGTGCGCCTTCCGGCTCCACACGGCGCGAGCGCGTGAAACGTGCGCCCCGCGGCGCGCGCAACACGTGTCGCCGCTGTGCGGCGCTGTCGTGCACGGGCTGTCAAGCGCGAGACAGCTCGTGCCAGAGTTTGAATTCGGCGATGTGGAACAGTTGCAGCGCCGCCTCAGACTCGACGTGATGACCGTTCTTCAAGGCGCGGAACAGTTCCTTCGCGTTGTAGAGTTCGGAACCGTCTCGCCGCGTGTCACAAGCAGCACGGAGAGGCGGAAGTGCACAGTGATCCGTCATCGTTGGTGGGGGCGTGCTCAGGGGGGAGAAGAGCCTGGTGAGGACTCGTCAGCTCGTGCGCCGGTAAATGATCGACGGACGAATCCATGCGTGAATCTCGTATCCCTGATCGCGGAGGAACGTGCGCACGGGAGAGTCCGACAGATCGTCAAACGTTCCCACATAGTCCTCGACCACGACGAGTTCCGGGCGGTAACTGTCCCAGTTATTCGATCTCAATACATCTAGGTCCGCGCCCTCCGCGTCCACATTCAAGAAATCGATCTCTGTGCCACCCGGGAGGTGCCGTTGGAGGACCGTTTCGAGTCGGAGGCAGGGCACGCTCACCACTTCGGGCGGCCTACCCAGTTCTCGCTCCCTTTGGCGGGCCACTTCTGGGCACAGCGTGTTGAACACGCTGGGGCGATCCCACGCGTATAGCGATACCGGGCCCTCGTGGGAGCCGATCGCACAATGCAAGTTGATATCCTGCTTCCTTACGAGATCGAAGGCGCGAACCGACTCGGGCGTAGCGTCGATATTGATTCCTCGCCAACCTCGCTGATAAAAGATGTGGGTGTTAGAGCACTCCGTTGGCGAGTAGGCGCCAATGTCGACGTAGCATCCAGTGCTCCTCAGCTTTCCCGACCCGCTTGATCTGGGATTCCAATTCTTCCCCTGGAAATACGAAACCAGGAAGGCGTCCTCACCAAATTGAGAGTACGTGCGCTTCCTACTGAGGTTGAACCGTGCCTTCAAGTAGGAGACTACTGCCGGGCCAAGGATCGCCTTCGCCCGCCCCTTTAGCTCGATGAGTCTCGTACGGGGCCCCTCCATGATCATCAGGCTCGGGATGAGCGTCATGTCGCGGCGGCTGACGCTCGGCGGACGATCGGTCGCATGGCGTCCATCATCCGCTGCACAGTCATTCGCCACGTGAACAAGTGCTCAGCCCGCGCGCGGCCCGCCTGTCCCATGCGCGCGGCCAGCGCAGGGTCGCCGAGCAGTCGCACCAGCCGGTCCGTGAGACCCTCGAGATCATCCACCGGAACCGTGAACCCCGTCTCCCCATCCACCACCATCTCCGGAACCGCCCAGGCGTCGGTTCCGACGCACGGCAAGCCGAAATACATGGCCTCGATGAACGCAATGCCGAACGGCTCGAAGCGCGTGGGCAGACAAAACACGTCAGCGCCTTTGTAGGCCGCGACGAGCGCGTTCCAACCACCCGGCTGGTTCTTGTCCAGGTCGCCGAGGAACGTCACGCCCGGCTCCAGATCCGGGAGCCGCCGGGGCCCCGCGATCAGGAGGCGGGTGTGGGGAATCCGCTGCCGCACCGACCTGAATGCGCGCAGGAGGAGGTCCCCCCCCTTTCGCTCGAACTGTCGACCGACGAACAGGATCGTGGGGGTGTGTGCTGCGGCGCGCGGGCGACCGATGGGTGGCGTCCGGTCCTCGGGGAAATTCGGGCCCGCGAGAATGGTATGCACGCGATCTTCGGGCAGCCCGAAGTCGTCGATGAACGAACGGCGCACACGGTCGCTCAGCGTGAAAATGCCGGCCGCGTCCCGGTACACCGCGAGTTCCCGCCGGGCGACCGCTGCCAACGCCCGCCTGCTGAGCGGAGCCGCATCGCGATAGCCCGCCGCCACGCCGTGCATGGACATGTGGATGTTCGAGTCACAACAGACGAAGTAGGGCGTGGTGCCGCGGTTGCGCAGCTCGTACGTTGCGCCGCCCTGAAGAATGACGTCCACCCGGCGGCTGTGTGCCGCGATGTGCACGGCGGCGTTACGGGAGCGCAGCCGAAATGGCACTGCCCCGAGATGAAACCGCGCCGTCCAGCGCTTGCGTCGTGGCGAGAACGTCGCCGCGGCCCCCGCCAGACGGTCAACGCCGCGAAGGTCGACGTTTCCACAGGTGACGTCGTGGCCGTCGGCCCGGAGGTGCTCGACGAGGCTCTTCGAGCTTCCGGACCAGCACGTCCACGTCTCGGCGTCGCCCTCACAAAGGAAGAGGATCTTCATCGGGGCCTTGTCTCATCTGCCGCGCAAGAAGCGCGCCCTGAGTGCGCGCGCGACACCACGCGGGGAGCGCGTGGCCCTCACGCCACGATGTCGTCGCGCACACGCGGCAATGGCGGATAACGAGCGCAGCAGATACTCCGGCCGGGTCAGCCAGGCTGGTATCGCTCTTGCGTCCCTCGTGGGCGAAACGCCCTATGACCAGCGGCCGCCGGCTTCTCATCGTCACGTATCACTTCGGTAACGACGTTCCCCCCGGCGGGCTGCGCTGGCTCGGCATCACGAAATACCTGGCCCGGCTCGGTTGGAACGTGGTCGTCATAACGGCAACGGAGCCCGCCCAGGACGACTCCGCCGCGGGTGTACGAATCGAGTACTGCCCGCGGCTTCCGACCTGCCTCGACGGCGTGCAGTTCGTTCGTCGGCTGGCAGTTGGGCGGCCGGCCCGACCGTTCGCCAACGAGGCAATCCTCAAGTCACCTGTCGAGGGCGGACGTGACGGAAGCTCTGGAGTGCGTTCGTCGGAGTACCGAGGTCTCTTGCGGGAGCTCGCGCGGGAGATGTGGGTGTGGTTGGCCTTTCCCGATTACAGCCGCGGCTGGACGTTGCGCGCTGCGTTGCGCGCGCGGTCGCTGATTCGCCGATTCCGGCCCCAGGCCGTGGTCAGTAGCGGTCCCCCCCACACCGCCCACCTCGCGGCTCGTATAGCCATCGCTGGGAGTCGGGTGCGCTGGCTCGTCGACTTGCGTGATCCGTGGTCTGGCCCCTGGCCGCCGACGTGGCGACGACATCGCATTGTCGGGAGCCGGACCTTCGACGCCCTGTCCCGCCGTCTTGAGGGTCTCGCCTTTCGCCGCGCCGACGGGGTCATCGCGAACTCCCCCCAGCTCTTGCAGGCCTTGGTGGCGCGGTACCCAGCCGTACACTTCGCGTGTGTTCCCAACGGCGTCGATTCGGAGTCGCTTCCGCCACCGGCTCGCGATCCGTATCCGGGATTGGGCATCGCATACACCGGCATGTTGTACACTGGTCGCGACCTCGGACCGGTGGTACGGGCACTGCGAATCTTCCTGGAGCGTCATCCCGAAGCCGCACGAGCAGGTTCCAAACTCCGCGTCGCTGGCCAGGCAGAGGCTCTTCATGCTCAGGCGTTCTCCGACGCGGTCACGGCAGCTGGGATGGAGTCGCACGTTGAGATGTTGGGCGTAGTGCCGCGCACCCGGGCCTTGCGCGTTGTGTCGCGTTCGCGGCTCGCCGTGGTCCTGGCGCAACAGCAAGAACTGCAGATCCCGGCCAAGCTCTACGAATCGGTCGCCATGGGCGTCCCCACCCTTGTGGTGGCGCCGGCCGGCAGTGCCTCAGCGGTGGAGGGGAAGCGCGTCGGGGCCGTGGTGTGCGATTCAGATGACGTCGACGGGATCGCCTGTCTGCTGGAGCGCCTATGGCGGGACGGTGGACGCGAGAGGTCTCTCGACCCTCTGCCGATCACCTATGAGGTGATCGCTGCTCGCGTGGACGAGCTGCTTAACGTCACCATCCACTGAGATTCTCACGGCCGCCAAATCGTTACATCGTCGATCCACACGTGCTCGGTCTTAGGACTTCGGGCCATCCAGTTGTCAAACCGGAGCATGTTGAGGCGCAGATCGGTGGTGGTGCGCCAGCGCATGTTCTGCTGAACGATCTTCTTCACGCCGTCGACCCACAATTCCTGATAACCGTTGTCCTTGCCCGGAGTGTTCAACCTGATGTGAAAGACGACTTCCTGCCACCGGCCGCCGATCAGCGGGATCTTGGGCGCAGTCTGGGGAAGGCGATTCCCGTAGCAGCAGCTCATGTCCGGCCAATAGGTGTAAAACGAGAGGGGCCGCAGCGAGTCATCGCCCACATATTCAGGATCCACGCCCACGTAGAAGAAATCGGTGCCATTTGGCACGACGCCGGCCTTCCCGAAACAGGAGCCGCTCTCGGAGACAGTGTTGCCGCATACTGTCAGGAAATGCGGTGAGTGCTCGAACCCCTTCTCGAACATCACGTAGAACTTGATGTAAATCTCGTCGTAACCCGTCATAAACCGGCGGAGGATCATGCCGTAGGAGTTCGTCGGGGTGTAGAGCGCTTCCAGGGCGTGCGTGCCGGAATGGACCCGGGCGAGATCGGTCGTGACGCTGTAGCGGCCGGTCGCCGGAATCTGCTCCCACAGACTCAGGTTGCCGTTCTCGAAGCCGTCTCGAAAGACGATCGTGTCCGCCGGTCCGGGCCGCGGGCCCGAGTCGGCGCTCGTCGCCCTCGCCTGAGCCTTCGACTGCGGTACGGCGGAAGCGACCAGCAGCAGAGATGCAAGCGTGATGCCCGACAGCAGTCCACCCGCGAGTGAAGGCATGGCGCACCACGCGGGTAGCAACTTTCGGACCAGATGCCTGTGGTGAAGACGGCAGCGCCGCGGGCGGCGACGCTGCCCCCGGCGCGAACGTGCGGTCCGGGCCGATCAACTCGTGGGGCGCCGTTATGGCCGCCAGACGGTGATGTCGTCCATCCAGAGGTGTTCGGTCTTCGTGACGTACGAGGTCCAGTTGTCCAGCCGGAGCATGTTGGCACGCAGATCGGTGGTGGTGCGCCAGCGCATGTTCT